>Ga0126306_10000807_pt1 | contig 15713 bp, 17 predicted proteins | sample Plot27_FD_92592 | JGI IMG/M metagenome (GOLD analysis project Ga0126306, IMG submission 92592) | Serpentine soil microbial communities from UC McLaughlin Reserve, CA, USA - Plot27 | ecosystem: Environmental > Terrestrial > Soil > Grasslands | place: USA: UC McLaughlin Reserve, Lake County...
CTGGTCTAATTCGCCGCATGCAGTTCGACCGGCACACGCTCGTGCTGCTCGTGCGTCGGCCCGATGCACCGGAGCTCACGGACGAGGAGGCGGCCGAGCTCCAGGATCGGCATCTCGCCTTCCGTGCCGATCTGCGCGACCGCGGCTACCTCATCGGCGGAGGGCCGCTCGTCGACCAGGACGATGAGCGCCTGCGCGGCATCTCGATCATGATGTGCGACCCCGAGACGGCGCGCCGGCTCAGCAGCGAGGACCCGGCGGTGCGGGCGGGCCGGCTCGCGGTCGAGGTGATGACCTGGATGGTTCCCGCGGGCAACGTGCGCTTCGAGAACGTGCCCGCGCCGCGGTCGATGGCCGAGTCGGCGGAGGACTGACTGGCCAACGGACGCTCCCCAGAAAGAGGATCCGATCGAAGTCGTCATGCTGCGGCGCCAGCCGCAACGGACTTCGATCGGGGGTGGAGCTAGCCGGACTCGAACCGGCCACCTCCTGGGTGCGATCCAGCCGCAGAGCGGATTGATGGGAACTAACCGGGATGGTTGAGCGGTACAGAACTTCCCGCAAGTGCCTTTGTTCCCGATTCCTGTCGGGTGTTACTGATCACCTAGTGATCACGGGATCAGAGTTGTTCGATTAGCGCAGCCCTCTTCTGTTTGAACTCCTCTTCGGTGATGAGTCCCTGATCTTTCAGCTCCGAGAGCTTGGCGAGGCGACCAGCAACATCGGACGCGGCTTGGGGTGGCTCGCTCGGAGCTGGCATTGCGGGAGCAGGCTGAGCAGCCGGACTGATCCGTCTCGGCACGTATCCCGCGATCTCTTCGACTCGCTCCTTGGGCATGACGTTGGTGATCTCATGCTGACCGCCTCCGGAGACTGAGAACTTCACCTTCCCCGACATCATCTTCTTCTCCGTCGAGATGGTCGCAACGCGGTCGTAGGGGAACTCATCAAGCTTGTCCTTGAAGTGACCCTGTTCGAGAAACATCAGCCGCCTGTCAGTCACGACGACGAGCCCTGATCCCCTCAAAGGAACCACCGGCGAGAGTGATCAGCTCCTCTTCGTGTTCCAGCTTGTCCGGAAGGCGCTTCAGCTCCTTCCGAACCCCGATCCTGTTAGCGAGCTTGCGCTTGGCTAGTTCCTCAACGGTCTGCCTCGGGTCGCCTTCGGCCATTTGACCTCCCCCTTATCGGATCGCGCCACGAGCTTACAAAAGCCGTTGATGGCCTCTGCCAAACGACGAACGGCCCGCAGCTGTGCTCGCCAATCGTCTGCCTGGAATACGTCAACGACCAGGATGCCGCCGGTGCCTCGGTCGCCTAACGTCCAGCTCGCGTCGTCGCAAACAACTGCGGTCGGTCGATCGACGGCATGAACGAGCAGCTCGCAGGAGGTCACCTGCGCAGCGAGCCTGTCGATGGGGGCGTCGAGTGAGGGCGCTTGGGCAGCCGGCGTGTGCTCGCGCGCGACGGTCGCTGCTCACGGTTCGTGGCCTCCTCCCGCCCGGTGGCAGCGTTGGTCGGCAGGAGGCGGAACCTCGCGTTAGCCGCGTCGGCACCCGGCAGCCGCTCGTCAACCAGCCACGTGCGGCCGCCCACGGTCATGATGTCGCCGACGCGGGGCGCACGATCGCCGATCCGCACCTCCCTCCTCTCGGGAAACTCAAGCAGGAACTCGTAGAGGGGCACGGTGGCGACTCTCGTTGCGACGGCTGCGTCTGAGCCTTGGCGCGGAGCTCGCGCTCGGCTCGTTCCGACTCTTGCGCAGGACGATCCGGATATTCAGGGCGGTTCGCAGCTGGTCGTTCTCCCTGCGCAGGAGCTCCTGAAGCTGGAGGGAGGCGGGATTGTCGAGCTGGCGCATCTCCGAAATCCCGGGCGCCTGCTCCGGACGAGGGTGAAGCGCCGCCATCATGCCGCGCCTTGGTCGACGGCAACGCGCCTAATCGTGAGTAGACGGTCGAAGCCCGTCACCTCGAAAACGGTTGTCGGCGTCTGCGGCCCGACGAGGACGAGCAGCTCGCCTCCTCTAGCGTCCTGGCGGTGGCTTGCGTTGAGGAGGAGAACGAGCGTGGTCGAGTCGAGGAAGGTCACCGCGCGCAGGTCGACGGCGAGACGGCGCACTTCGCCGTCAGGACTCGGGCTCTCGGCTGCGTCGCCATTCCACTCGGACTCGATCGCCTGTGCCAGTGCGTCCTCAATTTCCGGGGCACGGTAGAGATCGAGCTCCCCGGCGAGAACGAGAGTCGTTATTCCGCTAGCCCGCTCGAGGACGATTTCGAAGTCCCGGGCGTGCGTAAGGCTTCTCTCCCTCGCTGGCCCGGCTGCTTCGTCACCGCCACGTTGCTTCGCCATCGCCACGCGTTCGCGCCCTGATGCGTCGTCCCGTTTCGAGTGAGCTCCGAGCGCAGCGAACCTCGTCATGCCGGGAGACTACAAGCGAATCTGACGAAGTACAAGTGCAATGATGAGGTATCTGATGAGGTAACGACAAAGTTCAACGGCCGCGAAGGGCGTCACTATGATGTGCCTGATGAGCTAGCTTCAGATCGCTTGCCGAATCTTGACCCTCCCATCTACAGCATCGGCGCGCTGGAGCGCATGCTTGGCATCGCAGCCGCGACGGTCCGCAACTGGGAAGAGCGCTACGGACTCGTGAATCCTGAGCGGAGCCGCGGCGGCCACCGCCTCTACACTCGAGCTCAGGTCGAGCAGCTCCGCTTCGTCAAGGAGCAAGTCGACGATGGCCTGGCGCCGGCGGAGGCCCACCGCCTGCTCGGCGAGCGGCTCGAGCGCGGCGGCGACTTCCGCTCCGCCGATGAGAGGGAGCCGGGGGCCCGGCTTGTGATCCTGCTCGCCGAGCGTGACCCGTACGCAGCCGACTTCGCCAAATTCTTCCTCGAGACCGAGGGCTACGACGTGGCCCTCGCCGTCGACGCTGACGACGCAGCGCAAAAGGTCGACCAGGGCTTGCCGAAGCTCGCCGTGGTTGAGCTGCTCATCAGCGGCGGAACCGGTGTCGAGCTGTGCCGCCGTCTGAAGCAAGCCGGCGTCCCTGCCTGTCTGGCGATCTCAACGCTCGACGCGCGCGACGAGGCTCTTGGTGCTGGGGCGGATGCGTTCCTGCAGAAGCCGCTCGATCCCCTGCAGCTGGTCTCGACCGTCAAGGACCTACTTGGTACGAGCGCCTTCCTGCACAGGGCAACGTCACGATGAGCGAGCGCCTCTCGAGCGGCGATCCGCACCTCGACGCCGTGCTCGGCGGAGGCCTGCCGGCAAACGGGATCAACATGCTGATCGGGCTCCCCGGGACCGGCAAAACGATCCTCGCCCAGCAGTACGTGTTCACGAACGCGACGCCTGCGCGGCCTGCGCTCTACTTGGCCACCGTCTCTGAGCCGTTCGACAAGATCCTGCGCTACGGCCAGAAGCTCGCCTTCTTCGACCGGGAAGCCGTCGGCCGCTCCGTGTTTTACGAGGACTTCGGCACCGTGCTAAACGAGGGCGGCCTGGCCGCCGTAATTGAGCAGGTGAGCACGCTTATCAAGGAGCGCCGTCCCGGCATCATCGTGATCGACAGCTTCAAGGCACTCTCCGCCTACGCGGCCGGCGCCGAGTTCCGCAGCTTCCTCCACGACCTCGCCCGTCACCTCTCCGTCTTCCCCGCCTCCTCTCTCTGGGTCGGCGAGTACGGCGAGGACGAGATCGCCGCAGCGCCTGAGTTCGCGGTCGCCGACGCGATCATCGCCCTCTCGACGACGCGAGCGGCCGAGCGCGAAACGCGCTCCCTCCGCATCCTCAAGCTGAGGGGGAGCGGTTTCGCTCCCGGCTCGCATGCCTACCGCGTCACGGAGAACGGACTCGACGTATTCCCGCGGCTCGCCGATCCCGTCGACATCACCGGCTACGCGCTCGACACCGCTCGGCAGTCATCGGGGGTCGCCGCGCTGGATGCGATGCTTGCTGACGGTTATTGGCAGGGCGCCTCGACCCTCTGCGCCGGTCCCTCCGGCAGCGGAAAAACGCTGATGGGTCTGCACTTCGTCTTCAACGGCGTCCATCGGGGCGAACCGGGCGTGCTGGCGACGCTCCAGGAACACCCGACCCAGCTCGCGCGGATCGTCGACGGATTCGGTTGGTCGCTCGACGAGGAAGGGGTCGAGCTGATGTATCGCTCGCCGGTCAACGTTTACATCGACGAGTGGGTGTACGACCTGCTCGCGGCGGTCGAGCGAACGGGAGCACGTCGCGTCCTCATCGACAGCCTCACGGATCTCCAATTGGCCTCGCCGGACGAGATCCGGTTCCGCGAGTACATGTACTCGCTCGTGCAACGCTTCTCTCGTCAGGGAGTGGGACTGTTCATGACCTCGGAGCTTCCCGACCTGTTCCAGGTTACGCGCCTCTCCCAGTTCGGCGTCTCGCACCTGTCGGACAACGTCGTGCTCCTTCAGTACGTCCGCGACGAATCAACCGTCCGGCGCGCCCTCACCGTTCTGAAGACCCGCGCGAGTCGGCACGAGCCCGAGATCCGCGAGTTCAGGATCGCTCCCGAAGGGATCACGCTTGGCGAGCCGTTCGTCGGCGCACCGGCGTTCGACTAGCGCGAGCCGCTCGGCGACAAGCCGGGAGAGCGCTGAGCGGCGTGCCTCTGACCTGCTGCTGCTCTCCCAACTCCACGCGCAGCTGCCAGTTGGCGTGCTCATCAACGACGCCAAGACGCTCGAGATCCTGCATGCCAACCCCCCGCTGCCCGGCTTCGCCGAAACAGACCTGAGGCTCGACGACATCATCGGGTCGCGCAACGAGCAACACGACCCGCAGTTCGCGGGCTCCGAGCTCGCATCACTGCTCGAACAGGTGGCCGTAACCGGGAGGCCGCGTCACCTGCGCGAGTTCCGTCACGACCTCCTCGAGCGGGGACCGCGCTGGTGGAGCGCCAGCCTCTACCGGATCGATACAGATCGGTGGGGCGCAGTCGTGGTCACGCTTACCGTCGACCTCACCGATCAGGTCTGCGCGCGGTATCTCCTCGAGCAACGCGACCAGCGGCGATTAGCCCTGCAGCAGAGCATCAGCGCCGTTCCGGGCCGCAACCTCGTGTCCTCTCTCCAACAGGTTGCCGACACCCTCCGACCGGCACTTCCGGTCGAGGTGGCGTCCCTTCGGCTGCGCGACGCCGACGGGAAGCTCCACCTCGTCGCCGCGGCCGGCTTTCGCCGGCCTGAGATCCGCCGGCTCACGCTTGAGCCGTTCGACGAACGACAGCTCGAGACGATCGTAGGGGACAGCTCTTATCCGCGCGTCGGATCGCTCGGTCTACGCTGGGTCGAGATCCGCTGGCTGAGAGTCCGAGACGACCGAATCGGAGTCTTGACGGTAGGTGCCCGCAGCGAGCGCCGGCTGCGCGCGGAGGACGTCGCGCTCCTCGATGCCACGGCAGCGAAGCTGAGCTACGGCCTGGAGAGCGTCGACCGGAGTCCGCGTTTCCTTCGAAGTTGTTCTCGCCAGTTGGCTCGTCTGAGTGCGGACGCAAACGAGACTCCGCACGCCCTCGTCAACCGCCTGCGACGACGCGAGCTGGCAATCCTCCGCCTCTACGCCGACGGGTTCCAAACACGCCAGATCGCGGAGCTGCTCGTACTCTCACCCCACACCGTCCGAACGCACGTCAGGAATGCACTCCGCCGCCTCGGTGTCAGCTCGCGCAGCGAGGCAGTGGAGCTTCTCGACCGCACCAACGCCGATCCCGTTATCTGAGGCCGTAGACGGCGGCCGCCTGATTGAGCGCCGGAGGCGATTCGAACGCGGTGTGCTCGACCTGATGCCCAGCGATGAATGGCATCGATGCCTTCGCCGGATGTGCGGCCTCCGGCGACGGTGCCCGCCCGAAAGGCGCTCAGCTCAACGTTCGAAGCTAACCGTCCGGTTCCCAGACCGATAATCGAGGGAAGGAACCGATACTCGGCTTCGACTTCAAGCGCGTCCACCAAGACGGCACGCCGGCCGATCCCCCGACGCTCAAGGCGGCGATGCCGAACTGGAGTCCAGGAGACATGATCCGCCTGCCCGGGGAGCGGTCACTCCGAGTGATCGAGACGCGCGTCAGCGAAGGCACGGACGGCGCGCCGGTAAGCGTGCTCGTGGTGGAGCCGGTGAAGATGCCCCGGCCCCACAGCTCGCAACAGCATCTCCCCCACAGACCCCAATAACATCACCCATAACGTCACCGGAAAGGAAACGTCACAAGCTATGCCGCCCCTTGGTCGCCCTCGGGATCTACGCAACGAATGCAGACCGGCAAAAGGCGTACCGGGAGCGCAAGAAGCAACGGCACTGGCGCCGCGGGCTCTGTCGGTTCCAGGGGGCAGCGGAACACCTACCGAGAAAGACGTGCGGAGTTCCCTTGCCGGCGAAGGTCTCGTCGTAGCAACCGTTCGGTCCGGGCCGCACGTGGCCCGGACCGAACGTTCTCAGCGCGTCTGCTTCGCTGTCAGGTCGCGCACGCGGGTGCGGACGTCGGGATGATGAGACCGGCTCCCTGAGGGATGACATAGAACGCCCAAACTTCGGTGGTGCCGGGGCCGGGGTTGAAGGCGCGATGCACGTGCCCAAACCCCTCGTCGACGAACACCTGTCCCGCCGTGTAGGTCCGTACGGAGCAGTCGTCCCCGTCGACGACCGTGAAGCTCCCGCTCTTGATGATGACGGTGACCGGACCGGCGTGAGTGTGCCAGTTCGGTCCCTCACCCGGCGACATCACAATCTTCTGGACTGAGGCATCGGTCCCCTGCCCCTGCAGTCGCGCGACTCCGCGCAAGAGGTTCGTCTTATCCTTGTGGCTCACGAAGGTGCCGCGAGCCGGAACTTCGACCGTGATTGCGTAGACGGCGCCGGCCGCCAGCGCCGCAACCCCTGCAACCGCGACGATGAGAACCACGAGTCTTGAACGACCCTTCATGACTTCTCCTCCACTAGATGTGCGCAGCGATCGAGCAGATCGCTGCCCGCAGTTAAGCGCAGTAAGTAACAGATATAGGGAACTTCTTCAATACTTGCGGCGACTTCCCCGTCGCGACCAGGCGCGGAGAGCTCGAGCCGTACCAGGTCGCTGCTCGAGGCTGTCTGCCCGGGGCCGGATCTCTTGGCGCTCTCTCTCGAGCGGACAACCGAAGCAGCTTGAACGAAAGGTGAGATGAGCGAAGCACTACCCCCAGGCTGGAAGTGGGGCTTCTACAAGCGAGACGAGGACGCCGCCCCCGTCACACCTACCCTTCACCCCTGCACGCGCGCGTAAGGCAAAGAGAGTCGGCTCGTCCCGGGGTACCCACCGTGGCCGGCTTCAGTGCCGAACAGATTGAAAGCGCGAGCCACCCTCCGGAGCCGACTGCCCTAATCAACTAGGCGCCGAGACGCCTGGTCGCTTCCCAGGCGGTCGACGCTCTAGCCGGCTAGTGGTGAGGGATCGCGAGAGCCGTGATCAGCACGTGATCACTCCGGCCAACCATTCCGCGGGTCTCACGACTGGCGACGGTGGAAGCGGAGGGGCTACCCCCGCAGCTTGTCTTTCGCGAGCGGGTCCTTCTTGGGCGGGGGATGAGGTCACGTGTCTTTCGAGACCACTTGCTTAAGGGATTCGCCCCTCGCATCAATTTTTGCGCCAACCTCGAGCCGACCGGCGCTATCGGCAGGACGGGGGTACCCCCAGATCGGCGTCCGCTGCCTCGGGTCCCTCCCGCGGCCGGTCCCCAGTCTTGGATCAGCTCGTGCTCGCAGCCCATCCGCTCAAACACCTCCGCGCACTCGTCGTCGCCGTCGTTGCGCGCGCCATCAGGATGATCGCGCGAATCGCGAGTAGTACCGCCCGTCCGTCCTTGCCGCGCCGGCTACAGACCGCGGCCAGACCGCTAGTCCTTCGGCGGTGCCTGCAGCTCGGCCTCGGCCGGCTCACCTCGTCGGAGCTCGCGGCTGCGCTCGGTCTCGGCGTTGATCTCGGCGCCGAAGAGCAGCGCAAGGCCGCTGATCCACAGCCAGGTCAGCATGATGATCACCGCGGCGAGCGATCCCCACGCCTTGTTGTACGAGGCGAACTGACTGACGTAGATCGCGAACAAGCCGGAAGCGAACAGCCAGACCAGGACGCTGATCGCCGTCCCGAAGGTCAGAAACCGCCAGCGGGGATGGTCGACGTTCGGCCCGAGGTAGAGGACCGTCGCGAACGCCAGCAGGAGGCCGAGTATCAAAACCGGCCACTGCGCCGTCCACCACAGCCATTTGACGAACGCCTCGAGGTCCACGGCTGACCCGATCCATCCCGAGAGGTGAGGCCCGAGCACCAGCAGGCCGAACGCGAGCGCGAAGGCAAACAGCAGCAAGACGACCATGACGAGTGCGGTCAGACGACGCTTGAAGAAGCCGCGCGTCTCTTCGCGGTCGTACGCGGAGTTGAGGGCCCACATCAGCGTTTCCATCGCTCCGGTCACAGTCCAGAGGGCGAGCAGGGACCCGAGGACGATCATCGCGAGCCCTGTGTTCGCCTGCGTCTCGGTCACACGCTGCAGTGTGTCCTCGAGCAGCGTCAGTGCCTCCTGCGGCGCGACTCCTTCCAGCCGCTCGATGATCTCCGTGACCGCATCCTCGTCGGCGACTAGGCTGAAGATGCCGACCGCCACGAGCAGGACGGACGGGATCGCGAGAAACGAGTAGTAGGCAAGCGCAGCCGCCAGATTCGTGATGTGATCCTTCAGCGACTCCTTGACGGCGCGGACGAGGATCGCGCCGTAGTCGCGCTTCGAAAGGTCGCCCGGCGTCGGCTCGGCGACCTTCGGCTCCTCCTGTTCTGGCTGCGGCTCGGTCTGCGGCTCGCTCATTTGTCCGTTGCTCCCTTCCCGATGTCTTGGGAACTAACCGGCCTTCGATCGACTCGTGAGCCCTCGTGACGGTGCGGCACGGCCAGCGGGTTGAATCAAGAATCGAGCGGTGGGTCCACGCTCACTCGAAATGCCTGACACACGAACAACGTAATGGCTGGAGGCGCTGCCGATCGTGGTTGCTGGAGCGGCTGCCGCGCTGTACGGCGCATCGCTCGGTCTCAGCTCCACATTCGGTTTCATCGGCTTGGCGATTGCGGTCTACGCCCTCTTCCACGGCGCGCGTGAGTGGGTCGTCGCGTTGGGCATCGTTCTGAACGTCGCGCTCGTGCTAATCGCCGTGTTGATCCTGTTACCCGGCTGAGACTGACGCTCGTTCTGCCCGATTGAGCGGTGCTACTCAGCCCTCTAAACCGCCGGCCTGGCTTCGAAGTCTGACCCAGCTCTGACCCAGGCGGGGGGTACCCCCGCGGCGCTCGTTTCTCGCCCGGGTCCCTGCGGCGGCCCCCCCGCCTGTGAGTCAGGCAGGCGGTCGCCGCTCTAGAGGGCTAGTGGTGCGGGATTGCGAGGGCCGTGATCACTCTGCGATCGGTTGCCAGCCCGGCCATCAATGAGCCTAGGCGCTCGGGTCTACCGACCCCCGGGCACCCCGGGGTCACCCCCTCGGACGATTCCGCGCCCAGGGCCCCAACTCCCAGCGGGATGAGCGCCGCGAGCGCCGCGGCGTCACTTCTTCTTCGGCTCGTCCTTGGGCTTCTCGGCCAGCTTCCCGATCACGTGCTGGACCGTAGCGTTCGCCGTGCCAGCGGTGAGCCCAGTTACTGCTGCGGCCACCAGCGTGGCTCCGAGACTGCGCTGCTCGGCCTGCTCCTCGTTGATCCTCTTGATTTCGCTGTCCTTATCCATGGTTCCTCCGAAATGCAGAGACACTTCCATATCCCACTCTAGGATCGCCCATCGGACGGCGCCGTTTCTACTGATCACACAACTGATCACACGGCTCCTCGGGAGAGCCCCGGGAGGCCGAATTCCTTATGGATAGTGATGGAGCTAGTCGGACTCGAACCGACGACCTCCTGGGTGCGATCGAACGACGCGGCGCGATGTGACGCTGATTCGGCCTTCTTGAGCGACCTCGGCTGCTGTTAGGTCAGCTGCAATTCGCTCAGTTCGGTAGCACGGTCGGTAGATCGGGATGCCCAAACGTAGCTCGACATCTTTTGGGATTCCTGAGACCCTCGCGAGCCAGGGCCGTCATTAGCGAGCGACGGCCGCGACAAGCTGCTTGAGCGCGGGTCCCGCGAGAGCCGAGCCGACGCCGACGCCAAGACTGCCCGCGTCCATCCAGTCCGACGCGTTATGCGCGTCGACACCGCCGACTGCAACAAACCGCACCGTAGGGAAGGGGCCGGCCAGGCTCCGAAGCCAGTCGACGCCGAGCACCGAGGCGGGGAACAGCTTCAGCGTCCGGCACCCCAAAGCAAGTGCGAGCTGCACCTCCGACGGAGTGGCGACACCCGGTAAGTATGGAAGCCCGCGCACCCGTGCCGCGGCGACGGCCTCGCGATCGAGTCCCGGCGCGACGGCGAACGCGGCACCCGCATCCTCCGCAGCAGCCACCTGGTCCGGTGTGAGCACCGTCCCCGCACCTGCCGCGCGCCCGACCTCTTGGCCGCGGCGGCAGACGGCCTCCAGTGATTCATATGCATCCTCACCGGAAAGCGAGACCTCGACGAGCGGAATCCCGGCGCGCCAGGCCTGCTCGGCGGCCGCCACGGCCGGAGCCGCGCTGAGGCCGCGCAGGATCGCGAGCACCGGAACGCGCTCGAGCGCCTTCGCGAAGTAATCGCTCATGGTCGCTTGACGCGAGATAGCGGGTCATTTTAGGGTTTCGGACCGTGATACCCCGTTTCGCTCTATGAAACGACTTCTGATGGAAAGGGGGCGACACCGCGTGCGTATCAAGAGCTTGAACTGGCTGCTGCTGCTCGTCGTCGCGCTCGCGCTCGGAGCCTGCGGCGGGGCGTCGGACGATGACGAGGAGGCCGCCGAGGCGACGACTGCCACGGAGACAAGCAAGGCGGCAGGCGCGGCACCTAGCGCGAAGGCGGACTGCGGGAACGTCAAGGGCGAAGCCGAGGGGGCCCGGATCGCCTACATGCCGCCGGCAACCGAATTCCCGTACTACATCGCGATCGGCGAAGGCATCAAAGCGAAGGCGAAGGAGATCGGCTACAAAACCTTCATGCTTGCGCCGCAGAGCGGCGCCGACATCGAAGGGCAGATGGGCATGATCCAGGACGTCCTCACGCAGGACGTGGACGCGATCGTCCTCTCGACCCATGACGAAAAAGCGGCGGCCCCACTCGTGAAGCGTGCCGTCAAGAAGGGGGTCGCGGTCATCATCGTCAACTCGGACATCGCGGACTTCCCCACTCGCGTGCACGGGGTCGTTGGCTATCGGCAACGGCCGGGGACGCACAAGATCGGCGAATATGCGATCAAGCTCGTGGACGGCAAGGCCAAGGTCGGCCTCATCGAGGGGCAGCCCGGCTACCACTCGACCGAGCGCGTCGGCGGGTTCGTCGACGCGATCAAGGGAGAAGAGGGCATGGAGGTCGTCGCGAGCCAGCCCGGGGCGTGGAACGTCGAAGGCGGCAACAAGACGGCAATGGACATGCTTCAGGCACACCCCGAGATCGACATGATCTTCGCCGCGAACGACTACATGGCGATCGGCGCCAACAAGGCCGCGAAGGCGCTCGGTAAGGACGACCTGATCATCCTCGGCAACGACGGCGACACCCAAGGCCTCGAGGAGATCTACGCCGGCGAGTGGACTGCGACCGTGAACACGACGCCGTTCGAGATGGGCGAGAAGGTGTTGGAAGTGGTGCAGGACTGCCTCGGGAAGAAGTTCGACGGGTTCTACGTCGAGACGCCGACCGAGGTCGTCGACAAGGAAAACGCGCTCGAGTTCCTCCAGCAGCCCGCGCGGCTCTACCCGAAGCCGTCGAAGGAGTACTAGCGGACTAGCGCTGCAACGACTGATGGTCGGTTCCCAGCCTCTCTGGGAGCTCCGCAGCGTCGTCAAGACGTTCCCCGGCGTGCGTGCGCTCGACGACGTCTCGCTCGCGCTTCACACCGGCGAAACGCACGCGCTGATCGGAGAGAACGGGAGCGGCAAATCGACCCTGGCGAAAATCCTCTCCGGCGTCCATCAACCGGACGCCGGGGAGGTGCTGCACGAAGGTGAGTCGGTGACCTTGCGTGGGCCGCACGAGGCGCAGAGCCGCGGCGTCGCGACGTTCCACCAAGAGTTCTCGCTGGTGCCCGAGCTCAGTGTGGCTGAGAACATCTACCTCGGCCGCCTCCCCCTTCGCCGCGGTGTCGTCGACTGGGAGGGCGCGCGGCAGGGCGCGGTCGAGGCGCTCGCCCGGCTCGACGTCGCGATCGATCCGGACCGCACGGTGGCCTCACTCTCGGTGGCCGAGCAGCAGTTCGTCGAAATTTCGAAGGCAATTTCGCGCGAGATGACGCTCCTGATCCTGGACGAGCCGACGGCTGCGCTCGGCCCCGCCGAGATAGAGCGTCTACACGCCGTGATCCGCCTGCTCGTTCGCCAGGGGACGGCGATCCTCTACATCTCGCACCGGCTCGACGAGGTTTTCGCGGTCGCGGAGGTCATGACCGTCGTCAAGGACGGCCGCCTCGTCGGCACGAAGGCGCAGCGCGATACCACCGTCCGCGACGCCGTTCGCATGATGATCGGATCGGATCTCGAGGAGCACTTCGAGCGGAGCGAGAACGCGCGCGAGCGCCCGCGGCTCGAGGTCCGCGAGCTGCGCACGGAGAACCGCGTCAACGGAGTCAGCTTCGCCGTCGCCGAGGGCGAGGTGCTGGGGCTCGGCGGAATCGCTGGGGCCGGGCGGACCGAGATCGCGCGCGCGCTGTTCGGCGTCGACCGGAGCATCGCGGGCGAGATCCTCGTCGACGGTCGCCCATGCAGCCTCAGGTCGCCGAAGGACGCGATCGACGCTGGAATCGCCCTCCTACCCGAGGACCGAAAGGCGGACGGTCTCTTCTTCAACTTCGAGGGCCCGGCGAACATCACAATCGCGGGACTCGAGGCGATCCGAATCGGGCCACTCCTTAGCCTCGCGCGCGAGCGTCGGCGCGCGCGGTCGCTGATGCAAGACCTGCGCATCGACCCGAAGGCCGAAGACCGGAGCGTGCGCTTCCTATCCGGCGGAAACCAGCAGAAGGTGATGCTGGGACGTTGGTTGTTCGCGCCGACGCGCGTACTCATCCTCGACGAGCCGACGCAGGGTGTCGACGTCGCGGCAAAGCAGGAGGTCTACCGCGTCATCAACGAGCTGACCGCGGCAGGCATCGCGATCGTCGTCATCAGCTCCGACTTCACCGAGCTCCTCGCGATCAGCGATCGGATCGCGGTCGTGCGAGGCGGACGGATCATCCACTTCGCCGGGCACGGCGAGCTGACGGAGCACGAGCTGGTCGAGCTCGCCGCGGGCGCCGCAACGTCGGAGGAGGCTGCGTGAGGGAGCGCTTCGCGGACGCAGTGCACTCGCAGGTGGTTGGCCCATTGCTGATCATGCTCACCGTTGCTGCAGGGGTCGCGATTTCGACCGACAATTTCCTGCTGAGCCAGAATCTCAAGAACGTCGGGCTCCAGGTCGCGATCGTCGCCATCGTCGCAATCGGCGCCACGATCGTGATCCTGACGGCGCAAATCGATCTCTCGTCGGGATCGCTCGTCGCCCTCACGACGGTGGTGCTCGCAGACCTCGTCAAGAACACAGGGATGAGCGTGCCGCTGGCGGCGCTCCTGATGATCCTGATGGGAGCAGGGCTCGGTGCCGTGAACGGGTTCTTCTCGAGCTACGGGCGGATTCCGTCGTTCATCTTCACGCTCGGAACGTTGTCGATCTTTCGCGGCCTCGCCTTCCTGGAAACGGGCGGAACACCGATCTTCTCGGTCTCGCCGCAGTTAGACCCCGTGTTCTACGGCGAGCTGCTGGGGCTGCCGCTTCCCTTCGTGTACGTCGTCGTCCTGTACACGCTTGCCTGGGCTTTCTTGACGTATACGCCTCGCGGCCGGCAGATCTATGCCGTCGGCGGGAACGAGTCGGCCGCTCGACTGTCGGGAATCAACGTGAACCGCGTCCGGACCGAGGCGTTCGTGATCGCGGGGGCACTGGCTGCCGTCGGCGGCGTGCTCTTGACCGCGCGCCTCGACTCGGGCTCCCCGAACTACGGCCAGGGGATGGAGCTGATGGCGATCGCGTCGGCGGTGATCGGCGGTGCGAGCCTGTTCGGCGGCCAGGGCAACGTCTTCGCGACCCTGTTCGGCGCGTTCACGATCGTGATCGTCCAAAACGGGCTCAACCTCCATGCGGTGCCATCGGCGTGGCAGAACATCACGCTTGGCGTGATCATCGCGCTCGCCGTCGGAGTCGACATGTGGCGCGGCGATTTGGCCCGGCTTGCCGGTCGCCTCTGGTCGACCCTTCGGCCGCGCACCGGACCCGTCGTGCAAGAAAACCCGGGGGAGGATCATGTTCATCCACGGTCGTAAGAGCGGTTGCCGCGTCACGCTCGACTACACGTACCGCGACCTCAGGGTAGCGTACCTCGAGAACGACGCCCTGCGCGTCGGCGTCCTGGTGGACAAGGGCGCCGACGTCTTCGAGCTGACGTACAAGCCACGCGATCTCGACTTCATGTGGCACTCGCCGATCCCGTTGAGGAAACCGTTCGCGGCCACGAGCGCGCTGCCCGAAGGCGCGTTCCACGACTATTTCTACGGCGGCTGGCAGGAGATTCTTCCGTCGGCCGGCTGGGCCGAGGAGCCGTACATGGGGACGTACCAGGGGCTGCACGGCGAGGTCTCGCTGCTGCCCTTCGAGGCGCGCATCCTCGAGGACTCCCCCGAGCGGGTCGAGCTCGAGCTGACCGTCCGCACGTACCGCTCGCCGTTGCGGCTCGTGCGCCGCATGTCCCTCCGCGGAGAGCAGCCGGTGCTCTTCATCGAAGAGCGGCTCGAGAACGAGTCGACCGGCGAGTTCGCGATCATGTGGGGCCACCACCCGGCCTTCGGCCCGCCCTTTCTCGACGAGACTTGCCTTGTGGCCGTCCCGGCCGCCGCGGTCGACGTGCTCGCGTTCCACGCCAACGGGCTATGGGAGCCCGGCGAGGACTACGCGTTTCCACTCTTACCGACCCGGCGCGGCAGCGAGCCGGAGGACATCACCCGCGTGCGGCCGCCGGACACGAAGTCGGTGGACGTGGTCCGCTTCAAGAACCTGCAAGAGGGCTCGTACGGTCTGACGAGTGAGCGCCTCGGACTCGGGATCGGGATGGCTTGGAACGCCGAGCTCTTCCCGAGCCTGTGGATGTGGCAGGTATACGGAGGCCACGACGACTATCCGTGGTACGGGCGAACATACAACTGCGCGCTCGAGCCGTTTACCAGCTGGCCGCCCTCAGGGATTCAGAACGCGCTCGCAAACGGCACCGCGCGGTTGCTGGCTCCGGGAGAGGTAATCGAGACCGATCTTGTTGCCGCCGCCTACGAGGCGGACGGCCCCGTCCGTATCCGTCGCGACGGCTCCGTGGTGCCGTGAGCCAGCTCGCGACACGAGACTACGCGGTACGCGCTGTCGTACGCGCGGCGCGCCTGCTCGAGCTGCTTCGGGGCTCGGACGGTGGAACGTCGCTGAACGAGCTCGCGACGCGCTCGGGACTCGCGAAGGCATCCGTGTTCCGGATCCTCCGCACGCTGGAGGGGTTGGGATTCGTGGAGCGGCCCGACGGGTCGGACAC
>Ga0126306_10000808_pt1 | contig 15698 bp, 10 predicted proteins | sample Plot27_FD_92592 | JGI IMG/M metagenome (GOLD analysis project Ga0126306, IMG submission 92592) | Serpentine soil microbial communities from UC McLaughlin Reserve, CA, USA - Plot27 | ecosystem: Environmental > Terrestrial > Soil > Grasslands | place: USA: UC McLaughlin Reserve, Lake County...
CCGGCGGCAGCGTCCCGAGCCCCCTTTTCGTGTCGGGCACATTGCCGCTCAGGCAGCCCTCGAGCTGAATGAGCCGGCCGAGGTCGGAAGTGAGGACCGTCCTCGTGAGCTCGCCGTGCACCAGCACGAGAATCGCCTCGTCACCGAAGTCCTTCTTGAAGCGCTCGGTGTCCTTGAACGTGTCCGAGCCCTGGTTCACGAGCGTCTCGGTGGCCGCGCTCGGCTCGAGCCGCAGCGCCAGCGCGGCACCGCCGAGCGCGAGGACGGCGGTGACGGCCAGCACCGGCGCGGGCCGTCGCGTGACACCCATGGCGAGGCGCCGAAGCACACGCTCCATCACGAGGTCAGCTTAGGAGAGAACCCGCCCGCGGAACGCCGCTCGGCCCCAACGACGGGCATTGAGGGGGTGCTTGGTCAGTTACGCCGGCATACCCGGTCCAGAGTGACTGGCCCGCCGAGCTCCCCCTTTACCAGAGCACCCCGCTAAGCCGGCCCTCATCCCCTCAGTCCCGTCGTTCGCCGAGGGTCAGGGCAGCGGCTGCAGGCGCGGGAACAGCCCCGTCTGGCCCACCAGACGGCCCAGCGGCGCCTGCGGGTCGCACGGAGGCGCCTTGCCGCGATTCTCGTCGCCGCCGAAGACGAACTGGTCGATCTGCGCCACGACGGCCTCCGGGAGCCACTGGTTCGGCTCGGGCGGCGGCGGCACCGCGCGGTCCGTGCAGAGGTATCGGCCGAAGACCTCCAGATGGCCCTTGGTGCGGAGCTTGTCGTAGCCGCCCGGCTCGGTATACGGGTTCGACCGGTTCGTCCGCAGCCTGAACGGCCAGGCGGCCATCATCTCGGGGTTCACCGGGTTGGCCGTGCGTAGGTAGTGGAGGAACTTCGACGGGTCGTTGAAGCTCCCCTCCGTGCCCTGCGTCGCCGCGGCGTCGTTTGCAAGGAAGGCGGAGATCTCGCGCCTGTAGAGGCCCAGGTAGTCGACGATCGGAGTGAAGTTGCGGAGCCACGGGTCGAGCCGGCGGAGCAGCGGTTGTGTGTTGTCGAGGACCTCCTCCGTGGCGGGCAGGCCGCGCTTCGAGACGCGCACGAGCGGATCGAGGTTCTCGAACACGGCCTTCAGGTCCGGCGCGAGCTGGTCCAGCTCGATCAGCGTCGGCGACAGCTCGCGCGCCGCCGGCCGCAGCTGGTCGATCAGCGGATTCGTGTTGTCCGCAAAGCTCGACAGGCGGGCGGTGGTGGCTCGGCCCTCGCGCAGGAAGGTCGGCAACACCCGGAAGGTGTCCGCAAACTGCCGGTCGCGGCTCGCGATCGCCTCCCAGGTCCGGTTCGAGTTGCGGATCAGGTCGCGCAGCTGACCCTTGCGCTCGGTGAGCGCGTCGAAGACGTAGCCCGTATCGCGCACGAAGCGCTTCGTCGCGTCGCCCTGCTGGCGCAGCACCTCGAGCACCTCGTCGGTGTCCTCGGCAAACGGGGTGAGCAGGGCAAGCGCGTCGTTCAGGTTCTCCGCATTGCCCTTCGCGGCGATACCCGCCTGGTCGAACCAGGTGGTGAAGCGAGCGCGCGTCTCCGGGTCGAAGCTGCGCAGGATCTCGTCGAGCTCGACCGTGTCGGCGACCTGGCCCGCCCCCAGCTTCCCGCCGTCCTTCACGATCCCCGAGGAGCGCGTGCCGGGCGACAGCTCCACGTACGTCTCGCCCAGCAGTGACTTCTGCCGCAGGGTCGCCCGCGTGTCCTTCGGGATCGGCGCGTAGCGCGAGTCGATCTCGAGCACTGTGTCGGTCAGGCCGGTCCGCTCGTTCGGCTCCTTCGCCTTCACGCGGCCGACGCGCACGCCGGAGATGCGGACGTCGGCCTCCTGCGCGAGCTGGGTGGCGGACGGGAAGCCTACGTTCACGCGATAGCCCTCGGGCTGGAGCGGCACCGACCCGCCGAAGCTCAGCCACAGGAACACGAGGATCCCGAAGCACGAGAGCGTGAACGCGACCATTGCGAAGATCCGACCGAAGCTGGGGGTCTGCTTGATCATGGGATTCGCGTGTCCGGAGGGATGTTGTTTGGACAGGCCTGGCCCTCGGGCGGAAGGTTGAGCAGGGTGGTGAGCAGGCCGAGCTGCGGGTTGCCGAGGATCACCTGCTCGAGCACGTCGTAGCCGTTGCAGTTCACGAGCACGAGGCCGCGCCTGATCGGGCCGTGCGCGTCCTGGAGGTCGAACATCGTGGCGCCGGCGTGGACGCCCCACGCGGCCCAGAAGTTGAACGGCCTGCGCGCGCCCGGCGGGTCGTAGGCGAGCATGTTGAAGAACTTGTTCAGCACGCCGAAGGTGCGCGTGAGGCGCGGGCTCACGACCGCGAGGTCCTCCGTGGCGGAGCGCAGGTCGCGGACCGTGGGCTGAACGTCACGCGCGAACGGCCGGATCTGGTCGCGGATGATCGGGGTCGTCTCCTCGAAGAAGGGGCGCGTCTTCTGAAGCGCCGGCGCCAGCTCGCGCGCGAACGGACGCAGGCGCTCGAGCGCCGGGCCGAGCTCCGCTGCCAGGGCGCTCGTCTTGGTGAGGGTCTGCTGCGTCTGGTCGAGCGCGCCCGGGAACAGCCTGATCGCCTCGCGCAGCGACGCCTCCTCCGAGGCGAATGCATCGAAATTCGCGTTGGCGGAGTCCACCAGTGCCGCGAGCTGGTCATCGCGCTTGGCGAGCGCGGTCGAGAACTCCTGGAAGTTATGGATCACGCGCCTGATGTTGTGGCGGCGGTCGATCAGGAGGCGCGTGAGGCGCTTGCCGTCGCGCGCGGTCGGCTCGAAGCGCTTGAATACCTCGCGCAGGTCCTGTGCGGCCGTCTGATCGAAGCGGCTGTCCGCGCCCGTGACCTTGTCGTCGAAGGCCGTGCCGCCTGCGTTCAGCAGAATCTGGAGGTAAGCGCGCGTGTCGGAGTCGAGCTGGGCCAGGAACTCGTCGGTGTTCACATCCGGCAGCGTGTTGGCCACGGTGACGCGGCCGCCCTCCGGAAGCTCACCCGCGCGCCGCGTGCCCGGGTCGAGCGCCAGGTACATGTCCTTCAGACCGGTCTTCGGCCGCAGCAGCACCGTGGCGTCGCGGTAGATCGGCCGGTACTCGTCCTTGATCTGCAACTCGACGACGGCGATGCCGTTCTCGAGCTTTACCTCGCCGACCTCGCCGATCTTCACCCCGGCGATGTTGACGGTCTGCCCCTGCCCCGGGACCACCGCCTGGCCGCTCGGGAGCTCCGCCTTCACGGTGTAGAAGTCGGTCCCGAGCAGCGGCACCTCGGCGGGCAGGTAGAAGCGCTGGTTCGAGAGGATGTAGCCGGCGATCCCGAGCGAGGCGATGAACAGGAAGATGATCGCCACGAAGACGCGCGCCTGCTTCTTGATCTGGCGCCTCACGGGCCGCCTCCGATCGACGCGTCGCTCAGGTCGGGAACCGGCTGGGTGTGGCACTTCACGTCCGGCTTGTAGGGCGGCTTTGGCGCCTTCGCCGGACGCGTGCCGAGCGGCTGCTCGGTCGCGGCGGAATGCAGCGAGCCGCCGGGACCGACCGGCGGCGTCTGGACGGGGAACGGGCCGCCGCCGCCCTGAATGCGCACGTACGTGCCGTTGCCGTCGAAGTTCTGGGACTCGCCCGCCAGCGAGACCATCGACTGGAAGAACTCCTCGTAGTTGCGCAGACCGGTGGACAGCGCGCCGTCATCGATCCGCTGCTCCTGCGTCGGCAGGACCGTCTCGAGCTGGCAGCGGTTGAAGTCGTCCAGCACCGGCAGGAGATCCAGCTGGCCCTCGCTGAACTCCGCGAAGTGGCTCACCGCGGGCTGGAGGTCGTCGACGAGGCCCTGCAGCTCGGCCGGCGACACAAGCGCGCGCACCTGGCGGATCCACGGGAACCCGGCCTCGATCGTGGCCGGCGTCTCCCGGATACCCGGGATCATCTCAAGCGCCCACGCGCGCGTGGACGGGAAGGCGGCGTTCAGGTTGTCGAGCGCCGGTCGAGCTGCCTCCAACACCTGCGGCAGCTCGCGGATGGTCGCGCGCAGGTTGGTCTCCTGGGACGCGAGCGCGCCCATAGTGGTGTTGAAGTTGGTGATCAGGTCCTTCAGCGAGCCCTCGTGCAACGAGAGCGCCGCGAAGATCTTCTGCTGGCTGCCGATCAGCCGCGAGAGGTCGTGGAGGCCCGTGCCCCGTATCGCGTCGTTCAGGACCGCGCCGCCGCGCAGCGACTGCGCCGCGTACTCATACGTGTCGTTCAGCGACTTGCCGGCGGTCTCGCCCCTGGTGTCCGGGTCCTGGTCGGCGTCCTCGCCCGGCCGCGGCTCGCCGTTGATCGCGTCGCCATATCCGATCAGGAGCTTCTGAAGGTCCTCTCGGGTATCCGTCTTGAGCACCCCGAGCACCTGGTCGAGCTGCACCGGCGCCGAGGTCTGCGAGAGCGGAATCGTGTCGCCGTCCTCAACGTCGCCGGCGCTCGCGGTGCCCGGCTTCACGTCGAAGAAGAGGTTGCCCTCGAAGAACAGGCGCGGCCGCACCTTGATCTGTGCGTTCTTGTGGATCGGGAGTGCCTCGTCCTCGAGCTTCATCGTCACGACGGTGGCCGGGGAATCACCGCCCTTGGGCTCCACCGCCGATACCTTCCCGACCTCGACGCCCGCGATCCGGACCGACTGTCCCTTGTGGATCGGCGGCGAGTTCTCGAAGACGGCCTTGAGCTGGAACGGCCGGGTGAACGGAATGTCCTTCGAAGCGCCCAGGAAGACGGCGATCACGATCACCACGAGCGCGATCAGCCCGACCTGGTAGGGCGTGAAGCGTTCCCGGTGCGAGCGCCTCATGGCTGTCCGTCCGTCTTCAGGCCCTGGCTGCCGGGCGTGTTGCCGATCACCGTCTGGCCGGCGGCGTATCGCTCGTTGCCGGCCTCACACTCCTGAGGCTGCCCCGGCGCCGCGGCGTTCGGATACGGGTTCACGTGCAGATGGTTGTGGCGGCCGGGCCCGTTCGCCGGCGCGTCCGAGGGCCCACCCTCGTTGTTCGGACCGAGTTCGAAGGTGAGCGGGTCGGTTGGCGCCGACACGGTCAGGAAGCGCTGGTAGTTCCCGTTCGCGTCGCCCTCGGACAGCAGGCTCGCGGCATTGCGCAGGAAGATCGACGCGTAGTTGCAGGTCGTCTGCGTGGGGGTGAGGAAGCGGAGCGTTGGACGCAGCGAGCTCGACAGCCGCGTGAGCTGGTGGATGCCGGCGCGCACCAGCGGGTCGTCGCCGAACTCGTCGAGCTTTTCAAAGACATCGGCGAGGTCCTCGTTCATCTGCACCGTCCTCGGCAGGACCTCGGTGCCGGCCTCGAAGGCGTCCGCCAGGATCGGAGCGGCGTGCGGGAGCACCGCCACGCCCGGGCGGAGCTCACGGAAGAATGCGGTGTTGTTGCGGATGAACGGCCGCTGGCGAGGGAACTCGCGGATCGCCAGCCGCTCGCTCGGCGGGCTCTCGGAGATCGTCTCCTGGAGGAACGGCCGCGCCACCGACGCCCAGGCCGTGAACGCGGTGTCGAGGTTCACGAACAGCGAGGCCTGCTCCTCGGCCACCGGCGCGACCTCCTCGGCGGCGCGCGCCAGCGAGGCGAAGAAGCGGTTCAGGCGCGTATCCGGGTCGGACAGGTTGCGTGCCACCGGCTCCAGGTCCTCCAGGAGCGGCACGAACGCGTGGATCGCCGTGTTCACGTCCTGTCCGCGGCCCGCGAAGCCGGCGCCGAAGCCGTCGAGCGTGTTGCGCTGGCCCACGCGGGTCTTCGCGTCGAACATGCTGAACAGGTCGTCCAGCTCGACGACCGCGGGACGCGCTTGGCGGATCGGGATCGTGGAGCCCGCTGCGAGGCCGGCCTTGCCCTGCCCCGGCGTCAGCTCGACGTACTTGAGGCCGAGTGACGAGCGCGGCCGCACCAAAAGCGTCGAGTCGGCCGGCAGCGGCTCGATCTCCTTGTCGAGCTTCATGGTGATCTGCGCGTATGCGGTGCCGTTCGCGCGCTTCCTCGGTTCGATCTTCGAGAGGAAGCCCACGCGCGCGCCGCCGATTCGCACCTCGAAGCCCTTCACGAGCTGGGCGGCGTTCGGAAGGTTGGCCTTCAGATCGTATGTCGGGACGAACGGCAGGCCGGAGTTCGCGTTGTACGCGAGGAAGACGGCGACGATCGTCACGAGCACCGTCACCGCGCCCACCAGCACCGGGCTCGCGGTCAAGGCGGCCTGTCCGCGGCGCGGGCTCACCGGCTCTCACTCCCGAGGAGGTAGTCGAGCCCGGCCTCGGCGCCGTCGAGCGCCTGCGACCGGCGCTGTTGGTCGCGCTCGCGCAGCGCATCGAGGTTCTGCTCGCGCCGCCGGCGAACCGACGGGTCGCCGCCCTCGCCGAGTAGGTCCTGAAGCAGGCTGCCGGTCGGCGCGACGCTGCCTGCGCCGGTTTGGCGGCTGGCGTCCGCGTTCGCGGGCTTGAGCCCGCTCGCCGACGCCGACGAGATCTCCGCGGACGGGTCGAAGAAAGTCGAGCGGCAGGTGCTGCTCTGCTCGAGCGCATAGGTCGAGCAGACGTTGGTCACGAGCCCGGTGCGAAGGTAGTGCCCGAGCCCGTCGTAGCCGTTCGACACGAGCGCCAGGTAGTAGAGGACGTCGTTTAGGCGCTGGAGCGCGCCGGTCTCGTCGAGGCTCTTCGTGAGCTCGTCGAGGTTCACGGAGACGGGCGCGAGCTCGTGGCCGAGCCTGCCCAGGTCCCGGATCAACGGCCGGGCGCCGACGAGCGCCGGCCGGCCGCGCTCGAGCGCATCGCCGAGGCTGGGGAAGCTCTCGCGCGAGGCATCGGACAAAGTGCCCTGCGCCTCGATGAGGCGGCCGAGCGCCGGCGCGGCGGCGTTCAGATCCGTGAGGAGCGGAGTGCCCTGGTCGGTGAAGTCCTCGAGGTCGGCCATCAGCGGTCGGAGCTCGCGCAGGAAGCCGGGCAGGAGGCGGATGCTCTCGCGCAGGTCGCCACGCCGCTCGGCGCTGGCCTCGCTCGTCGTGTTCGCCTGCACGATGAAGTCGGCGAACGCCTCCTTCTCGCGCGCCAGCGGGCCGAGCGCCTGATCGGAGTCGCGCGCGAGGCGCGCGAGCGTCCGGTTCTGGTCGGCGAGGATCTTCAGCACCTCGTCGGTCTCGCGCAAGGCCGGGTTGGCGCGGTGGATGACCTCGTTCAGGTCCTCCCCGCGTCCCGCGAGGCCCGTGCCGAACTCGGTCAGGAGGATGGCGAAGCGTTGCCGGTAAGGCAGCCGCATGATGTCGCCGATCAGGTCGAGGTCGACGGGCGAGCTCGTGTTCTCGACGGGCAGCAGCCGCTCACCCTTCCCGTCGCCGTCCTCGATCTTCGCGAGTGGCTGGGTCGAGGCCGTGCCGGAGTCGCAGTCAACGAACTTTTCGCCGATCAGCCCCTGCGAGCCGATCTTGCAGCGGGCATCCGACTTCCACGGGACGAAGCCGTCGTCGTCGATCCGCAGCGTGACGGCCGCCTTCTTGTCGCCGGTCACGTCGAGGTCCGAGATCACGCCCACCGGCACGCCGGCGACCTTCACGTCCTCGCCCACCACCAGCGTGGACGCGTTGTCGAAGATCGCGCGCACGAAATAGTGGTCCTTCGTGTCGTCGTCGGACGACTCGCGGACGATGCCGATCACGATCCACGGCAGGATCGCGACGAGCAGGCCGAGGTAGACGAAGCGGCGCATCAGCCAGGCGGGTCCTCGGACGGGGGGCCGCTCGCCGGGTCGCAGCCCATGAACGGCCACGGGGAGGACCCGTCGGGGGCGGGCTGGGTGGCGCCGCCCGGGCAGGTCGGGCGCGTGCCGTGCTCGAACTGGTTCAGGCGCTCCGCGGGCGACACGCCCACGAGCCGGTAGTTCGTCCGGTCGAAGTGCGTCGGGCTGAACACCGGCATGACGCGCGCGTAGTGGCCGTTCGCGTCGTAGTACGCCGCCGCCTGGCCGAACTTCGTGATCCACGCGACCAGATCGGGGGTGTACCCGCGTGCGTACTCGATCACCGGATCGGAGCGGTCGAGCGCCCTGATCGCGCGCGGGAAGACGGTCGCGGTCAGCTGGGCGAGCCGGGGCTGCTTCGCCGTGAGCTCGATCAGGTCGTTGTTCGGCCCCGGCGTCCGGATTAGCTCGTTCAGGTCCGCGATCGTCGGCCGGGCGTCGTGGACCAGCGGCCGCAACGCGCGGAAGAAGGGTGCGAGCTGCTTTGTGTTCGGCTTCGACTCGTCGACCAGCTTGTCCAGGTCGTCGAGCGTGTTCCGGAGGTTCACGAACGTCGTGTTCGCCTTGCGAAGCGTGTCTGGGAGCAGCTCGAGGGCACGCCGGAGCGACACGCTCTCGTCGCCGATCGCGCGCATCGCTGAGTTCGTATTGCTCACCAGGTTCGCGAGGTCGTCGCGCCGCGATGCGATCGCTGAGACGGTGGCGGCGCCGTCCCTCAGGAACCGCTCGAGCACTTCTTGGTCGAGCGCGAGCTCCTGCGTGAGGCGCGACGTGCTGCCCAGGAAGGGTCCGAAGTACTCGATGCTCTGGTTCGCCTCGGCGCCCCGGGTGTCGTACTGCGCCCCGGTCCCGCGGATGAGGTTGCGCAGGCCCCCGCGAGTCTTCTCATCGAGCGTGTTGAAGAGGACGTCGATGTCCACCGGCGACGTTGTCGAGTCCGCCCCGATGCGGCCGCCGTCGTCGATCCTGTCCGAGCTGTTCGGGCCGGGCTTCAGCGAGATGTAGCGGCTCGTGATGCCCGACAGCGACGCGGCGCGGATGGTGGCCGTCGTGCCCTGGTGGAGCGGGGCGATGTCGTCCTCCACCTCCATCGTTATGACGGCGTTCGCCGCCTCGTCAAGCTCGATGTCGGAGATCGAGCCGACCGGCTGCCCGCCAACGCGAACCTCGTTCCCGGGCACGAGCTGGCCGGCGTTGTCGAAGACGGCCTTGACCTTGTAGGAGTCGCCGCCGCCGAACATCGCCAATGCGATGAGGGCGACGGCAGCGATCAGCGCCGCGGTCGCCAGGATTCGAGCCACGGTCGAGCCGCGCTCACTCTGGAGCGGCTCACGAGTCCTTCCCTCTCTTTTTCTTGAATCCAAGCGCGGTGAAACGACCGACGCCTCCCGCAGCGCGTGTTAGGCGCGCCTACCTGCCTACTCCATGCCCAGGGGTCCCTGCGCCTCCCCGGACAAGAACTGCCTTACGAACTGGTTGTCGGAGTTGAAGAGCTCGCTCGCCGGGCCCGACTCGACGATCCTGCCCTTCCACAGGATCGCGATGTAGTCCGCCACGCGCCGCGCAGACATGATGTCGTGCGTGATCACGCAGTACGCGCCGCCGTTCTCCTCGTGGACCTCCATGATGAGCTCGCACAGGAGCGCGGTGCGAACCGGGTCCAGGCCCGAGTCCGGCTCGTCGAAGAGCACGATGTCGGGGTCGAGCACGAGCGCGCGCGCGAAGCCCGCCCGCTTGCGCATCCCGCCCGAGAGCTCGTTCGGCATTTTCTCCGCGGCGGCCGCGAGCCCCACCTCGCCCAGGCGCCGGTTCACGATCTCGCGGATCTCGTCCTCGCCCTTGTCGGTGTGCTGCCGGAGCGGGAACGCCGTGTTGTCGTAGACGTTCATCGAGCCGAAGAGCGCACCGTCCTGGAACAGGACGCCGAACTTCTTGCGCATCTCGAACAGCTCCTCGTCGGCCATGTCCGGGACCGACTGCCCGTGCACCAGCACGTCGCCCTCGTCGGGATAGAGCAGGCCGACCATGTGCTTGATGCAGACCGACTTGCCCGTGCCCGAGGGGCCCAGGATCATCGAGATCTGGTTGTCGGGCAGGCCGAGGTTGAGGCCGTTCAGGACGCGGTTGCGCCCGAAGGCCTTGACGACGTCGATGAACTCCACGGCGTCGTCGGAGCCGTGCTCGCGCTTCGTGCCGGTGTGCCACTGGTACTCGTCGGCCTCCGCCTGAGAGCCCCGCGCGTGCGTCATCTCGCCGGTGCCGCGCGGGGAGCGCTCCTCAGTCTGCTGCTCGGTGCCGCGCGTGCCCTCCCAGTCCTGCGCGTCCAGCGGCCGCATCTCGGCCTCGGCGTCGCCGTCGTACTGGCGCTCCCGGGCCTTCTCCTCTTCTCTGCGCTCGTCGCTCACGTCTCCCTCACCCGCCTATCGGGGCCCTCGGGTTCGAGCCCCAGAAGATCTGCGTGCCCACCATCCCGACCAGGTGGACCATCACCGTGTTGAGCACCATGGACTTCGCGGTGGCGGTGCCGACTCCCACCGGGCCGCCGCTCGCGTTGTAGCCGTAGTAGCACCCCACCAGCACGATCACCGTCGCCATCGCCATGCCCTTTATGAGGCTGTAGAACAGGTCCGGCGGGTTCTGGAACATCCAGAAGATGAGGAAGAAGCCTCCCGACGAGACCTCTCCGATCTGCTGTACCACCGCTAAGTAGCTGGCAAAGAAGCCCGCCCCCACCGCCGCGATGTACATGAACGGCAGCACCATCCAGGCCGCCAGCAGGCGCGTGGCGCAGAGGAACACGAGCGAGTTGATGCCCATCACCTCGAGCGCGTCGATCTCGTCGGAGATCCGCATGGCGCCGATCTCCGCGACCAGGCCGGTGCCCACCTTCGCGGACATCATGTAGCCGAAGGCGTAAGGCATGATCTCGCGCAGGTCGCACCAGGCGCTGAAGACGCCCGCGTACGCCGGCGCGCCGACCGAGCGGTTGAAGTAGGCCCCCTCGATCCCGCACTGGAGGCCGAGGATGAAGGCGAGGCCCCAGATCACAAGCGCCGAGCCAAGGATCAGGATGCCGGCCTGGCGCAGCGCCTCGCCGAAGAAGCGGAAGACTCTCCCGTTGAAGACCGCGCCCGCCACGCGGGCGCAGAACTTGGCGATGTCGCCGAACGACGCGATCCAGTCGCGAGGGACTGAGAGCCAGCCGGCGCCCATTACTTGATCACCGAGATCTCGGGGTGCGTGGCCAGCAGCGTCTGCGTGAAGACGTAGTTGAAGGCGAAGATGCCGAGGAACTCGATCACGACGCCTTGGTTGACGGCCCTCCCAACGCCTTCGGCGCCTCCGGAGGCCGTCATCCCCTTGTAACAGGAGACGATCGCGATGATCGCTCCGAAGAGCGTCGTTTTCACCACGGATCCCCAGAGGTCGGTGGTGCTGGCGTTGTTCAACAGCGTCGCGAAGAACGGCCCTAACGGCGCGTCGAAGGTCAGCGTCGCCAGCACGCCGCCGAAGATGCCGAAGATGAGCGCGTAGATGTTGAACAGGCCGGTCACGACCATCAGCGCCAGGAAGCGCGGCACGACGAGGTTCTTGATCGGGTCGACGCCGAGCACCTGGAGCGCGTCCAGCTCCTCGCGGATCTTGCGGGCGCCAAGGTCCGCGGTGATGGCGGTGCCGCCCACGCCGGCGAGGATGATCGCGGTGACGAAGGGCGCGAACTCGCGGATCGACGCGAGCACGAAGAAGCCGCCAAGGCGGTCGATCGCGCCGAACAGGACGAGGAAGTTGCCGGCTTGGAGCCCCGGCGCGCCGTAGCCGAACGCGATCGTCGAGATCGTGAGCGGCAGCCAGCAGAGGCGCAGCATGAACAGGAACTGCTGCACGAACTCCGTGCCGTATGGATAGGGCGGCCGCAGCGCCGAGACCATCGTCTTGCCGGTCAGGATCATCATGTCGCCGACCTGCTCCAGCAGGTTCTTGGTCGGCAAGAAAACCCGATCGGCTGCGCTTCGGACCACTACTCGAACTCCTCCCGGGGGGAACTACCCGTTCCCCCACAACACGTACGCGGGAACAGCCTATGGCATGGCCGATGGCGCCGCCAGAGGGAACCGTGCGGCCGTGAAGCTGCGCTCCAATGCTCTTTCCGGTGGTATGTTCGCGACGCTTTGAGGGCGAAGAGCGTTGCCACGCTGTGCCTTCTCGCGGTCGCAGGATGCGGCGGCGGTGAGCGGCAGGACGAGAACGAGCCGGAGGGCAACTTCCCGGTCGAGGTCGTGCGCGCCACCTTCCCGGAGCAGCAGAAGCTCGCCAAGAGCTCGGACATGATCGTCACGGTCCGCAATGCGGGTAATAAGACGATCCCGGACATCGCCGTCACCGTGAACGGGTTCGACAAGCGGAAGACCGACCCAGACCTCGCGGACCCCTCGCGGCCGGTGTTCGCGCTCAACGGCGTGCAGGTCGAGATCGCGGGCTTTCCCGAGGCGAAGGACGCGAGCCCGCGCGGCTGTGACACCGCCTACGTGAACACGTGGGCATGCGGGCCACTCCGGCCGGACCAGCAGCGGACCTTCCGCTGGTCGGTCACCGCGGTGCAGGCCGGCGACTTCAAGATCGACTGGCGCGTCGCCGCGGGGCTCGACGGCAACGCGAACGCCGTCGCCGCCGGGGGCGGCCCGGCGCCGCGCGGCCAGTTCGCGGGGACGATCTCGAGCGCGGCGCCGGACGTGCGCGTGGCGGACGACGGCAAGACGATCGTCAGCGGGACGCGCTGACCTCCTCGCGCCGCTCGTAGCCCGGGCAGCGCTCGACTGGTATCCGAGGGTATTTCGGGAAGCGCTCGTCGGTCCTGTGGCGCAGGCACATCGAGAACACGCTGCCGCGACCGCTCTTTACGATCTTCTGGTGCTTGCAGCTGTCGCAGAGGCCCGCGTCCACCGAGGTAAGGCTTTCACTTACACAACTAAGGGGTCAGAGCGCGCAAGTCGCTCCAGATGCCCGATGTAAGGGACCCGCCTCAGGACGACACTCCATGCGTGCAACCGATTCAAGAGGAGCGCACATGGATTCCCGCCTCAACGCTATCTACATCTACTCCCGGCTCCAGAAGACCGGACGCGAACCGATCCGGGTGGCAGGATTCTCAGACGATGGCAACCCGCATGACCAGCGCCCGCTTCGTCGGGCGCGCCGCCGAGCTCGCGGAGCTTCAAGCCGCGCTGCAGGACGCGGCAGACTCCCGAGCATCCCTCGCATTAGTTGGCGGTGAGTCGGGCGTCGGCAAGTCGCGCCTTGCCGAGGAGCTGACCCGCCACGCGCGCGAGTCCGGGGCGCGCGTCCTGTCAGGCGACTGCGTGGAGCTGGGCGAGGACGAGCTCCCCTACGCCCCGCTGCTCACCGCACTCCGGCCTCTCGTTCGAGACGGAGACCCCGCGCTCGAAGCGCTCGCGCCCTCCCTCCGCGCAGCGCTCGACGCGATACTCCCGGGCCTCGGCGCCGGCAGCTCCGGCGCCGAGGCCGCCCAATCGCGCGTGTTCGAGGCGCTGCTCGCGCTGCTGGACGCGCTCTCGGAGTCCGGCCCCGTCCTCCTGGTGATCGAGGACCTGCACTGGGCGGACAGCTCGACACGCCACTTCCTGCGCTTCCTCGCCGGGACCATCTGCACCGAGCGCCTCCTCGTCCTGGGGACCTACCGCTCGGACGAGCTTCATCGGCGCCACCCGCTCCGCCCGCTGCTCGCCGAGCTGGCCAGCGACCCGTACTCGCGTCTGATCGAGTTGCCGCGCTTCACCCCCGAGGAGCTCGCCGAGCAGCTCGAGGGCATCCTCGCGGAGCCGGCGGACCCGGAGCTCGTCGAGCGGGTGTACAGGCGGAGCGAGGGGAACGCCCTGTACGCGGAGGAGATCCTCGCCGCGGGACTGGATGGTCGCGGCGCTTTGCCCCCGACGCTCCGCGATGCGCTCATGCTGCGAGTCGAGCGGCTCACGCCGCGCGCCCAGGAGCTGATCCGCTGGCTCGCCTGCCAGCCGGCGGCCGATCATGCGCTCGTCGCGGCGGTCGCGGGCCTCGACCCCTCCGACCTTCGCGACGCGCTCCGCGAAGCCGTCGCGAGCCACATCGTCGTGACAGTCGGCGACGAGAGCTATGGCTTCCGGCACGCTCTACTCCGCGAAGTTGTCTACGACGACCTCCTCCCCGGCGAACGGACGGACATGCACGCCGCGCTGGCGCGGGCCCTCGAGGATCGCATCGAAGGCGGCGAGAGCGGCGCCCACATCACCGCACAGGCGGCGTACCACTGGGCATCGGCCGGCGATCAGCCACAGGCGCTCGCCGCCGCGGTCCGAGCAGCGCTCGCGGCTGAGCGGGTGAACGCTTTCGGTGAGGCGCAGGCGCTGTTCGAGCGCGCACTCGCGTTATGGGAACGCGTACCGGACCCCGAGCTCACCGCGGGTATCGACCAGATCGACCTCCTCAAGCGCGCCGCGTTGGCATGCGACCAAGCGGGCGACCCGACGCGACAGGAGGCGCTCCTGCGCCACGCGCTCCAGCTCGTCGGCGAGGATGCGGACCCGCGCACCTACGCGCTCCTCCTCGAACGCGTGAGCCAATCACTCTGGTCGCAGCACCGCCAGGACGAGGCGATCGCGGAGCTGAAGCGCGGGCTCGCCCTGCTGCCGCCCCGCGAGCAGAGCCCCGAGCGAGCAATCCTGCTGTCGCAGCTGGCAAAGAAGCGCATGCTGCAGTCGCGCGTGACCGAGACGAAGGAGGCCGCGGAGGAGGCGCTCGCGGTGGCTCGTGCGTCCGGCAACCGCGAGGCGGAGGGCAGGGCGCTGAACGCGCTCGGAACGGTGATAGGCGTCGGCGGCGATCCTGATGCCGGCGTGAAGATGCTGCGCGAGTCACTCGCGATCGCGCGCGAGCTTGGGCTCCCGTGGGACGAAGGCGGCGCCTGGGTCAACATCGCGGACGTCCTTCATCTCGCGGGGCGCACCAAGGAGGCGATCGAGGTCGCCCGCGAGGGTCTCGCGGCCGAGGCCTACCCCGCGTGGCGCACCGGAGAGTGGTTCCAGTTGACGATCGCGGATTGCAGCTTCCATCTGGGCGACTGGGACGAGGCGGAGGCGGCCATGCCCGCCGCCAGCCGGCGTCACACCGGCGGCACCTTCCTGTTCTGGCAGCTAACCCGCGCGATGCTCGCCCTTGGCCGCGGGGACCTGACACTTGCCGATGAGGCGCTCGGTGCGCTGGACCACGCGCTCGAGGGGACCACAGAGCCGCAGTTCGTGGGCACCTACGGCATGCTCAGCGCCGAGCTCGCACGCCAGAGAGGAGACATCGCGAAGGCCAGGGCCGCGGTCGACGACGCGATCGACCGCATCGAGTACTGCTCGGACGACATGGCGCGGATCACCTTGGTGTCCGCAGCGGGGCTGCGCGTCGAGGGCGACGCCGCGCAGCTGGCACACGATCGTCGCGACGCCGAGGCCGAGCGCGCCGCGCAGGAGCGCGCGAAGACCCTGATCGAGCGCGTACGGCTCGCGTCGGCATCCGGCGGCCCGGTCGAAGCGGCGCAGGCGGCCACCGCCGAGGCGGAATACGCGCGCGCGGTTGGCGCCGGCGGCTCCGCAGCGACGCTCTGGGCGGCGGCCGCCGCACAGTGGGAGGCGCTGTCTCGGCCCTACCCGGTGGCATATGCGCGCTGGCGCGGGGCGGAGGCATTGATGGCCGCTCGCGACCGTGATCAGGCCGCCCGCGCGGCCTCGGCCGCGCTCGCGACCGCCCGCCGGCTCGGCAGCGCCTGGCTCGCCGAGGAGGTCGAGTCGCTCGCCGCACGCGCCCGCCTGCAGCTCGGCGATGAGGCGACCGCCGTCGACGGCGACGAGGCCGAGGACCCGTTCGGGCTGACGGCACGGGAGCGGGAC
>Ga0126306_10000809_pt1 | contig 15689 bp, 18 predicted proteins | sample Plot27_FD_92592 | JGI IMG/M metagenome (GOLD analysis project Ga0126306, IMG submission 92592) | Serpentine soil microbial communities from UC McLaughlin Reserve, CA, USA - Plot27 | ecosystem: Environmental > Terrestrial > Soil > Grasslands | place: USA: UC McLaughlin Reserve, Lake County...
CGTACGACGCGGTGCTCGTCGGCGGCGCCGCGCTCAGCCGGGGCCTGCACGACCGTGCGGTCGCTGCGGGGGTGCGGGTGGTGACGACGTACGGGATGTCGGAGACGTGCGGCGGCTGCGTCTACGACGGCCGGCCGCTGGACGGCGTCGAGGTGCGGCTGCGCGACGACGGGCGGATCGAGCTCGGCGGGCCGACGGTCTTCGCCGGCTACCGGCTGCGGCCCGACCTCACCGCGGCGGCGCTCGTCGACGGCCGGCACGTGACCCAGGACATCGGGCGCCTCGCCGACGACGGTCGGCTGGAGATCCTCAGCCGGGCCGACGACGTCGTTATCTCGGGCGGCGAGAACGTGCCGACCGGCCTGGTCGAGCAGGTCATCGGCGACCACCCGGGCGTCGCGGCGGTCGCCGTGGTCGGCGTGCCCGACGACGAGTGGGGACAGCGCGTGGTCGCCGTGGTGCAGGCCACCGTCGCGTCCGCGGCGCCGACGCTCGAGGAGCTGCGGACGTACGCCGCCGAGAGGCTCGCCCCGGCCGCCTTCCCCCGCGAGCTGGTGGTGCTCGGCGTGCTGCCGCTGCTGCCCTCGGGCAAGCTCGACAAGAACGCGGTGCGTAGCCTCGTCGCCGCCCGGCACTGAGCCCGGGCACCGAGTCGAGTCAGGGCACCGAACCGGCACCGAACCGGCACCTAACCGGCACCGATCCGGCACCGAGCCAGACCAGGGAGACCGATGGCGACCGCGGCACAGTGGGTCGAGGGGGCCCGGCCGAGGACGCTGCCGGCCGCGGTGGCGCCGGTCGCGGCCGGGACCGGCGCGGCCGCGGCGGCGGACGGTTTCCGGCTCGGGCCGGCGCTGCTCGCGCTGCTGGTCGCGCTGGCCCTGCAGGTCGGGGTGAACTACGCCAACGACTACAGCGACGGCATGCGCGGCACGGACGCCGACCGGGTCGGGCCGTTGCGACTCGTCGGGTCCGGGGTGGCGCCTCCGTCGGTGGTGAAGGCGGCGGCGCTGGCCGCCTTCGCGGTGGCCGGGCTGGCCGGGCTGGTGCTCGCGGCGCTGTCGTCGTGGTGGCTGGTGGCTGCCGGTGCCGCGTGCCTGCTGGCCGCCTGGTTCTACACCGGCGGCCGGTCGCCCTACGGCTACCGCGGGCTCGGCGAGGTCTCCGTCTTCGTCTTCTTCGGCCTGGTCGCGACGGTCGGGACGACGTACGTCCAGGCGCTCGAGGTCACGGTGGTGTCGGTGCTGGCCGGCATCGGCTGCGGGTCGCTGGCCTGCGCGCTGCTGGTGGCCAACAACCTGCGGGACCGGCCGAAGGACGAGGGCGTCGGAAAGCGGACCCTTGCCGTGCGGCTCGGCGACCGCCGGACCCGACTGCTCTACGCCGGCCTGATGGCGCTGCCGTTCGTCGTGCTGCCGCAGGTCGCGGCCTACGAGCCGTGGGCGCTGCTCGCCCTGTTCGCGGCGCTGCTCTCGGTGCCGCCGGTCCTCGCCGTCGGCCGCGGCGCTTCCGGTCGGTACCTGGTCCCGGTGCTCAAGGCGACCGGGCTGACGCTGCTCGGGTACGGCGTCCTGCTCGGCGTCGGCCTCAGCCTCGGCTGACCCCTGCCAACTGCTCGTGGACCCGGTCAAGCCACTCGGTGACCATGGCGCGCAGCAGCCCGGGCTGCTCATGGGGCAGCGCATGGCCGGCCCGGTCGAGCACGGCGAAGGTGGCGCGCGGGTAGTGCTCGAGGAGGTCCCACGCTCCCGCGTAGCCGACGGCCGAGTCCTGACGCCCGGTCACCACGAGGGTCGGGTGCCGGTAGGGCTCCGCGTCCTCGGGTCGGGCGGTCAGCTCCCAGCGCTCACCGATCCGCTGCAGCGCGGACTGGTCGGCGAGCAGTCCGGCCGGCGCGACGTACGTGTCGTACCGCTCGACGGTCTCGGGCGTCCGCACGACGAAGTAGTCGCGGAAGTCGTCGTCACCGAGGCCGGCAGAACCGAAGCCGACGCCCGGCCCCGGCACGTCGCGGATGCCGGGCAGCAGGGGGCAGAGCAGAGCGAGACCGACGACCTGCTCCGCGCGACGCAGGGCGACCGCCTGCGCGTAGTAGCCACCCGCCGAGTGCCCGACCACGAGCAGCTGCTGGTCACTGACGACCTCGTCGACGAAGGCGAGGAGGACGTCGAGGACGTCGTCCGCACCCCGGACCGTCTCCGGAGCAGGCGTCAGTCCCATCCCTGGCAGGTCGGGGTAGATCCGCCGGTACCCCGGCAGGCCCTCGAAGACCGGCTCGAGGCAGGCCATCACCTCGCGGTGGTCGACCCCCGCCCCGTGCAGCACCAGGACCGGCAGTCCATCGCCGTGCTCGACGGAGAACACCGACACCGCGCCCGCTGACTGGTCCACACGCCCACGCTCGCACGCATCGTTGACACCGGCGAGGGCGGTCGTCAGAGCTGGTGCAGGGTCAGGTCGGTCAGGGAGCCCTCGCGCACGCTGGCGGTGAGGTAGGTGTGGTGCGGCTGACGCCGGCGGTCGGTCGGCGACCCGGGGTTGAGCAGGCGCATCCCACTCGGGGTCACGGTGTCCCAGGGGATGTGGCTGTGCCCGAAGACCAGGACGTCGAGCCCGGGGTGGGCAGTGTCGCAGCGCCTCTCCCGGCCGGTCGCCTGCCCCGTCTCGTGCACGACGCCGAGCCGGAGTCCGTCGAGGTCGACGCGGGCCACCTCGGGCAGCCGGGCCCGGATCTCTGCCCCGTCGTTGTTGCCGTGGACGCCGACCAGCCACCCCGCCCTCGCTTGGACCTCGTCGACGAGCGACGCGTCGACCCAGTCACCGGCGTGGACCACCACGTCGACCGTGTCGACGAGCCGCCAGACCTCGTCGGGCAGGGTGCGGGCCCGGCGCGGCACGTGGGTGTCAGCGATCAGCAGCACCTGCACCTCTCCACCTTGCCCGGCCACCGCGCGGGGACACCGGACCGGCTCAGGCGGCGAGCAGGTCGGCCGGTTGCACGAGCGAGGGGCCGGCGCGGCGCTCCACCAGGACCGACGTGCCGAGCACCACCAGGCCGACGACCGCCAGTCCAGCGCCGACCACGGCGGGCGACGTGTAGCCCCAGCCGGCCGCGATGACGACGCCCCCGAGCCAGGCGCCGAGGGCGTTGGCCAGGTTCAGCGCCGAGTGGTTGAGCGTGACCGCCAGCGCCTTGCCGTCACCGGAGACGTCGAGCAGCCGGGCGGTGATCGCGGGCAGCGACATCGACATGACGACGCCGAGGGCGGTCGCGGTCGCCGCCGCCGTCACGGCGCCGTGCGCGGTGACTGTGAAGAGCAGGAGGGTGCCCACGGTCAGCACCGGACCGATCACGAGGGTCCGCAGCACCGACCGGTCGGCGAGGTGGCCGCCGGCGACCGTGCCGATCGTCATCCCGACGCCGAGGAGCGCCAGCACGATCGGCACCTGCGCGTCGGTGTAGCCGCTGACCTCGGTGAGCGTCACGGCGATGTAGCTGTAGACCGCGAAGAAGCCGCCGAAGCCGACCGCGCCGATGAGCAGCGTCAGCCAGACCAGCGGCCGACGCAGCGCGCTGAGCTCGCGTCGCGGGCTCGCGCCGTCGGCGCCGACCCGGGGGACCGACACCTCCACGGCCAGCACGGTGACGGCGGCGATGACCACCACGACGACGTACGCCGAGCGCCAGCCCAGGGCCTGCCCCAGCAGGGTCGTCAACGGGACGCCCACGATGTTCGCGACCGTCAGCCCGGTCATGGTCGACGCGACGGCGCGGGCCCGGCGGCCGGGCGGCACCAGAGCGGCGGCGACGACGGCGGCGAAGCCGAAGTAGGCCCCGTGCGGCAGGCCGCTGAGGAAGCGGGCGCCGACGAACATCGAGAAGGTCGGCGCCAGGGCGGACAGGAGGTTGCCCACCCCGATCGCGACGGCGAGGAAGAGCAGCAGCCCCTTGCGCGGCAGCCGGGCGGCGAGCACGGCGAACAGCGGCGCGCCGATGACCACGCCGAGCGCGTAGGCGGAGATGGCGTGGCCGGCCGTCGGGACGGAGACGCCGAGGTCGTCGGCGACGTCGGGCAGCAGACCCATGCTCGCGAACTCCGTGGTGCCGATGCCGAAGCCGCCTAGCGCCAGAGCGGTGAGGCTCACCCAGACCGGCACGCACCGGCCGCGCACGCCGTTGCGGCGCGGCAGGGAGATCGGCCCGGCGTCAGGGACGGCGGTGGCAGGGCTCGCGGACACCCAGGTGCCAATGCGGCTCGGCACCGGTTCCATTCCGTCGTCCGCCAGATCGTCCGCCCTCTCGGACCGACTCGGCAGGAACGCTGCGGTGTCAGGCAGGAACTCGACGCTCCTCCATGAGTCCGACGGGTGTGTCGTCCGGGTCGGCGACGAAGGCCATCCACAGCTCGGTGTCCCCGTCGCGGTTGACCAGGTGCGCCCCCGAGATCCGCCGAGCGCCGCGACCCGTGACCTCCGCCAGGGACGCGTCGACGTCCGCCACCCGGTAGTAGACGACCGGCCGGGAGCGGAACCGCTCGTCCTCCGGCACGCCGAGGTAGAGCCGCACGCCGCCGGCGTCGAAGAACGCCATCGGCTGCCCTGGCACGGTGAACAGGTGCCTCAGCCCGAGCACGTCGCGGTAGAACCGGACCGACTCGTCGAGGTCGTTGACGCTCACGTGCAGCTGCCCGATGCCCTGGATCTCACTGGTCATCGCAAGTCCTCCCGCCGGTCGACACCGAACATGGAATACTTCAGGTGCTGAACTGTCAAGTGATTCATGCTGTTAACTGTTCGGCATGAGCCCGGACCTGCCCCCGCTCCCCGCTGGAGTCCCGCGCAACAGCAGGCACCGGGTCGCGAACGCCTTGAACAGCACAGCGATCCACGTCCTGCGCAGCGCCCGGACGGTCGACCGGGAGACGGGACTGAGCGCCGAGCGGCTGTCACTGCTCTCGGTGCTCGTCTTCGGCGGACCGGCCACGATGTCGTCGCTCGCCCGCGCCGAGCAGGTGAGCCGACCGGCCATCACCCGCACCGTCAGGGCACTCGAGCAGGCCGGGCTGGTCCGCCGTGACGAGGTCGCGGAGGACCGGCGGCAGAGCCGGGTGTCGGCCACCTCGGCGGGCCGCCGGCTGCTGGAGGCCGGGCGGCGGGCCCGCATCGAGCGGCTGGCCGGGGTCCTCGAGGACGCCCACCCGGAGGAGCTCGCCGAGCTGGACCGCGCGCTCGCCGTCGTGCGGCGGGCGCTGCGCGCCACCACGTCGCGCGCCACCACGTCGCGCGCCACCACGTCGCGCCGCTGAGGGTCAGGACAGCGCGGGGTCCTCCGCGACCCGGCCTTCCCACTTGGTGGACAGCACGACGGTCGTGCGGGTGCGGGCCACGCCGCGGATGGCGCGCAGCCGCGACAGCGTGCTCTCCAGGGCGGGGACGTCGGCCACCCGCACCTTGATCAGGAAGCTCTCGTCGCCCGCGACGAACCAGCAGTCCTCGATCTCCTCGACCTTCTCCAGCGCGCGGGTGACGACGTCCTGGTCGGAGGTGTCCGACAGGTGCACGCCGACGAGGGCGGCAACCGAGCGGCCGAGCGCGACCGGGTCGACCACGGCGTGGTAGCCGAGGACCACGCCGTCGCGCTCGAGCCGGGCCACCCGCTCGGTGACGCTCGGCCCGGAGAGGCCGACCGAGCGGCCCAGCTCGGCCCAGGAGGACCGGGCGTCCTGCCGGAGAGCCTGGACCAGGGCCCAGTCGATGTCGTCCATGGCTCGGAACCCTTCAGAGGGAAGAAAGTTGGCCGATGGGGAGTTGACACCATAGAATCAAAGGTAACTGGTCCACAAGGCCTAAGAAAGAAGGAACCGTGTTCACGCTCGACCTGGCCCGCGCCCACATCCGTGAGCTGCAGCGTGCGGCCGACGACCACCGTCGGAACCACCCGGCCGGCTCGCCCCGGCGCCGTCGGCTCGGCGGCCGGCGCCGCTGACCCCCCCCGTCTGTCGGGCCGCCCGCGCGAGCGGCTGGCCGCGACGTACCCTGGCGGTGGAGGATGCCGCTTTCATGCTGAAGGTCCTGCTCTACCTGCTGCCGCTTGCGCTGGCGATCTACGCCCTCGTCGACCTGGTCCAGACCAAGGACGACGAGATCCAGGGCCTGCCGAAGCTCGCGTGGGTCGGCCTGATCGTCGTGTTCTGGGTGATCGGTCCGATCGCCTGGCTGCTCGCCGGCAAGCGCGGCGGACGGTCGTTCCTGCCCGACCCGCAGGCCCGGGCAGCCGGGGGCCCGACGCGCGGCCGGCCGGTGGCGCCGGACGACGACCCGGACTTCCTGCGCGGCCTCGGCCGCCAGTCGCCGCCTCCCCCGCCGCGTCCGGTCGATCCCGAGGACGACACCCCGGACGACCCGCCTATCACCGCCCGCTGACCGCCCGGACCAGCGCGGCCCGGTTGTCGCGCAGCCAGGCGTCGTCGGCTGCGGCCCGGTCCTCGCCGTGGGTCTGCGCCCAATGGCTGGCCCACGGCTCGCGCCCGGCGGCCGCCTGAGCCCGGACGTAGGCGAGCTCCCGGGCGCGTTCCTGACCGATGACGTCGACCAGCTCCGCAGCCCGCTCCGGTCCGAGGCCGTACGCGCGGGCCAGCAGACCGGCACGGCGTACGCCGTCCAGCCGGTCGGGATGGTGCAACCGCGCGCCGGGGGCATGGAGGGGTGCCCACTCCTCGCACGCGATGGCGAGGTCCCACAGCCGTCGGCCGGGCGCCGCCTCCGCGAAGTCGATGAAGGCGACCACCCGCCCGTCCCGGAGGACGACGTTCTCCGGGAAGAGGTCGTTGTGGCAGACGACCGGGCCGCCCTCGGGGTCGGACCACTCGTCGGACCAGCCGGTGACCGACGTCTGGTCGAAGGTGGCCGTGGCGTCGTGGAAGCGTCGGAGCAGCCCGCCGAGGCTGTCCAGCGCCTCGTCGGTGAGCGCCCACGACGGGTAGGGCGGCAGCGGTACGTCGCCCTCGACGAAGGTGAGGACGTCGCGGCCGGCCTCGTCGACGCCGAGGAACCGCGGCGCCCCCTCGAAGCCGACCGCCTCGAGGTGCAGGAGCAGGGCCCGGGCCGCGGAGGAGGAGCGCCTGGCCGGCCGCCGCACCGTGTCGCCGACCCGGACCACACCGGCGGACGGGTCCATGCCCCCCACCAGTGCCGACTCGTCGCCCACGCAGGTCAGGGTGCCTGACCGACCGGCCGGGGCGCCCACCGGCCTGCGGAGAAAATCAGGGTGCCGACGCGGCGAGGTGCCTGGATACGCTGACCGCTCCTCGCAGGGGTGGGAGATGAGGCAGCGGTGACGGCGTCGGAGGTCCGGGCACTGCCCGAGGGCCTGACCTTGCGGACCGTCCGCTCGGACGAGATCGACCAGACCGCGGAGCTGCTGGCGGAGCGCGGGGAGCCGGCCGACGGCGAGGACCTGCGCCTCGTCCTCGACGACCCGGACGCCGGGCTGCCGGGCACCGCCGTCGTCCTCGACACGGACCGTGTGGTGGCCACCGCCTCCCTGCTGGACGAGCAGCTCGACCTCTGCGGCCACGCCGTGCCCGCCGGCCAGGTCGAGCTCGTGGCCACGGCGGCCACCCACGAGGGGCGCGGCCTCGCCCGGGCCCTGATGCAGTGGTGCCACGACCGATCGCGGGGGAGGGGCCATCTGGCCCAGGTCATGATCGGGATCCCGAACTTCTACCGGCGGTTCGGTTACGCCTACGCGATGCCGATCCCGCGGGTGCACGCGCTGACCGGACGGGTCGAGGCACCGGGCGACGTCAGCGTCCGGCGCGCGAGGACGGCCGACATCCCCGTCATGGCGGGGCTCCAGGGCGACGAGCAGCGCTCGGCGGACCTGCGGATGCCGCACTCGGACGGCTGCTGGCGGTGGCTGGTCGCCCGCTCCGGCAGCGAGCAGTGGGTGGCCGAGCGCGACGGCGTCGTGACCGCTGTCGGGCGCGTGCTGCCCGAGGAGGGCGTCGTCGGCGAGCTGGCGGCCAGCGACCCGGCCGGCGCGCTCGCCGTCCTGGCGCGCACGGCGGAGGTCGCGCAGGTCGCCGGACGTCCGCTTCAGGTGCAGCCGCGGGGACACGGGCGCGCCCACGACGCGGTCGCGCCGTACCTCGACGAGGGCGACCTCGCCCAGTGGTTCTACGCCAGGGTCCCTGACCTGGCGGCGTTGCTCGAGCACCTCGGGCCGCTGCTGGGCGAGCGGCTGAGGGGCTCCGGGCTGGACGCCGACCGCGAGCACCAGGTCCTGCTCTCCACCTACACCGGGCACCTGCGCTTCACGGTCGGAGCCAGCGGCGTCACCGGCCTGCAGCGCGGTGGCCGCGAGCAGGCGCCGGTGAGCAAGGGCGGGTCGGGGCTGGCTCCCGAGACCGTCCCCGGCCTGCTCCTCGGACCGTACGGCGCCCTCGGGCTGGAGGAGCGGGAGCCGGACTGCCACCTGGGCGGCCAGCGCGAGCTGATGGCCGCGCTCTTCCCACCCGTCGCCTCTGACCTGCTCACCTTCTACCTGGCGGTCTGAGGTCCGGGCCGGGAGTGGTGGAAGACTCGTGTGTCGGATCGGCGCCGAGGCGTTCGTAGGAGGGATGAGCGGCCGCCCATGACGGGCACCCCAGACCTCAGGAGATGAACCGAGATGCAGTACCTGCTTTCCGTGATCGACGACACCACCGACTCCGCCGACTCCGACGAGATGGCGGCCATCGACGTGTTCAACGACCGGCTCAGGGCCGAGGGGCACTGGGTCTTCGCCGGGGGCCTCGGGGGGCCCGCCACGGCCACCGTCATCGACAACCGCAACGGGGCAGCGGTGGTCACCGACGGGCCGTTCGTGGAGTCGAAGGAGTACCTCGCCGGCTTCTGGGTCGTCGAGGCGCCCCACCTCGACGTGGCGCTCGAGCTCGCCACCGCGGGGTCCAGGGCGTGCAACCGCAAGGTCGAAGTGCGGCCGTTCCTGAGCGAGTGACCGCGACCGACGTCTCGACGGCCATCACCCGGGCCCACCGCGAGGAGTGGGCCCGGGTGGTCGCCGGCCTGACCAGGCGCTTCGGAGACCTCGACCTCGCCGAGGAGGCGGCCGCCGAAGCGTTCGCGACCGCGGTCGCCCGGTGGCCGGCCGACGGGGTCCCGCCCAACCCGGGCGCCTGGCTGACCACCACCGCAGTCCGCACCGCCATCGACCGGATCCGGCGCGAGAGCAAACGGGACGGCAAGCACAGGGAGGCCCAAGTGCTGTACGGCGACGCTCCGCCCGAGCCGCCGCAGCCGCTCGGTGTCATCGAGGACGACCGGCTCCGGCTGGTCTTCACCTGCTGCCACCCGGCGCTCGCGATGGAGAACCGGGTGGCCCTGACGCTACGCATGGTCGCCGGCCTGAGCGTGCCCGAGATCGCCCGGGCCTTTCTCGTGCAGGAGCCCGCGATGGGTCAGCGCATCACCCGCGCCAAGGCCAAGATCAAGGCGACCCGCATCCCCTACCGGGTGCCGACCGCGGCAGACCTCCCGAGCCGGGTGTCCGGCGTGCTCGGCGTGCTCTTCCTGGTCTTCAACGAGGGCTATCTGGCGACCGGCCCCGACACCGACCCGATCCGTCACGACCTCACCACCGAGGCGATCCGGCTGACCCGTTTGGTGCGTGCCCTCCTGCCGGAGGACGGCGAGGTGGCCGGGCTGCTGGCGCTGATGCTGCTCACCGAGGCCCGCAGCGCGGCCCGGGTCTCGTCGAGCGGCGAGCTGGTCACGCTCGACGAGCAGGACCGTGGGGCCTGGGACGCGGCGCTGGTCGCCGAAGGCCATCAGCTGGTGCGCGAGCGCCTGGGCACCAGGGAGGCCCCGGGCCGCTACCAGATCCTCGCAGCGATCAACGCCGTGCACACGTCGGCGCGCGACGTGCGCGACACCGACTGGTCGCAGGTCGTCGCCCTCTACGACCAGCTCGTCCGGCTGGACCCCACGCCGATCGTCGCCCTCAACCGGGCCGTCGCTGTCGCCGAGCTCGACGGCCCCGACGTGGCGCTGGCCGCCGTCGACCGGCTGGCGGACGCGTTGGCGGGCTACCACGCCTTCCACGCGACCCGGGCCGACCTGCTGCGCCGGCTGGGACGCAGCGGTCCGGCTCGCGCGGCGTACGACCGGGCCATCGAGCTCGCCGGCAACACCGCCGAGACCGCCTACCTGACCCGTCGCCGCGACCAGCTGGGGTGACCGCACGGTCGGTCGGCACGACCCCGGGCCACCGCCGCCCCCACATGTCGGTGGACCCGTCGCGACGGCCGTGCCAGGGTCGCCGGGATGACTGCCGAGCTGCCTGACCACTTCGCCGGGGCGATCGCCGAGCGGTACGACGCGGGGTCGCCGGAGATGTTCGCGCCCGCCGTCCTCGGGCCGACGGTCGACCTGCTGGCCGAGCTGGCGGGCGACGGCCCGGCGCTGGAGCTCGCGATCGGCACCGGTCGGGTCGCGCTCCCCCTGCACGAGCGCGGCGTCAACGTCTACGGCATCGACCTCTCGGGCGACATGGTCGCCCAGCTGCGCGCCAAACCCGGTGGCGACGACATCGAGGTCGCCATCGGTGACTTCACCACGGCGACCGTTGGACCGAGAGGCGAGTTCACGCTCGCCTACCTGGTCTTCAACACCATCGGCAACCTGACCTCCCAGGACGCCCAGGTCGCCGCGTTCGAGAATGCGGCACGGCACCTCGCGCCGGGTGGCTGCTTCGTCATCGAGGTAGAGGTGCCCGACCTGCAACGGCTGCCGCCCGGCCGGACCGACCTGGTGTTCCACCGCGACGCCGACCATGTGGGCGTCGACGAGTACGACGTCGTCCAGCAGCACCTGGTGTCCCACCACTACACCCGGGTCGGCGCCCACTTCGAGGCGGTCTCCATGCCGTTCCGCTACGTCTGGCCGTCCGAGCTCGACCTGATGGCGCGGATCGCCGGCCTGCGGCTGCGCGACCGCTGGGCCGGTTGGGCAAGGCAGCCCTTCATCGGCGAGAGCCGCTCCCACGTCTCGGTGTGGGAGAAGACCGGCTGAGTCGCGGCGGCGGTCGCCAGACCGATCGATGAGTCACGCGGGCAGATCGAGTCTGTACCCACACGGATCAACGGCACCCGAGGAGAAGTTGCGTGACCACGACCTACACCTTCGACGTCTTCACCAGCCTCGACGGCTTCGGCGCCGCCGCCGGGAACTGGTCCGGCTACTGGGGCAAGCAGGGCCCCGAGCTCCTCGACCACCGTCTCGCCTTGTACGACGCGGAGCAGCGGATGGTCTTCGGAGCGAACACGTATCGGGCGTTCGCGCGGATGTTGGCCTCCAGCACCGAGGAGTCCGAGGTACGCGACCTCTGGGTGACTCGGATGAGGAGCTTGCCGGCAACGGTGGTCTCGACGACGCTGGAAGCCCCCCTCGACTGGCCCAACGCGGCCGTCGTGAGGGGCGACGCTGTCGACGTCGTCACCCGGCTCAAGGAGGAGTCCGAAGTGCCGTTGCGATCCCACGGCAGCCTGTCGATGAACCGGGCGCTGATGGCAGCCGGCCTGGTCGACCGCGTGCAGGTGACGCTCTTCCCGGTCATCACAGGTCAGACCGGGCTGGACCGAGTCTTCGAGGACGCAGCCGACTTCGACCTGGAGCTGCTCGAGCACCGGACCCTCGACGGCCACATCCAAGAGCTCGTCTACCGACCCACGCTGCATTGACCTGTCCGAGCTCGACTGGATCGGTCAGGCACCAAGCCGCGTCAGCGTCGCCTGGTCCGCCTCGCCGTCGAAGAACCTCGCGAGCACCTCGCCGAAGACCGGCTGGTCCGGGTCGGCCGCCGCGAACAGCGTCATCGACGACCGCAGCTTCATCGCGTCGGTCGAGCCGAGCACCGCGACCGCGTCGTCGGACGGCTGCTCGACGAGTGCCCGTGCCGCCTCGAGGAGTCGCGGGCCCAGGACGGGATGGGCGACGTACGCCCGCGCCTCGGCAAGGCCGCGCAGACCGAAGTGCTGCGCGGTCGCCGACCTGCCGAGCCCCTCCACCTGCGGGAAGACGAACCACATCCAGTGGCTGCGCTTGCGGCCTGCGCGCAGCTCGCGCAGCGCCGCCTCGTAGGTCCCCCCGGCGTCCTGCGCGTCGACGAAGCGTGCCAGGTCGGACGACTCAGCCGACACCGGCGTAGGAGTGGAAGCCGACCAGCCAGATGTTCACGACCAGGTAGTTGAACAGGAAGGTCGCGTAGCCGAGCAGCGCGACGTAGGACGCCTTGCGGCCCTTCCAGCCGGCGGTCGCCCGGGCGTGCAGGTAGGCGGTGTAGACCATCCAGGTGATGAACGCCCACGTCTCCTTGGGGTCCCAGCCCCAGTAGCGGCCCCACGCGTTCTCGGCCCAGATCGCGCCGGCGATGACGGCGAAGGTCCAGATCGGGTAGGCGAACGCGTGCATCCGGTAGGCCGAGCGGTCCAGCGCCGCGGCCGACGGCAGCCGGTCCATGAACGACGGGGTGCGCGCCTCGACCGGGCGCTGCTCACGCCGGTCCTGCACCAGGAAGCACACCGTCTGCGCGAAGCCCACCGTGAGGATGCCCGAGGCGATGATGGCCGCCGAGACGTGGATGACCAGCCACACCGACTTCAGCGCCGGCACCAGCTGCGCCGACTCGGTGTAGAGCACGGTGACCGCGAGGCCCAGCGTCAGCAGCACCGGCAGCACGACGAAGGTGCCGAGGTAGCGGATGTCGTGGCGGCGCAGCAGCACCAGGTAGACGCCGGTGACGGCCAACGCGCCGGTCACCGAGAACTCGAACATGTTGCCCCACGGAGCACGATCCGCCGACAGCCCGCGGGTGACCACCGCGCCCAGGTGCAGCGCGAACGCGAGCACGGTGAGGCTGACCCCGACCCGGCTCAGCCGGTCGGCGCGCTCCGGCAGGTCCGGCGTCGCGGTGGCGCCACCGGCGGTGTGCTCGACGTCGTACGTCGTCGTGCTGCCGCTGCCGCCGACCGCGGCGAGCTCACGGACCTCGGTCGGCTCCTGGACGAGGCCCTGGGTCGTGTCCTCGACACGCTCCTCCGCCGGGACGCGACCCGGGCGCGAGAACGCCAGCGACGCTGTGTAGCAGTACATGGCGAGGGCGTAGACGACCATCGCGGAGTACAGCAGGTTGTTGCTCAGCCCGGCGAGCCCGGCACTGCTCACGTGGACCTCCCGTCCAGCTCGGCCTCGATCCGCCCCGCGAGCGCGGCGACCTCGTCGGCCAGCGCGTCACGGCCCTCTCCCTCGGTGCGGGACAGGCCGGCGACCTCGACGAGCGTACGCCCGCCGGCCGCTGCGGACGCGCGGACCCAGACCCGCCGGCGCCGCACGAAGAGCGAGAGCATCAGGCCGGCCAGGGCCAGCACCGACGCGGCCAGGGCCGGGCCGGTGCCGGGGTTGCGCGTCACCTGGAGGGAGGCCCAGCGACTCACACCGTCGAAGGTGATCGACGACCCGTCCGGCAGCTCCATGGTCGCGCCGGGGGCCAGCGACTGCGCCAGCGGCTGGCCGCTCTCGCCCCTGACCTGGGCCAGCCCCGACTTGTCGAGGGCGTAGACCGACTGCGGCGTGCCGTCGTCGATCCCCAGGTCGCCGGTCCACGCGGTGAGTACAGCGCGCGGCAGCCGGAGGCCGGGGAAGACCGAGATCGGGCCGCGCTGCGGGTCGAAGGCGGCACTCGGCAGGAAGAAGCCCTCGAAGCCGAGCTGCTGGGGCTGGGCGCTCGGTGCCTTGACCACGCCGCGCGAGGCCATCGAGCCGTCGTTCGGCAGGAAGGGCACGGGCCCGCGCGACACGACCGCCCCGGTCGAGTCACGGACGGTGAAGACCGGTGCGTAGCCGTTGCCGAGCAGGAAGATCTTGGTGCCGTCGATGACGACCGGGTGGTTGACCCGCAGGGTGCCCTGCCGGCCCGGGTCGCCGGGCGCCGCCCGCCAGGACACCTGGGCCGTGAAGTCGCGGGGCGCGCCGCGCTGGTCGCCGTCCTGCTGGTAGCGCACGGCCAGGTCGTCGAGGCGGAAGGTGAACGGCCGCAGCTGGCTGTCGCGGAAGAGCGCGCCCGCCGCGAAGGTGTCGTAGGCGGTAGGGGTGTTGGCGAACCCGCGTCCCTCGACGACGAGCACGTTGGCCTTGAAGCCGAACAGGCTGCCCAGCGCCACCGCGACCAGCAGCAGGAGCAGGGCGAGGTGGAAGACCAGGTTGCCGGTCTCTCGCCAGTGTCCTCGCTCGGCCGCCACCGACCCGTCGCCGTCGTCGACCCGGAACCGCTCATCGTGCAGCACCAAGTGCGCGGCGGCCAGGACGCCGGCGACGTCGCGGTCGGTCGTCCACGACCGGTGCACCGGCAGCCGCGACAGGTTCCGCGGCGCGGCCGGCGGGCGGGCCCGCACCGCGGCCCAGTGCGCCCGGCTGCGCGGCAGCACGCAGCCCACAAGGGACACGAAGAGCAGCAGGTAGATCGCGGCGAACCACGGCGAGGAGTAGACCTCGAAGAGCGACAGCCGGTCGTACCACGGCGCGAGCGTCGGGTGGTCGGCGGCGAACTCCTGGGCCCGCAGCGGGTCGACGCTGCGCTGCGGCACCAGCGAACCGGGCAGTGCCGCGAGGGTGAGCAGGAACAGCAGCACCAGCGCCGTCCGCATCGACGTGAGCTGGCGCCACGCCCACCGGGCCAGCTCGAGCGGCCGCAGCTGCGAGGGCAGCGGCGGCGCCGGCCGCTGCTCGTCCTCGCCCTCGCCGCCGGTCTGCGGCTCGGTGACCGCGCGATCGCTGTCGACCATCGCTCAGACCGCCGGGGTGAAGCCGTTGACCCAGATCTGCATCTGCACGGCGAGGTCGGCCCACACGCCGGTGACCAGCAGCACCCCGATCGCGACGAGCATCCCGCCGCCCAGCCGCAGGACCGCCAGCTGGTGGCGACGCACCCAGCCGAAGACGGACATCGCCCGCCCGAACACCAGCGCGGTCACCAGGAAGGGGATCCCGAGGCCGAGGCAGTAGGCGACCGCGAGCACACCGCCTCGCAGGGCGGTGCCGCTGTCCAGCCCCAGGGCCATCACCGCACCGAGCGTCGGGCCGACGCACGGCGTCCAGCCGAGACCGAAGAGCACGCCCAGCAGCGGCGCCCCCGCGAGGCCGACCGCGGGCCGGGCGTGCGGCCGAACGTCGCGCTGCAGCAGCGAGAGCCCGGGCAGGAGCCCCGCGAAGGCCAGGCCGAGCACGATGGTGAGTGCCCCCAGCGCGACCTGCAGCGGCCGTTCCTGCTCGAGCAGGAAGGTGCCGAGGCTGCCGACCAGCACGCCGGCGCTGACGAAGACGGCGGTGAAGCCGGCGACGAACAGCGCAGCCCCGGCGAGCAGCCGCCAGCGCCGGGTCGCGGCGTCGTCGAAGACCTCGGCGGCGCTCAGCCCGGTCACGTAGGTCAGGTAGCCGGGCACCAGCGGCAGCACGCACGGCGACAGGAAGGACACCAGACCGGCGGCGACCGCGAGCGGCAGGGCGAGCACCAGCGAGCCGTCGGTGACCGTCGAGCCGATGCTCGCCACTGTGGTCGAGCCGATGCTCACCGACGTCGTCACGACGGCTCCGCGAGCGCGTCGGACACCAGCGCCCGCAGGGTCGCGGCGGGC
>Ga0126306_10000810_pt1 | contig 15689 bp, 15 predicted proteins | sample Plot27_FD_92592 | JGI IMG/M metagenome (GOLD analysis project Ga0126306, IMG submission 92592) | Serpentine soil microbial communities from UC McLaughlin Reserve, CA, USA - Plot27 | ecosystem: Environmental > Terrestrial > Soil > Grasslands | place: USA: UC McLaughlin Reserve, Lake County...
CGGTGAAGTCGCCGCGGAGATGCTCGGCGGTGATCCGCTGCAGGAACTCGCCCGCCCCGATATCTCCCGTGCGCTCGTCGTCGCCGCCGCAACCGGCCAGAACGAGCGCGATCAGCAGGACGGCGCGGCGCAAGGGACGGCATCGTTGCACGCGGGTCGGCGGTACAATGACCGGCCCTTGCGGGGTCGTCTAATGGTAGGACGCCTGACTCTGGATCAGGTAGTCTAGGTTCGAGTCCTAGCCCCGCAGCCTCCGAGAGCCCGCTCCCCAAGCGGGTTTTCGCATCTCTGAAGTGTCTCGCCGGACAACGGCTGACAACCCGCGCTGCAGAGCTAGGTCTCGAGCCGGTAGATCGGCACGAGGCGCTTCTCCGCCTCCGTGTCGATGTGCGCGACCACGTCGACGTAGGGCTCGAGGCCCGAGCCGCGCAGCTTCGCCTTCAGCAGGCCGTCCACCTGGTAGATGCCGGAGGAGTTGTTCATCAGGATCTCGATCCCGATCGGGCTCGAGTCTCCGTCGCGGATCAGCACCTCCTCGATCGCCGCCGCCGACAGGGAGTGGATCGACACGCGCCCGTGCTCGAAGGGGATCCGCGAGCGCCCCTTCGCCATGTCGAGCGCGTCCGCGACGCGGACGATCCCGGCCTCGAGCGTGAGCGGCTTCCCGTAGTCGCGGTGGCTCGTGATCGCCTGGAGCACCTCCGACGTGATCACGGTCACGTCCGGCTCCTCGTAGAGGCCGTCGAGCAGCTCGCGGGCCTTGGGCTCAGCCAGAAAGAGGCTGTAGTCCTCGTGACCGTCGCGGTGGACCGCCATGCCGACGCAGTGGAGAAGGCCGCCGAGCGCGACCACGACCTCGGCGTCGTCGCTCGTCATCCCGTAGTCCTTGACCATCGCCGTCTCGACGTGGTGCTTCGTGAGCTGGCGCAGGAGCTTGAGCGCGATGTTCGTGACGATCTGAATGTGCACCCACGAGTGGTCGTTGATCTCCATCCGGAGGACGGCGTTCACGTTCGCCACATGCCACCAGCCCTTGAGCTGCTTGTCGTCGTTGACCCGCTCGATCAGCGTGCGCAGCTTGCGGTTCGCCCTCGAAGGGACGTTGATCCGCATCTTCTCGACCGCCTCGGCGGGCGTGAGGCGGGTCTCGCGCTCCGCCTCCTCCGGGATCGGCTGGTCGATCCGCTCCTCGGTCTCGCGGTCGAGCGCCATGCCGGGACTGTAGTGCGCGGGCTACGCGGGCGGAGGCATCGGCTCCGGGGTCGGAGCGGCGGGCGCCTCTTTCAGCGCGCGGAGGCGGAAGTACATGTTCGTCAGCGCGAGCGCGACGAACGGGATCCCGATCGTGTTGCTGATCACGCTCCTGACGTACTCGCCGAACGCGCCGCCGAGCCAGATGGTCGCGATGGAGACGACGAGCGAGATGCCGAGGAGGATCAGGAAGCACAACACGATCACGCCGAAGGCGCTCCACCCGAAGCCACTGACGAGCTCACGGCTCCGGCCGAACGCCTCCATCACCCCTCGCCGCTCGAGGACGATCACCGGTATCAGCACGCTCCAGATCGTCAGCAGGTAGAGCCCCGGGACGATCAGCAGGAGCAGGCCGACGGCGATCGCGAGCCCGGCGAGGATGCCCGCGATGGCGAGCGGGCCGATGTGCTGCTGGGCGCGGCGGAACGTCTGGCCCATGGTGAGGTCCGCCCGCCCGTCGCGGATGTCCGCGACCGCCTCGACGAGCGCGCCCTGGAGCCAGAAGAGGCCGATGATCCCCACGAACGCGCCCAGGATCGCGCCGAACCACCCGAGCGCGAGCGTGAGCACGAGCGACACGAGGCCGAGGAGCAGGTAGACGACGAGGGCGAAGGGCATCAGGTGCTGCCAGTGGGCCTTGTAGTGGCCCCACGCTTCCCCGATGACCTCGCCTGCCCGCACGCGAGGCGCGAGCCTATAACACATCCGATTGGCTCAGCCCCTCCCCGCCGTCTGGCGGATGCGCCAAGCTTCGCCGACCCCGTTATCGCAACTGAGAGGACGGCGAATGCCTGATCTGAGGACGCTCTCCACCGGCACCAAGCTTCTGCTCGGCGCCGGTGTACTTCTCCTGATCGACACCTTCCTGGACTGGCAGAAGGTCAGCGTCGAGGTCGGCGGCGTCGAGATCGCCTCGGCGTCCCGGAGCGCGTGGCACGGTTTCTGGGGCGTCGCCATGGGTCTCGTGCTGATCGCGCTCCTAGTCTGGGTCGGGCTGCAGGTCGCGAAGGTCGATCTGCCCGATCTGAACGTTCCCGAGCGAACGGTCACGGTTGTCCTCGCGGTGCTGGTCCTCGTGCTCGCCGTGCTGAAGAACCTCGTCGACGACTACTCGGCGTGGCCCAGCTACGTCGGGGTCGTCCTCGCGGCCGGAGTCGCAGTCGGAGGCTGGATGCGGATGCAGGAACCTGAGGGCACCGCGGCCGCCGCGCCGAGCGAGCCGGCCGCGCCGCCGCCGCCGCCCGCGGCCGAGGGGTCGTGATCCGGCGGCTACCCGGCTGACAACCCGCTAGGCGACCTCCGCGGCCCAGTCGCCGTAGAGCGCCGTGTACAGGCCGCGGCGAGCCATCAGCTCGGCGTGCGTGCCCTGCTCGACGACCCGCCCGTGCTCGAGCACGACGATCAGGTCGGCGTCGCGGATCGTCGAGAGCCGGTGCGCGATGATGAACGCCGTGCGCGCCTTGAGCAGGCGGCGCAGCGCGAGCTCGATCTGCCGCTCCGTCCCGATGTCCACCGAGGAGGTCGCCTCGTCGAGGATCAGGATGCTCGGGTCGGCGAGGAGCGCGCGAGCGAAGGCGACGAGCTGGCGCTGGCCGAGCGAGAGGCGCGTGCCGCGCTCACGGAGATCGGTGTCGTAGCCGTCCGGGAGCGCCCCGATGAACGCGTGCGCGCCGACGGTCTGCGCGGCCGCCACCACCTCCTCGCGCGTGGCGTCGGGCCGGCCGAACGCGATGTTGTCGTGGACGGTGCCGGCGAACAGAAACCCCTCCTGGGGCACGATCCCGAGCTGGCGGCGCAGCGACTCCTGCGTCACGTCGCGGAGGTCGTGTCCGTCGATCGTGATGCGACCCGAGCGCGGCTCGTAGAAGCGGGCGAGCAGCTTCGCGATCGTCGACTTGCCCGCGCCCGTGTGCCCGACCAGAGCGACCGTCGTGCCGGCACGCACGTCGAGGTCGAGCCCGTGCAGCACCTCCGGGCCGTCGCCGTAGCCAAAGCGGACGCGCTCGAACGCGACGTCGCCGTCGATCGGCGGAAGGTCTCGCGCTTCAGGCCGGTCGACGACCTCGGGCTCCTCGTCCATGACGTCCATGATCTTGTCGAGCGCCGCCACCGCGGCCAGAAACGTGTTGTAGAGCTGCGACAGCTGCTGCACGGGGTCGAAGAAGTTCGACAGGTAGAGCAGGAAGGCGAGCAGCGTTCCCTCGGTGATCGAGCCCGCGAAGTAGAGGTACCCGCCGTAGCCGAGCACGACCACGGTAGCCGCCGTCGAGAGGAAGTCGACGAAGGGGAAGTAGAGGCCATTGGTGACGACCGTGCGCTGGTTCGCGGCGCGGTAGTCCGCGTTCACCTCGCGGAAGCGCTGCTCGTTCGCGCGCTCGCGGGTGTACGCCTGGACGACGCGCATCCCCGCGATGTCCTCGGCGAGCGTGGCGGTGACGAGGCCGAGTCGCTCCCGCACGGCCCGGTACGCGCGCGACGAGAAGATCCGGAACGCCGCCGTAGCGGCGAGCATCAACGGCACGACCGCGAGCGTCGCGAGCGCGAGCTTCCAGTCGAGGAGGAAGAGGATCACCGACGAGCCGATCAGGATCAGCGTGCTCTGGACGAGCGTGGTGACGCCGTCGGTGACCAGCTGGTCGAGCGCCTCCACGTCGTTCGTGAGCCGGCTGATGATCACGCCCGCCCGGTTGCGCTCGTAGAAGCCCAGCGAAAGCCGCTGAAGATGCTTGAACAGGCGGTTGCGCAGGTCGGCCAGGATCCGCTCGCCCGTCCAGCCGGTGAAGTACGTCTGTGCCGAGCTCATCAGCAGGCTGAGGACCCCCGCAACGCCGAAGAGCGCGACGATCCAGGCGAGCGTCGAGAAGTTCTGGGATGCGATCCCCTCGTCGAGCGCGAGCTTGGCGAGGTACGGCGGCGCCAGCCCGACGGCGGTCGCGGCGAGCAGCGACCCGAGCGCCAGCGCCGTGCGACTCTTGTACGGCGCCGTCAGCCGGGCGAGCGTGTTCACCCGCCGGGCCGTCCGCCGCCACGACCAGTCGTCGACGGTCGTGTCGCGCGCCTGCCTGAGGTGGCCTCCGGGCTGCCAGACCCTCACGGTAGGCACCAAGGTCCCGCGCGTGTAACTGGGGCCCCTATGGCACCACCCCCGCCCACCGAGAGGCTAGTGAGGAAATCGTCACGAGACCGTGCCGCCCGGGCGTACAAAGTCGACCGGAGCCGCGTCACGCCCGTGCCTCCACGCGCTCGGCGAACTCCCGTTCCAGCAGCCCGTGGTCGTAGATCTCGCGGTAGACCGCGCTCGACGCGAGTAGCTCGTCGTGCGTCCCCCGAGCGGCGATGCCGCCCGCGTCTAGGACGACCAGCTCGTCCGCGAGCGCGATCGTGGAGAGGCGGTGGGCGATGATGAGCGTCGTCCGTCCCTCCATCGCCTCCCGCAGGCCGGCGCGGATCAGCGCCTCCGTGGTCGCGTCGACGGATGCGGTCGCGTCGTCGAGGATCAGCACGCGCGGGTCGACGATCAGCGCCCGGGCGATCGCGATCCGCTGGCGCTGGCCGCCGGAGAGCGTGATCCCCCGCTCGCCGATCACGGTGTCGTAGCCCTCGGGCAGCCGCTCGATGAACTCGTGTGCCTGGGCGAGGCGTGCGGCACGCGCGACGTCCGCATCCTCCGCCCACGGGGCGCCGAACGCGATGTTCTCGCGGACGGACGCCGAGAACAGGAAGGGATCCTGGGCGACCACCCCGACCTCCGAGCGCAGTGAGGCGAGCGTGATGCCGCGCACGTCATGGCCGTCGATCGTGACCCGGCCGTCGGTGACGTCGTAGAACCGGGGCACGAGCGCGGCGAGCGTCGTCTTGCCGGCGCCCGTGTGCCCGATCAGCGCGACGGTCCGGCCGGGCGGGACATCGAGGTCGATGCCCTCGAGGACCGGGCGCTCGGGGTCGTAGCCGAACGAGACGCCCTCGTAGCGGACATGCCCCGGCCCGGGCGGGAGCTCGACCGCGCCGGTCTCGTCGCCGACCTCCTCGGGCTCGTCGAGCACCTCGAAGATGCGCTCGCCCGACGCGGTCGCGCGCTGCGCCTGCCCGATCCACATGCCGAGCATGCGCAGCGGCATGATCAGCATCGTCACGAAGATGTTGAAGCGGAAGAAGTCGCCGATGGAGATCGTGTTCCGCACGACCATCCAACCTCCGAGGAGCAGCACGGCGGCCTGCGCGATCAGCGGCACGAAGGCGAGCAGCGGGACGTAGAGGGCGCGCTGACGGTTGGCCTCGACGCTCCGGTCGAAGACGGCCTGGGACCGCTCCGCGAACTTCGCCTGCTCGGATTCCTCCCGCGCGAAGGCCTTGACGACGTGGACGCCGACGATGTTCTCCTCGGCCACGGTGGCGACGTCCGCCATCTTCTGCTGGACGTCGCGGAGGATCGGATGCGAGACGTGGCTGTATCGGTACGCGAGCGCGACGATCAGCGGCGTCACGGCGAGCGCCACGAGGGCGAGGCGCCACTCGAGGTAGAGCATCACGGCCGTGACCCCGACGATCGTGAGGATGTGCTGGAAGAAGAAGATCAGCCCGTAGCCGAGGAAAAAGCGGACGGCCTGGAGGTCGACGGTTGCGCGCGACATCAGCTGGCCCGTCTGGTGGCGGTCGTAGAACCCGAACGACATGCGCACGAGGTGTGCGTAGAGCGCGTTCCTCATGTCGAACTCGACGCCGAGCGCCTGCCAGCCCGAGATGAAGCGGCGCCCCACCATCAGCAGCGCCTTCGCGACGCCGAGCGCCACCGCGATCCAGATCAGCGCCCAGAGCTCGTCGCGGCGCTCGGGGACGATCGCGCGGTCGATCACGCTGCCCGTCACCAGCACGAGCCCGATCGACGCGGCCTGCGAGCCGACCGCGAGCACGATCGAGATCGCCAGCGACCAGCGATACGGCTTCAGGAAGCCGAGCAGGCGCGCGAACGTGTCGCGATAAAGCGGTGTTTGCTGCACATCTTGCAACAACGTCGAGTCTAGCTCCGGTGTTCCGTTTGCCCGAGCCTCGCGACCTCTCGCCGGACGTGCGTGAGCGCCTTACCGAGACGGGCGCGGTTGGCCCGGTCGTTGAGCCAGCCACTCGCGCCCGAGGGGTGCGGAAGCGGGATCGCGATGGCATCGCCGAGCATGTAGCTCTTGCCGACGAAGTCCGACACGCTCGCCAGGCCGAGCAGCCGGCGTGCGGCGAGCCCGCCGACCGTCACGATCAGCTGCGGCTCGATGAGTCGCAGCTCCCAGTGGCGCCAGAACGCACAGAGCTCCTGCTCGCGCGAGGTCGGCGTCCGGTCGCCGCGCCCGGACGGCCCCTTGCCCGGATAGCAGCGCGTGACCGAGGCGCAGTAGAACGTCCCGTAGAACTCGTCCTCGTCGAGCTGGAGCCAGCGGCGGAGCGTGCGTCCCGCGCGACCGCGCCACGGGCGGCGCTCGAGCCCTTCGACGGAACCCGGGGCCTGCCCGTAGATGTATGCGCGCTGGCCCGAGTACGGCGCGATCACGGGCAGCGACTCGAGCGGGTAGCCGGCCTCCACGCAGGCCCGGCAGACCGCGAGGTCGCGTTGGAGCGATCGGAAGGAGCGGTACGACGAGCGCCGCCGCGTCACGCGGGCGCGCGCACCACCACGAACCACATTCCGTCGTGCAGCACCTCGCCGCCGCCCAGCTCCTCGGCGAGGCCCTCGCCCGTGAAGAAGCGCTTGTAGACCGCCCACTCGGAGCCGTCGTTCAGGAACCGCGGCTGCCACTCGGCGGCGACCGGCGAGTGCGCGCGCGAAGAGTCGACCAAGACGAGCTCGTGTGCCACGCGCCGCGCCTCGTCGAGGAACGCCACCCGGTCTGGCTCTTCGAGGTGGCCGTAGAAGTGACCGGTGAAGAGACGCTCGAACTCCCCGTCGGCGAACGGAAGCGGGATCGCCTCGGCGTTCACCATCGTGGCGCTGGGAACGCGTCCGGCGGCGATCGCCAGCATTCGCGCGCTCTGGTCGAGGCAGGTCAGCTGACCTCGAAGGTGCCGGGTGAGGAACCCCGTGCCGGAGGCGACGTCGAGCGTGCGAGCGGGAGCGAGAGCTTCGAGCGTCGCGACCAGAGCCTCGAGCTCGTCCTCCCAGCCGGGGCGGTCGCGGTCCGCGTAGCGGCCGACCCCGTGGAACCAGTCGTCGTATTCCGGGGCCCGCGCGTCGTAGTAGGCCTTCACCGCTCCTACAGTACGTTCATGCCGTTGCCCCTGGAGGCGGTGCCGAACTTCTCCGAGGGGCGCGACCGGACGACGATCGACGCTATCGGCGCAGCCCTCGCACGGCACGCGGAGGTCCTCGACGTCCACACCGATCCCGACCACCACCGCTCCGTGTTCACGCTCGTAGCGGGCGACGCGGACGTCGTCGACGCGCTGGTCGCCGGCGTCGCGGAGGCCCGCGAGCGGATCGACCTGAGGCGCCATCACGGCGCCCATCCCCGGATCGGATCCGCGGACGTCGTACCCGTCGTGCCGATCGACCTCGGCGATATGGAGCGAGCGCGGTCTGCGGCGAGCCGCGTGGCGGAGCGGATCGCCGCAGACGTTGTTCTGCCGGTCTTCGTCTACGGCGAGCTCGCGCCGGGCCGCGGGCCGGCGTTCTTCCGGCGCGGCGGGACCGACGAGCTCGCCCGTCGGCTGGCCTCGGGTGAGCTCACCCCGGACTTCGGGCCGCCTCGGCTTGACGAGCGGGCGGGCGGCGTCATCGTCGGCGCACGGAGACCGCTGATCGCGTTCAACGTCGACCTCGTGGACGCGGATCTCGTCGTCGCACGGGAGATCGCCTCCGTCGTCCGGGAGCGCGGCGGCGGCTTTCCCGGTGTGCGTGCGTTGGGGCTGGACCTCCCGTTGGCGGGCCGGGTGCAGGTCAGCATGAACGTCGAGGACTGGGAAGCCGCCGCGCTGCACGAGATCCTGGCCCGCATCGAGGAAGAGGCAACCGCCCGGGGAGCCCGCGTCCTCGGCTCCGAGCTCGTGGGGCTCATGCCGGCCGGCGCCGCCGCGGCGGCCGCCGGCGCCCAGTTGAAGATCGCCGAATTCGACGCGTCACATGTTCTCGAGCTGCGGCTGCTGCGGCGCGACCAAGCATCGCGGGACGAGGACTAGACTCACCGCGTGGCGCAGAGCACGGCGATCGGCCTCACCGGCGACGCCCTGACGATCGCCGACGTCTGGGAGGTCGCGGTGAAGGATGAGCCTGCCGAGCTCGCGCCGTCCGCGGCGGAGCGCATGCGGGCTGCTCGAGCGCTCGTCGACGCGGTCGCGCACAGCGACAGCCACCACACGTACGGCGTGAACACGGGGTTCGGCCGCTTCGTCTCGCAAGAGATCCCGGAAGCGCTCGCCTCGGAGCTCCAGTTGCGCCTGCTCAGGAGCCACGCCTGCGGCGTGGGGGAGCCGTATCCACGCGAGATCGTGCGCGCGGCGCTGGTCCTGCGGGCGAACACGCTCGCGAAGGGCTACTCGGGCGCCCGTGTCGAGCTCGCCGAGCTGCTCGTCTCCTTCCTCGAGCACGACGTGCTTCCGCGCGTGCCGAGCCGCGGCTCGGTCGGCGCGAGCGGAGACCTCGCGCCGCTCGCGCACCTCGCGCTGCCGCTCGTGGGCGAGGGCGAGGCGGAGGTCGACGGCGAGCCTCTGCCTGGCGGGGAAGCGCTCGCGCGTGCCGGCCTCGCTCCAGTCCGGCTCGAGGCGAAGGAAGGCCTCTCGCTGATCAACGGCACGCAATTCATGGCCGCGTTCGGGGCGCTCGGAGTCGTCCGGGCGAACCGGCTCGCGGTTGCGGCCGACATCGCCTGCGCGCTGTCGCTCGAGGCGCTCCAGGGCTCGCGGGTGGCGTTCGGCCCCGAGGTGCAGGAACTGCGTCCGTCGCCGGGGCAGGGGGTAGCGGCGGCGAACGTCCTCCGTCTCGTCGACGGCTCGGCGATCATGGAGGGGCACCGCTGGTGCGACAGGGTGCAGGACGCGTACTCGCTGCGCTGCGCGCCGCAGGTGCACGGAGCGGCCCGCGATCTGCTCGCCTACGTCGAAGGGACAGTCGCCGTCGAGCTGAACGCCGCGACGGACAACCCGCTCGTGCTCGTCGAGCGTGGAGAGCTCGTCTCCAACGGCAACTTCCACGGGCAGCCGCTGGCATTCGCGCTCGACGCACTCGCGATGACGGCTTCCGAGCTGGCGAGCATCTCGGAGCGCCGCACCGAGCGTCTCGTCAACCCGTCGCTCTCGGAGGGGCTGCCGGCTTTCCTCACCGCGGACGGCGGCCTGAACTCCGGGTTCATGATCCCGCAGTACGTGGCCGCGTCACTCGTCAGCGAGTCCAAGTCGCTCTGCCATCCGGCGAGCGTCGACTCGATCCCTACGAGCGCGGGGCAGGAGGACCACGTTTCGATGGGGAACGCGGCGGGCCTGAAGGCCTGGCAGGTGCTCGGTAACTCGGAGCGCGCCCTCGCGATCGAGCTCCTGGCGGGGTGTCAGGCGGTCGAGTTTCTCGCACCGCTTGCTCCCGGTAACGGGGTCGCCGCCGCGCGCTCGTTCGTGCGCGGGCTGTCCCCGAGGCTTCGGGACGACCGGCCGCTCGCCCGGGACATCGAGGGCGTGGCCGATGCGATTCGCGACGGCTCGCTGCAGGACGCCGTCGAGGTCGAGATCGGGGCGCTCGGATGAGCGAGAACGGGCGCAGGGGAGATTCGATCTTCGGCGGCGAGCCGGGGATGCCGGCGCGGCCGTTCCGGACCAGCGCGCTGTTCTACGGGGCGCTTGCCGCGATCGGCTTCTTCTTCCTGCTCGCGTCCGGGCAGAGCGCCGACCGGGCCGCGATCGGTGCCGGGTTCGCATTCGTCCTGGGGACGGGCTGGACGTGGCTGCGGTTCTCGCGCGCGAAGCGCGAGGAACGGCGGCGTGAAGGACGGAAACCGTCGTGAGCGCAACGGGGACGCTCGACACCCTCGTCGAGCGGCTCTGCGGCGACCTGTCCTCGATCCGCGCGCCGCGCGGCCCGGAGCTCAACGCGCGCTCCTGGTCGACCGAGGCGCCGCTTCGCATGCTGCTCAACAACCTTGATCCCGAGGTGGCCGAGCGGCCGCAGGAGCTCGTCGTGTACGGCGGCTCCGGCAAGGCGGCGAGGTCCCGAGACGCGTTGCGCGCCCTCGTTCGCACGCTGCTGACGCTCGGCGACGACGAGACGCTGCTCGTCCAGAGCGGAAAGCCCGTCGGCGTCCTGCGCACGTCGCCGTCCGCCCCGCGCGTGCTGATCGCCAACTCGCTGCTCGTGCCGCGGTGGGCGACCTGGGACGAGTTCCGGAGGCTCGACGCCGCGGGTCTCACCATGTTCGGCCAGATGACGGCCGGGAGCTGGATCTACATTGGAACGCAGGGGATTCTCCAGGGCACCTATCAGACGTTCGCGGCCGCGGGTGAACGCCATTACGGCTCCGCAGACCTGAGCGGGCGGACGATCCTGACCGCCGGGCTCGGTGGGATGGGCGGTGCGCAGCCGCTGGCGGCGACGATGACGGGCGCGGCGATCCTCTGCGTGGAGGTCGACCCGAGCCGGATCCAGCGGCGCCTCGAGACCCGCTACCTGGACGAGGCGAGCGACTCGCTCGACGACGCGCTGGCCCGCGTGCGTGCGGCGGCCGCTGCAGGGCGGCCGTTGTCCGTGGGCCTGCTCGGGAACGCCGCCGAGGTGGTGCCGGAGCTCGCGCGCCGGGGTGAGGCTTTCGATCTGGTCACCGATCAGACCGCGGCCCACGATCCGCTGACCGGCTACGTGCCGGCGGGCCTCTCGGTCGAGGACGCGGGGCGGCTGCGCGCGTCCGATCCCGAGGACTATCTCCGGCGGGCTCGAGAGTCGATCGCCCGCCATGTCGAGGGCCTGCTCGCGTACGTCCGCCGCGGCAGCTACGTTTTCGATTATGGCAACAACCTTCGTGGGGAGGCCCGTGAGGCAGGCATAAGCGACGCCTTCACATACCCGGGCTTTGTCCCGGCCTATATCCGCCCGCTCTTCTGCCGGGGCATCGGGCCCTTCCGCTGGGCGGCGCTGTCGGGCGATCCCGCGGACATCGCCGCAATCGACGAGGTGCTGCGGACGCTCTTCCCGGACGACGTGCTGCTCCAGCGCTGGCTCGACCTCGCACCCGAACGAGTGGCGTTCCAGGGACTCCCGGCCCGGATCTGCTGGCTCGGCCTCGGCGACCGCGCCCGCGCAGGTCTGGCGATCAACGAGCTCGTGCGCTTGGGTCGTGTCAGCGCACCTATCGTGATCGGCCGCGACCACCTCGACTCCGGCTCGGTGGCGTCCCCGTACCGCGAGACCGAGGCGATGCTCGACGGCTCCGACGCGATCGCCGACTGGCCGATCCTCAACGCGCTGGTCAACGTGGCGGCCGGAGCGACGTGGGTCAGCGTCCACCACGGCGGCGGCGTCGGCATCGGCAACTCGATCCACGCCGGCATGGTCGCCGTCGCGGACGGCTCCGCCGAGATGGCTGAGCGGCTCGAGCGAGTTCTGACCACCGATCCGGCAACGGGCGTGCTTCGACACGCGGACGCGGGGTACGACGACGCGCTGGAGGCGGCACGCGAAGGAGAGCTCGACCTCCCGACCGCGCGCGAATGAGCGGCCCAGCCGGGCCGGGCCGCCTGCTGATCCGCGATCTCGAGCAGCTCGCCACACCACGCGGCTCCGGCGCGCCGCTTCGAGGGCCCGCGCTCGGCGACGTCGAGGTGATCGAGGACGCGTTTCTCCTGACCGACGGCGACCGCATCGCCGGCATGGGGCGCATGACCGACCTCCGACCGCTGGACGGCGATGTCGAGGAGCTCGACGGCCGGGGTCGCTGTGCGGTGCCCGGCCTCGTCGACTGCCACACGCATGCCTGCTTCGGCGGCGACCGCGTCGAGGAGTTCGCCCTACGCGCGGCGGGAGCGAGCTACGAGGAGCTGCACGCGGCCGGCGGCGGGATCCTCTCGACCGTCCTGGCCACCCGCGAGGCCGGCGAGGCGGGCCTCCGCGAGGCCGTCGGGCGCCACCACGTCTGGATGCTCCGCGCGGGCACGACGACGTTCGAGTCGAAGTCGGGCTACGGGCTCGATCTCGAGACCGAGCTGGTGTCCCTCCGCGTGATCGCGGAGGAAGGTGGCATCCCGACGTGGCTCGGTGCGCATGCCGTCCCGCCGGAGTTCGGCGACGCCGACGCGTACCTCGATTTCGCCCTCCGGGAGGTGCTTCCCCAGGCCGCGGAGCTCGCGGAGGCCGCGGATGTCTTCCTCGAGCGGGGCGCCTTCGACGCGGCGCAGGCGCGGCGCTACCTGGAGGCCTGCCGAGACGCGGGCCTCGCCCTGCGGCTGCACGGCGACCAGTTCACGGAAGCGGGCGCGATTCCGCTGGCGATCGAGCTCGGCGCCCGGTCGGTCGACCACCTCGAGGCGATGGGCGACGGCGGCGTCCGGGCGCTCGCGAGGAGCGGGGTGGTCGGCGTGCTCCTGCCGGCCAGTGCCCTGTTCCTCGACCGGCCGATGCCGCCTGCCCGTGCGCTCGTCGACGCCTGCGCCGCGGTCGCCGTCGCGACGGACTTCAACCCCGGCAGCGCCTTCTGTGCGAGCCTGCCGCTCGTCTGCTCGCTTGCGGCGACGCAGCTGCACCTATCGCCCGCCGAGGCGCTCGCCGCGGTCACCGTCAACGCCGCGCACGTCGTCGGGCGCGCGGGACGCAACGGTCGGTTGGCCCCCGGCTACGACGCGGACATCGTCCTTCTCGACGCGCCCGACTGGCGGTATCTGGCCTATCACCTCGGGGGTCCCGTGGTTGCCGAGACGATCGTGGCGGGTGTCCCGACCAGGCTAGGCTAGTCGCATGCCCTCGAGGAAGCAGCGTCGGCGCCAGGCCAAGGAGCGGCGGCACGACTACGAATACGTCTACGTCGACGACGACGGCCGCGAGGTCGAGGTCGACAGCGCCGAGATGGAGGATCGCCGAAACGGCAAGGCAACCCGAGCCGAGCGCGCCGCGTCCGGAGGACGCACCGTCCAGCCGCCGTCGTGGAGCCGGGTCGGCCGGCGCGGGCTCATCTTCGCCCCGCTCATGTTCGTGACCGTCTACCTGCTCGGACGCAACAACCTCTCGCCGACGCAGATGGTCGTCCAGACGCTTGTCCTGCTCGCGATCTTCCTGCCGTTCTCCTACTTGATGGACTCCATCACGTACCGGGCCTACCAGCGCCGGCGCAACCGAACGAAGGGCTAACGGGGGCCGCCGCCGCCGCGATAGTGGCCCGAGCCCGGCCAGGGCGCAAGCAACAAGAGGATCCGAGCGCCGTCCTCGCTGGCGAGCGAGTGCCGCTCGTCAGGATCGAACATGAACAGCCAGCCGGACTCCGCGTCGATCGACTCGCCGCCGGCCGACACGCGAACGGCACCCTCGACCACGCAGACCCACGCTCGCTCCTTGACCTGGTGGTCGCCCAGCCGCCCGCCGGGCTCGATGCGGATCAGCACCGCGCGGGCCTCGTCGTTCGAGTGCAGGACGACCGGGTCGCGCGTGCCGTCGGGCGCCTCGATCGTGCGAAGGTTCCAGGCCTGCACGGGGCGGGATCCTAACGGGCGAAAGGCCGGGGATAGACTCACGCGGCTGTGACCCTCGCCGTCGATCGCTACGAGCTCGGGCCGGTCCGCACGAACGGGTACGTCGTCCGCGCCTCGCGCGCGTCAAAGGAGGCCGTGGTCGTCGACCCCGGGGGGAACGCAGCCGACCTCCGCCTCGAGCTCGCACGTCTCGGCGCGGCCTGCGCGGCGATCCTCGTCACGCACACCCACTACGACCACATCGGCGGAGTCGCGGACCTCGCGGAGGGGACGGGTGCGCCGGTCTACATCTCGCAGGCGGAGGCGCCGGTGCTCGCGAGCCCCGAGGAGTACTACCCCGGCATGCGGATCCGGCCCTGGGACGCCGAGCACGACCTCACAGGCGACGAGACGCTCGACCTCGCCGGCATCACGTTCGAGACGATCCCGGTTCCCGGCCACTCGCCCGGTCACCTCGCCTTCCACGCGGACGGCGCGCTCCTCTCCGGCGACGTCCTGTTCGCGGGCTCGGTCGGCCGCACCGACCTTCCCTTCAGCGACTGGGACACGCTCGTGGAGTCGATCCGCACGCTGATCGACCGCTTCCCGCCCGAGACCGTCGTCTACTCGGGCCACGGCCCGCCGACGACACTTGGCGCAGAGCGCGACCGAAATCCTTTCCTGAGCGTCCTGCGCGCGTCTTGAAATTCGAGGCGCCGAGGGGCACGCATGACATCCTCCCGGCCGACGCGCCCCTCTGGCGGCGCGTCACCGGCGAGATGGAGCGGGTCTGCGCGCTCCACGGGTACCACCCGATCACGACGCCGGTCTTCGAGGACACCGCGCTCTTTGCGCGGACGTCGGGGGAGGGTTCCGACGTCGTCACGAAGGAGATGTACACCTTCGAGGACCGGAGCGGCCGGTCCCTGACGCTCCGGCCCGAGCTGACGGCGCCGATCTGCCGCGCCTACCTCGAGCACGGCCTGCACCGCGAGCCCCAGCCGCAGAAGCTCTGCTCGATCGCGACGAGCTACCGCTACGGCCGCCCCCAGAAGGGCCGCTACCGCGAGTTCTGGCAGCTGTCGGTGGAGGCGATCGGATCGGACGATCCCGCGATCGACGCGGAGGTCATCGACCTCTACGACGTGTTGCTCGGGAATCTCGGCGTCACGGAGTACCGGCTCGAGCTCAACTCGATCGGCGACGCGAACTGCCGGCCGGCGTACGTCGAGGCGCTTCGAGCCTGGCTCGCCGATCACGAAGGCGACCTCGACGAGGAGACCCGCGACCAGGCGCGGCGGAACCCGCTCCGCGCGCTCGACAACTTCGCGGCCAAGCCAGCGGACGTCCGCGACGTCCTCGCGCAGGCGCCCGCGATCGGCGACGCGCTGTGCAACGAGTGCAGGGAGCACTTCGCCGCTGTTCGCCGCTACCTCGACGCGTACGACGTCGCCTACGAGCTCGTCCCGACCCTCGTCCGCGGGCTCGACTACTACACGCGCACGACGTTCGAGTTCGTCGGCCCCGAGCACGGTGCGCAGTCGACCATCTGCGGAGGCGGCCGCTACGACGGCCTGATGGAGGAGATCGGCGGCCCGCCGACGCCGGCGCTCGGCTTCGGCGCCGGGGTGGAGCGCCTGCTGATCGCGGTCGAGGACGCCGGCGTCCAGAAACCGGAGCCAGAGCCGGTCGAGGTCTTCATCGCGACCGAGGAGGGCGCACCGCGCGAGCTCGTGCTCCGCTGGCTGAAGCAGCTGCGTGCGCACGGCATCCCTGCCGACACCGACTACGCCGGCCGCTCGCTCAAGGGACAGCTGACGCAG
>Ga0126306_10000811_pt1 | contig 15688 bp, 13 predicted proteins | sample Plot27_FD_92592 | JGI IMG/M metagenome (GOLD analysis project Ga0126306, IMG submission 92592) | Serpentine soil microbial communities from UC McLaughlin Reserve, CA, USA - Plot27 | ecosystem: Environmental > Terrestrial > Soil > Grasslands | place: USA: UC McLaughlin Reserve, Lake County...
GCTCAATACCCGCTATTTGCGACTTCTCCAAGAGGCCGCCGACGGCCGCGTGCGTTTCGCTGGGTGTACGGTGGATGTCCGCTTTGCCTCAAACCTCGGCGAGCGGGACTTCCCGGCTCCGACACCCGGTCGGTGTATGGGCGTAACGACCTCGATCGGTCTGCGCCATAACCACCAACGTTAGGAGCCCCATGGCTGTCACGACCGCAACATCAGCGGACGCCACAGCGATCCGTCCGTTCACGATCGAGACGCCCGAGGCGGAGCTCGAGGACCTGCGTGCGCGCATCGCGGCCACGCGCTTCCCCGAAAAGGAGACCATCGAGGATTCGTCGCAGGGCCCGCGGCTCGCGACGATGCAGGCACTCGCGCGCTACTGGGCGGAAGAGTACGACTGGCGCAAGTGCGAGGAGAAGCTGAAGGCCCTACCGCATTTCATCACCGAGATCGATGGGCTGGACATCCACTTCATTCACGTCCGCTCGGATCACGAGGATGCGCTGCCGCTCATCGTCGCGCACGGATGGCCCGGATCGGTCATCGAGCAGCTGAAGATCATCGATCCACTGACCAATCCGACGGCACATGGCGCGAGCGGAGCGGACGCTTTCCACCTGGTGATCCCGTCGATGCCGGGCTACGGATTCTCAGGCAAGCCGGCCACCACGGGCTGGGGCCCTGAGCACATCGCGCGTGCCTGGGCGAAGCTGATGGACCGCCTGGGATACGACCGCTACGTCGCCTCCGGCGGCGATTGGGGCGGGCAAATCGTTGACCTGATGGGTGCACAGGCGCCTCCGGGGTTGATCGGCATCCATACCAACTTCCCTGGGGCTGTTCGACCCGACGTCTCAGCGGCGGTCACGTCCGGCGGCCCGGCGCCATCCGGTCTCGATGACGACGGGACACGCCTCTACGAGAAGCTGAGGGACTTCTTTGCGACAGACGTGGGCTACGCACTCGAGCTGGGGACCCACCCGCAGGCGCTGTACGGGATCGCGGACTCACCCGTCGGCCTCGCCGCCTGGATGCTCGACCACGACTCGACCAGTTTGGCGCTGATCTCTCGCGTCTTTGTCGACGAGGCCCAGGAAGGCCTGACGCGAGACGACGTGCTCGACAACATCACGCACTACTGGTTGACGAACACGGGGGTCTCTTCGGGACGTCTCTATTGGGAGAACAAGCTCGGCTTCTTCGACCCGAAGGGCGTCGACATCCCGGTAGCCGTGAGCGTCTTCCCCGACGAGCTCTATCAGGTGCCGCGGAGCTGGGCAGAGGAGGCCTATCCCAAACTCATCCATTACAACCAGCTCGACAAGGGCGGGCACTTCGCGGCCTGGGAGCAGCCGGAGCTGTTCGTCTCCGAGGTCCGCACGGGGCTGCGCTCGCTTCGCTAGATGTCGGTATTCGCACGCGTGGATATGCCCGCGCTCGACGGGGCGACCGAGTGGCTCAACTCCGAGCCGCTCGGCCCCGCCGAGCTGCGCGGCCGCGTCGTGCTCGTGAACTTCTGGACTTGGACGTGCATCAACTGGCTGCGCCAGGAGCCGTACGTCCGCGCCTGGTCGCGGGCGTACCGGGACGACGGGCTGGTGGTGATCGGAGTGCACACGCCGGAGTTCTCGTTCGAGCACGATCTCGAGGGGGTGCGGCGGGCGGTGGAGGTACGGGACATCGACTACCCGGTCGCGCAGGACAACGACTACGCGGTCTGGAGAGGCTTCGCCAACCACTACTGGCCGGCGCTCTACTTCGTCGACCGGGATGGCGGCATCCGCGACCAGCACTTCGGAGAAGGCCGCTACGAGGAATCGCAGCGCGCCCTCCAGAAGCTGCTCGGCGTCAAGCGCGAGCTTGTCTTCGTGGAAGGCGTCGGCGTGGAGGCGGAGGCCGACTGGGACAACCTGGGCACGCCCGAAACGTATCTCGGCTCGGAGCGCGGCGATCGCCGCGCCCACTCGCCCTCGGAGCGCCTGCCCTTGAATCACTGGACGCTTGCCGGCGAGTGGACGGTGGGGCCCGAGAACGTCGTGCTGGATCAGGCCCGCGGGAGCATCGCCTTCCGCTTCCACGCGCGTGACGTGCATCTCGTGCTGTCACCTGGCGCGGCGGAGCCGATCCCCTTCCGCGTGCTCCTCGACGGCGAGGCCCCGGGCGAGTCGCACGGCGTGGATGTCGACAAGGACGGGAACGGCGTGCTTCGGGAGGGGCGCATCTACCAGCTGGTGCGCCAGCACGACGGCGTCCGCGAGCGCACGCTCGAGATCACCTTCCTCGAGCCAGGTGCCGAGGCCTACGCGTTCACGTTCGGGTAGCCGACGTGGACGACTGGATCATGGTCGAGGTCGCCAGTAGCGAACCCGAGGCCGAACTGCTCTGCTCGGTCTTGCGTGGCGCCGGCATCGAGTGTCTAACCCGGTTAACGAACAGCGGGGCCGGGGCTGGAGACGGGCTGGGCACCGTGGGGGCGCACGACATCATGGTCAGCCCGCAGGACGCGCAAGACGCACGCGAGATCCTGCACGAACCCGGATGAGCCACGGAGAATGACCGCTCGACCTGACCAAGCGTCGGCCGTACACGGCCTCAAGTGCGCGGACCTCGTCGACGCGATGGGGCGGCTGCATCGCCACCACTGTCACATCCTCGATCTCGTCACTCCGGCGCCGGGGCGCGTCCTATTCGGCCCGGCGGTGACGATCTCGTATTTCCCGAGCTGCTCGGCTGCGCTCGATCCCGAGCGCTACAACCTCGCCAATCTGTTCTACGAGGCGGTCGGCGACGAGCCGGCCGGCAAGGTGATCGTGCTCGCGTCGAACGGCTACACCGACACCTCGATGGGCGGGGGCACAAGGCCGCTGCGGCTGCATCAGAAGGGGTGCGCCGGGGTGCTCACGGATGGCCGCCTGCGCGACTTCGACGAGCTTGCGCGCTAAGACTTCGCGGCCTACTGCTCAGGTGAGGCGACACGCTGGGGAGGCGACCGCGTGACGCCATTTCAGGCAAACGTGCCAGTAGTCCTCCAGGGCGTGGGCGTGGTGCGCGGGCAGTACGTGCTCGCCGACTCCTCCGGCGCCGTGTTGATTCCAGACGGCCAGATCGACGAGGTGCTGGCCGAGGCACGCAAAGTCAAGGCAGCGGACGCCGCCTTTCGCGACCAGATCGCCCGCGAGCAGGTCCGCGTGAACGATCACCTCCGCGAGTAGCCCCCGCGCTTTGTTCGACGCGCGGTGCTCCTTTCGCGTGATTCCGACACTCGCCCGCCGGCGCGAGCGCGCGGCTCCCCAGAGTGTTGGATTCCCATGCGAGCAGCACTGTCGCGCCCCGCTGCCGATGGGTCCCACGAACGCCGCCGCCAGATTCATTCCCCCCTGTATTCCCCCGGGACGCAGACTCCAGTTGTGATGCGGCATTGCGGCCGTTACGGCGCGGTCTCGAAAACCGTTGACGGCGGTAACGTCGTCCGAGGGTTCGAATCCTCCCCCTCCGCTGACCAGCACGCGAAGTCGCGGAAGCTGCGCACGGCAAAGAAGCCGCGCGTAAACTCGCCCGCCCCATGGCTCGTGCCCTCTGCGTCCTCGTCGCCGCAGCGAGCGGCCTCCTCGTGCTGGGTCCGGCCAGCGCGGGTGCGCAGTCCGGGCCGCCCGGCTGCGCCGGCGATACGGATGCCACGCAGGTGCCCGAGAACCCAGGCCCGCCGGTCCGCTTTGGGATCAACGCAAGGGCGGTCACCGGCCAGATCGGACCAACGCCCGCGCCCTCCTTGCCCGAGGACCCTGCGCGCCACCTGGCAAAGCTGAATGAGCTCCGCCGTCCCGGAGCTCCCTTCCCTCTGCGCCTGACCCGGTTCTTCTGGCGCGACGGGGAAGCGGCGTTTCAACAGTTCCTCGCAATGACCGAGCTGTACACGAGCCGCGGGTACCCGGTGGAGCTCCAGGTCCGCTACCAGCCGAATGAGCAGGAGGAGGGCGACATCGCCGCCTGGGTGGACCACGTGAGAGAGGTTGTCCGCCGCTTCGGGCCGAACCGCCTGGTGGTCGGGTTGCAGATCGCTAACGAGGTGAACATCACCTTCTCCCCGGATTCGTCGGATGGTGCCTACGAGGGAGCGCGGGAGGCGCTGGTACGGGGCGTCATCGCGGCCAAGGACGAGGCGACGCTCCTAGGCCACGACCAGCTTCGCATCGGCTTCAACTGGGCCTACCGCACCGACCCGGCCAACGAGACGAGCTTCTGGCAGGCGCTGCGCGACCGAGGCGGCCCGGAGTTCGTGCAGTCGCTCGACTTCATCGGCCTCGACGTATACCCCGGCACGATCTTCCCGCCCGCTGAGGCCGGCGCGGCCGACTACCGCGACGGGATGGTCAACGCCATGAGCACGATTCGCTGCTACGCCACGATCCCGGCCATCCCAACGTCGGTGGCGATCGAGATCGGCGAGAACGGGTGGCCCACCTTCCCGGGCCGCTCCTACGAGGACCAGGCGCTAATCCTCAGAGTGATGGTTCAGGCGGTGAACGACTTCCGTGGCACCTACAACGTCCACGACTACCGCTGGTTCAACCTCCGCGACTCGCAGACCGGCCACCCTGGGGTGTTTCAGAACTCCGGACTGCTCGAGGACGACTACGAAGAGAAGCCGGCATTCGCCGCATACCGCGAACTGGTGGCTCGCTACACGGCCCTCGACGGCCGCGCGCCACCGGCCACCCGGCGGCCGCGCGTGTCGCTGCGGCTGAGCTACCGCGTCGGCCAGACACGCGGAGGCCGCCGCTGCGCGCGCTCCAGGGTCCGCGCGTCGATCCGAGGTGCCGACCGGCGGCGCGCGCTGCGGGCGAACTTCAGGCGCGATGGCCGGCGGGTCGCCAGGGACACGCGGCGGCCCCTGAGTCGGGTGATCGACCCCGGCCCGCAGCGTCTCCGGCCCGCGCGGCACAGGGCGGCCGTGGGTGTTCGCCTGGCGGACGGTCGTCTCGTACGGCTGGTCCGCCGCTATCGGGTCTGTGGCCGCGGTTTGCCACCAGGCCGGGGGCGGGTGGGCGGCCGGTGGTGAAGCTCGCTCTGTGCCTGACGCTGGCCCTGACAGTCTGCGCGCTCGCGGCGAGCTCAGCCCGGGCGGCCGGCGTGTACGTCGCGCTGGGTGACTCGTACACCTCGGCTCCGCTCGTGCCGAACCAGCACGGCGAGCCGATCGACTGCGGGCGCTCCGATCACAACTACCCGTCCCTGGTGGCGCAGGAGTTCAAGGTCGACACGTTCGTGGACGTGAGCTGCGGCAGCGCCCAGACCAAGCACATGACCGAGCCGCAGGCGGACCTTCCGCTCGGCGGCACGAATCCGCCGCAGTTCAACGGGCTGCGTGCGGACCCAACGCTCGTGACCGTCGGCATCGGCGGCAACGACACGGGGCTCGTGGGGGTTGGGGAGAAGTGCGCCCAGCTCGGCGCCACAGACCCGATGGGCACCGCCTGCCGCGACCACTACGCGCCCGGCGGAAACGACACCGTGACCGCCAAGATCGAGGAGGCGAAGCCGAAGATCGCGGGGGTCCTCCAGGGCATCCACCAGCGCTCGCCGAACGCGCGCGTGGCGATCGTGGGCTACCCCGACGTGCTGCCCAAGAACGGCGAGAGCTGCTACCCGATGGTCCCGCTGAGCCCCGACGACATCCGCTACATCGACGAGCTGATCGTCCGGATCAACGCGATGATCGCCGGCCAGGCGGCGGCCAACGACGCCGAATTCGTTGACACCTACAGGGACAGCGGCGGACACGACGTCTGCAAGCTGCCGCCGAACCGCTGGTTCGAGGGTCTCGTTCCGACCGAGCCCGCGTATCCGATGCACCCCAACGGCAACGGCGAGGCCAGCATGGCGCGCTCGGCGATCGCGCAGCTGAATAAGCCGCAGCCGGGCGGCACCACCACCACGCCGCAGGGCGTTGCCTTGGCGGCCTGTCTCGCGCGTCGGCCGGCGATCGGGTCTCGCGCGGTGGGGCGGATTCGGGTCGGCTACACGCGCGCCGCGCTCGCCCGGCGCGTCGCACCGGCGCCTGCCCGCCGTACGCGCGACGCCCACCGCTACTGCACCAAGCGCGGATCCGGAACCGTGACCGCGGTGTTCTCGAGCCGGTCGCGCGGCGGCCGGGTCGAGCTCATCCTGAGCACGGCGCCGGCGGCGGCGTTCCGGCGCGCCTATCCGGCGCGGCGGCGCCTGGGCCCGGGCCTCTTCCGCGCCTCCCCCCGCAGCAGGAGACTGCTGGGGGTCAGCGGCGGCCGAGTGCGGTTCGTGGCGGTTGCGGGCGACAAGGCTCTGCGGAACCCGCGCAGGCTCGCGCGCGATCTTCGCCTCGCCGTGCGCTGATCTTTCCGTGAGCGCCTGAGCGGGTTATGCTCGCCGCTGCACCATGGGACTCGCACGACCCAGGGCTCTTGCAGTCCTCGCATGCCTGAGCTTGCCGCTCGTCATGGGGGTCGCGGGCGGTGAGGCGCTCGCAGCGAAGGCGCCGACCACCAAGTCGTCCCTGAAGACGCTCGTGCGCCAGACGAACGCCCTGCCCGCGGCTGCGGCGCCGGCGGCGAAGCGCGCCGCGCTGAAACGTCGCGCGCGGGCCGCCCTGCGATCGGCTCGCAAGCGGCCGTGCGCGTCCGTGCGCTCCTTGAACCAGTTCCGCGGGATCCTCGGCAAGGTCCGCGTCAAGGCCAACACCCGCAAGCGCCGGCGCGCGGCCCGGCGCCTGAGCGCGTTGGGGCCTGCCTCGCTCACCTCGAGCCGCCTGCTGCTGGCGACCAAGCGCACCCGTCGCTGCGGTGGCGGCGTGAAGCTGCGCCAGCGCGGCAACAACCCCACGCTGAGGATCATGAAGAGCAACGAGAACCAGCTCCGCGTTCGCGTTGCACTGCCCGCGGTCCAGTTCGTGCCGCGCGAGGCGGGCGGGCAGTCCTGGACGCAGCTCGTGGTGCACAACTCCGACGCTCCCGGCACGCCGGGCAGCCCCGGCATCCCCGTGGTGAGCAACGTCCTGGCCGTGCCCGACGGCGCACAGATCCAGGTGAAGACGAACGACGTCGACAAGGTGAAGATGACCGGGGTCGATGTGTTCCCGGCGCAGCCCGACCCGGTCGACCAGGACACCGCGCCGCCCAACTTCCTCGCCGGTCCCTTTGCCGACGCGCCGTTCCAGATGAACGCGAAGGCCTACAACCGGGATGCCCTCGTGCCGGCCAAGCCGGCCGACGCCGACTCGCTGGGCGCGATGCGCGACCTCAACATCGGCGGGCTTCAGATCCCGACCGCCCAGTACAACGCGGACTCGAAGACGCTCGTGATGCTCAAGTCGGTGGACGTGACGCTCAACTTCGTGGGTGGGCCGCACACGTTCAGCGACGAGCTCGGCAACCCGTGGGAGCAGTTCCAGAGCCGCCTCAGCACCATCCTGCTGAACGCGAATGTTTTCAGAAGAGACCTCCGCGACATCCTGCGCCGTTGCGGCGAGGAGATGATGGTGATCACGAGCCCGTCGACGCTCGCGGCCGCGAACACCTTCGCGGCGGCCCGCAACGCGGCCGGAGTCCGGACGACCGTGTTCCAGACCGGCGCCGGCTCAGGCTTCATCGGCACGACCGCGACTGACATCCAGGGATTCATCCGCAGCCGGCTCAACAGCTTCCTCTGCATCCGCCCGAGCTACGTGACGATCATGGGCGACGACGACCTGGTGCCGACGTTCGCCGGCATCAACGGCATCCCGTCAGATCTTCAGTACTCGATGAAGAACGACACGGACGAGCTGCCCGACCTCGCCGTGGGGCGCATCATCGGCAACGATCAAGCGGCGGTCGACGTCGCGGTGGGGAAGATCATCGCGTACGAGAACTCGCCGCCGTCCGGCCAGTGGCTCACTCGCGCGACCATCGCGGCTCAGTTCCAGGATGACGACAACAACGGCCAGGAGAACCGCACCTTCATCCAGTTCGCGGAGACGGTGCGCAACGGCCTCGTGAGCCGGGGTGTGGCCGTGGACCGCGTCTACGGCGAGAGTCCCGGCAACAACCCCCAGAAGTTCAACGACGGCACCGACCTGCCCGCGGCGCTCAAGAAGCCGACCTTCGGCTGGAACGGCACCGGCGCGCAGGTGTCGACGGCGTGGAACGAGGGACGCTTCATGGTCGTCCACCGTGACCATGGCTGGTCCGACGGCTGGGGCACGCCGGGCTACGGCACCGCGGATGTGCAGGCCCTGACCAACGGCGCGTTCCTGCCCGTGGTCCTCAGCATCAACTGCTCGAGTGCGGCCTACGACTACGACGAGACCTCCTTCGTGGGCGAGTCGCTGGTCAAGGCGAACGGCGGCGCGGTGGGCGCGTTCGGCGACACCCGCGATTCCCCGACGTGGCACAACACTCAGATAGCGCTCGGCTTCGTGGACGGCCTGCTGCCGAGCGTCCTTCCGGCAGAGGGACCCGCGTTCAAGCAGCGCATGGGCAACGCGCTCATCAACGGCAAGCTGCGGCTCGCCGGGCTTGCGCCGCCGGCCACGGACGGCAGCACGCGCAACGAGCTCTACCTCTGGCACTACTTCGGCGACCCGTCGATGCAGATGTGGGGCGGCGGCCAGCCGCCGATCGTCCTGGCGGTGAGCCAGTTCACGGCGATCTTCAAGAGGGAGATCGGCCCGCCGCCGCCCGAGCCTCCGCCGTACTGGGTGCAGGTGACGCTGCCGCAGCAGTTCAACGGACAGGCGTTCAGCCTGCTGCGAAACGGCGACGTGATCGGCAAGGGCATCGCGCAGGACGGCGTCGCGAACATCCCCGCCACCTTCGGGGACAGCGCGGGCAACGCCGGGCAGCTCGAGGTGGCGTTCGAGGCCGAGGGCTCTCCGCCCATCAAGATCCCGGTCACCGACGAGCCGCCGCTCGACACGACCATGACGCAGCAGTGCCCGCCCAGGCTCGATGGCTTCAACAACGCACCGCCGTTCAAGGTGACAGGACGGCTCCAGCCCGGTTTCGCCGGCGCGACGGTGAAGATCAGGTACACGACCCCGGAGGGCACCGATCCCCCCAGCCGTAGCTTCGACCGCACCGTCACCACGGACGCGAACGGGGACTGGAGCGACGAGATCGACCCGAGGACGGAGGAGCCGGACAACTGGCGCGGCGACTGGAAGGTCCAGGCGCGCTTCGAGGGCGATGCCGAGCACGCGGCCTCAATCGCTCCAGAATGCACCGTCGACGTGTTCGACGGCGGCTAGTCGGCACCAGGCCGCACGCGATACTGCCGCCCGTGCAGGAGCCGCTCGACACGGACGTCGCGATCGTCGGCGCGGGCGTGGTCGGCTGCGCGATCGCGCGCGAGCTGTCGCAGTTCGACCTGAGCGTGACGCTGCTCGAGGCCGGGCCCGACGTGGGGGCGGGCACGAGCAAGGCGAACACCGCCCTGCTCCACACGGGCTTCGACGCCAAGCCGGGCACGCTCGAGTCGCGGCTGGTGGCGCGCGGGTTCGAGCTGCTGTCCGAGTACGCGGAGCGCGTGGGGATTCCGGTGGAGCACACCGGCGCTCTGCTCGTGGCCTGGAACGAGGAGCAGCGGGCGGAGTTCCCCGGCATCGTGGAGCGCGCCCACGCGAACGGCTACAGCGAGATCGCGGAGATCGGCGTGGACGAGCTCTACAGTCGCGAGCCCCATCTGGGACCGGGCGCCCAGGGCGCGCTCGAGGTGCCGACCGAGGGCCTCGTCTGCCCGTTCACCACGCCGCTGGCGTACGCGACCGAGGCGGTGCTCGCCGGATGCGACCTGCGCCGCTCCACCCCGGTCACGGGGGTGGCCCGGCTCGAGGAGGGCGGCTTCCGGCTCACCACGCCCGGCGGTGCCCTCAGCGCCCGTTGCCTGGTGAACGCGGCCGGGCTGTATTCCGACGGGATCGATCGGATGCTGGGCCACCAGCGCTTCACCGTCACGCCGCGGCGCGGGGAGCTGATCGTGTTCGACAAGCTCGCGCGCCCGCTCGTGCAGCACATCGTGCTCGCGGTCCCGACCAAGATCACCAAGGGGGTGCTGATCGCGCCCACCGTGTTCGGCAACGTGATGCTCGGTCCCACCGCCGAGGACGTCGAGCGCAAGGACGACACCGACTCGACCGCGGAGGGGCTCGCCTACCTGCGGGCGGAGGGCGCGCGCATCATGCCCGACCTGCTCGAGCACGAGGTGACCGCGGTGTACGCGGGGCTGCGCGCCGCGACCGAGCACGTGGACTACCAGCTGAGCGTGCACGCGCCGGAGGGCTACGCCTGCGTCGGCGGCATCCGCTCGACCGGCCTGTCGGCCTCGATGGCTATCGCTGAGCACGTGCGCGACGAGCTGGCGGAGGCAGGGCTGCGGCTCGAGCCCAGGGCGGCGCCGCCCGTGGAGTTCACGATGCCCAACATCGGGGAGCGCTCCCAACGTGCGTACGAGCGCGCCGAGCTGATCGACGCCGATCGCGACTACGGCCGAATCGTCTGCTTCTGCGAGCGCGTCACGCGCGGGGAGATTCGCGACGCGCTCGATGCGCCGGTCGCGGCGGTGGACCTCGACGGGCTGCGCCGCCGCACGCGCGCACACATGGGCCGCTGCCAGGGCTTCTTCTGCGGGGCGGAGATCGCCGAGCTGCTGGAGGGCCGCGGGTGAGCGGCCCGGTGGTGGTGATCGGCGCGGGGCCGGCGGGGCTCGCCGCGGCGGTCGAGTTGCGACGGCGGGGCGTGACCGAGGTGCTCGTGCTCGAGCGCGAGGTTGAGCCCGGCGGCATCCCGCGCCACGCGCAGCACCAGGGCTTCGGCCTGCGCGACCTGCGCCGCCCGCTGTCGGGTCCACGCTACGCGCGCCGCTACGCCGAACTGGCCACGCGCGCCGGCGCCGAGCTGCGCACCGAGACGATGGTCACGGGCTGGCCGCCCGGCGGGCCGCTCGAGCTCACCGGCCCGCACGGGCGCGAGGCGCTCGAGCCCGCCGCGGTGGTGCTTGCCACGGGGTGCCGCGAGCGCCCGCGCTCGGCGCGGCTCGTGCCCGGGTCGCGTCCAGAGGGGGTGCTCACCACCGGCACGCTTCAGCAGCTCGTCTACCTGAAGGGGCTGAGGCCGGGCACGCGCGCACTCGTGGTCGGAGCCGAGCACGTGAGCTTCTCGGCGCTGCTCACGCTCGCCCACGGCGGGACGCGAGCCATGGGCATGGTCACCGAGCTGCCGCGCCACCAGACGCTCGGGCTGTTCCGCGCCGGTGCCGCGCTCCGCTTTCGGACTCCGCTCTGGACCCACACGGCGATCACACGGGTCCACGGCCGCCCGCGCGTGGAGGAGGTGGAGCTCACGGACCTCGACAGCGGTGCGGTGCGGCATGTGGCGTGCGACACCGTCGTCTTCACGGCCGACTGGATTCCCGACCACGAGCTCGCCGTGATGGCGGGTCTCGACATCGACCCGGGCACGAAGGGCCCGGCCGTGGACGCCGCGCTCTCCACCTCCAGGCCGGGGGTCTTCGCTGCCGGCAACCTCCTTCACGGAGCCGAGACCGCCGACGTCGCCGCGCTCAGCGGGCGGCACGCCGCGGTGAGCGCCGCCGCGTTTCTCGCAAACGGGCAGCAGTGGCCCGATGCGCGCGTCCCGATCGAATGCGAACCGCCGCTGCGGTGGATTGCCCCCAATGCGGTCGTGCCGGGCGCGGGCCCGCCGCCGCGCGGGCGCTTCGCGCTCCGCTCGAGCGACTTCGCGTCGCGGCCGCGGGTCGAGATCGCGCAGGGCGGTCGGACGCTGTGGTCGGGCCGGGTCGCGCGCCTGGTGCCCGGGCGCTCGGCGAGCCTGCCGCACGCGTGGACGGACGAGGTCGACCCGCGCGGTGAGGCCGTGAGCGTGCGCCTGGCCGGGCCGGGGTAAGGGAGCCGCATGGAGCACGACGAGGAGCAGCCCGCGCACGAGCAGCAGGCCGACCGCATGGAGGATAACGCCGACCGCATGGAGCAGCACTCCGAGCAGCTCGGCGAGCAGATCGGCGAGATCGAGGGGGACTGGGAGCAGAAGGAGCAGGACCCAGCGGTCCCGGGCGCGCGGCCGGACCCGGGCGAGGATGAAGAGCCGATACCGGGAGTGAACGCCGACGAGGAGCTCGCCAGCGAGGAGGGAGGGCCATGATGGAGACACCCCAGGAGTCGGACCAGCTCCCCGAGGAGGCACCTCCCGAGGTGGTCCCGGACGACGACGAGGACGCCGGCCGCGAGGGGGCCGGCGAGAGTCCGGGCGTGCCCGGCGAGGAGGACACGGGAACCGGCAACCCCGACAACGCCGGCGCCGACGAGTAGACACGCACCTCTAACCTCGGAGGCATGGACGCCATCCGAGGGCCGTTCAAGGCTGGAGCGGCGGCGCTGTTTGCCGTCGGCCTCCTGCTGCTCTTCCTGAATCCGCCCTCGCTCTCCGGCGCCGAAGGGATGGCGGTGCTGGTGGGCGGCGGGATCCTGCTGATTCTCCTGACCGCCTCGGCGAGCGTCGCGCTCACCGGCAGCGACTCGATGCCGGAGCACGAGTTCGAGCGGCTGGTGCGCCGCAGCGAGGAAGTCGCGGCCACTCCCGGGCTGCGCGCCGAGACGAGCGAGTTCGATCTGCTCGTGGCGGATGCGATCGACCAGCTCCCCCGGGAGTTCCAGCGGCTGCTCGACGACACTCCGGTCGTTGTGTCGCTGCACGGCGTGGAGAACCGCGCCTACGGTCACTACTTCGGCGACACCGTGGCGCGCGACAACTACCCCGATCGCATCGTGCTCTACCAGGACACGCTCGAGCGCGACTTCGGCCACGACCCGGAGCTGCTGCGGGCACAGGTGGAGCGCACGCTCCGCCACGAGCTGGCCCACCACCTCGGCTGGCACGAGGGTGGCGTGCGCGACCTGGGGCTGTAGGGTCGGCACATGGCGGACTCGAAGGCGCTCGAAGACGCGCTCGTCACCGAGCGCGAGCACTGGCTGAACGGCCCTCCGCACGAGCTCTTCAAGGAGCTGCGGGGCGGCTGTCCGGTGCACTGGACGCCGCGGATCACGGAGTACCCGGGCGAGGCCGGCTACTGGTCCATCACGACCGCCGACCACGTGCACGAGGTGAGCCGCGACTGGCAGACGTTCTCATCCGAGCGCGGCGGGGTGACCGCTCTCACGGACGCGATCTTCCCGCTCGAGCTCCAGAACGCGATGTTCATCGCCATGGACCCGCCGAAGCACGATCGCCTCAAGGCGCTCTTCCAGCGCGGCTTCACGCCGAAGCGGATCGCCGAGCACGAGGACGAGATCCGGGCGATCGCGGTCAGGGTGCTCGACGGCCTCGAGGGACGCGAGACCTGTGACCTCGTCACGGACGTGGCGCAGCCGGTGGTGTCGCGCGTGATCGGCAGCTTTATGGGCATTCCGCCCGAGGACGACGCGATCTGGGCGCGACTGATGAACACCACGCTGGGCGCCGGCGACCCTGACCTGAATCCGGAAGGAATCGAGTCCGTGATGGCGCGCGACGTGCCGGAGATCTTCCAGCGCTGCGGGCGGCTGATCGCCGAGCGGCGCGAGCGGCCGACCGACGACCTGACGAGCGTGCTCGTGCATGCCGAGGTCGACGGGCACCGGCTCGAGGAGCACGAGATCGTGATGGGCTTCTTCCTGCTCGTGGCCGCGGGCAACGACAGCACGAAGGCCACCTACGCGAGCGGCATGCGCGCGCTCATGCAGCATCCCGACCAGCGCCGGCTGCTGGTGGACGATCCCACGCTGATCCCCGGCGCCGTCGAGGAGTCGCTGCGCATGTTCCCCGCCTTCGCGCACTTCCGCCGCACCGCCACGCGCGACGTGGAGCTGGCCGGCCAGCAGATTCGCGAGGGCGAGAAGGTGGTCATGTGGTACGTGTCGTCGAACCGCGACGAGACGCGCTACGACGATCCCGACGTCTACGATGTCACGCGCAACCCCGAGCACCAGGCATTCGGCGCCGGCGGCCGCCACTTCTGCCTCGGGACCGCGCTTGCGCGGCTCGAGCTGAACGTGCTGTTCGAGGAGACGCTCCGCCGCTTCCCAGAGATGGAGATAGCCGGCGAGCCGCTGTTCGCCGAGTCGCCCTTCCTCAACCAGCTGAAGACGTTGCCGGTCCGCCTGCGGATCTAGGGCCTGTGCCAGTTACACGCTCATTCCGCTTGATGCTGTTGACCGCGCTGCTGCCCATCCTGGCCGCCGGCCCCGCCTCCGCCGCCACCAAGCCCCCATCAGCACAGGCCGTGGCGAAGCAGCGCCTGGCACAACTGGTGTCGGACACGCGCGCGCTGCCGAGGAGCGCCGTGAAGCGTGCCGACAAGGCCGCATTGCTGCGCAACGCCCTCGCCGCCCGGCGAGCGCGTGCGTCCAACCCGTGCCGGTCCAAGCGGCTGCTCGGCGCCTACCGGGGACTGCTGCCCGCGATCCAGAATGAGCGCCAGCGCGACCCCGCACCCACCGGCGGCTCCCCCCGCGGACAGGTGGAAGCGGACGCCCTCGGCGCCCACGCGGCGCTGCTCGCGCTCCCACGCACCCGGCGTTGCGGTGGCGTCAGGAAGGCGAACGTCGGCGAGACCAAGGTCCGGTTGCTCCAGAGCGACAAGCGCCGGCTGCGCATGCGCATCTCCTTCCCCACCCCCACCTTCTCGGCTCACCAGGTGGGAAGCAGCAATTACCAGCAGATGTTCATGGAGGGCATGGGTGAGACCGGCGAGGAGGGCAGGCCAGGCCTACCGATACTCACGAACTTCCTCGCCGTGCCAAAGGGCGCGCGCCTGGCGCTGCGCGTGGACCGAAGCGCCGGCTACACGCTCAGGGATGTGAACCTCTTCCCGCATCAGCCCGAGCCGGTAGACGCCGCGCCGCCCGACCTCCCGGACAAGTCTCTTTTCCGGAACGAGCCCTTCGTGAAGTCGAGCAGGGCGTACAGGTCGCGCTCCCCGTTCCCGTCCAAGCTCTCGCATGCCGCGCAGCTCGGCAGGATGCGCGAGTTGCGCATCGGCGGCGTCGACGTGGTCGGCGGCCAGTACAGGCCCCGCTTGCGAAACCTGCGCGTACTCACGTCGATCGACGTGACCGTGCACTTCCGCGGCGGCGAGGGAACGTTCGCCGACGGCCGTCGCGTGAACTCGCCCTGGGAGGCGTACTGGCTGCGCAATTACGAGAGCAGCGTCCTGAACTGGGACGCGGCGAAGGGAGGCCTCGACCTCGACGACCTCGAGCCGACCTTCTGCGGCGAGGACCTGCTCGTGGTGACCACACCCGCCCTGCAGCCCGCTGCGAGCACCTTTGCGAACGCGCGTCAGGCCGCCGGGTATGCGACGAAGGTCGCCCTGGTGGGTCCCGACCCCGGCCAGATCGGCACCACGCGAGACGAGATCAAGGCCTACATCCTCGGCGAGCTGAACGCCGCCTGCCAGCTTCGTCCCACCTACGTGGTCCTGTTCGGCGACACCTCGCATGTGCCCACCTGGTTCCCGCCCTGCTCCGAGGGCGGCGACCCTGCGGAGTGCGACATCGCCTCGGACCTGCCCTACTCGCTCAACGCACCGTCGGACCTGTTCGCCGACGTGGAGCTGGGGCGGATCCCGGCGCACGACCTCGACGCCGCCAACGCCGTGGTGAACAAGATCGTCACCTACGAGACAACCC
>Ga0126306_10000812_pt1 | contig 15687 bp, 14 predicted proteins | sample Plot27_FD_92592 | JGI IMG/M metagenome (GOLD analysis project Ga0126306, IMG submission 92592) | Serpentine soil microbial communities from UC McLaughlin Reserve, CA, USA - Plot27 | ecosystem: Environmental > Terrestrial > Soil > Grasslands | place: USA: UC McLaughlin Reserve, Lake County...
CGCCACATCGTGCCGATCCAGTTGAAGAACTTGATCCCGGTGGGCACCGCGATCAGGAACGACAGGAAGCTGAAGAAGGGCAGCAGCACGGCTCCGGTCGCGAACATGTGGTGCGCCCACACGGTCATCGACAGCGCGGCGATCGCAAGGGTGGCGCCGACCATGCCCTTGTAGCCGAAGAGCGGCTTGCGGCTGAACACCGGGATCACCTCGGTGATGATGCCGAAGAACGGCAGCGCCACGATGTAGACCTCAGGGTGGCCGAAGAACCAGAACAGGTGCTGCCAGAGGATGGCGCCGCCGGTCTCCGCGTCGTAGACATGCGAACCGAGTTTGCGGTCGGCCAGCAGGGCGGCCAGCGCGGCGGCCAGGATCGGGAAGACCATGAGCACCATGAGGCTGGTGATGAGGATGTTCCAGGTGAAGATGGGCATCCGGAACATCGTCATGCCAGGGGCGCGCAGGGTCAGGATTGTGGTGATCATGTTGACGCCACCGAGGATGGTCCCGAGCCCAGAGATGATCAGGCCGACGATCCACATGTCGGCGCCGACGCCCGGCGAGTTGACCGCCGAGTTCAGCGGCGCGTAAGCGAACCAGCCGAAGTCGGCCGCGCCGCCCGGGGTGACGAAAGCCAGCACCACGATCGTGCCGCCGAGGGCGTAGAGCCAGTAGGCGAGCGCGTTGAGCCGCGGGAACGACACGTCCGGCGAGCCGATCTGCAGCGGGACGATGTAGTTCGCGAACGCGAAGAGCAGCGGCGTCGCGAACAGCAGCAGCATGATCGTGCCGTGCATGGTGAACAGCTGGTTGTACTGCTCGTTGGAGAGGAACTGCAGGTTCGGCCGCGCCAGCTCGGCGCGCATCAGCAGCGCCATCGCGCCACCGATCAGGAAGAAGATGAACGAGGTCGTGAGGTACATCAGGCCGATCGTCTTGTGATCGGTGGTGCCCAGGACACGCGCGAACGCGTTCCCCTTCACGGTCTCCCGCACCGGCCAGGGCCGGACGGGAACCGGCTGCGGTTTGAGTTCAGCGGTCACGTCACTCCCCAGGGGTGTTCCGCTCGTCGCGACCGGCGAAGGGCCAGCCCGCCTCACCCAAGGGTCGTCCTCAGCGGCACCGCTGACAAGGTGTGACGGCCGGAACCCTCCGCCAGCGTTAGGCGCCGACGGTCGGCAGTAGCGGATTGGCGCGGTGGCACCCGGCCCCAATATCTCGGAACCTCATTTGTTTTCACAGCTATCATCGTAGAAACTATGGCTGTCACCATCATCAACCCGGCGGGTGAGCCCTGATGAACACGTTCAACCTGGACGTCGTCGCGCGAGAGCAGCTGCGCAAGGCTTCGGCCTCAGGCAATGGTCGCGGCGCCGAGACCGTCTACGGCGGCCAGAACACGTCGCTGCGCCACACCGTTGTGGCGCTCACCGCGGGGACTTCCCTCTCCGAGCACCAGAACCCGGGCGAGGCGACCGTGCTTGTCCTTGAGGGGCGGGTACGCATTGACGCGGCCGAGGAGTCCAGGGAAGGCGGGAAGGGCGAGCTGCTTGTAGTCCCCAAGGCTGCGCACAGCCTCGAAGCCCTCACCGACGCGACGGTCCTGCTCACCGTCGTGAAGCAGCTCTGAGAGCCGTTCGCCATGAGCGAGAGCAGCACCCAACCCGCAGCCCCCTCGAGCCACCGCGCTCCCCAAGCTCGCACCGGCCAGGACGTCGCGCCGCCGGTCATCGGTTCGCGCCTGCGCGGATGTACCGCCGGCGACGTCGCCCTGGCGGCGGCACCGTTCGTGTGGCTGGGCATGGTGCTGGCCATCTCCTTCGTCGAGACGCCACTGAAGTTCCAGGCTCCCGGGATCACGCTGCCGCTGGGCCTGCAGATCGGGAGGCTGGTCTTCCCGGTCCTCAACGTTCTCGAGCTGCTGTGCTGCCTGACGGTGACTGTGCTGCTCTGGCAACGGAGGCGTGTCGCCGGCCGGCCGGTCTGGCGACTGCTGGCCGGACTGTGGGTGATGCTCCTGGTCCAGGCACTCCTGCTCCGACCGGTGCTGGACGATCGGGCGGCCCAGATCATCGCCGGAGACCCGGTTCCGGATGCATCGTGGCACCTGCTCTATATCGGCCTGGAGGTCCTCAAGATGCTCGCCCTGCTTGTCCTGGGCGCCGCCGCCGTGCGGGTGACCGTCCGCAGCGCTACGCAGCCGATGAAGGGATGCCAGCATGCGTGACATGCAGACCAGGGCCGATATCGACGCCCTCCTGCGTGATTTCTACACCCAGCTCTTGGACGACGCCCTGCTGCGCCATGTCTTCGTCGACGTCGCCCGCATGGATCTCGAGGAGCACCTACCCGTCATGGGCTGCTTCTGGGAGAAGGTCCTGTTCAACAGCTGCGATTACAACGGCCAGGTGATGCGCGTGCACCGCCGCATCCACGACCGGGAGCGCTTCACCCCCGCATACTTCGAACGCTGGCTGGCCTTGTGGAACCAGACCACCGACCGCAGGCATCGCGGACCGGTGGCAGCGGCGGCGAAGCGGCACGCTGCCCGCATCGCGCTGGCGATGCAACGCAACCTCGACCGGGACGACTCTCCGGTGATCCGACCGCCGGCGCAGCCCGAGCCGCACGCCGGATCCCTGTCCCGTCCTTGATGGAAGGTGAGTGCCATGACCTACGTGATCAGCGAACCGTGCAGCGACGTGGTGGACCGCGCCTGTGTCGAGGACCTCGCCGCCAAGACGGGCCGGGTCGGTGCCGACACCTGCTCGTCAGGTCTCGACCTCGGCCAGATGCGCCACACACAGAGACGGCCTGACGAACGGCCGCAGCCGCTCCGCCGTGACGGGTGCGCGCATCTCCGCCAAGACGCCCTGCATGAGGCCCAGGTGAACCGAGCACACCACCTCGCGGTGGGTCTCCGCGACCTCCAGGAACGGGCAGTGCCGTAGAAGGATCTCCCTGGAACCCTCTTGCGGGGAACGCTCCGGCGCGAAGCCGATGTCGTCGAGGATGCGGAGCAGTTCGGTCACCGACCTGTCCTCGTCGGCGCGGCGGTAGGGGGCGGGGCGCTCAGTCAGGTAATGGCCCCAGGCGCGGCCGGCCTCTGTTGCCGCCGCGGAAGCATCGGGGACGGTTCCGGTGACGAAGCTGGCCAGGATCTCGGCCAGCAGGCGGTAGCTGCGCTGCTCACGGGCGGTGTCGGGCCGGACGATCGCGGTGAAGGCCAACCGGGGCCTGCCCGGCTCGGTGCGTTCCTCGATGTGGCGTTGCACCAGGCCCTCGGCCACCAGCCGGTCGAGATGGAACCGCACGGTGTTGACGTGCAGCCCGACCCGCTCGGCGAGATCCTGCACGCCGAGCCGGTGGGTTGACTCCCGCATCACCTGCAGGATCCGGAGGCGGCTCGCGCCCCCGCGGGCCGTGTGCTGTACGGGCTGCGCCGACGTATCTTCCACACCTCCATTCTCACAGACCGACTTGGTAAAAACATCTAGCCGCCGTTCGAGCGCTAGGAGCGCTGCAAGCCGCATCGATCGTTGGCCGGGCCCGCGTGCCTGGACCCGGCGGCCTGAAGGACGCATGATCGGCGGGCAAGGGGGGTTCTTGGTGTCATGCCGTCGCAACTGGTCCCGCTCGTCGGGCGCGCCGTTGAGGTAGGGGCTCTCGCGCTCGCGCTCGACGCTGCGGCCGAGGGTGCGGCGGGGGCCGTGGCGCTGGTGGGCGAGGCAGGGGTGGGGAAGTCGCGGCTGGCCGAGGAGGGCATGGCGCTTGCCCGGGCCCGCGGCTTCCTGACACTGCACGCGGCGGCTTCGCCGTTGCACAGCGAGCTGCACTACGGCGTCGTAGTCGAGGCGCTGCGGCCACTCATGCGCACCGTGGAGGCGGGCGCCCGAACCAGGCTGGTCGAAGGGCTGCCTGACCTCGGCCGGCTGTTCGACGGCCTCCACCTGCCGGCGCCGGCGCCGCTCGGTGACGCGGGCATGGAGCGCACACGGCTGTTCGAGGCGGTCTGCCGGCTGCTCGACCGGCTGACCCGGCAGCAGCCCGTGCTCCTCGTCGTCGACGATCTCCAGTGGGCGGACCCAACCTCCCTGGCGGTGCTGCATTACGTCGTACGCGGCTTGACCGACTGCCGCTTCCTTGCCCTGCTCACGCTCCGCGCGGGTGAGTCCGGCGGCGAGCTTGACGTGCTGCTGTCGTCGCTGCGCCGATCGGGCCTGCTCACCGACGTGGAGATCGGGGTTCTCGATGCGCCGGGTGTCATGGCCCTCACTCGCGCGCTGCTGGCCGACGAACCCCCCTCCACGCTGACCGGCCTGCTGGTCGAGCGGACGCGAGGCCTCCCGCTATTCGTGCGTGCACTGGTGACGATGCTCCTCGACTCCGGTCGGCTGTTCCGTAGCGGCGGGCGGTGGGTCCTCGGGCAGGAGACGGTCGATGACATCCCGCCGGAGGTGATCGGGCTACTGCGCTCCCGGCTCGACGCGCTTGACCCGGCCGAGAGAGCCGTCCTCGACACCGTCGCGGTCGCCGGCGGCACCATCCGGCACGACCTGATCTCGACGCTCGGCCCCGATGAGCCGGAGCTGTTGCGTTGCCTCAAGCGGTTACGCGGAGCCGGCCTGCTCAAGGAGGATCTCGGCGACGCCGGCGTGCGCTACCAGGTGACGCACCCGCTGCTCGCCGAGGTCGCGTACGGAGACCTGCCGGCCGTGCTCCGGCGGCGCGAGCATGCAGCGATCGCGTCCGTCCTGAGGCGGCTCGACCCCGACGACGTCGGGCGACTGGCCCATCACGTCCGGGGAGCCGGCGACGAGGTCGATGCCGGCACGGCGCTCGAAGTCCTCGTCGCCGCCCTCGAACGAGCCCTGGAGAGCAAGGCCGGCGAGGAGGCGGTCGGCCACGCCGAGGCTGCGGTCGGGCTGATTCACCTCCTGGGCCGGGCGCACCTACTGCCTCGGTTGCAGGAGCAGCAGGCCGAGGCGCTCGAGCTGGCGGGGCGCGGCGACGCGGCGATCGCGGCGTGGCGAGAGGCTGCCGAGAATTCCGCGGCCGACGGCCGCGCCCTCGACGCCGCCCGCCAGCTACGCCGCCTGGCGATCGTCGAGTGGGACACCGGGCATCTGGCGGATTCGCAGGCCCACCTCGATGCGGCGACGGCCGCGCTGGCGGGCACGCCGATCGGGCCGGAACATCTGGCGGTCGCCGAGACCCGGATGCGAATGCTCGCGCGGAGGGGACTCGCGCGGGAACTCCGCGCCGAGATCGAGGCGCTCGACCGGATCGCGGAGGCCACCGGTTCTCGCCAGGCAGTCGCGTTCGCCAACCTGGGCCGCGCCGGTCTGTGCATTTGTACGGCTGACCATCGCGGCGCGGAACATGCCACGTCCTTGGTCATGCGGATGGCACGGGAGGAGAACTCGATCCTCCTGCTGGAGGAGGCACACCGGCCCGCTGTCTGCAACGCCCTCGCGTGGGGCGGTCACACGGCAGCTCACCGGCTGGCCGAGGAGGGACGGCGGCTCGCCCGGGAGACGGGTATCCCGGCGCTGGAAATCATCCACCGGTTCCTTCTCGCGGTCGCCGACTTCCTCGCGGGCGCTTGGGACGAGGCGACGAGGGCCGCGGACGACCTGCTGGCGCTCAGCCACCGGGTCGGCATGCGTCGCGGCGCAGCCGCCGCGCTGTGTGTCCATGCCCTGGTTCACACGCGGCGCGGCCAGTTCGCCGAGGCCACGGCATATCTGCGCGAGGCCCGATCGGTGTATACGGAGGGGTTCGCCAGCGACCAGCACCTCCTCAGCCTCGGCGACGTGTGCGAAGCCATGGTGCTGCTCGGGCGGTCGGACGTCATGACCGCGCTGCGGGTGGCACGGTCCGTCAAACCTGGTGGCATCACCATTCCGCCGTTCTGGATGGGCGTGCTGGGCGAGGCGCAGGTCGCGGGCGCAGACCTGGCGGGGGCGCGGGAGACGGCGGCGCTGCTCGACGGGTACGGTCCCGAAGCGCCGTATCCCGGGGCGGTGTCGGCGTGGATCGACGGCCTGCTGGCAAGGGTCACGGGTCAACGTGGCGCCGCCGCGGCCGCACTCAGTCGTGCCGCCGATGGGTTCGCCGCCCTCGCCATGCCGTACGAAGCCGCCGTCGCCCGGCTGGACTGGGCGGAGGTCGTCGCGGCCGGAGAAGGATCGGACGACGAGCGTGCCCACGCCGTGGCTCTCGTGACCGGGCACCTCGATGTGCTCGATTGCCTGGGAGCCCGGCCGGTAGCCGACCGCGCCCGCCGGCTGCTGCGCCGGCTCGGTGCCCGCCCCGTCTCCACCCGGCGGGTCCGCCGACCCGGCCAGCTGAGCGCCCGGGAGACGGAGATCGCTCGGCTGGTCGCGGAAGGTCTCAGCAACCCCGAGATCGCCGACCGGCTGTTCATCAGCCAGCGCACGGTGACCACCCACTTGCAGCACATATACCAGCGGCTTGGCGTCGGCTCGCGGACCGGTTTGACCCGGTACGTCATCGAGCATCTATCCCCGGCTCCCCGAAGTACGTAGGTCGCACGATGCCGCGCAGCCGGCGTCGCCCGCCACTCTCGGAACGAGCTGGCAGGAGGTGCCCGAGATGACCACGACCACGACCTACGTCCTCGACCTTCGGGACGCACTGGACTATCGCGCGGCAGGCCGCAAGGCGGCCACCCTTGCGCGGCTGCGCCGGAACGGCGTCCCGGTGCCGGACGGCGTCGTGCTCGTCGCCGGCGCGCTCGCCCATGCGCTCGCTGAGGCGGGCCTGCCCGCGAGCGCCTCCGCCGAGGCGGTCGCCGCGATCGACGTACCCGCGGAGATCGCGGCGGGTCTGCGGGAGGCCGTGCGGCGGTGGTCAGGAACACCCCTGGCGGTCCGGTCCTCCGGCACCGAGGAGGACCTTGCCTCCGCGTCCTACGCCGGTCTCTACACCACGGTCCTCGACGTGACCGGCGACGACCGGCTCCTGGACGCGGTACGGCAGTGCTGGGCCTCCGCGTTCGGCGAGCCGGTCCGGTCGTACCGCACAAAACCCGAGGGCGACGCGGGACGGATGGCGGTCCTCGTGCAGCCGATGGTCCCGGCCACCGCCGCTGGCGTCGCGTTCACCGTGGATCCGGTGACCGGCGACCGGGGCACGGTCGTGGTCGAGGCGGTCCGCGGGCTGGGCGAGCGGCTGGTGTCCGGTGCGGTCTCGCCCGACGAGTGGGTCGTCCGCGGCGGTTCGGTGACCCGGAGAACAAGCGACGCCGAGACCGCGATCGACGCCGAGACCGCACGAGCGGTCGCGGCGCTGGCGCGCCGAGTGGAGCGGCACCAGAGCGGGCCGCAGGACGTCGAGTGGGTGCTCTCCGGCGGGGAGGTGGTGGTGCTCCAGGCCCGGCCAGCCACCGCCATACCCGAGCGGCCGGTCGAGCCGGTCCCGGTGCCGGTCGAACCGCCGCCCGGCTACTGGATGCGCGAGGCCAGCCACGCGCCCGTGCCGTGGACGCCGTTCAACCGGGCGGCGCTCAGGTCGCGTACTCCTGGCGTGCGCAGGATGTGCGCGGAGCTGGGGTTGCTGTTCGAGACGATCGACTGGCGAGACATCGGCGGCTGGGAGTACGTGCGGATCGTGCCGCTGGGGGGCAAGGATCGCCCGGCGCCACCGGCGCGGCTCGCGCCGCTGGTGTTCCGGCTCGTTCCGTCGCTGCGGCGCCGGGTCACAGCGTGCGCGGCGGCCATGCAAGCAGACGTGTGCGGCCGTCTTGTGCGGCGGTGGTACGACGAGTGGCAGGCAGAGTTCGCCCGTCGCCTCGCCGAACTGCGTGACGTCGACCTACCCGGGCTAACCGACTCCGAGCTGGATGCGCATCTGACGGATGTCCTGGAACTGCTAGACCACGGCATCCACGTGCACATGAGCCTGCACGGAGCGGTTGAGATCACCCTCGCTGACCTGGCCTTCACGTGCCGGGATCTGCTTGGCTGGGAGGACGCGCGCACGTGCGACCTGCTCTGCGGGCTGTCCGCGAAGTCGACCGAGCCGAGTCGTGTGCTCGCCGGGCTCGCCGAGCTCGCCAACGAGCGACCCGCCCTGAGGCGACTCCTCATCGAGCGGGCGGCCGTCGACATCGTCCTCGCCGAGGACGAGCACTTCGCCGCTGCCTTCACCAAGTTCCTGCGTACCCACGGCTGCCGAGCCCTGCGCTACGAGGTCGCCGAGCAGAATCTGGACGAGCGGCCGGATCTCGTGCTCGGCCTCGTCGCCGACCAGCTCGCGGCGGGATTCGACCCCGTCCGGACCGCAGCGGCGCTCGCGACCCGGCGGGAGCAAGCGGCCGCCGACGCGCGCGGCCGGCTGGACTCGCCGGATGATCGGGCCCGGTTCGACCGGAGGCTGGCCCGGGCGGCCGCCGCGTACCCCGTGCGCGAGGACAACGAGTACTTCACCGTCAGCGCGCCGCTGGCGCTCGAACGCCGCGCCGCACTCGAGATCGGGAGCCGGCTTGTCGAGCACGGGCAGCTGAAACTGCGGGACGACGTGTTCCAGCTCGAAGCCGACGAGGCTCGGGCCGCGCTACGGGACGGTGTCGAACGGCACCACCTCGTCACCCGAGCACAGGGCGAACGCGCCTGGGTGCTGGCGCACCCCGGCCCGGCTTCGTACGGCAAGGACCCCGGGCCACCGCCGCCGTTCGGCTCCCTACCCGCCGAGGCACGGTTGGCGAACGAGGGCTTCCTGTGGACCGTCGACCGCATCCTCGGCCCGGACGCCACCGGGCGGGTGGGCACGGAGGGCACGGTCACCGGCATCCCCGCGTCCCCCGGCAGCTACACCGGCCCGGTACGGGTGATCAGGAACGAGGCCGAGTTCGGCAGGCTCCGCGCCGGTGACGTGCTGGTTTGCCCAATGACGTCGCCGGTCTGGTCGGTGCTCTTCCCGACCGTCGGCGCTCTGGTCACCGACACCGGCGGAATCCTGTCGCACCCGGCGATCATCGCGCGGGAGTACGGCGTCCCGGCCGTCGTCGCTACCGGGAACGGGACGTCGGCGTTGCGCGACGGCCAGCTCGTCACCGTCGACGGCACCGCGGGCATCGTCGGGATCGCACCGTGAACGACAGCACTGCGGGCGCGGTCGCCGAGCGGCTCTGCTGGGTATCCGAGGCGCTGCACGCCGGGGCTGCCGTCTCGGCGGCACAACGGCTCGGCGTGCTGGCCGCGGTTGATTCGAGTCCCGCCCGCGCCGAGGACGTGGCCCGGGAATGCCACACCGATGAGCGGTGCACCGCGATCCTGCTCGAGGCGCTCGTGGGCATGGGGCTGGTCGAGTCCCGTGACGACGGGTGGTTCCGGGCCGCCGTACCTGAGCTGTCCACACTGGGCGCCGTGGCAGCGAGCGCGGACCTGCTGGTCGAGGCCGTGCGCTCCGGCAGAGCGCCGCTGGGGTGCGACGCACCAGCGGGAGCGACCCTCGTCTACCCCGATACGGTCACCTACCTGGCGGCCCTGCTCGCCAGCCCCGCGCAAGCGGTGGCCGGCCTGATCCAGGACGCCGACCGGATCCTCGATGTGGGCGCCGGCGCGGCGCCGTGGAGCCTGGCCATCGCACGCCGCAACCCGCGGTGCCGCGTCACGGCGCTCGACCTCGAGCCTGTCCTTTCCGTCACCCGGCACGCGGTCGGCGCGTCCGGATGTGCCGACCGATTCGACTATGTCTCCGGTGACGTCTTCGAGGTGCCGCTTCCCCAAGCGGCCTACGACCTCGTCCTGCTCGGCAACCTGTGCCACCTCTTCGACGGTCACGCGAACCGGCGGCTGTTCCGGCGCCTGCGCCCGGCGATCCGGGATGGCGGCAGGATCGCCGTCATCGACGTGACGCCGTCGCACGACCTGGCCACCCGGCGATCGGTGAGTCTCTATGCCGCCGGGCTGATGACGCGAACCAGCGGCGGCGGGGTGCACAGCGAGGAGTCGTACCGGACGTGGCTGGCGGAGGCGGGTTTCAACGACGTCCGTTTCCACGGGGCGAGCCGGATGCCCCCGACGTCCGTCGTGACCGGCACGGTGTGACCCGTCTGCCCGCCGGTAACCTGCTGGGATGGCCGGGGCTGATCGCATGCGGCTGCGGGCGACCTTCAACGAGGCCGCCGAGCTGTATGACCGGGCGCGGCCGGGCTATCCGTCGCGCATGTTCGACGAGCTCGCCGATCTGGTAGGGCTCGCGCCGGGGTGCAGGGTGCTGGAGATCGGTTGTGGCACCGGGCAGGCGACCATGCCGCTGGCGGAGCGAGGCTGTCAGGTCGTCGCGGTGGAGGTGGGCGCCGAGATGGCCGGCGTGGCGCGCCGAAACCTGGCCCCGTTCCCTTCCGTCGAGGTGGTGACCGCGGCGTTCGAGGACTGGCCGTTGCCCGCGGAGGCGTTCGACGTCGTGTTCTCCGCGACCGCGTTTCATTGGCTCGACCCTGTTGTGAGGGTGGTGAAGTCGGCTGCCGCGCTGCGCACGGGTGGCGTGCTGGCCACAGTGGCGACCCATCACGTGGCCGGGGGCACCGACGAGTTCTTCGCCGAGGTCCAGGACTGCTACCTGCGCTTCGATCCGGCGACCCCAACCGCAGTGCGGCTGCCGACGCCCGTTGAGATCCCTGAGGACGATGGGGAGTTGATTCGTTCGGGCCGATTCGGCCCGGCTGTGTTCCGCCGATACGAGCATGAGGTGTCGTACTCGACCCGCCAGTACATCGACCTGCTGCTGACCTACTCCGGGCACCGGGCGATGGAATCGGCGGCCCGAAGAGGCCTGCTGGACTGCATCAGCGGGGTGATCGACACCCGCCACGGCGGGCGGGTGGTGAAGCGGTACCTAATAGAACTGCGGGTCGCTCGGCGGCTCGACCTGTACCGTGATCGGCCATGAGCGATCCGGTCAAGGTATTCACGGTCATCGCGTTGATTTCATTGCCGACCGTCATGTTCGGCGGGTATTCACTGTTGCGCCTGCTCAGCAGGGAGCAGCTCAACGAATTCCAGCGCACGTATTTCCGGGCCGGACACGCGCACGCGGGCGTGCTTCTGGTGATGACGCTGGTCAGCCTTGACATCCTTGCCCGTACCGACCTCGGCACCGGGGCACGGTGGGTGATCTGCCTGCTGCTCCTGGTCGGTGTATTGGCGCAGTCGGGCGGGATGTTCGTTCACATGGCGAGGGGCGAGCCGGGGCGGTGGTCGATCGGTAACAGCCTCAGCGCGGCCGGCGCCGTGGCGCTGGCGGTGGCACTGCTGTGGGTCGCCTACGGAGTGATCATCACATAGCGTCCCGCACGTCGAAGTGCCGGCGCTTCCCGCCGCGAGGCCTTGCCTTCCCCGCCCGGCGGTAGGACTGTGGACGTCATGGAGTTCTGGACGATCGAGGTGCTCGACGGCCAGTTCTCCGCGTCCTGGTGGGCCCAGTCCCACCGCGAGGCCCTCGTCGAAGCGGCGATCACCCAGCGCGCCCAGGACTGGCAATGGGTGTACCGCGACTGGGGCGTGGTCTTCGAGGTCGCGTTCGCCGACGAAGCGGACTGGCTGCGGTTCCGGGCGACGCCGGCGGTGCAGGCAGCTCTGGACGCCGCGCCCGACCCGGTCAACGGCGTCCACACCTACCGCGGACGGGGCGGCAGCAGCGGCGTGGGCGAACCGACGCGCCCCCTGCCCCGCGCTGGTGCCGGAGCCGCGGCGCTCCCGGAGCCGGCTCCCGAGCTGTGCGTCTCCTCCTTCGCCTGGCTCGACCCCGAGCCGGGTATCCACATCGCTGACGTCTCGCCGGACAGCGATGTCCACATTCGACGCTTCGCCTGACCGCTCGTGGTCTGCGCCGGACGCTGGTTGTGCCCGTGGGCTCGTGCGATCAGCGCGCCTCCGGAGGAAGGGACGGACGTCGGCATTCAGGCGGGGCGTGCATCCCACGCCCGTTGGCGGTCCGTCCCTGCTACCTCTGCCATTCCATCAGGCGGGCAGCCGAGGCGTCGATCGGCAGGATTGCCGATCCGGATGAGCCGGCCGCCGTGGTGCGTGCGCTGAACGCGCTAGCGCCGCGACCAGGCTCCGGGCGAGTCGACCAGCTCCTGGACGTGGGCCGGGAACTTGGCCACCAGCACGTCCGCCAGGCTCACCTCGTCCAGCACGCTGCGCACCGCGGCCCGCAAGGCGACCCACACCTCCTGGAGGTGCTCGGCCGCCCCGTCGTAGCTGGCCTGCTCGGGGCGCTCACCCCGGACGCCGGCGAGCGGCCCGTCGACCGCACGAAGCACGTCACCGATCGTGATTTCCCTGGCGGGGCGAGCGAGCCGGTATCCGCCCTCAGCGCCGCGCTGGCTCCGCACCAGGTCGGCGCGGCGCAAGTCGGAGAGGATGGCCTCGAGGAACTTCCTGGGCAGCGACTGCCGGTCGGCCAGTACCTGCGCTGTCGCCGAGCCGGACTCGCGCTGCGCGAGCGCGAGGAGCGCCCGCACCGCGTAGTCCGCCCGCGCCGAGATCTGCATCCCTCCATGATGCCGCCACTTCGCCGCCGTGCTCGGCGGGCACCCCGTAGTTCGCCCGGCAACCTCAGTGATTGCCATCGGCGAGGCCCCACCGCCGCCGGATCCGGTTGTTCGCGACGTTGAACAGCGAGTCGACCAGGATGCCCAGGACGAGGATCACGATCATCGTCGAGAGCATCCAGGGCATGTCGGACTCGTCCCGGGCATGCTGCAGATTGGCACCGATCGCTGGCCGCTCCGCGATGAACACGAGCAGCTCACCGGCCATCAGGCTGCGCCAGGCAAACGCCCAGCCCTGCTTGAGACCGGCCACTATCGCGGGCAGCGACGCCGGCCCGATCACATACCGGTAGAGCTCGAGTCCGCGCGCGCCCAGGTTCCGACCGGCCCGCACGAGCACCGGCGAGACGAAGTCCACCCCGCTGATGACGCCGTTCGCGATCGAGGGCGCCGCGCCGAGCACGACGACGAAGAACATCGCGCTCTCGCTCAGCTTGAACAGCACGATCGCGAGCGGGAACCAGGCGATCGACGGCATGGTCTGCAGCCCCGTGATGAACGAGCCGATCGCCGCGCGCAGGATCCGCGAGCGCGCCACCGCGAGCCCGAGGAGCAGCCCGAGCACGGTGGCGAAGGCGAACCCAACGACCGCCCGCCGGCCGGTGGTGAGGATCGAACTCCAGAAGTCGCCGCCGGTGGTGGCCCTGCGGAGCATCTCCTCGAAGACCGGCGCCGGACCGGGGAGCACCCAGCTGTCCTTCCAGCCCGACCAGACCACGAGCTGCCAGATGGTGAGGGCTATCCCGATCGCGGCCAGCTTGGGCCACGCGTTCGCCCAGATCTTCTCGAGCCGCGTCTGGTCACGGCCGGCGTCGAGGTCGAGCGCGTCCAGGCCGGCGATCTCCTCGGCGGTACGCGACGGAAGGTCAACGGCCATGGCGGCGCACCTCCTCCTTGAGCCGGTCGGTGACGGACGCGGCGAGCGTCGCGATCTCCGGCGAGTCGATGCGGCGCGGCCGGGGTTGGTCGACCGGGAACTCGGCGACCGCGCGCCCGGGGCGGCTGGAGAGCAGCACGATCCGGTCGCCGAGCCGCGCCGCCTCGCGCACGTTGTGGGTGACGAAGATGACGGTGAGCTTGCGCTCGCGCCAGATCCGCTCCAGCTCGTCGTGCAGGATGTCGCGGGTCATCGCGTCGAGCGCGCCGAACGGCTCGTCCATCAGGAGCACCGGGCTGTCCATGGCCAGCGTGCGGGCGAGCGCTACCCGCTGCCGCATCCCGCCGGAGAGCTCATGCGGCTGCCGCTCCGCGAACTCCGTCAGGTGGACGACGGCGAGCAGCTCCCGGGCGCGCGCCCGGCGCTCGGCCCGCTTCACGCCGCGCAGTTTCAGCGCCAGCTCGACGTTGGCGGCGACGCTGCGCCACGGGAAGAGCGCCGGCTCCTGGAACATCAGTGCCGGCGCGGCGCCGCCGGTGTCGATCGTCCCCGCGGACGCCGAGTCGAGGCCCGAGACGATGTTGAGCAGGGTGCTCTTGCCGCACCCGGACGCTCCGACCAGGCAGACGAACTCCCCCGGCTCGACGGTCAGGTTCAGCCGGTCCAGCGCGAGCACCGCGTGGTGCCCGCGCCCGTACACCTTCGAGACTTCCTTCAACACGACGGCGTGCGCCGGCGTCGCCGCCGGCACCGCTGTCCTGGCCGCTGTCTGGACGCTCATATCCGGCCCTCGATTCCCCTGCTCACGGCGAGCTCACCTGTTCCTTGCTCTGCTCCTTCAGCACGTCGTTCAGCGGGTCCAGGTCATAGATGTTCTCCAGGTCGTCGACCGGCTTGAGCAGGTCGACCGCGATCGCGTGCTTGGCACCCTCGAGCAGTGACGAGGCGATGGGGTCGTCGGTGAACTCCAAGGTCTTCCAGCTGCCGGCGATGATCTCGGCCTTGAGCGACTTGCCGGTCAGCTTGGTGATGCCGTCGCCGACGGTCTTCTGCGCCGCCACCGGGTCCGCGTTGATCTTGTCGGTCGCCTCGACGTGGCCGGCGAGGAACTTCTTCACCACGTCCGGGTGCTCCTTGAGGAACTCGGTGCGCACGAGGACGTGGGTGGTCACGAACTTCTTGTCCGGCCAGAGGTCGCGCTCGTCGACGAGCACCTTGCCGCCGGCCTGCTGCAGCCGGTACGCCCACGGCTCGGGAACCCAGCCGCCGTCGATCTGTCCGTTCGTGAAGGTCTCCAGGGTTTGGGCGTTCTCCTGCGGCGCGATCGAGACGTCGCCGCCACCCTCCTTGGTGGTCTTGAGGCCCTTCTCCTTGAGCCAGTACCGCAGCGCGATGTCCTGGGTGTTGCCGAGCTGTGGGCTGGCGATCTTCTTGCCCTTGAGCTGCTCGACGCTGGTGATGTTCGGCTTCACCACGAGCGCGGCGCCGCCGGAGGTGGCCCCGGCGATGACCCGGACGGCCTGACCCTTGGACTTGGCGTACGCGTTCGTCGCCGGCCCGGGGCCGATGTAGGTGATGTCCAGCGCATCGGAGAAGAGCGCCTCGACAGCGGCGGGCCCGGCGTTGAAGGTCTTGGTGCTCAGCTTGACGTCGTCACCAAGCGCCTTGGCGAAGATGCCGTCCTGGACGCCGACGATCGCGGTCGCGTGCGTGACGTTCGGGAAGTAGCCGAGCCGGAGCTCGACCGGGCCACCTGAGCCCGCGCTGTCGCCGCAGGCGCTGGCCGTCCCGGCCACGGTCAGCAACGCAGCGACGGCAAGTGCGCCTCGGCGCAAGGCGGCGGCTCTCATGCGGGCTCCTTCTCGATGGATCCGGTAATCCCCAGTGGTTAAGTAGAGATTGCGTGACCGGTCCCACCACGGTCAAGGAGATGTCCACACCTCGGGATGAATGGGCGACCGTTGAACCCCAAATGACCCGAACCGGTCCGGATCGACGTGACCTACGCCTCAGCGGACGCGCGCTGGTCGCGGCGCCGGTCCACGCGCTCCATCACCGGAGTCGCCGCGATCCCGTGCACCACCACCGAAACGATGACCACCAGGCCGGCCGTGGCCCACACCAGGTCGCTGTCCGCGAACGTGGTCGTGGCCACGCCGTAGGAGAGGTAGTAGAAGGAGCCGATCCCGCGGATCCCGAAGAATGCGATGACCGCCTTCTCCCC
>Ga0126306_10000813_pt1 | contig 15684 bp, 10 predicted proteins | sample Plot27_FD_92592 | JGI IMG/M metagenome (GOLD analysis project Ga0126306, IMG submission 92592) | Serpentine soil microbial communities from UC McLaughlin Reserve, CA, USA - Plot27 | ecosystem: Environmental > Terrestrial > Soil > Grasslands | place: USA: UC McLaughlin Reserve, Lake County...
AGATTCCCCACTGCTGCCTCCCGTAGGAGTCTGGGCCGTCTCTCAGTCCCAATGTGGCTGGCCATCCTCTCAGACCAGCTACCCGTCGTCGCCTTGGTGGGCCATTACCCCGCCAACTAGCTGATAGGCCGCGACCCCCTCCCCGTGCGCCGGAGCTTTCCTCTCCCAGGGACTCCCCCGAGAGAACGTATGCGGTATTACCCGGGCGTTAGCCCGGCTATCCCCCACACGAGGGCAGGTTGGTCACGTGTTACGCACCCGTTCGCCGGTTAGCTGGAGTTGCCCCCAGCCCCCCGTGACTTGCATGTGTTAAGCACGCCGCCAGCGTTCGTCCTGAGCCAGGATCAAACTCTCCAAGAGATTTGATATAGCTCGCCGAACGCGACCTTCAGACGGATCCAAAGATCACGTCCGGAATCAGTATTCGTGAATTGATCTCTCGCCGCAGCGCACGAACGCCGCGGCTCAAACGAGAGCCATCACACGACATCACACACTCGATTGTCAATCAGCTTCGTACATCCCCGCGTCGTTCCGGGGAAGACGAAATGTAGTCGCGCCGCCGTGAACTTCAAGGGGCGGCGCGACCAAAGATCACCGTGACTGTACTCGCTACCGCACCCAGTCAGGTCTCATCGAACGGCCGTCCCGGACGATCGTCCTCATCATCGTCCGACCCGTCGAGGTCGTCATCCAAATCGACGAGGTCGTCATCCTCGTCGTCGAGGTCGTCGTCGAGGTCATCATCGTCCTCGTCGTCATCATCCTCGTCGTCATCATCCTCATCATCGTCGTCGAGGTCGTCCTCGTCGTCGAGGTCGAGGTCATCGTCCTCGTCGTCCAGATCCTCCTCGTCGAGGTCCTCGTCCTCGAGATCGTCTTCGTCGTCGTCGTCGCGAGGCGATAGCGACAGCGAGTCGGCCGCGCCCGCGAGCGCGCCCATCGACTCCGACATCTCGAACTCGTCCGGCATTGCGGTGTTCTCCGGCTGGGGAGGGAGACGAAGGGAACGCTCGGCGCCAACCCTACAACGCCGCGCGCTCCCGTTTGGCTTCTCGTGAAATCTTCTTGCGATCGCTCTGCGCGAGGAGTCGCTTCCGCAGTCGGATCGCCCGCGGCGTCACCTCGATCAGCTCGTCGTCCTCGATATACTCTAGGGCTCCTTCCAGCGTCAACTCCCGGGGCGGCTCGAGACGGATGTTCTCGTCCGTTCCCGTAGTGCGCATGTTCGTGAGCTTCTTCTCCTTCGTCGGATTCACGTCCATGTCACCCGGACGCGAGTTCTCCCCGACGATCATCCCCTCGTATACCGGTTCGCCCGGCGACACGAAGAGCGTGCTGCGCTCCTGCAACGCCGCGAGAGCGAACGCGATGATCGTGCCATTCTCCATGGAGACGAGCGTCCCCCGAGAGCGCGTCGCGAGCATGCCTGCCCATGCACCGTACTCGAGGAAACGGTGATGCATGATCCCCGTACCACGCGTGTCGGTGAGGAACTCCGACCGATACCCGAAGAGCCCGCGCGCTGGGATCCGGTAAAGCACGCGAACCAGCCCCTGTCCCGGGTTCTTCATCTCGATCATCTCGCCCCGACGTGGACCGAGCTTCTCGATCACCGCGCCCAGGTAGTCCTCAGGCACGTCGATCGCGAGCTCCTCGTAAGGCTCGAGCCGCTCCCCGCTCACTCCCGTCTTGAGGATCACGCGCGGCCGCGACACCTGAAATTCATAGCCTTCACGCCGCATCGTCTCCATGAGAATGGATAGGTGCAGCTCGCCACGCCCACTCACCGTCCAGGTGTCGGTCGAGTCGGTGTCCTCCACACGGAGCGCGACGTTGCGCTCGAGCTCCTTGAACAACCGATCACGAAGCTGCCGCGAGGTGACGTACTTCCCTTCCTTCCCGGCGAATGGAGAGTTGTTGACGAGGAAGTCGACACTGATCGTCGGCTCCTCGACGGCGATGCCCTCCAGCCGCTCTGGATGCTCGACGTCGGTGACCGTGAGCCCGATCTCCACGCCCTCGAGCCCCGCGAGCGAGACGATCTCTCCGGCCGCGGCGCTCTGCACCTCCGTGCGGTCGAGCCCATCGTAGACGTACAGCTTGGTGACACGCGCCTGCTCGTGCTTCTGACTCGTGTCCATCGGCAGCAGCAGCACCTGATCACCAACGGTCACGGTGCCGCGCTCGATGCGACCGATGCCCAACCGGCCGAGATACGGTGAGAAGTCGATGGTCGACACGAGCATCTGGAACGGCGACGCCGCGTCGCTCGGCGCCGGCGGAACCGCCTCCACGATGGTGTCGAACAACGGTGCGAGATCCACGGGCGTGACGTCGAGATCCTTCGTCGCGACCCCCTCGCGCGCCGAGGCGTAGACGACCGGCGCGTCGAGCTGCGCTTCGTCGGCCTCGAGCTCGATGAACAGGTCGAGCACCTCGTCGTGCACCCGCATCGGATCGGCGCCCGGCCGGTCGATCTTGTTGATCACGACGATCGGCGTACGTCCGAGCTCGAGCGCCTTCCGCAACACGAAGCGCGTCTGCGGCATCGGACCGTCGAACGCGTCGACGACGAGCAGCACACCATCCACCATCCGCAGGATGCGCTCGACCTCACCACCGAAGTCGGCGTGTCCCGGCGTGTCGACGATGTTGATCTTCGTGCCCTTCCATCGCACGGAGGTGTTCTTCGCGAGGATGGTGATGCCGCGCTCGCGCTCGAGCGGATTGGAATCCATCACCCGCTCGGCGACGACCTGATTGTCGCGGAAGGCACCGGCCTGCCGGAGCAGCTTGTCGACGAGGGTGGTCTTGCCATGATCGACGTGAGCGATGATGGCGACGTTACGAATCTGCATAGCCTGGAAATATAACTATGGTAACGCTTTTCCGAACAAGCTCGGGTATTCGCGCCACGGATGGGTCGGGAATGTTCCCTCTTGACCGATCGGCCCAGCACATGCAGCATGCAGGCGAAGGCCAACCCAGAGCAGGAGGTGTCCGATGAACCAGGACCACGACCCCGCCCTCGTGCAGTACCCACATGGTCGTGGCTACGGCCACGATTACATGCGCGGCGGGGAGGTACTCGGCGGCTACGGGTATGCAGAGCGTGAGGAGTATGCGCGCTCTCGGGGCGAGCTCGGTGCGGCCCCGTCGGATGGAGTGCGCGAGGCGGATATACGGGAGGAGCCCAGCACGTAGGCAGGCGCGCCAGCCTGCCGGCAAAGAAACTCAGAGGTCATCAATGACAAACGGGGCGCCAGTGGGCGTCCCGTTGGTGTTTGGGGCTGCGGAGCCTCGGAGGGCGCGCGGCGGACGAGCTATCTGCGCGCACCTCCCGCTGCGGCGGCTTTCGGCGCGTCCTTGGGAGCCTGCTCCTGCTCGGCGAAGCGCGTGTCGAGGCCACGGGCCTTGAGCGCGGCGAGGAACATCGTCTTGTCCACGGCCTTGGAATAACCTTCCACCGGCTCGATGAGCGCGCCGTCGACCAGCTCGAGCAGCGCATCGTTCAGGGTGACCATCCCGAGTCGCTTGGACGTCTGCATCACGGTGGGGATCTGAAAGGTCTTCCCTTCGCGAATCAGGTTCGTCACGGCGGTAATCGAGAGCAGCACCTCGCGCGCGGCGACGCGACCGCCGCCGATCTTCTTGCAGAGCGTCTGCGAGATGACCCCCTTGAGCGACTCCGCGAGCATCACGCGGATCTGCGACTGCCGATCGGCCGGGAACTGGTCGATGATGCGATCGATCGTGCCGGCGGCCGTGGTCGTATGCAGGGTCCCGAACACCAGATGGCCCGTTTCCGCGGTCTCGATCGCGATCGATACGGTCTCGAGGTCACGCAGCTCGCCGACGAGGATGATGTCGGGATCCTCGCGCAGCGCCGCGCGCAGCGCGCTCTTGAACGACCCCGTGTGCACCCCGACCTGCCGCTGCGTGATGATGCACTTCTTGTTCGGATGCACGAACTCGATCGGATCCTCGATCGTGATGACGTGATCGCTGCGCGACCGGTTCACGAGATCGATCAACGAGCAGAGCGTGGTGGATTTTCCCGACCCGGTCGGTCCGGTGACGAGCACCAGGCCCTTGTTGAGCTGACAGAGCTTCTGGACCTCGCTCGAGATCCCCATCTGCTCGACGGTGACGACGGTCGCCGGGATCTGACGAAAGACGGCGGCGGGTCCGCGACGATCCTTGAGGGCATTGGCGCGGAACCGGGCGATGCCTTCGAGCTCGTAGGCGTAGTCGGTGTCGTTGGAGTCGGCGTACTCGCGACGGTTTCGCTCGGGCATGATCGAGCGAAGCATGGCGTCGAGCCAGAGCGGCTCGAGTGGCGCCTCGTCGAGTCGGTGCATCTCGCCATGGAGGCGCAGAATCGGCGGCTCGCCGCAGCGCAGATGCAGGTCGGACGCTCCCTTTTCCACCATGGCGCGCAGCAACGCGTCGAGCATCGCGCGCGCACGGTCGGAGCCGTCGAAGTGCGCGATCGCATCGGCGTCCGCCGCGATGCTGCCGTGCGACGCGGTGACGAGTCGGATCGAGGAGTTGGAAGACGACGGCGTCGGGTGTGCGGGTGCCGTGGCGGCGTTCGCGGCCTCGCGAGCTCCGCCGAGGTCGCGCGCGTGATCGACGAGCCGGTCGCGCTCGCGGCCAGCATCGATCGTGATGCGCACCTGCCAGCGCGACGACTCGCGTTGGGCGTCGATCTCGAATGCGCCCTCGTCCGAGACGTACCCGAAGGCAACCGGCTGACCTGCGGCGAGCGCGTCGCTGGCCGCGGCCGGCGCGACTTCACGGAGTAGCGCGAGCACCTGCGCGGACGTCAGCGGCGCCTTTGTCACGGGACGCGAGGCGCCGGCGATCTCCAGCTCGGCGAGTGCGCCCTCGTGGAGGCGCAAGGCACTCGCGCGATGGCTGACCATCGCGGAGAGGAAGCGGTCGAGCTGCGCCATGGACTAGGAGAGGGGGCGCGCGTGGGCGATGAGCGCGCGGTTCACGATCTGGAGTTGCTCGCTGCCGAAGAGCGCGATGAAGGCCTGCTTGGTGTCATTGAGAATGTCGACCAGGCGCGGCCGTCCCATGCGCACTTCGGGAAAAATCGACCCATTCAGGGTCGAGCCGTCGATCAGGCCCAACTCGACGTGCATCCCGACGACTCCCCGTTCGACGCTGTCGTCCACGACGGGAAGCTGGGTTCCCACGACGGCTATCTGAGACTTCTGGACCAGGAGGACGTCGCCGGTGGTCAGCCCCAGGGGCAGGAAGGGGTCGGAGTCGTCGTTGAGGAGATCCAGGGGCTCTTCGGGGCCCGAGCGGAAGCGGGCGAACGGTTGCACGAAGACGTCGCCGTCGAGGCGCTTGGCATTGGCCAGCGTCACCTCGACGCGCCTGCGGGTCTTCTCGATACGATAATCGTCGCTCATGGGTATCCAGTGTCGGGCGTCGTGGTCCACGCTCAATGACGCTCGGGCCAGTGGCGTCGAAACATCCGAGGGAGTTACGTTCCGGACGTGCTCGGACGCGTTCTCGCCATCCTCGGGCTCCTCGCCCTGAATGGCTTCTTCGTGGCGGCGGAGTTCTCCGTCGTCCGCTCCCGGCGGTCGCGCCTCGAGGCGATGGCGCGAGCCGGAGACACGAAAGCCCGGATCGTCCTCCGGGCGACCGCGAACCTCGCGCGCCTGTTGTCGGCAGGGCAATTCGGGATCACGCTCGCCAGTATCGGCATCGGCGCGCTGGCTGAAGAATCGCTCTCACACGCGTTCGCCGGCGCGTTCGGAGCGCTGCCTCTGCCGGCGCGCATGGGGACCGCAGGGCTCGGCACCTTCTGCGCGCTGGCGGTCGTGACGTACGGTCACGTGGTGTTCGGGGAGCTCGCGCCGCGTAGCGCCGCGCTCAACCATCCGGAAGAAGTATCGCGGTGGCTGGTACCGCCGCTGATGGTGTTCGCGTGGCTGGTCACGCCCTTCACGTATCTGCTCAACGCGTCGGCGGAGTTCGTGCTCCGGCTGTTCGGCCAGAAGGCGGTGAACGCCGAGGAGAACGTGCACTCCGCGGAGGAGCTGCGCATCCTGGTCGAGCAGAGCCAGGAGGTGGGCGCACTGGAGCGGCAGGACGCGGCACTCATCGAAGGGGTGTTCGAGTTTTCGGAGAAGAACGCGCGCGAGGTGATGACGCCCCGCACCGCAATCGACGCGCTCGCCGTGGATGCGACGCTCGACGAGACGGTCGCCCTCCTCGTCGAGACTCAGCGGTCGCGCTATCCGGTGTACGAGGACTCGATCGACAACATCATCGGACTGCTCCTGGCGAAGGACCTGATCCCGCGGCTGCACGCCCGTACGGAGCCATTCGACCTGCGCGAGCTGATGCGACCGGTGCACGTCGTCCCGGGGTCGCGCGAGGTCGAGGAGGTGCTCGCCGATTTCAAGCGGCTCAAGGAGCACATGGCCGTAGTGCTGGACGAGTACGGCGGGACGGCGGGAATCGTGACGATGGAGGATCTACTCGAGGAGATCGTCGGCGAGATCCTCGACGAGTACGACGAGCCGCAGGAGCTGCCCGCGCCGGATCCCGACGCGGACGTGTTGATCCCGGGAGCGACCAACATCGGAGAGCTCAACGAGCGGTTCGGTCTCGAGGTACCCGATGACGAGTACTCGACGATCGGGGGGTACCTCTTCGGCGCGCTTGGACGGCTGCCGGTGGTCGGCGACCGCGTGACCGCGAGCCACGCGGTGTTCACCGTGCGTGCGATGGACGGACGCCGGATCGATACGCTCGCCGTCGATCTGCACTCGGTGGGCGATCGGCGGTGGAAGGCGAGAGAGGCGGAGCGGTAGAGGGTGGGGAGTAGGGAGTGGGGAGTTTGGGATGACAACGTCTGAACTGCGTGAGCAGTTGCAGTCACCCACCACTCCCCACCCCCCACCCCTTCCTTCTCCGTACGATGCCCGCGCAGAGGAGGATCGACTCGATCATGCTCGATGGATCGGCGATCCCCTGCCCCGCGATGTCCAACGCGGTCCCGTGATCCGGTGACGTTCGCGGAAACGGCAGCCCGAGCGTGACGTTCACGGCGGAGCCGAACGCCGCGACCTTGATCGCGGTCATGCCGACATCGTGATACGGAGCGATCACGGCGTCGAAGGAACCGCGCATGGCGCGGACGAACACGGTGTCGGCTGGAAATGGACCGGAGAGGCCCGCGTCACGCGCCGCGGGACGAAGGAGCTCATCGTCCTCGCGACCGAAGCGCCCGCCGTCGCCGGCGTGCGGGTTGAGCGCGCACAGCGCGATGCGAGGCGCGTCGATGCCGAACCAGTCGCGCAGCCCTTCCCGCGTCACGCGCGCCGCATCGAGGATCGTCTCGCGCGTGAGCAGCCGCGGCACGTCGCGGAGCGGGACGTGGGTGGTCGCCAGCACGACGCGAAGCGGATTGGGCATACCGCTCGCCGGACGGGTCGCCGCGAGCATCATCGCGACGGACTTGCCGGTGCGCGCCGCCAGCAGCTCGGTGTGCCCGGGAAAGTCGTAGCCACCGGCGAGCAGCGCGGCCTTGTCGAGGGGAGCGGTGACGACCCCGTCGACCGTGCCGCGTTGGGCGAGCTCGATCGCGCGGTCCACGGCCAGCCCGGCGAGGCGGCCCGCGTGCGCTTGATCGAGGTGACCGCTATCACCGACGGCTTCATCGACTTCGATGCCGGGCAACCTCGGCCCCACGAGCAGCAGCTCCGCGGCCGCTCGCACGCGCGCGTCGGCTGCGGCCGCGCGCACGATCTCCGGACCGATGCCGCGTACGTCGCCCAGCGTGACGGCGAGCCGCGGACGATCGGTCACGACACGTTCGGGATCAGCGCGCCGGCGCGGCGGGGAGCGGCGTCAGGTCGATCGCCTCGCTGCGGATCGAGACGTAGCTCTGCTTGCGCAGGTTGTCGAGGTAGCGCCGCATACCACCCGCCTCCGCGAGGCTGGAGCGGATCTGCTCCTTGACCTCGGCGAGGGTCATCTCGCCGCCCTGCTCGACCGAGTTGAGCTGCGCGACGACGACCTTGACCGGAATGTTGGCATTGCCGGGGACATCGAACACGACGACATCTTGTGGCTTCTTCCCCTCGAACGCCTGCTGGTACTGCTGCGGCAGCCGAGCACGCGGGAAGGGTGTGAGCAGCGCGGTCTCCTCTCCACTGCGGTAGTCGTGATGCTGCTTCGCGAGCGTGTCGAACGGTACGCCGGCTCGCCAGCGCACGGCCACGCTATCCCCCTGGAGACGTGCTCGCGCGACGTCGGCGGAGTCGATCTTGGGCGTGATCAGGATGTGGCGCGACTTGACCTCGCCCGCATTGACGCGATCGACGCGAATGATGTGATATCCGAATGCCGTCTCGACGACGGGGCTGAGCACTCCCGGAGGGAGCGCGTAGTAGCCGAAGAGGTACCGGTCGAACTCGGGCACCATCTTCCCTCGCCGAGTCCAGCCGAGGTCACCGCCGTTCACGCGGGATCCCGAGTCGGCGGACTCGCGCTTGGCGATCGCTTCGAACTCGGCGCCACGCTTGATCTCCGCGAGCAGCGACTCGGCGCGCACCCGCGCGCGCTCCTTCGACTCGGCAGATGGGCGCGGGGCGATGATGATCTGTCGCCAGGTGACGCTCGGCTCGCGCTTGGGGAGATCGTTCTTGCTCTTATCGAACGATTCCTGCACCTGGGCGTCGGTGATGTTCAACGGCACGAGCTTCCCATCCTCGCGCAGCTTCCGCGTGGTGCGGGAGAGCAGCTCGTTCCGGCGGATGCCGTCGGCGATGAAGCGCCGATACTCGTCGGGCGTGCCATAGCCGGCTTTCGCGAGCTCCGACTTGAACTCGGCCTCGCTGCCGAAGCGACTGCGGACCGCCTTGAACTGCTTGTCCACGGTGCTGTTCACGTCGGCATCGGGGACCTCGGTCTTGAGCTCCTTCGCCTTCTCGAGCAACAGCTCCTCGTCGACCAGCTCGTTGAGCGCGGAGATCGAGGCGGCGCGGAGCGCCGCGGTATCCAAAGGCACCGGCATGCCGCTCTGCGTCTTCGCGACGAGCCGCTCGCGGAGATTCGACTGCGTGATGATCACGTTGTCGACGACGGCCACGACCCGGTCGAGCGGAATGGTCCCCGTCGCGGGAAGTGCCGTCTGCGCTACGGCGGGAGGCTGGGTACCCGGCTGCGCGGCGGTCGGCTGCTGCGCCGCCAGCACGGCGGGCGCCAGAGCGAGCAACACGGCGGGATCAGAGAGTCGAAGTCGCATATCCTCGAAGTACCCGCGGCCCGGCCATAGAGGTCCGGGCCGCTCGTGAGCGGACGGCGTGCGCCGTGCCGCGCGGGTTTACGGTCTGGCCGGTGCCGGTTGCGCGGGTGCCTGCCGGGTCGGCGGCTGCTGTGCCGGCGCGGGAGCGTGCGACGGATCGTGAGCCTGACCCGATGGAGCCCCGGCGCCCGGAGCCGAAGCACCTGGAGCCGCGGCACCTGGAGTGGCACCTGGAGTGGCACCACCCGGAAGCGGAACCGCCGACTTCGGCTGGTTGGCGGCACGTGTGGAATCGGCCACCGTACGGACCTTCTGCGCCCGCTCGACGGCGCGATCGATACCGGCCTGATTCACCTTGGACTCGTACTTGTTCATGAGCACGATCTGCAGCGGCCCTGGCACGGGAACCGGCTGGGTCTCGCCCGCCATCACCCGGTCGAGGAACGCTTCGATGCGGGCGGCGGCGAGGCGTTCACGCTCGGCTGGCGTCTTCGCCGAATCGGCAAGCGACTTCGGATCGATGCGGAGGGCCTGCCAGGTCATCGCGACGGCCTGGACGAAATCGCGATGCAGGTTCGCGTACTCCTCCGGCGTCGGGCCCATCTTGGCACTATCCGCGCGCTTCACCAGCAGCTCGCGCTGCGCCATCTGCTGCACGTACTGGCGCACGATGGAGTCAGGGACCTGCTGGATCTGCTGAGAGAGCTGCGCGGCGCGCGGGTCGGACATGAGCACGGACGCGAGCTTCCCGGCGGTGAAGTCCCCGCCGCTCCACGTCGCGATCACGTCCTTGTCGTTCCGGTGCGCGATCGGATCCTTCGCGAGCGCCTTGGTGACGGCGACGGCGTTGTCCTTCACCTGGACCTTGGCCGCTGCCTGGGCCTCGGTGATGTAGAGGCTCTCGGCGCGCTGACGGGTGCGGTCGCCGGCCTGCTGCGCGTACTGGCCCTTGATCTGATCCCAGGTGCTCCGCTGGATGATGTGGTAGCCGAACTCCGACTCGACGACGTTCGAGATCTCGCCGGGCTTGAGGGCGGCGACCGCGTCGCCGAACGGCTTGACCATCATGCCGCGCGGGAACACTCCGAGCTCGCCGCCCTGCTGCTTGGAACCATCGTCGCTGTACCGCCGCGCGAGATCGGCGAAGTTCGTCGGCGTGATCTGCGTCCGCACCGACTCCGCCCGACGGCGCACGGAATCCTTGGCTGCCGTCGACGCGCCCTCGGGGAACTTGAACAGGATGTGCCGCGCCGCGAAAAGATCGTTCGCGCCCTTCTCGTAGCTCGCCTGCGAGCCCGTGTCGCTGGGCATCTTCGCCGAGACCTGCTGCATGAACTTCTCGAGCTTTGCGCGATCGATCATCCCGCCGGCCGCTTCGTCGATCGCCTTGGGATCGGCGAGGGAGTCGCCCCGGGCCGCGGCGGACGCGAGGAGCTGATACGGCACCCAGAGATCGCGCGCGACCAGCGAGGCCACGTCGCGATTGACGGGCACCTGGATCTTGGCGTTGCCCAGCATGTCGCCGAGCCGGGTGACCGACAGCTCCTGGGTACCAGCGCGAGCCACGACGTCGACGTGGGCGGTGAGCGCTTCCTTCAGTCCGTCGCACGCGACAAGGGTCGTGGCGCCGAGAGCGAGGATGCCGAGCGAGAGACGTTTCATGAGAGACTAGATCCGTAAGATGAGGCGGGCGTCAGACGACGGCGCGCAGGGCGCGCACCAGCCCGTCGAGCAGCGGCGCGCCCCCCAATCGCGTGAGCTTGAGGGACAGTGGGTGCGCACGACGCACCTCCGCCTGGAATTGCACTTCGTGGAATGCCGCGGAGAGCCCCTTCATGCGCGGGATCGCGGAATCCCTAAAGGTAATACGGGCTTCCTCGCCACGCACCAGGATCCCCTCGATCCCCAGCGTACCCCCGACCACCCGCAGGAGTGCCATGGCGAGCATCGCCTCCGCCTGCGCCGGCAGCGCGCCGAAGCGGTCCCGCAGCTCGTCGCGCAACGCTTCGATCTCGTGCGGGGAGTCGTAGCGCGCGAGCCGCTTGTAGACGTCCAGCTTGGCCTCCTGGGACTCGATGAAGTCGTCCGGGAGGTACGCCGGGATGTCCATCGAGACATCGGCGGGCTGAGGCTTGGGTGCGCTCTCGCCGCGCATCAGGCGCTGCACCGTCTCGTCGAGCATGCGGAGATAGAGGTCGAAGCCGACGGCGTGCACGTAGCCCGACTGCTCGGCGCCGAGCAGGTTGCCGGCACCGCGCATCTCCATGTCCTTGAGCGCGATCTTGTAGCCCGCCCCGAGCTCCGTGTGGTGCTCGAGCACCTGGAGTCGGCGCTCGGCGTCGGGATCGACGGAGTCGGGGACGAGCAGGTAGCAGTACGCCCGACGGTGCGATCGGCCGACGCGGCCGCGCAACTGGTAGAGCTGCGCGAGGCCGAGGTTGTCGGCGCGGTTCACGAACATCGTGTTCGCATTCGGGACGTCGAGGCCGCTCTCGACGATCAGCGTCGATACGAGGACGTCGATCTCCCCGCCGACGAAGCGGTGCATGATGTCCTCGAGCTCGCGCTCCTTCATCTGCCCATGCGCGACGGCGACGCGCGCGCGCGGAACGACGCGGCGCACTCGATCGGCGTGCGCGATGATCGTCTCGATGCGATTGTGGACGAAGAACACCTGGCCACCGCGATCGAGCTCGCGCGAGATCCCCTCGTCGATCAGTCCATCGTCGTCTCCCGGCTCGACGAAGGTCAGCACGGGCGAGCGATCGCGAGGCGGCGTCTGCATCAGCGTCATGTCGCGCAGGCCGGCCAGCGAGAGATGCAGCGTGCGCGGAATCGGCGTCGCGGTGAGCGTGAGCACGTCCGTCTCGAGCTTGAGCTGCTTCAGGCGCTCCTTGTGCTTCACTCCGAAGCGATGCTCCTCGTCGATGATGATGAGTCCCAGGTCGCCGAAGGCGACGTCGGGGCTGAGCAGCCGGTGCGTGCCGATGACGATATCGATCCTGCGCGCCATCAGCTCGGCGATCGTCTGCGCCTGCTCCTTGGGCGACTGGAATCGGCTCATCACGGCGACGCGGATCGGAAAGTCGGCGAGACGCTCCTCGAAGGTGCGCGCGTGCTGGTCCGCGAGGATCGTCGTCGGCACGAGGACCGCGACCTGCCGGCCGCTCTGCACCGCCTTGAACGCGGCACGCACCGCGATCTCCGTCTTGCCGTAGCCGACGTCGCCGACGAGCAGGCGATCCATCGGGCGTGTGCTCTCCATGTCCCCCTTCACCTCCGCCGTCGCCTTGCGCTGGTCGGGCGTGTCCTCGAAGAGGAAGCTGCTCTCGAGCTGCTTCTGCCACGGCGTGTCCGGCACGTGCGGCGGGCGAGAGGCGACCTTGCGCCGCGCGTAGAGGTCCAGGAGCTCGAGGGTCATCTCCTGGATGGCCGCGCGCGTGCGGTCGCGCTGCTGCGCCCAGCGCTTTCCACCGAGCTTGTGCAGTCGCGGCGGAGGGACGTCGTCCGAGACGTCGTCGGACGAGCGGTATCGCTCGAGCTGATCGATGCGATACAGCGGCACGTTCAGCCGGTCACCGCCCTCGTACTCGACGACGGCGACCTCGATCGTGCTCTGGCCGACGAAGATCGTCTCGATGCCGCGATAGATGCCGACGCCGTGCTCGAGATGGACGACGTAGTCACCCGGCTTGAGCGCGAGCGAATCCGCGCCGCCGCTGACGTAGCGCCGCGCGCGGCGGATCCGGCGCTCGCGGCGGAAGATCTCGTGATCGGTAAGGACGCGGAGCCCGCGCTCGTGATCCGATGGCGGGAGAATGAACCCGCCGCCCAGCGCCCCGACGACCAGCGCGGCACCCGACGGCTCGCGCGCGTCCTCGTTGAGCAACTCGTCGAGGCGCTCCGCCTGCCCCTCGTTGTCGCACAGGACGATGGTGGGAATCTCGTCGCGCACGATTCGGCGCAGTCGCTTGATGTCGCGGTCGACCGTCTCGGGCGTGCGAAAGGGAAAGACGACGTCCGGTGGCTCGGCGGTCGGATCGACGAGGCGCAGCGCACCAAACGCCGACAGCGTCGCGCTCGCGGCGTCGGGCGACTCGAAGAGCTCCTCGCGCGCGTCGGCGTCCTCGCCGCGACGGCGCGCGAGGTCGATGTGATGCGCCGCCTCGTCCCAGGTGCGTTGCAGCTCCGGCAGCAGATGCGTTCCGGTCGGGTAGACCAGCAGGGTGTCCGGCGGGAAAAGCGCGGAGACAGAGAGTCGCTCGCCCGCGGCCACTTCCTCGCGCACCTGTCCGTCGACGGGCAGCACGATCGCGAGGTCGACGGCGCGCGTCGAGCGCTGCGACGTCAACTCGAAATGCCGCAGGTCGACGACCTCGTCGCCCCAGAACTCCATGCGCACCGGATCGGTCATCCCGAACGAGTACACGTCGAAGATGCCGCCACGGAGACTGAACTGGGCGACGTCTTCCACCATCGGCACCCGCTCGAAGCCGATCCGCTCGAGATGCTCGGCGAGCTCGCGCGGGCGGCGGACGTCGCCCTTGCGAAGCTCGATGCGCAGGTCGGCGAGCGCGCCGGGCAGGCGGGTGCGCTCGAGCAGCGCGCGCGGCGTCGTGAGCAGCACGCGGATCTCGCCGCGGCTCAGCCGCTCGAGCGTCTCCACACGCTCGCCGGCGACTTCGACGTGCGGCTCCACCTCGCCGAACCCTTCACGTGGAGGATAGAGCGCGACCGGCGTCTCGTCGATGAGCGTGTGCAGATCGGCGAGGAGACGCTCCGCCTGAGGCACGCCGTCCGCGACGACGACGAGGAAGCGTGTGGTGAGCCGGCGTGCGAGCGCGGCGACGAGGGTCGCGTCGGAGGATCCCTGAAGACCAGCCGCGCGCAGCTCGGCGCGCGGCGACGGCAGGGTGTTGAGCACTCGAGCGAACGCCGGGAGGCGCTCGATCGCGTCGAGCAGACTTGGAAGCGACACTTAGGCGGCGATCGGTCTTGAGGTTCGGACCGCCACGGCCTCGGCGGCGAGCAGGAGAAGCGCGAGCACGAGGAGCGGCGTTCCAGCGGGCCGAGTGGAGCCGGCCGCGTAGGTGTCTCCCACCCAGCCGATGCCCGTGGCGGCAGTGCGCGCGCGGGCGCCACCCAGGCGCGCACCAAGCTCCGTGGCGCTCCAGCGCTCGAGCGTCGACTCTTCCGGGGGCGCATTCACGACGACAGCACCGACGCGCCGGCCCCCGCGGAGCACGAACCAGACGCCGCGCTCGTCCGGCGCATCCATCAGATCGGCCGTGATCGATCGGCGCGATCCGCTGACGCTCTCCAGCGTCTCGGCACCAGCGGGCAGACGGATGGGCCGGCCGGGCAGCGCATCGACCGGCCTGCCCAGATCGCCGGCTGGAGCACCAAGCCGCAGCGAGAGCATGTCGGCAAGCCAGGGAACGAACGGCGCCCGGACGGGAAGCTGGGTGGCCGCGGGATCGAGGCGCGAGCCGAGCAGCACGTATCCGGGACCTCCCACGACCCATGGCTCGGCGCCGGCGGTAGCGAGGGTGTCCGACGGTGCGCCGCCGGAGCCAACCAGCCTATATCGCTCGGTCACCGCCACGTTCTCGAGCCGTCCACCTCGCGCGACGAGCGACCCGCGCTCGAGGGCGCCGAACCGCCATGGCACACCGAGCCGCTCCAGCTCACGGTTGGCGGCTCCCAGTCGAACCTGATCGGTCGGAGGGACGATGAGCGCCGGAAGCGACCTGACCGCGTCCGCCGAGGCGATGCGTACCCCTGATCCAGTGGCCGCTCGGCCGTCCGCGACGAGGGCGCTCACGGCCGTCGCGGCGAAGGTGCCCGCCGAGGCGTCGACGGTGGCGAATGGCGGGGGGCCGATCCAGAGCGCGAAGTGCCGGGCATCGTCCGCCGGGAAGTCATCGGGCTCGAGCTCGACCCGGCCGGCCTGCCATCCTCGCTCCGGCGGTGCGGCACGCAAGGCGATCGGCTCGCCGCGCCCGGTGGCGCCACGCGAGAGCGTGCGGTCGCCGAGGACGATCCGATAACCCACCGAATCGCGGGTCTCCACGCGCGCCACGAGCGATCCACGCGGCGTCCAGCGCGACGGCTCGGGTACGGCCGACACCACGGCACGATTCGGCGGCGGATCTCCGGACGGAACGAGAAGCGCGAGCGGCAGCGTGATTCGCGACGCGCCTGCCCACGACGTTCGCTGGCCGTCAGTGGCTACAGCAATGCTGCGAGTGGGGAGAGTGCTCCCCTGCACCGTTGATGCGGCGCGTCGAAGGGCGAGCGACAAATCACCAGCGCCTTCCGACGGCGCGATGCGCGCGAGCTCGGCGAGCAATGCGTCGCGGGAGCCGCCACGCACGCGGCCGTCGGAGGTGACGAGC
>Ga0126306_10000814_pt1 | contig 15674 bp, 12 predicted proteins | sample Plot27_FD_92592 | JGI IMG/M metagenome (GOLD analysis project Ga0126306, IMG submission 92592) | Serpentine soil microbial communities from UC McLaughlin Reserve, CA, USA - Plot27 | ecosystem: Environmental > Terrestrial > Soil > Grasslands | place: USA: UC McLaughlin Reserve, Lake County...
CGATGAGCCCTCGGGTGCGTCGTACACAGCGCCCTTGCTGTCGCAACCGATGATCATGGTCGCGCCTTGGCGCTTCAGCAGCCGAATGATCGCCGACCCCGCGGCACCGATGCCTGAGATGACGAAACGCACATTCGCTATGTCCTTGCGGACCACTCGGAGTGCGTTGATCAGCGCGCCCAGAACGACGATCGCGGTGCCGTGCTGATCATCGTGGAAGACCGGGATGTTCAACTCGGCGCGGAGTAGCTCTTCAATCTCGAAGCAGCGCGGCGCGGAAATATCCTCCAAGTTGACCCCACCGTAAACCGGAGCAATCGCCTTGACGATCTCCACGATCTTGTCCGAGTCCTGAGTGTCCAGGCAGACCGGCCAGGCGTCGACCCCGGCGAATCGCTTGAAAAGCGCCGCTTTTCCTTCCATCACCGGTAGTGCTGCCTCTGGTCCAATGTTGCCCAGGCCCAACACGGCAGAGCCGTCGGTAACCACGGCGATGGTGTTTCTCTTGATCGTCAGCCGGCGGGCATCAGCCGGGTTCTCAGCGATCGCCAGGCAAACTCGGGCCACTCCCGGTGTGTAGGCCCGGGACAGGTCGTCGCGGTGCTTGAGTGGAACCTTCGGTGTCACCTCGATCTTGCCGCCAAGGTGCAGCAGGAAGGTTCGGTCAGACACCTTCCGGACACTGAAGCCGTCAAGCGCGGCAATTGCCTTCGTGATCGACTCTGAATGTGCCACATCGCTGGCATTGCAGCTGACATCGACTACCAGCATGTTGGGGTGTGACTCGGCGACGTCCAGCGCGGTGATCGCGCCGCCCGCCTCGGCCACGACGCTGGACAGTCGGGCTGTCGCTGCCGGATCAGTCGGCGCCTCCACTCGGACAGTGATCGAATAGCCAGGACTCGGCGTAGGCATCTTTGACTCCCAGGTGAAATGCGGGGCGTTCCGCGCAGAGGACTCTATCCGATGCGCTTCATCGGCTTGAGAATCAGTAGGCTTCCCGCATGGCAGTGCTCACGCTTGAGCCGGCGCTGCCACATGGGCGGCATAGCCATCGGGCACCACTGACAGCATGTCTATGTCTGCTCCTTATTGTCACGATCAGTTCATCCGGCCTCCTAGCGCGGAGAAATCTCGACACGACCATTCCCCTGCATGCCGCAGCTGTCGCTGTCGGCCCCGGCGGTGCGCTGATTGAAGTCGATGCTGCGGATGTCCTGGTCCCTGGCAGCAGGGTGCTTGCCGGAATGCCGGACAGTCTTGACCTCGTGCGCGAACAATCGGCCTGGCTTGCGGCCGGGGTCGTCCCGCAGGTGAATGGACTGGACGGCGACATGGTGACCGTGGCACTTCTCGATCTGCATGTTTTGAGCCGGCCGTACGGCGTCCCGGTCGCTGGCTGGAGCCCGTTGTGGCGTTACGTGTGGCCGAGGGATTCCGCGCTGGCGGCATCTGCGCTAGCTCGTACCGGGCACACTTCGGACGCTGAGCGCATTGTGGACTTTCTGCAGCGGGTGCAACCGGAGTCTGGGTTGTTCCAGGCCCGCTACTTGCCCGACGGCAGCGGCGTTCCAGATGCTCGCGGGGTCGAGCTGGATGGCGTCGGCTGGGCTCTGTGGGCAATTGCACAGGTGGCCGCTGAGCTCTCGGGAAGCGATCGTGCGACGTTCGTGCAACGGCATCGGATGCTTCTTTATCGGAGCACGCAAGCTGCGCTGAGGTCGATCGACAACCCCTCTTCGCTGCCTCCGCCATCGAGTGACTACTGGGAGGTCAAGGAGACGCGGCCGACCCTGGCAACTGCGGCCCTACTCTGCGCCGGTCTGGAGGCCGGTGCTGAGCTATACCGAATTCTGGGGGACGTTGAGGCAGCCGACCATGCAGCCGGTGGCGGGCAGCGGCTGCAAGACGCGATCAAGACGAACTTCGGAAGGAACGGCTATCCCCGACACCTCGGTGGGCGCAGTGACAGCACCGATCTGGGCGTCGATTTTCTGCTGCCACCGGTCGGGTCGAACGTTGACTCCGCGGTGCTCGAGGCCTGGGAGCGAGCACCATTGCTCATGTCGCGCCCTGGCGGAGGGTTGGCCCCTGGCGGGTCGTGGCGCCGAGATGATGTCAGCTGGACAAACGCGACCGGCAGCCGGGCAATGACTGCGGCATTCCTCGGCCATCATGATGAGGCGATGGCGTGGTTGCGGTGGCTTGATCAACACCGTACGGCTGCAGGTTCACTGCCGGAGAAGGTGTTGCGCGACGGCCAGCCTGCTTCAGTGTCGCCGCTTGCCTGGACAGCGGCGGCCGTCGTGATCACGGCGGATCAGCTGGCCTCGTAAGGCCACCTCGATCAACCGAGCGGTCGCGTCAGGGTAAGCGGATCGTAGAAGCAGGCGTCGCGGGCGGCCAGCACAGCGCCGCTGACAACCCTGGCCACGTTCGGTTCGACTGCGACAACCTTGGTCGCGGCAAACGCTGGGATCGCCAGCCGGTGGGCGATGCGCTCATCGATCGATGTCATCAGATGCGCGCTCAGAGCTGCCAGGTAGCCGCCCAGTACGACAGTATGCGGATTGCCGACACCAATAACATCGTCAATCGCATCACCCAAGGCGGCCCCAGCACGCTTGAGCGCCTGAAGCATCGCGGCCTGGCCTTCATCGCTGGCCTCGACGATCTTCCGGATCGCTTCCTCAGGTTGTTCGTCGACCAGCCGGGCCGCCTCATCAGGGGGCAGCAGATCGCCGACTGTCAGCAGGCTGTGAGGACCAATCAACGACTGCAGGCAGCCGTTGCGACCACAAGAGCAAGCCGGCCCTGACGGATCGACGTTGAGATGGCCGAAGTCGCCAGCACTACCACCTGCGCCAACGAAAATCTCACCGCCGATGATCAGGCCGCTGCCGATGCCGCGCAGGCCGCCGAGGTAGGCCGCTATCGCGTCGGGCCGCATGCCAAGCTCGATCCGGACAGCATGCAAAGCCGCTAGCTGACTGTCTTTGGTGACCCCGACATAAGCGCCCTCAATGCCCAAGTCGCTGAGTGTGGTACCCACTTTGGCGCTCAGCGGAAAGTCCTGCCATTCCGGATTCTCCGCCCAGCCAACAGTCGCACGGTCCTCGGCGACGTAGCCAGGTATGCCAATTTCGACAGCTATCAAATGCTTGTCATGTGGCAGCCGACCAAGCTGGGAACGCAGCTGACCGTCCAGGGCCGCGAAGCCGGCGTCCGGTTCCGCCCGCCGCAGGTTAGCCGCCACGCTCTCCCGCCACAGCTCGCGTCCTCCCAAAGTTGCGGCGGCGAACTGGAATCCGTCGAGGTCGACCCGTACGCCGAGGATGCACCACGGCTCACCGTCGAAGTCAATCGGACGAGTCGGTCGACCGGCTCCGGGCCGGCGAATCGGATCGAGCTCTTTCAAGATCCGGCGCGCCCTGAGCTCACCAATCAGGTCGGTCATCGTGGAGATGCCAAGCCCGCAGCCGTGTGCAATGTCGTGACGGCTGCTAGCTCCATGGTCGCGTACGTAGCGAAGGATCTGGGTCAGATTTCCTTGGCGTAAATCCCCCGAGCCTCCGCTGCGGCGAAGCCCCATATCGGGGGTCAGCCCAGCTGGCATGGTGTGATCGTAGCCGTTTCGGACGGATCAGACAGGAAAACGAAAAACAATCTGGGCAGCGCTGGGCCGGCGCCTGCAGGTGTCGTTTTTCTTGGGGCTGAACTATTTGGCAATGCCCCGATCTCCTTGCACGGTTGGGAAGTGGGCGGTCTCGATCACTTCCAGTACTTGTTGCTGAAGGTGTGCTGCTTGTTGATCACGCTTCCGCTTGAGCTTGTTTGGGCGCCCGGGTTACCGTCGGGCGGTCGGCCTGGCCTTTGTGATCATTCCATTAGTGATCATCTTTTCGGTCTGGGATATCGTCGGGTTTCTGCGTGATCACTGGAGTTAGAGCGCCCGTTAGACGACCGGTTGGAAGTTGATCTCCGGCATGCCGATCGAGGAGCTGGTGTTCTTCATCGTGGTGCCAATCTGTGGACTGTTGACGTACGAGGCCGTCGGTCAGGTGCTCGGTCCTTTTAGGTCCGCATGCCTGAATGCACTCTGCTCACCGTCCTTGCGGTTCAAGCCGTGGTGGTTGCCGAGCTGGTCTACTTCAGGTCAGGGATCTTCCGCACTACGCAGTACTGGTGGTCGATGGTGATCATCGTTGCCTTCCAGATCCTGGTCGATGGCTGGCTCCCCAAGCTCTCTGCTCCGATCGTGATCTACAACCCTGGGGCGATTCTCGGACTGCGGGCGCCCTGGGACATTCCCATTGAAGACTTCGGCTTCGGATTCGCCATGGTGACACTCGCAATTCTGCTGTGGCAACGGTGGCTGGATCGTAGGCCGTTAGCCGAGGACGCCGAAGATACGCCCTGAGCTTGTCGAAGGGCTCAGCGCGCATGGAGGCAGTCTTGATCACGAGCGAGAACCTCGGAGCAGCGCCGAAACAGCTACGCCGCCAGGACTCGTCGATGTGATCGTCAAGCCAATGAGGGCCGTGACGATGCGATCCTCTCGGCCCGACCAACCTCGAACCGTACCCCGCGGGCCAGGTCTTGGCCCGCGGCCGCTCGATCATGCCGGCTTCGCGCCGATTGGCTCTTGGGTCCGCATTTGGCGATGAAGCCTGGCGCGGGTCGCAGCGGCGTGCAATGCGCCGCCCTTCGCCGTCTGGCGGCTGTGGCTTGATCGACCGGTGGCACCTGATCGCGCCGAATTCTTGGGAACCAGCGGCTTCGGGCCGCTTGACAACATCTCGGTGCCAGAACTCTTCGAGGAGGGTCCCCGGCACTGGGCGGCGGCTCGCGGCCGTTCGGTTGTCGAGCTGCACGCGTACGCATTAACCGCCCAGCCGGACTCAAGGACCGGCTACTGGCGGAATGCGGCGGATCTATCCCGAGCTGGAGCCAGCCACCATCTTCGCGGAGGAGTGGCTGGTCAATGACAATTGTCCGCTGTGGGGTACCGATCCTTGGGAGCAGCGGCCGACTGTGCGTACGCCGCAACCGCGGATCGTGCTAGCCGGCGACGGCATTCGCTGCGACTTCCCGGTGGCTCTCATGGAGCGGGCCGCCGACGACAGGATTCCTTGCAGCCAACGAGCTGCTCTCCCTATATGTATATATGGTGTCGCAGCCCACGATCTCTGGACTGTTCCTATGCGCTCACGTCATCGGCTCGTTCACGTCGCCGGCTTTGCCTGACGCCGAAACCGCCTATCATTACCGAGACCATCGGCGCCGGCGAGCGGAGTTGTAGCGCAGGTGCCGAACTTGTACGTATCGACTCGGGGCACTCGTGACACTGTTCTTAACCAATGATGCTGAGCCGGCCGATCCGGATACCGCCGCTTCATCCGCCCAGCGCAAACGCCGTTCGTGGCTGGCTGTGGTCCTCAGCGCTGTTGCACTGCTGATTGTGGGAGCTCTCATCGCCGGCGTCCTCTACGCTGTTTCGATCGATCGAGCGGTCCATGACAATCTGGGGCGCCACAGTGGCCTACTGCCCGCTGAGACACCGGAAGAGGCACGCCCAGCGAAGGACTCAGGGACGGCGGTCAACTACGTGCTGATGGGTTCCGACAGTAGGGATGTCGGCAACGCTGGGCATGGTCGCAGTGATGTGTTGATGGTGATGCACCTGGCTGGGGATCGCAAGAGCGCCTACATGATTTCCTTCCCGAGGGACATGTATGTGCAAATTCCCGGTCGCGGAAAGGACAAGATCAATGCAGCATACGCATATGGCGGGCCACCCCTGACGGTTCAAACGCTCGAGCGCCTGCTGGATACTCGTATGGATCATGTAGCATTGATCGATTTTGAGGGATTCATTAGTTTGACAGAAGAACTTGGTGGGGTGAGTGTTTATAACAAGCACTCCTCGCTGAGCGGGGGGTACAAGTTTCCCGTCGGCAATGTGAATGTACGTGGCGAGCAGGCGTTGGCTTATGTGCGAGAGCGAAAACAACTCCCCAGCGGCGACCTTGATCGGGCCGAGCGCCAGCGAATCGTACTGCGAGCGATACTCGCGAAAGGCCTTGCGAAAGAAACGATCTCGAATCCATTCAAGTTCGTCTCTTTCGTGAGAGGCGTATCTGCCCACGTCAGCGTTGATGAAGGGCTTACCGACAGCAAGTTGCGTAAGACGGCGCTTTCGTTGCGGCTCAGCCCCAACGACGTCCGCCTGCTCCAAGCGCCCATTTCTGGGTTCGGCACCAGCCCCACTGGGCAGAGCATCGACATCGTTGATCAGCGCAGACTGGCTCAACTTGCGAAAGCGCTTCAGAACGACCAGATGGACAAGTACCTCGAGAAATACCCGCGAGGATAGAGCCGGAAGAGTTACCAACCGACATCGGTGGTCGCGAAAGCCCGGAATTGATGGCGACTCTGCGGTTATGCTCAACGCCGTGCGCCGGAAGATCAGGGTTCTGCCTCTCGCAGTGCTTGCCATTCTCGTTGCGGTCAACGCAGTCCTGATAGCGCTGCTGCTGCGGTCTCAGAGCCCGGTCACCGCCGAGCCGGCGAGTTTTGGCAGCACCGTGCCGATGCAACCGGCTGCCAGCAGTCCAGCACCACTTGAATCGCCATCCATAACGCCAACCCTTTCGCCCTCATCCACACCTCCCGCTGAAGAGAAGGTGGCTCTCCCGACACGACTGCTAGTCGCGACTTCGGCGACCCAGGCTTGGCGCGCCACAGTCGGAGACTGCCAAAGTCGGGGCCGGGTCGAGCGGTCGGATGATGCCGGGAAGTCCTGGAGACAGGCGGAGAGGGCGACTTTAGGACCGATCGTGCGACTCGGGGTTGAAGCCAATGGCAATCTGTACGCCGTCGGAGGGGCTGGCAAGGATTGTTCGATTCGCTACATCTCGTATTCGACAACTGGCGAGATCGCGGCACAGACGAACCAGCCCCGAGGTATCTGGTTTCGCAAACCAAAGAACCCAGACGAGATCCACGGGCCAGGAACAGCGAGAACGACGCCTTGCAAGGGTCAACATGTCGTAGGGCTGGCATCACTGAGCATGACTGAGGCGTTCCTGGTCTGTACGGATGGATCTGTGATGGTGTCGTCCAACGCCGGCAGGTCATGGAAGAAAGCAGACGAAGTCGCAGGGACCATGGCCGTTGGGGCCGGGGCAGGCCGCTTCTGGGTTGCCGGCCGGGGGACGAACTGCGACGGCATTGCAGTCCGATCCTTCACCCTTGCTGATGGGAAGCTTTCGCGCGCTGGCAGTCGCTGCACGGCCGACCTACCGCTCACCCCAGGACGGATTGCCATCGACGGCAGCGACGATGCGATCTGGCTGTTGGCTGGCAACAAAGTTCAGGTCTCAACCGATCGCGGTCGAACCTGGAAGTCGGCCGGATAGGGCGACTGCCGGCCGAGCGCTCAACGCGTCGGCGCCGGAAGTCGTTCCGGCCTGAGCTTCAGTTCCATCTCGACCGTCTCATCCGAGTACGAGGCTCGCCTGGCCGTGGTTGTGGCCTTCGACTGATGGTCAGCTATCGGCTGACCGTTGTCAGGGGTTGCGGCCTGCGGCTGATCGCCCTCAGCCTTCGACTGGTCGGCGTCAGTGGGCGCATATCCGCTTCCGTAGTACGAGTAGGTGCCGGCTTCTCGACGGTCAATCTTGTTGAGGACGATGCCGAGCACATGGGCTCCCGCCGTTTGGAGCGATCCCAAGGTCTCCTGCAGTTGCGCGCGATGAATGCGGTCGCCACCAACAACGACCAGTGCGCCGCCCGCCAGCTTGCTAAGCACGGCCGCGTCGGTGACAGGAAGCAGTGGCGGGCTGTCTAGCAGCACCATGTCGTAAGACGTGGTGAGCCGATGGAGTAGGCCGGTCATGGCCGGTGAGCCAAGCAGTTCACTCGGATTTGGCGGGATTTGGCCAGCCGGTAGCAAATCAAGGGTCGTGGTGCCCAACGGCTGAACAACGTCTTCCACATCGGCACGACCGATCAACACCGTTGTCAGGCCGACGCCGCCTTCAATGCCCGCGTAGTCTGCAATCGACGGCCGGCGTAGGTCGGCATCCACGAGGATGACCCGGGCACCGGTGTCTGCCAGGGACACCGCCAGATTGATCGCCATGGTCGACTTGCCCTCACCAGGGATTGACGAGCTAATGACGATTGACTTCGGCCGATTTGCGGCGTCGATGAACTGAAGATTGGTCCGCAACCTCCGTACCGCTTCAGCGGGCGCCGCGAGCGGCTCGTCGCGCAGGATTACCGGATGACTTGGCACCTTCTGGTCGAAAGCGACGACTCCCAAGATGGGGCTGTCCGTCAGAGCCCGAACGTCCTGCTCGTTGCGAACCTTGGTGTCGAGCAGCTGACGCAGCACGGCACTGCCGGTCCCTAGTAGGAGCCCGACTAGGAGTCCAATCCCGAGGTTGCGCGGAATGTTTGGTGACGAGGGCGAGGTGGGAACCTCAGCGACTGCCAGTGTGGTCGCCCGCATGGCCTCAGTCCCGTCCTCGCGCTTTGGGGAGAGACCTGCTGCAGTCTTAGCAAGCCGTTCCCCGACCGCGTTAGCGATCTTTGCAGCCTGTCTGGGGCTCGGATCGGTGGCGGCTATCTCGATGATGATCGTGTTCACCTGAGACTTGGCCTCAACGGAGCGAGCGAGCTCCACTCCTGTGACTGGGAGACCAAGTTCGCGGGCGACTGGATCGAGCACAAGTGGCGAGGTGGCTACCTGCGCGTAGGAGGCCATCTGTTTTTCAGCGAAGTTCGATACTTGAGCAAGCTCAGACACGTTGTCGCTTGCAACGGAAAAAAACAAACGTGTGGTAGCGGTGTACCTCTTCGGCATGGCTAGGGTCACGACTGACGCCAGCGCCAGGGTGGCCAGCGCAACTACCAGGACACTCAACCAGCGTCGGCGAAGGATGTCGAGATACTCGCGGGGGTCCACAGACGTCCTCCGTGTTGAGCAGGTTTGGACTGGCACATCCTGCCATGCTCAGCGTGATCTCGCAGGCGAACTGCCTCGACAGGTTCGGCGCCGGCCGCACGCAGAGTGGTCATTCCGCGGCGCGTACGTCGGTAGGCGCGTACCTGCGCCCGCGGCCCAAGATGTCCAGCTGGACGGGTCGTTCTACGCTCGTAATAACGGCAAGTGAACAGCTCGCATCTTGGATATGAACTCACAACGGCTTCGCCAAACGGCCAGCGTAGCTATGCTGCTGTCGCCCAACAGGCTCGCGTGGCTCCGCAGGACAGGAAGCAGCGCACTCGTCATCTCGGGGGAACGGTTGTCCAAGACAGCGCTCATCACCGGTGTCACCGGTCAGGACGGCTCGTACCTGGCGGAGTTCTTACTGGAGCTTGGCTACGAGGTTCACGGTGTAAAGAGGAGGGCATCCCTCTTCAATACCGAGCGTGTAGACCACATTTATCAAGACCCGCATTCACCGAACGGGCATTTCACCCTTCACTACGGCGATCTGACCGATGCCTCGAACCTAACTGGAATTATCAACAAGGTTAAACCCGACGAGATTTACAATCTTGGCGCGCAGTCGCATGTGGCCGTAAGTTTCGAATCGCCTGAGTTCACGGCTAATGTGGACGGACTCGGAACGCTTCGCCTCCTGGAAGCCATCCGGCTTCTCGGCCTGACCGGCTCTGTGCGGTTCTATCAGGCATCCAGCTCGGAGCTCTACGGGCTGGTGCAGGAAAAATCTCAAACCGAAACTACGCCCTTTTACCCTCGCTCTCCTTATGGAGTCGCCAAACTCTTCGCCTACTGGATCACCGTAAATTATCGCGAGGCGTACGACCTGTTTGCCTGCAATGGCATTCTCTTCAACCATGAATCTCCACGGCGCGGCGAGACTTTTGTCACTCGCAAGATCACCCGCGGTCTCGCCTATATCTCCCAAGGCCTGCAGGAGTGCCTCTATATGGGCAACATGAACTCGCTCCGCGATTGGGGCCATGCAAGAGACTATGTTCGTCTGCAGTGGTTGATTCTCCAGCAGGACGAACCGGAGGATTTTGTGATCGCGAGCGGCGTTCAACATTCTGTTCGGGAGTTCGTGCAGTGGAGTGCTGCCGAACTGGGCATCACTCTGTGCTTTGACGGTGATGGACTGGATGAGGTCGGCATAGTCGACGCGGTCGCCGACCAGTCCAACACCGCAGTAAAGCCTGGGGACATAATTGTCCGGGTTGATCCACGCTACTTCAGACCGGCAGAGGTCGATAAACTGCTCGGTGACCCGACCAAAGCGCGCGAAAAGCTGGGATGGGCGCCGACGATCACCGCTCGCGAATTGTGCGCTGAGATGGTTGCCGTCGATCTTGGCATTGCTAAGCAGCACGCTTTACTTGCGGCTAACGGTTACCCGGTCAGCTTGACACCGGAGAACTGAATGCCGCACGTGTTTCCGAAGACTTTTGTGGCAGGTCATCGCGGCATGGTCGGCGCTGCGATCGTACGTCGCCTCGAAAGCCTCGGATACCGCGACATTGTGACGGCGTCACGAGCTGAGCTGGACCTCCTCGACGCGGTCGCCGTGCATGAATTCTTTGGGGCCCATCGTCCTGAGCACGTCTACATCGCTGCAGCCCGAGTGGGCGGCATTTCGGCGAATAACACTCGGCCAGCAGACTTCATCTGGGACAATCTCGTCATCGAGGCCAACCTGATCAAGACGGCGCACGATAACGCTGTGCAGCGCTTGCTCTTTCTGGGCAGTTCCTGCATCTATCCCAAGTTCGCAGCGCAGCCCATCCGCGAGGATAGTCTGCTCACCGGTGTACTAGAGCCCACCAACGAGCCATACGCCATTGCAAAAATCGCCGGGATTAAGCTCTGCGAGAGCTTCAACCGGCAATTCGGGCGGGATTACCGCAGCGTCATGCCTAGCAACCTGTACGGTCCTGGGGATAATTTCCACGCCGAATACGCTCATGTGATTCCAGCGCTCCTGCGACGGTTTCACGAAGCGGCACAAGCGAAGACCCCCACCGTCACCATCTGGGGGAGTGGAGAGCCGCGGCGGGAGTTCCTACATGTCGACGACCTAGCTGCTGCCAGCGTTTACGTAATGGAGCTCGACCCACAAAGGTACTGGTCTGCCGCTTCACCAATGCTGTCCCACATCAATGTGGGTTCGGGCAGGGACTGCACTATTGGAGAGTTAGCGCAGTTGATCGCGGAAGTTACGGGCTTCGGCGGCAGCATCGAATTTGATCGCAGCAAACCCGACGGCACTCCTCGCAAGCTAATGGACGTCAGCCTGCTGCAATCCCTTGGCTGGAGTGCTGCCATCAGCCTGTCCGAAGGACTGAAAGACGCCTACGCGTGGTTCCTTGATCATCAAGCCGATTTCCGCGGTCGCTAAACCATGCGTGTGAGTCTTGTCTGCCTGAACTATCCGCCCGAGCCAACCGGGATCTCTGTCTACTCCGGAGCGCTGGCGGAGGATCTGGTTGAGCGAGGCGCAGATGTTTGCGTCATTACAGGTGTCCCGCACTATCCCCAATGGGAGGTCTATGAAGGATATGGTAAGAATTGCATCGAAATCAGCGACCGGCTCACGGTCGCGCGCCGGCGACATTCTGTCCCGGTCAGCCCACAGCTAATCAACCGGCTCGTAATGGAGCTGAGCTTCGGCCTTAACGCTGTCCTAGCGCGGTGGAACAGACCTGACGTTGTGGTCTTGGTCAGCCCCGCGCTCTTTTCCAGTATCTTGGTTAGCCTAAAAGCCGCACTACTTGGCCGGCCGGTGGTTGTCTGGGTGCAGGACATCTACAGTTTGGCAATCTCTCAAACCGGTCGAGCAGGCTCTCTGGGAAGCAGATTGATGGCCTGGGCAGAAAAAGCACTGTTGAACCGAGCGGCGGCGATAGTCGCCATCCACGAACGATTTAAGAGCTATCTGGTGACCGAGCTCGCCGTCGATCCCGAAAAGGTCTCAGTAATTCGAAACTGGGTCCACATCGATAATGTAACTTCGCTTCCCCTGAGCCGTCGCACTGAGATGCGTCGCCAACTGGGCTGGAGAGATGATGTGACGGTCCTCCTACATGCCGGCAATATGGGAGCCAAGCAGGCCCTTGGTAACGTCGTCGAGGCTTCCCGAGTTGCCGATCAGCGCGGCGAACCGGTGCTCTTCGTGCTGATGGGGGAGGGCAGCCAGCGTGCCGAACTTGAGGCTATGGGCACCAATCGCTGCCTCCAGATCATTGATCCGCTGCCACTCGAGTCATTTCCCGTCGTCATGCGTGCCGCTGATGCTCTTTTGGTCAACGAACGCGGCGGTATTACTGAGATGTCCGTGCCCAGCAAACTCACGTCCTACTTCACTACGGGGCGGCCCATCATCGCCGCAACCGACGCCGAAAGCGTTACAGCTGAGGAGCTTGAGCACTCAGGGGCCGGGATCAGGGTCGATGCCGAGCGCCCGGAGCTCCTTGTGGACGCTGTGTTGGAGCTCCGCAATGACCGACAGCGCTCCGCCAGGCTAGGAGCGAGCGGCCGCGCATTTCAAAACACTCATCTAGCGGCCGATGCGTCGCTCGGCGCATTTTATCGATTGTTGAACGGCGTAGTGGCCAGCCAGCCACTCTCAAATCAAGCAAATTGAATTCGGGAGCAGTCCCATAATGCCTACCATCCTGGCGGTCTGCACTGGCAATATCTGTCGTTCCCCGGCCGTCGAGCACCTGCTGGCTAACCAGCTCGGGCCCACGGTGAGTGTGAGTTCTGCTGGCACCCATGCGCTCGTCGGACATCCCATCTCAGAGCCGATGGCGGCGCTGCTTCAGCAGATCGGCGTTGAGCCCCAGCCCTTTGAGGCCCGCCGTCTATCCGAGCACCTGCTCAAAGAGGCCGATCTCATCTTGCCCATGACGCGTGCTCAGCGCGGATTCATTGTTGAGCTGTGGCCTGCAGCAGTTCGCCGCACGTTCACACTACGTGAGTTTGCCCGGCTTCTGACGCTCGTTGACCCTTCGGCTCTTCCGTCGGGTGCGCCCCGGGATCGGTTGCCCGCCGCAATTCGATTGGCCGCCGCCGAACGTGGTCGAGAGCGAGTCCCTTCTGAGGAGGACGACGTCATCGACCCGTTTCGGCTGACCGATGACGTGTACGCAAAATCCTTTGAGCAGATTAACCACGCAGTGGAGCGAATAGTTACCCGTTTGTTATAGATGGCGAAAGGTGGCCACCTCTTGTAACGGTTCGGGCGGGAGCAGTCTCGTTCACACCCACAGCTCGCCAGTGTTTTACGCTCTCACGAAACGCAGGATCTGCGCGAGCAAGCTGATCCTTTTATCGGACTTGCAACGAAGTCCTTGCTCCTCGGGGAGGGCCAGTTGACGGCGTTAGAACGCATCGCTGTGCCCGCGCAGGTGCTCGATACGGTTGCGAGCACTGGCCAGGTTGGCAGGCAACCCTGGATCCGGGACTATCTTCGTCGGCTGGCTATTACCGACGCCGCGGCGATAGTGGGGTCGGTCACCGCCGCCCAACTCGTCCGCTTTGGCACTGACCAGGCCACCCTGGTGTCGCGGCTCTCGCCGTACAGCTACACCTTGGTTTCTGGCGTCTTGATCGTTGCCTGGCTTGTCGCCCTGCTGATCTTTCGAAGCCGTGAGCCTAGGTGTGTGGGCAATGGTGTGGAGGAGTATCGCCGTGTGGCTCGCGCCTCCGCCGCGCTCTTCGGCACGATCGCGATCGTGGGCTTCCTGTTCAAACTGGACGTTGCACGCGGTTACCTCGCTGTGGCATTTCCCCTTGGTACATCGAGCTTGCTGTTGGCACGTTGGCTGTGGCGCAAATGGCTTGCCAGGCAGAGGAGTGCAGGCCGATTCACGTCCTCGGTGCTAGTGGTTGGCTCCCATCAGGCAGCCGCGGAAATGGCGCAAATGTTCGAGCAGACGCCGACTTCCGGCTATCAGGTCTCCGGTGTATGCGTGCCGGGTTGGGGCGCGGCCAGGCGCAAATCGGTCAACGTGGATGGCCACGCGGTTCCCGTTTTGGGTGATGAGAAGGCGGTTATCGACGCACTGCGCAAGACCAATGCCAACGTGGTGGCAGTCACCAATTCTGAGCACTTGGGTGTTTCGGGGATGCGCTCCCTCGCGTGGCAGCTTGAGGCAGTCGACGTGGACCTCGTTGTTGCTCCGGGCGTCGTTGACGTCGCCGGCCCTCGCCTGCAAATACATCCGGTTGCTGGATTACCGCTGCTGCACGTGGATCGGCCACGATACCGGGGGGCCGTGAAAATCGGGAAGTTGGCGTTAGACGGCTTGGGCGCAACGATCGGTCTGTTCCTGCTTTGGCCGTTACTCCTCCTCATCGCCCTACTCATCAAGCTAGAGAGCCGTGGGCCGGTCTTATATAAGGCTGAACGGATAGGACTCAACGGCGATCCGTTCCTAATGCTCAAGTTCCGTTCGATGGAGACTGACGCTGATAAGCGTCGAGAGAGATTGGTGCATCTCAATGAGGGCGCCGGGCCGCTGTTCAAGATGCGCACCGATCCTCGACTCACCCGGGTCGGTCGATGGCTTCGTCGTTGGAGTATTGATGAGCTTCCCCAGCTCATCAATGTCATTCGCGGGGAAATGAGTCTCGTCGGTCCTCGACCGCCACTGCAGTCCGAAGTGGCGACCTACAGTGGCGAAGTCAGTCGGCGGCTTCTCGTGCGACCAGGTATCACCGGACTGTGGCAGGTGAGCGGCCGGTCAGATCTGACTTGGGAGGAGTCGGTCAGGCTCGATCTTTACTACGTGGAGAACTGGTCGTTGCTCCAGGACCTCATGATCGTGTGGCGCACGATAGGCACAGTGTTCAAAGGTAGAGGTGCTTACTAAGGTTCGGTCTCACGTTGATCAGCATGCCTAGGCCGACCGCTAGGGGATATCGGAACGTTGGTGTAAGCATTGAGGCCATGCGAGGTTTGTCCGCTCAGGCGAAGGCCGCGTCTCAAGTCCGCGACCCGGCCACAGAGTCTGCGACCGACTGTCTCCATTGAGGCCGCCATCACTCGGACTTCTTATGCTGTCAGCACAGATTGATATGTGCGCTCCAGCCGATTGCCGACGGCTTCCATACTGAATAGCTCGGCGACGACCTTTCGGCCATTCCGTGAGAGCTCGGATCGCAGACCGTCATCACTGAGAATCGCCTGAACTGCGTCGGCGAGCGCCGTCACAGAGCCATCAGTAACGATGGCCGCCCCGTGATCGCGAAGCGGTGTCGCGATCTCACAGGTATCGGTGCAGACGGACGGGAGCCCCAGTGCCAATGCCTCTAGCAAGCTCATCGGAAACGGCTCGTGCACGGAGGGGAGCACGTACACATCCGCGCGCCGCATCCGGGCGAGCACGGCGTGGTAGTCGAGCGCACCCTCGTACCGAACAACCTGCTCCAGTCCTTGCTGGGAAATCGACTCCCGGACCGCAGCCAGCTCGCCGTCGTCGGGGCCGACAATTGCGAACGTCGCGGCAACTCCTCGCCTGACTAATTCAGCGGCCATCTCGACAAAGGCGACCGGCCTTTTGCGCTCATGCAAGCGGGCGCAGAACAAGACCTCGTGGCCACCCTGCGCCACGTCCGGCAGATCGGCCTGTTCCGGAACACCATTGGGCAACCGCTC
>Ga0126306_10000815_pt1 | contig 15671 bp, 15 predicted proteins | sample Plot27_FD_92592 | JGI IMG/M metagenome (GOLD analysis project Ga0126306, IMG submission 92592) | Serpentine soil microbial communities from UC McLaughlin Reserve, CA, USA - Plot27 | ecosystem: Environmental > Terrestrial > Soil > Grasslands | place: USA: UC McLaughlin Reserve, Lake County...
CCTTTGACGAAGTAACCACACACGCAAGGGATCTGCTTCACGCCCACACCGTAGTGCGGAAAGACCCCGCAGGCTCAGAAAGCTCGACGAAAGGTCCGCGAAATAGGCGGCTGCGACCCTCACCGCAACGACCTAAAGGAGCAGTGATACGTCATGGCAACATTCGCGGTCATCGCCGAGCACCCGCCCCACCTCTGCCCGACCTCCAATGCTCAGACGCGGCAGCTGCTGAAGGACGGTGGCAGCCAAATCCCGGAACTCGCCGAGCAGCTCGGCGTCGACATCGGCACGCTGCGCATCTTCGGCCCGGACCACATCATCCTCGCGGTGGTCGAGGCGGACGACATTGATTCCGTCAGGAACTTCGCCCTCCAGAGCCGCCTCATGCAGTGGAACACCGTAAAGATCAACGCCACCTACTCGATCGAGGAGGCGGTCGCGATGATCGACCAGGTGGAGGCCATCTTCTAGGGCACGACACCGGGGGCAGCAGGCAGGACCCGCGCGACCCGAACTCGGCTCGGGAAAGACTCCTGCGCCGCTGCTCATCGACCGTGAGCCGGCGGTGGCGGCGCCATAGGAGATCGGGCCAAAGCGCCGTCCTTTTGGCCCGATCCCAGCGAAAAATCAGCGGAAACTGGCCGAAAAGCGGGCCCAACGGTCCGCCCAGTAGGGATCACGAAATCCACGCAAAACAAGCCAAACTCAGCGCTGGCGGTCGCCTGGATCGCACCCAGGAGGTCGCCGGTTCGAGTCCGGCGAGCTCCATCGGAAGTCCCCGCAAACGCACCTGCTTCCTCGCGTGCGATGTGCCACGCGGGCAGGCTGCGCTTCCGGACGCGACGGCGTGATAGTTGACTCACGGCGAATGCCGCGATTCCCGAACCGCGCTACGCTGCATCGAGCTGCCTGCGGGGTCTCCAACGCCTCCTCACCCTTCTCGTGGTTTCCACCCCGACCGAGGACGCGGAACACGAGCTCCCCGTGGAAGAGCAACTGCACAACGGCAGCCCGAACGCCGAGATCTCGCGCTCCGCAGTTCAGCTGCTTCGCGAGTACACCGGCCGCGGCCCGACGAGAGCGCGCACGACGATCAACACCGACTCGGTGATGATCGTCCTGGGCGACATCCTCACGAAGGGCGAGCGCAAGCTCGCCGAGAACGGCAAAGCCGACCGCGTGCTAGAGGTCCGCCACGACTTTCAGATGGTGATGCGCGAAGAGCTGGTCGCACTGGTCGAGCGCACACTCGACCGCAAGGTAATCGCCTTCATGAGCGATAACCACCTCGACCCAGACCTTGCCGTCGAGGTGTTCATCCTGGAGCCGACCGCGGGCGAGCCAGTGGAGTAGGAGGAGAAGGCGGGGACCCGCCCCGACGTTCGGCGTCTCCAAAGCCCCGGCCGCTTCTCTCGCGCCGAGGCGCAGGCGAAGTTGTCGAAGTGCGGATCCGCGACGGTGTTGCGGAACCCCCGCATGCCTCACGGTACGGCATGCGAGGGATGAGCGTCGAGGCGCATTGGCTGTTCAGCTCGTCAGGTCCCTGCCTGAGCCTGCTCATCGGCTATTTCGAAGTCCGCCATGTCTGTGACGACGCCGGCCAGCAGGAAGATCTCAATCGATATGTCGTTGGCCAGATCGGTCTCGCTCATGAACGAGCGAACCTCGCGCCCGCTCGCCTGCTCGCGATGCGGTCTCCGTCGACGAGACCTTCGCCTTCGTCGGCCCGCGACCGTAGTACTCGCTGTGCAGGCGCACGATCTCGTTCGAGATCCGCGCTCGCAAGCCCCGTCGAGGATCAGCCCCTCCTCCCGCGTCATCCCAAGGTTCTGCGACAGCCGACTTATCCGAGAACCCGCTCGGGGGCCGGATCGACGAGCGTGAGCAGGTCCGCGGTGCCACTCACGGCGATCAGGCGCTGCACGACGTGAGACGGCCTCACTATGAAGAACCCCCACTCGCTGCCCGCGGAGTCCCGGCTCGCTTCCAGCATAAGATGCAGACCCGTCGAGTCGATGAACGTCACGTCCGAGAGTTCGAGCAGGACGGTCGTGCCCTCCTCGCGGGCCGCGTCGAGCTCGCGACTGAGCTTGGGTACGGTGCTGAGGTCAATTTCGCCGGCGACGTGAACGAGGGACGCGTCGTCCAGCGGCTCGACCGTGACCCGGAGTAGGTCGGGACTGGCCATGTCGACCTCCAGTAACGGTTGGTTGCTGAAGGTCCGCCGTCGCTTTGGCGTGAGCGAGAAGTCCCTCCGTCTGTGACCGACCGGCCCCGTCGGGTTGCGCCGGGAAGCGGCCGTATGGCGAGCGTACCGCGAAATTCGATCTGCGACTAGTAGGTCGCGGATCGCTCGTTGTGCGGCCTGCTCGGTTAGAGGGACCCTGCAGCTGTGAAGGTTCCCCGTCGCGTTTCGGCGCGCTATCGGCCCTAACCAGGCCCGCCCGGCCTACGGTCCCGCATCGCGCGCACCGTTACGCGCGCGGCGGGCCCAGCGCGGCCGCTGCGCGACCAGGCGGTGACGAGCACTGTGCCGCCAATCCGGGATCCAACGCCGGCAAAGCGGGCCGTTCTCCTGCGTGCCGCGACCGTCACGAGGGTGCGACGCCCGTCGCCCAGCCGAGCGAGCACCGTGTAGCTCGCCGCGTGGTCAACACGATTCCAACGTACGGTCAGCGCCGTGCGGTGCCTGCGCACGGACACGCCGCGGGGGCGTCCCGGCCGCAGGGGTGGCGGCGCCGAGTACACGCCAACCGCGCGCGTTTCTCGTGGAACTCCGTATTGCTCGACGACGGCAAGGATCCGCCTGCGTCCGGGCCGTCCGTCGGCCGGCTGGAAGCGGAATGAACCGCGAGCGCCGCGCGCGGTGCCGATCGGGGTGTTCACGCCCGGCCCTCGCTCGATGAAGCTCACGCTCTGACCCGTGATCGGCCGCAGCCGGTAGGACAGTCGCCTGCTTTGTCCGCGACCGCGCACCTGAACATGGACCGACGGCTCCGGCAACCCTGACGCCTGGCGCACCGCGGCGAGCGGCGTCGTGGCCTCGCCTTGCTTCGGCGCGAGCCGCCACGTTCCAGGTGACGGCTCGCGGATTGCGATGTAGACCGTGTTGCGCTCAGGGCTCTGGAGCAGCAGGAAGCGATCATCCTCCGCGTGGTGGCCGCCGGGTGGGGTCTCGATGCGCTCGCCGTGAGGGCCCGTGAGCGTGATGGCGGGAAGCGCGCCCTGTCCCTGCACGCTGAGAGCCGCGACGCGGAGCCCCTTCGGAATCTCCACCGTGCGCTCCGCCGGACTCTGAGATGCCTGCGCGCGGCTCACGCGGTAGCGCCCGAGGTCGCATCCGGGGAAGAGGATGTCCAGGTTGGCCACGAGCTGGCCGATCAGCACCGGACCGTATGGAATTGGGCGTCTGGGCCACCTGAATCCGAAGCCGAGGCCCACGTTGCCGAGCCAGGTGCTGACACTCCCGCAGGCCGCGACACCTCTGCTGGAGACGATGCCGCGGACAGTTGGGCACCACTCGAGCAGGCAGGCTCGGCCGCTGCCCTCGAGCGACATCGCGCGTGCGCTCACGAAGCCACGGAACTCGCCACCGTACGAGACCACGGGGCGCAGGAAGCCGAAGTCGAACGTTGCATCGAAGTCCACGACACCCGACTGGTTGAAGATCAATGAGCCGCGCACGAGCGGCACGTCGTAGATCGACGCCGTTCCGGTCGCGCGGATGAACCATGGCTCGTCGATCTGGATCAGCAGATCTCCGTCGACCTTCGCCAGCCTCCCTGGGCCCGCGGAGATCTGGACGCCGCCGCCAAGCTGGAGCGGATCGGTGCTGATCCGTAGGCGGATCTCCGTCAGGAAGGTCCCGCTCGGGCCGAGCGGGATGCCGGGACCGAGGCCGAGGGCCGCGCTGCCGTCGCGGAAGCGCCCGTCCACGAAGCTCGCCTCCGCGCCGATCGCCACACTCGTGGATGGGATGATCGCCTGGCCGCCGCCTCGCCACGTCTCCGCGCCTGCGGCGTCGCGGGAGTAGTGGAGGAAGACGTTCTGCAACCGAAGGGGGCCGAGGAAAGCCGCGGAGAGCCGCACCTCCGCCTCATCCAGCCGGAACGGTTTGTGGTTCTGCATCACGAGCACGACGTCGCCGGTGACCGCCCCACCGCGCGCCGAGGCGCGGAAGAGCGACAGCTCTGTCCGCAGGGTGGCCTTGGCCGTGTGGTAGCCGAGGTCGAGACTGACCTTCCCGCCGATGCCGAAGCCGCCGACCCGCAGACCTCGCGAGGCGTCGAAGTCGGCGATGTGCTCTGACCTGGAGCTGAAGCGTCCCGGGCGCGCGAGCTCGAGGCCGAACTGGCCGAGCCTGAAGGGCGCCGCCGCAAGCGCGGGATTCCCGGGAAAGACGCCCGCAGGCCGGATTCGGACAGCGGCCGCACTGCCCTTGTCGTTGCCGGTGTCGAAGAAGCTCTCCACGCCCTTCGGCACTCGCATGTTCAGCCCGTTCAAGTAGATGGGACCGTCGACGGAGGCCCTGAAGTGGGCGTTCGCCACCGTCAGCTGGGGCGCTCGGCTCGGGCGAATCAGCTTGGGATAGAGGACTGGCCTCGACAGCGTCTCGATCTGGAAGCAGCCGGTGCCCGCCTCGATCTCGAAGACGGCAAACGAAAACTGGGTGACGCAGTCGTCGGCCGTGTTCGGCCGGTCATCCTGACCCGCGGTGGCGCAGCCAGACACGCTGTCCATGACGCGCGCCCCCGCGATCTGCTTGCGTGTGACCACGAACGTCTGCGCGACGCGTGCGCGCTGCCCTAAATCGTCAACCACTTCGAGAATCGCCTTCACGCGGCCGGCTCGTCGGAAGGGGTGCACGACCACCGGCTCATCGCCGTCGCAGGTGGCGTCCACGCTTCCGTTGCCGGTGAAGTCCCAGCGGTACTGCACGATCGGGCGCGCGCCGGCGGCCACGGACAGACGGCCATTGAGAAGTGTCATCCGCGGCAGCTTCCGCGCCGGTGCCGAGTCGAAGGCGGCCACGGGAGCGGGCGGAGGTGTGCCCCCGCCACCGGGGCCGGTCACGTTTGCGGTGCTGGCGATCTGCTCCACCCGGGAGTAGGGGGGCTTCGTGAGCGTGATCGCGACCGGGAAGGTGCCAGGTCGCGACCAGGTGTGCGCCCCGGTCACGTCGAAGCCGTTGCCCGGCACCGAGACCACCGCTCCGGCACTCGTCTGGCCGTCGCCCCAGTCGATCGTGGCGGCGAAGTCCCCCGGCTGGGCAGTCGGGTCGTCGTCGAAGAAGTGGGCGACCACGCCGTCGAAGGGCTGGTCCTGCGCCGCGGCGAGTGTGCGCCCCGAGGTATGCAGGGGCGCCGCCGAGTTGTCGAACACCAGGTTGTCGATCTCGAGGTGCTCGCCGCTGCCGATGATCTCGTCGTACGCGAAAGAGACATACCGGATATCCGCGGTCGGCCGCGTTATCGACAGCAGCGTGGCTGCGCTCAGGCCGACCGTCGCCGCGGTGTTCGCCAGCTCCACCCCGGCGGCGTCATAGACCCTCATGCGCGCCGTCCGTGTGACGTTTGCGTTCGCGCCGGCGCGAACCGAGATCGAGCGGTGAGGGAAGGCGAAGGCGGCGAAGGTGCCGGTGCGACCGAACTCCGTGCCGGCGCAACGGCCCGCCTCGCCAGAGCGCGATCCGTTGAGGCCGAACCCCACCCGCTGGACCGGAGCGCCGCAATCGGCGGCGAACGAGATCCCGTGCGCGGCAGCGGTGCCGAAGGTGATGCCCTGGTACGAAAACTGGTCCGTGATCGCGACGTTGTCGTGCGCGGGGTCCTCGAAATCCACCAGGGAGTCGCCGGTGGCGGAGGCGCCACCGGCCAATGCCAAGGCGCCCAGCACGAGCGCGGCAGCGAGCCCGAGCCAGGTGAACGCGCGGTTGTGGTTCGCGCTCGTCATGGCTAGCCGAGCGGATCGGCGTGCGGCTCGGAGATCGCGGCGTGGAGCTCGCACGTATTGTCGAACGTGGTGGCCGAGGCGTGGAAGGTCATGGTGATCACCTTGCCCGCGGTCCGGAACAGGAAGATGCCGTCCTGCTGCCTGTCGTTGTCAGCGAAGAAGAGGTTCGCCAGGGACCCGGAGAGGACTTGGCGCCCTGCGAGCGGGATGGTCGTGCCACCGCCTCGTGCCGAGTCGGTGTAGCTGGAGCTGGCGATCGCGGGGGCGGTCGAGGACCCCTTCACAAGCATCTGGGCACCGCCCGTTGCGGTGCACCCGGCCTCGAGATGGATCGTCCCGAAGTCGAACCCCTTCGTGGTCCCCACGTTCGCGTTGAAGTCGAGAGTCCGCACTTCCAGGAAGCGGGCGTCGCTGGTCGCCTTGTCGTAGAAGGCCGAGGTATCGACGATCCCCGGGTCGCCCTTCGGGCCGGGGGGCCCCGGGTCGCCCTTCGGGCCTGCCGGAAGCTCGCCGGGTCTGAAGTCCTTCGCGAGCAGCGCGGCGTCGCGTACGTCTGAGGAGCGCACGGCGTTCGGCTTGATCTGCCTGCTCCCCACGCTGTTGGGGGGAAGAGCGATCGCGGCGTAGGAGGTGCCGGCGAGCGCCACGAAGAGGGCGAGATAGCCGACGAGGTTGTGACGCAGATGGGTTTGAATGCTCTTCGACATGTTTGGATATCTCCTGTGTTGGGCCTGGTCCGTCAGCCTCCGCCGGTGTCCAGCTGGCTCAGCAGAAGCAACGCCGGGCCGGAGTAGCCGATGGAGGGCTCGCTGGTAATGAAGTCGGCGGTGCGGTCCTCGTAGACGATCGGATCGCCGCCGTAGCGCTCGCGGTCGTAGGTCGGGTTGAAGGGTGCGAAGGCGCTCCTCGCACGCGGCCTCAGCTCGAAGCCCGTGAACTCGCTGCGGTCGGCTGGTCCGCCGACGACGAGGCCCTTGCCGAGCCTCGCCGGGGAGCCCTTCAGCACCACGGGGTGATGCGGGTGGTGCGCCTCCGACCCCGTCGGGCCGACGACGAAGCCCGCGCCCCACGGATTCCGCCCGAGGAGATAGTCACGGGCCTCGTACGCGCGACGGAAGCCGCCGCTCACGACGTTGGCGCGATCGGCCGCCGCCTCGATCGCGGCGCTGCCGGTGTGATCGGCCACCCAGCCGAAGTTGAAGCCGCCGGGAGAGTGGAACGCGTTGCTGGCAGCGCGGATTCGTGACGCCCGCACAGCCTCGATCAGCTTGCGGCAAGCAAGGCTGCGCAGGTCCTCGCGAGGAACCGCCGGCCGGCCCATCCCCCCGCACATGTCGGCCGCCGCGAGGCCACCGACCGAGAAGTAGCTCGAGAACCCGGTTTCGACGGGGGCTTTCGACATGTACCTCGCGGCGTCGTTGAGGTAGGCCTCATCGCCCCCCGCGCGCCACAACAGGACGGAAGCCAGGGCCATGAAGCTCTGCCAGTCGGTGAACGGCATGCCCCCCGCCTGCTCGAGACCCTCGAGGCGCGGGCCCGCTGCGGACACCGCCTTTCCCCGCGCGAACCACTCCTGCGCGCGTTGCAGAAGAGCGCTGCCGCGAGCCGTTGCGGGTCCCTCGCGGAGCGATCCGGAGGCGAGCGCGGCAGCGGCGGCGCCGAGCGTCCCGCTCCCGGCCTCGCCGTACGCCTTCCGATGGGAGAATGCAGGGTTGGGAGAGGCGTCGTCGCGGCTGTAGTCGCGGAAGGTCGCGCCCTTGTGGTCCGACACCCCGCTCACCTGGGCGACGAAGGTGTCCGAGCCGGCGGGGTGCGTTTTCTCGAGCCACCTGACCCCGATGTCCGAGACCGTATGGAGCTTCGCTGCGTCAGCCGGATCGAGCTCGGCTGTGTAGTCGAGGAGCGCCGAGGCCATCGCGGTAGTGACCGTGAACTTGACCGCGTCGCCCGCGTCGCGCCAGCCTCCGGAGACGTCGATCGTGCCGCCCTCTGTTGGACCACCGACGATCGGCGCCATCGAGTCGTTCAGGTGAGCGGGCCCGAATACCGGGTTGGGCTCGTTCCCGTCGGCGTTCACCCGGAAGATGGCGAGGAGCCGCAGGATCATTGCCCGGCGCGCGCTCGTGCTCACTCGCCACGGCGCCGAGTGGAGCCTGCCCACGCGGATCCGGTACGACCCGGGGCGATTGACTCGGCTGAGGTCGGCCCGTGCGGCATGCCGCCACGGCGAGGGAGAGCCGTGCGTGCGCTCGAGCCGGCCCCTGAGGACTATCCCGCCGCCCAGCCGTCGCACGCTGAAGCGCTCGCCGACAAGCTTGCCGTCGGAGACGACGATGGCGACCTTCGGATCGCGCGGAGCCGACAGGGCGCCAACCCTGATCGCGTCCGGCGGCGAACCTTGAGCCGGCGAGGCCTGGCAGCAGGCGAGCGCGATACAAGCGCATGCGCTCGTGGCGATCATCGGAAGCGCGGGCATCGGAGGCCTTCTTTCGCTTCGCGGGAACGTGCCGACGACGCTACGCCGCCGCGGTAAGCGTGGAAACGGGGCTACCCCGAGTCTGTTCTCCGTGCTAGCCCCAAACCTCGCCGTCGCTCGGCGTCAAGGGCTTCAAGGCACGGTTCCTTACCATCGAGACATGGCTCTCCAACGGATGGACCACGTCGGCATCGTGGTCGACGACCTCGCAGCCGCGACCGAGTTCTTCGTCGAGCTCGGACTGGTGCTGCAGGCCGAGTGGTCCGCGGAAGACCGCTCGGTGGACCGCATCGTGGGGCTCGAGGGCGTACGAACCGAGGTTGCGATGATGCAAACTCCGGACGGCAACGGTCGACTCGAGCTGGTGAAGTTCCACTCGCCGTCACACCAGGGCGACAACGGCCACGCGCCGGCCAACACCCCGGGGATCCGCCACATCGCATTCGCCGTCGAGGACGTCGAGGCGGTCGTTGCCGGCCTGCGAGCCCACGGCGCTGAACTCGTCGGCGAACTGGAGCGCTACGGGGACAGTTACCGGCTCTGCTACGTCCGCGGCCCGGAGGGAATCATCATCGAGCTGGCGGAGCGGATCGGCTGACGGGAGCTCACAGCTCGAGCGTCTTGTAGACGGCCCAGCCCACGGCCACCATCGGGACAGCGAGGAAGGCGCCGACGATCCCGAGCAGCTGGCTCCCCACGATCACCGCCGTGAGCGTGACGATCGGGTGGAGATTCACCGTCTGCTGGTAGACGAGCGGCGTCACGAACATGCTGTCGAGCTGCTGGGCGACCAGGATCACGACGGCCATCGCGATCGCCCCGCCCGTCCCGACGGCGGCCAGGGTGACCAGCACGATCACGGCCCCGGAGACCCACGCACCCAGGATCGGCACGAACAGCGTCACGAAGCTGAGCAGCGCGAGCGTGCCGACGTGGGGCGTCCCGATGATCAGCATGCCGACCGTGATGACCGTGGTGTCGATCAGCGCGATGAGGCTGATGCCGCGGATGTAGCCGCTGGCCGCGTTCCAGGCCGCCCTGCCGCCCACGCCCACACGCTCACGGCGCCCGCTGCTGAAGCGGTCCCGAATCCATGCCCAGATGGAGTCCCCGCTCGTGACGATGTAGAGCAGGAAGACGAGCACGAGCAGCGCGCCGCTGACTATCTGCGCGGTGAACGACAGCCCGCCGAGGACGCCCTTCAGGACACCGCCAGCGGCATCCTTGGCCGCGGGCAGGATGCTCGCCAGGAAGTCGCGGATCTGCTGCTCGTGCTGCTCGACCCAGTCGTCGTTGTCGCGCAGCCACGTGACGACCTTGTCGGCGCCCTCGCTGATGTCCTTCCCGACGCCGCCGAGGTTGCCGAACAGCGTGTCAGTGAAGACCCACGCGAGCCCCAGGCCGGCGGCGACGACGAGCAGCAGGCTGAGGACCACGGCGAGCCAGCGCGCCATGCCGCGGGCGGTTGCCAGCTCGATCAGCGGCAGCAGCTGTGTGCTGATCAGCGCCGCCACGATCAGCGGAACGGTGGCCGCACGGGCGTACCAGATCGCGCCACCCACCAGGAAGACGCCTGCGGTGATCAGCAGCGCCTTGGCGCTCCAGGCGGCCATGGCGCTGCCGGCAGCGGCGCGGGGCCGGGATTGGGCCGACATGTCTCCTACTTCGACGTCCTGTCCATGCGTCCCTCCACCGGTGCGCCGCCGGCGAGTTCACCTGAGCCCGCCCCCTGGCCGTCGCCCGGCGTCCGGGTTACGATCAGGGCAGTGCGCGGATTCGCAATCTCGCTCGCACTGGCGCTGGCTGCCCTTGCGCTGCCCACGGTGGCCGACGCGGCCGTCAACTCGGCGTTCGACACCATGACCGGCGCGCTGTCCGTCTCGAGCACTGCCTCGGACCCGATCGCCGTCGCCTGCAGCGGCGGCAACGTGACCGTGAACGCCAGCCCGATAGCCGGCCCGGTGGCCTGCTCCGCCGTCACCTCCGTCACCGTCACGGGCGATTCGGGTGAGAACAAGCCGATCGACCTCGGAAGTGTCTCCTTCGTGGCGTTCACCGGGATCTCGACCTCCGGGACGCACGTGACCATCAGCGGCGGCTTCGGTGACGACAACATCATCGGCTCCTCGTTCGCCGACGAGATCAACGGCAGCGGCGGGACCAACGTCATGGGTGCAGGCGAGGGCAACGACCACTTCACCATGACGCAGGACGGCGCCACGAACACGCTGAACGGCGGCGGCGGCAACGACACGATCACGCTCGCCGGGAACTCGAACGGCAGCATCGTCGTCCACGCGAACGACTTCCAGAACCTCGACGGGGCGCACCAGATCGCGGACATCGAAGGGGCGACGGTCAACGCGCCCTTCCAGGAGAACCAGTTCGACATGACCGAGTCCCCGTTCCCGTGGACCATCAACGGCAACGGCTCGAACGACACGTTCTGGTCCAGCCCCTTCAACGACACGTTCAACGGCAACGGCGGCGGCGTTCCCGGGGACATCGCCGGCGCCAAGACCGACTCGGCAAGCGTGACGCTCTCGAACACGAGCCTCAGCGGCAGCGCGATCGGCACGGACACGCTGTCCGGAGTCGAGCAGGCCCAGATCCTGTCCCCGTCCGTGCTCGGCACCTCAAGCGCCGTCGTCGACAGCAACTGGGATGCCGGTGCCTTCACCAACGGGAAGGTCGATCTCGAGGGCGGGACCGGCAGCGACATCCTCGTCGGCGGTGCCGGCTCGGACGTGCTCGGTGCGCCGGCGGTGAACATGATTCCCGGCGGTGCGCTCGAGGAGGGCGACGACCTCCTGATCGGCAACGGCGGCAGCGACCAGCTCCGCGGCGGGCCAGGCACCGATACGGCGGGGCAGTCCGGAGTCGCCGCCGCGACCGTCGGCGCGAGCAGCATGAACGCGAACGGCACCGACACGTTCACGAGCATCGACGTGGTCTCGCTGGTCGGCACCGCCGGCGCGGACACCATGAGCGCCACCGCATTCGGTGGCCGCGTGATCTTCAACGGGCTCGGCGGAACCGACACGCTGACCGGCTCGGCGCAGAACGACACGATCACCGGCGGAGCCGACGCCGACGCGCTCACCGGGGGCGCCGGCGTGGACACGCTCCTGGAGACCGCAACCGGGCCCACCTCGGCGCTGCTCACGGACTCGACCCTGAGCGGATTCGGCGGCGCGCCCGACGAGGCGATCTCCGGCTTCGAGGCCGCTCAGCTCAACGGGAGCGCGGGCGCCGACGTGTTCGATGCGTCCGCCTTCACGGGGCCGGTGACGCTCGTGGGCGGCGACGGCGCCGACACCCTGACGGGCGGCACCGCAGCCGACTCGCTGGTCGGCGACGCGGGCGCGGACACGCTGAACGCCAGGGACGGCGGCGCGGATGCGCTCATCGACTGCGGCGCCGACGACGACGGTGCGGAGACGGACACGGCCGACCCCACCCCGGTGGGATGCGAAACCGTCAACGGCGCTCCCTTCGTGCCGCCGGGCAATCCCGGCGGTCCAAGCGGTCCGAGCGGCCCCGGCGAGACGCTCGACACGACCGCTCCGGTGATGGGCATCTCGGTGGGGCGCGTGAACCGCCGCGGCCGGCTGCCGCTCCGCCTCACCTGCCCGGCCACCGAGCAGTCCTGCACCGGCCGCTTCGTGCTGAGGCTGGCCGGAAAGCGGAAGACGAAGCTCGGAAGCGCGACCTTCACCGTCGCCGGCGGCACGGTCGTGCTCCTGAAGGTCAGGCTGACGCGGAAGGGCCGCGCCCTGCTACGGAAGCGCGGGCGGCTCAAGGCGGTCCTGACCCTCACGGCGACGGACGCGGCCGGCAACACGCTGACGCGAGCGAAGACGATCCGCGTCAGACGCTGACGGCGTCCGGCTGGCGGCTACCCGTAGGGCGGGTGGCGGGTTACCCCATTGGAAGCGGTCCTCCCGAAAAGGAGGCTGTCCGGCATGAACCCACACGTCCGAAAGCTCATTCCTTCCAGCTCCATGGTCGTCGCCGTGATCGCCCTCCTCGTGGCGATGTCCGGCTCCGCCGTGGCGGCCTCGCTGATCACCGGCGAGCAGATCACGGACGGGACGATCCAGACGAAGGACCTGTCCAAGAAGACCCGCACCAGGCCGGCGAGCGCCTCCGCCGGCGAGCGCGGCCCGGCCGGCCCCGCCGGCCTGAAGGGTGACCGCGGCGCCGATGGAAGGGACGGCCCCGCCGGCGCGGCCGGCGCGGTCGTGCGCCGGGGCGAGAGCGAGGTCGGTGCTCACCAGAGCGGCATCGCGTTCGCCCACTGTCATCCGGGTGAGGAGGCCATCGGGGGCAGCGGCGAGTTCGCTGTCATCGACGGCAAGGAGTGGATCCAGCAGACCGATCCGGCCAGCGCCACGCAGGTGGCGAGCGACGGCTCGAAGGCGGACGGCTGGCTCGCGCGTGGCTTCAACGACGAGGACGAGACACAGACGTTCACAGCGTTCGCGGTGTGCGTCCCGACCGGCAGCGACTAGCTCGGGGCACTGGCCGCTAGGTCAGGAGGGCGCGGAGGCTCTCATGCTCGTCGCGGCACGCCGGGCAGCCTGCAAGGTGCTCGCGCATCCCGGGCACGCGAGCGTCCGCGTCCGCCCCGCGCAGCTCCAGCTCCACGTACTCGTCCAGCCGCTCGAAGCACTCCTCGCAGCCGATGTCGGGGCCAGCCGGGCCGAGCAGGCGCTGGAGGCGATCGCTGGCGTCGCTCATGGGGTCACCTCCTCCATGTGGCCGGCGGCGACCAGCTCCGAGCGGAGCTTCGCGCGAGCGTCGTGCAGGGTCTTGTAGAGCGCGCCGCGGGTGGTGTCCATCCGCTCCGCGAGCACGTCGATCGGCACCTCGTTCAGGGCGAGCGCCGTGAACACCCTGCGCTGATGCGGCGTCAGCGTCTCGCTCACCGCCCGCTTCAGGGCGCCCAACAGCTCGGCGGTCTCCGGCCCGCTCTCCACCGGCGGGCGATCGTCCGCGAACGACGGCCAGCTCTCCGGCTCGAGCACGACCTCGCGGCCCTGCCACGCGCGCCGGCGCACCCTTACTCCCGCCTCGAGCAGGGCGAACTTGTACGCCCAGGTCGTGAACCGGCTCGCGCCGCGATAGGTGTGCAGCTTGGCGAGGATCGCGACCAGCGCGTCGTCGGCGGCCTGTGTGGCGAGATCCTCCAGCTCCTCGCCGCGCACGTGCGCGAGCGCCGCCCGGCGGCGGCCGATCTCGAAGCGGGCGGCGCGCAGGAGCAGGTCGTGGAGGTCGGCCACCGCCTCCTCGCGCTCGCTGCCGCTCGCGCTGAGCGCGTCAACCCAGTTTCGTTCCACGGGAATAGGAGCGGCCACCGCCATCGAACTATTAGCGATCGCGAGCGGCCAACCCTTACCGATGGCGTAAGAACGGCGCGAACGCGGTCGCCAACCGGGGCATGAGCACAATCGCAGCAGCACTCCGACCCGCACCGATCCCGAGGCGGGAAGTCCTCACCCGCGACCCCGCGGCGCAGGCCTTCATGCTCCTTCGGATCGTCTTCACGGTGGCGCCGATCCTGTTCGGACTCGACAAGTTCGCAAACGTCCTGACCGACGACTGGACGCGCTATCTCGCCACCGAGTACAACGACATCATCCCCGGCAGCGCCGCCGACGCGATGCACATCGTGGGGATCGTCGAGATCGCGGCCGGCCTGATCGTCGCGATCACCCCGCGCTTCGGCGGGCTGCTCGTGGCGGCCTGGCTCGCCGGGATCATCCTCAGCCTGCTGCTGGTGGGCGGCTACGGGGACATCGCCCTGCGCGACTTCGGGCTACTGGCCGGTGCCGTTGCGCTGTCACGACTGGCGGGCTCGAGCGCGGCCACGGGGGCAGCGCCCGACTCCGCCCTGTGATCCCGGCTACGCCGCTGCAGGCTCGGCCACCGGCGCCGGCGGTGCGTTGCGGCCGGCCAACACGCCTCCGTCGATCGGCATCGTCGTGCCGGTGATCCACCCGGCTCGGTCGCTCACGTAGAACAGGATCGCCTCGACCACGTCCGCGGGCGTTCCGTGGCGGCCGAGCGGGTGGAAGGCGTTCACCGAGTCCAGCACCTCGCGCGCCTCACCGGCCGTCATGAAGCGCTCGTACGCCGGCGTCTCGACGAAGGCGAGCGCGACGGTGTTGACGCGGATGTCGTGCGGCGCCAGCTCGATCGCCAGGTTCTTCGTGAGCGAATGCCGCCCGGCCTGGGCGGCCGAGTACGCGCTTGTGGGGGTCGCGGTGATCGCGTCGATCGCCCACATGGAGCCGACGTTCACGATTGCGCCACCGTCGCCCTGCTCGGCCATCACGCGCGCGGCGGCCTGCGAGGTGTAGAAGGTCGGGCGGAGGATGGAGTCGAGCGCCTCCTCCATGTGCTCCTCCGTCTGCTCGAGGAACGGAACCGGACGGAAGATGCCCGTGCTGTTGACGAGCACGTCCACGCGGCCGAACCGTGCGACAGTCTCGCCGATCAGACGCTCGGCGTCCCCAGCCGAGCTGACGCCGCCACTCACCAGGCCGACGCGCTCGCCGCTCGGGTCAAGCTCGCTCTTGGCGGCCTCAAGCACATGTCGGCGGCGGCCGGCGAGGACAACCGAGGCGCCCTCGTCGAGCAACCGCGCCGCGGCCGCTTTGCCGATTCCGCCTCCACCGCCGGTGATGACCGCGACCTTGCCCTCGAACTCCGCCCATGTCGACCTCCTAATGTGATTTCTCCGGAAACTATCTTCATGCACCGTAGCACGAGATAGTTTCCATGTAAATCACTTGCTAGAGTCGGCGAGGTGGCCACTCGGATCCCGCAACCGCATCTGGATGCCTGGCGCGGCGTGCTCAACGCGCACGCCGCCGTGGTGGAGCGCGTGGAGCGCGCGCTCGCCGAGGCCGATCTCCCCCCGCTCGCCTGGTACGACGTGCTGTGGGCCGTCCGCCGCGCTCCCGGCCGGCGAGCACGCATGGCGGAGCTCGCAGAAGGCCTCACGGTCAGCCGAGGCGGGCTCACCAAGCTGGCCGACCGGCTGGAGGGCGAGGAGCTGTTGCGGCGCGAGGCCGCCGATGACGACGGCCGCGGCGTCTTCGCGGTGATCACCGGCGACGGCGAGCAGATGCTGCGCCGAATGTGGGACGTCTACTCGAGGGTGCTTCGAGAGACGCTCGTGGACGCGATCGGCACCGACGACGCCGCGGTGATCGCCGAAGGCCTCGAGCGGACG
>Ga0126306_10000816_pt1 | contig 15666 bp, 14 predicted proteins | sample Plot27_FD_92592 | JGI IMG/M metagenome (GOLD analysis project Ga0126306, IMG submission 92592) | Serpentine soil microbial communities from UC McLaughlin Reserve, CA, USA - Plot27 | ecosystem: Environmental > Terrestrial > Soil > Grasslands | place: USA: UC McLaughlin Reserve, Lake County...
ATCGGGTTGTTCTCGTCGCCGGCCCGGCCGGTCACCAGCGTCGCGTGTGCGAGCAGTGCGTCCGGCTCGACACCGTGCGCCGGCCGCACCCGGGAATCGTGGTGGATCAGCAGCGAGACGCCGCGCCGCGGGCCGCCGTCGGCGATCCGGAGCAGCTCGTCCTGGACCGTGGTGTCCACACCGGTCGGGTAGTCGAGCACCACCAGCAGCCGGTACGGCTCGGGCTGCACGCCGGTGGCGGCGACCAGGCTGCCCAGATCCGGCACGCTGTGCGCGCCGACCAGCTCGGCCACCCTGGCGACCGCCGAGCGCAGCGTGTTCAGCCGGGTGGTGAACTCGGTCGCGGTGGCCACCGGCTCGCTGAAGATGTCCGCCGACGCCCGGCGCAGCCCCGCGAACGGGCTGAACACCCCGCGGATCCGCGGATCGAAGACGACCACCTCGAGCCGCCCGGCGGGCGCGGTAGCGAGCGCCCGCAGCACCAGCCCGGTGAGGACGTCCGTGGGCCAGGTCGCGTCCTGCCCGTGCACCACTGCGAGGTTGCCGACGTCGAGCAGCGGCACCAGCGCGGGCAGGTCCTCGAGCTGCTCGCCGTCCGGCGCCACGCCCGCCACCACCAGCGCCCCGAGCCGCAGGTGCCGGACCGAGCCGGCGGCGAGCCAGTCGGCGGAGCGCCACTCCGGAGCGTCCCAGGGCGCGGCGGCCGGTCCAGGGGCGAGCCGGGCGGCGCGGCCGAGGAGCAGTGTCCGGATGCGCTCGTACGCCTCGCTGGCCTCCGCGTCCGCCCGGGTGAACTCCCGGTGCCGCTGCCGGCCGGCGTCCCGTTCCGCGACGTGGAAAGCCTGGGTCGCCGCGCCGCGGGCGGCGTGCGCGGCCGCGGCGAGCGCCTCGACCGCGGCACTGAGGCGGAGGAAGGTGGCGCGCAGCCGCTGCTGCTCGGCGGCGGTCTCCACCGAGTCCGACTCGGGCGCACCACGCAGCGGTGAGCCGCTGACCGGGGCCTGCGGCGGCCGGGGTGGCTGGGCGGCGCGACGCAGGTCGCGGGGAACCGCCGGGCCGGGGCGCTGCCTACCCCGCCACGGCGGGCCGGGGCGGTCGTTCATGCGGGCCGCCTCACAGGTGCTCGCCGATTTCCTTGCCGCGCCGGCCGGCCTGGGTGAGGGCGACGGAGGCGGCCGTACACGCCTTGGCCGCGTTGTCGTACGCCTGGATCATCTCGGCGTAGCGGGCCTGCTGGCTCGTCCCGTGGATCTGCGCCCGCGAGGCCGCCGCCGCAGCCTCCAGCCGTTTGCGCAGGTTGTCGAGGGCGCCGGCCATCGACGCGGCGTCCTTGGCGACGGCCGTCATCTGGCTCTTCAGCTTCAACAGCTCTGACGACATGCGGTGTCGAACCTCCCCGAGACCATTCGCGCTACCTACCGTAGTCAGGCAGGCGCTTCCGGTGAACGACGCCCTCCATCAGCGCGCCGTCAACGCCCGTAAAGCCTCCCGCATCCGCTCCACCTCGCGCGCGTCGAGGTTGGCCTGCCGGTCGATGTCGAACTCGCCGAGCGGCTGCTCGGTGTCGGCTTCCACCACCGCGACGTGGATCATGCCCTCCTCGTCGTAGGAGATCACGACATCGATGGGGACGGACACGGCCTGCGGCGGGATGGCGATCCGGGCCACCCCGACCACGGTGACGAACTGCAGTTCGGTGTCGTCGCCCTCGGTCACGACCAGCAGGATCTCGCGCTGGTTCTCCGCGACCGTGCGGTACCGGCGCCGGCCGGAGCAGGGGATCGGCGTGTTCGGCGCGATCAGCACGGTGTTGCTCTGCTCGCCGGTCTCGGCCGAGCGGGCCACCACGCCGAGCCCCTGTGACGTGACGTCGTGGATCACCGCCGGCCGGCGGACGGTGTCCGGCCGCGGCCCGCCGGTCCGGGCCCGGACCAGCGCATCGGCGTGGAGCGCCGCTCCGAGCGCCACCGCCTCGTCGGGGTGGACGGACCGGTCCGCGCGCACGCCCGTGACCCGCTCCAGCATTGCCGGCACCATCGGCATCCTGGTCGATCCACCGACGAGCAGGGCGGTGCTCAGGCCGCCGCGCCGGAGCCCGGACTCGGCCAGCACCTCGCGGACGATCTCTTCGGTGCGCCGCAGTAGCGTGGCGGTGAGCCGCTCGAACGTGAGCCGGGTGATCTCGACCTGGTACCGCTGCCCCTCGACGGACAGCGCCACGGTCGCCTCCGGCAGCGCGCTCAGCGTCCGCTTGGCGTGCTCGCACCGGTCCCGCAGCTCGGCTTCCAGCAGGTCACCGTCGAGAAGGGACGGTCCGCCGGCGGCCGCGATGCTCTCGTTCACGTAAACCATCAGCGCGTTGTCGAAGTCGAAGCCGCCGAGGTTCCGGTCGCCGGCGGTGGCGAGCACGGTGTATTCGCCGCCGGCGATCCGCACCGCGGTGACGTCGAGCGTGCCGCCGCCGAGGTCGTAGACGAGCAGCGTCTCGTCCCGGTCGGCGCCGTAGCCGAAGGCGAGCGCGGCGGCGGTCGGCTCGTTCAGCACGCGGAGCACGTCCAGGCCGGCGATCCGGCCGGCGTCGGCGGTGGCCCGGCGGCGGGCGTCGTCGAAGTACGCCGGGACGGTGATCACCGCCTCGCCGCACGGTTGCCCGAGCGCCGCGCTGGCGTCTTCAGCCAGCCGGCGCAGGATCAGCGCGGAGATCTGCTCCGCGGTGTATGCGGTGCCGCGCGCGGTCTCGAAGCGCCAGGCCGGGTCGCCGACGTGCCGCTTGACGAACTCGACGCACTCCTGGGGAGCGATAGTGGCTGCCCGCTTCGCGGCCAGCCCGACGTGCGGCGCCTCCCCGTCGAAGTAGACCACCGACGGCGTGGTCGGCTCGCCGTCGGCATTGGGCAGGATGGCCGGCCGGCCGGCGAGGTCGACCACGGCAACCGCGGAGAACGTCGTCCCGAGGTCGATCCCGACCGCCACCATCCGCGCCCGCCTACCGGGCCCGGTCCGGCTCGCCAGGGCCACGCCCGCGGCGGCGCGGCACGGTGTGCTCGATCAGCGCCGCGTTCCGCTTGTACTGCGGCTCGAAGCAGGTCATCAGGACCGCGCCGACGAACGCCAGCAACGCCAGCCCGCCGGCCACGAGCACGATCAGCTCCGCCTGGCCGGCGCCCCGCAGGCCGGCGTCGAGCAGGTTCGGCGCGCAGCAGCAGGCCGCCAGCGTCAGCAGCCCGAACCCGACCGGCCAGCGGTAGTTCCGGCGCAGCAGCGCGGCCGAGAACCGGCGGCGCTGGGCCTTGCGGGCGTAGTCGCGCTGGCGCCGCAGGTCGTCGTTGACCACCGGGTCCGGCGCCTGCACCGAGAGCCCGCGGTTGCTCAGAGCCTCTACATAGGATGCTTGCGACGCGGTCGAGATGAGCAGCCCACCGTTGGGCAGCTCGTGCTGCGCCGCGACCGCGCGATCGGCCAGCGCGCGGGCGAGCAGGGTCCGGGCGTCGCCGTCGTCGGGGTTGGCCTGGTACGCCGCCTCGGCCTCGGAGATCGCCTCGTCGAGCCGGCCCTGGTCGGCCAGGGCCCGGACCACGCGGGCCCGGAACTCGGCGTTGCCCGGCGCGAGCCTGGACGCGGTGCGGTACGACGAGAGCGAGCGGGCGTGATCTCCGGCCTTGGCCAGGATCCAGCCCCGGGTGGCGTGCAGCGTCGCGTTCTCCGGCTCCAGGCTCAGCGCCCGCTCGATCGCCTCCCTGGCGCCCCAGTCGTCCTCCGCGCCGGCGGACGCCTCGGCCAGCACCGACCAGGCGTACGCGTTCTGCGGATCCGCCTCGACCGCGTGCCGCGCGGTGAACGTGGCCACGTCGAACTGGCCGGCCTCGAGCTGCTGGACCGCGCGGAGCAGGTACTTCTCCTCCTCGCGCGGGGGCGTGGCCGGGCGCTGCCGGGGCTGGTGCGCCTGCGCGTCGTACGCCTGGCGGCGGGCGGGGTCGAGCAGCGTGCGTTCGGCCTCGTCGAGCTGCTGCATCCGCCGCTCGGCCTCCTGCCGGACGCCGATCTCGGGCGACGTGGTGCGCCGGCGCCAGGTACGGCGCTGCTCGGTCACCGCGGAGCGGATCGCCTCGTCCGACGCGTTCGGGGGCAGGCCGAGCAGCTCGTACAGCCCCGCGTCACCGCCGGCACCCGGAGCGGCCCCAGGGCCGTGGCTCGCCACCGCGCGTCCTCCGCATCTGTCCCGCCGCGCTCGTGTGGCGACTATAGCGGCGGCGCCCGGACCGGGACCTATCGCCGGCGCGGCTCAGCCCGCTCGAGTGTGGCCGGCCCCGGGCTCGAGTGTGGCCGGCCCCGGCTCGAGTGTGGCCGGCCCCGGCTCGAGTGTGGCCGGCCCCGGCTCGAGTGTCGGAATTTTGCTCGTTCTGGCGCGATTCAGTTGCGCAAAATTCCGACACTGGAGGGTCACTGGAGGAGCCACTGGGGGGTTCACGGAGGGCCCGGGAGGGCGGGCCTCGGCGGGGTAGGGGCTAGCGGCGGGGGCTAGCGGCGGCGGTCGAGGAACGCGGTCATCCTGGCCTGCTTCTCCTCGTCCTCGAAGAGCAGCGCCTGGCTCAGCAGATCCACCTCCGGATGCGCGGCCTCCGGCGCGTCGACGGCGGCCTTGGTGAGGCGGAGCGCGAAAGGACTGCCCTTGGCGACCTCGTCCAGCAGCCCGTGCGCGGCGTCCAGCAGCTCCGCCGGCGGCGTCACCTTCGACACCAGCCGCACCGCCAACGCCTCCTCCGCGCTGAGCCGGCGCCCCGTGAAGAGCAGCTCCTTGGCCAGCCCCTCGCCGACCAGCCGCGGCAACCGGTACGTCGCGCCCGCACCGGCCAGGATGCCGAGCCGCACCTCCGGCTGACCGAAGTAGGCCCGGTCGGTGCAGATCCGTAGGTCACACGCGTACGCCAACTCGGCGCCGCCGCCCAGCGCGGGACCGTCGATCGCGGCCAGGGTCGGCAGCGGCAGCTTGAGGATGCGGGCGAAGAGACCCTGGTTGATCGCCGCCAGCGCCTCGAACCGGCCGCGCTCACGGAGCTGCGCGATGTCGGCCCCGCCGGCGAAGACCCCGTCGGCGCCGCCGGTGAGGAGCAGCAGCCGGGGCGCCCGCTCGAGCTCGGCGCAGACCGCCTGCAGCTCGTCCACCATCCAGCCGTCGATTGCGTTCCGCCGCTCCGGCCTGGCGAGGGTCACGACCAGCCGGTCGGCACGCTCGTCGACGGTCAGCGAGGAGAACCCGCGCGCCCAGTCGGGTTGCGCCACGTTCTCGGTCACTCATACCTCCTGGCGTTGACCGTCCACCCAGCGGTAGAACCCCTGGCCGGTCTTCTTTCCGAGCTCACCGTGGGCCACCTTCTGAACCAGCAGCTGGGGTGGGGCAAAACGGTCACCGTACGCGGCTTGGAGAGTACGCGCGATGTTTAACCGGACATCGAGCCCGACCAGATCCGTCAGCTCCAGCGGCCCCACCGGATGCCGGTACCCGAGCACCATCGCCTTGTCGATGTCGGCGGCCGACGCCACCCCGTCGGCGACCATCCGGATCGCCTCCAGCCCCAGCGTGACGCCGAGCCGGGAGGTCGCAAACCCCGGCGCGTCCCGAACCACCACCGGATCCTTGCCCAGCGCGGCTACCGCGCCGAGGGCGTCGGCCACGGTCTGGTCAGACGTACGCGGGCCGACCACGACCTCGACCAGGCTCATCGCCCAGACCGGGTTGAAGAAGTGCAGCCCGATGAACCGGTCCGGCGCGCGCAGGTCCCGGGCCAGCTCGGCGATCGCGATGCTGCTGGTGTTGGTGGCGAGGAGGTGCGGCTCGCGCTCCTCGGCGGCGGCGAGCACCTCGCGCTTGAGGTCCAGCCTTTCCGGGACGGCCTCCACGAGCAGGTCGGCCGCGGGCTCGACGTCGTCCGGCCCGGCCCGGACGGCGAGCCGCCGCCGCGCATCGCCGGCCTGGTCGGCGGTGAGCTTGCCGCGCCCGACAGCGCTGTCCCAGAGCTCGCCCAATCTGGCCACCGCCTGCTCGCGCCGTGCGGCGTCGACCTCGATGATCTCCACCGTGTAGCCCGAGTTCAGCGCGGTGTATGCGATGCCGAGGCCCATCGTGCCGGCGCCCACGACTACGAGGCGTTGCATTCTTTCTCCGTGTTCACTCTCCGCTTACTGCCCGCTGCTTACGGCCGGTGACGACATTACAGGGGCGCGATGACATTGCAAGAGAGTGTCACATCCGACGGGTGGGCGGAAGCTTAACCGTCCCGAACCGCGACGAGGGGCACGGTCTGGCCGCGGCATGGCCGTGACCAAACCGCACCCCTCGGGCGCGGGAGCGGAGCCCATGATGAGCTCCGTGATGTGTCGTTACTCGCCGGTGCGCTGCTGCGGGATGCCCGCGAGCAGGGCGCGGACCTCGGACTCCCGGTAGCGGCGGTGCCCACCGAGGGTGCGGATCGCGCTGAGCTTGCCGGCCTTGGCCCACCGGGTCACGGTCTTGGGGTCGACACGGAACATGGTCGCGACCTCAGCCGGCGTGAGCAGGGGCTCCGACTCGGGCGTGCGGGTTGCCATGGTGACTCCATTCAGCTGCAGTTGCGGCCTGCGCCGCATTGACCTTCATGGTCGTGCGTGTCCGCCTTGTCTGACATGGGCCGAAAGGATGATCCTCGCTAGCTATCCGGCGGAAATTGACACTCTGTGCTCATGGGACGTAACAGTGGGTAGATCTGCGCCGGCGTAGACGACGCAAAGTGACCCATTGGTTCCGCCCACCACGCGGGACGCAGCGACGGACCGCCGCATCGCCCCCAGCCGTCGCACTATGGTCAGTACAGGTCGGCACACCCGCCGGACCAGCCAGGACACGGCCCCACAAGGGCACGGTCGCCATTACCCCACGTGGGAGTCTGTGATGAGCGTCTTCACGGCCGACACCGGCCACGAACAGGTGGTCTTCTGCTCCGACCAGGCCAGCGGCCTGCGCGCGATCATCGCGATCTACTCGACCGCACTCGGCCCCGCCCTCGGCGGCACGCGCTTCTACCCGTACGCAACCGAGGCCGACGCCATCCACGACGCGCTCGAACTCAGCAAGGGCATGGCGTACAAGAACGCCCTCGCCGGGCTCGACCACGGCGGTGGCAAGGGCGTCATCTGGGGCGACCCGCGCACCGACAAGAGTGAGTCGCTGCTGCGCACGTACGGCCGGTTCGTCCAGTCGCTCGGCGGCAGGTACTACACCGCCTGCGACGTCGGTACCTACGTCACGGACATGGACGTGGTCGCCCGCGAGAGCCAGTTCGTCACCGGACGTTCGCCCGAGCACGGCGGGGCCGGTGACTCCAGCGTCCTCACCGCGTTCGGCGTATTCCAGGGCGCCCGTGCCGCGGCCATGCACCGCTGGGGCACCGACACCCTCGCCGGCCGGCGGGTCGGCATCGCCGGCGTGGGCAAGGTCGGCCGCCACCTCGTCGAGCACTTCCTCGGCGACGGCGCCTCGGTGGTCGTCGCGGACGTCAACACGGCCGCCGTCCAGGAAGTCCAGTCGCGGTTCCCGCAGGTCGAGGCCGTCGCCCCGGATGCGCTGGTGGCCACGCCGATGGATATCTACGCACCGTGCGCCCTGGGCGGCGCCCTGGACGACGAGACCGTGCCGGTGCTGCAGGCCGAGATCGTCTGCGGTGCGGCGAACAACCAGCTCGCCCACGCCGGCATGGACAAGGACGTCGCCGACCGCGGCATCCTCTACGCGCCGGACTACGTGGTGAACGCCGGCGGCGTCATCCAGGTCGCCGACGAGATCGAGGGCTTCGTCTTCGAGCGGGCCAAGCACCGCGCCGCCAAGATCTACGACACCACGCTGGAGATCCTCCGGATGGGCGACACCGAGGGCGTCACGCCGGCGGTCGCGGCCGACCGGCTCGCCGAGCGCCGGATGGCCGACGTCGGCCGGCTCCGTACGATCTACCTGCCCCGCTGACCTGGTGCGGTTCGATTCCGTCCGGCAGGGCGGAATCGAACCGGACAACTGATGCGTGTGGGGCGAACGTCCGGGGTGAGATGCCGAAGCGCGCTTCGGGACTGTACGGTGTAGGTACGAGAGATGCCATTCATCGGGGCCACTCGCGCAGAGGCCCCGTCACACCTGTGCGAGGGGGTCGAGCCAATGGGGCGCGGCCGTGCCAAGGCCAAGCAGACGAAGGTTGCCCGGGAGCTCAAGTACAGCTCGCCGAGCACCGACCTCGACGCTCTTCAGCGTGAACTCGCCAGCCCTTCGGGCTCGTCGCGTTCGTCGGCTTCTGACGGCCAAGAGGCCGAAGGCGACTTCGAGGACGAGTTCGAGGACGAGTACGACGATTGGGAGCCGCGCGGTCGCTGACGCGACCGGGGGCGGTCGGCGTTCTGAAGGCCAACCCTTGACGTGAACCCGGCCGGCCGTGCGAGCAGCACGGCCGGCCGGGTCGTCGTCGCTCTATGCCCGCACGAAGGTGCGGTGCGTCGCGGGCGCCGGGCACGCGAACGGCCACCGGGCACGCTAACGGGCGCCGGCCGAAGGCCGGCGCCCGTCCACACGTGACTCAGCGGGTGGCGTACGCCCCGACCAGCCGGGCGTCGGCGGTGCCACGCACGACCTCGCCGACCACCCACGCCGGCACGTGCCGTGCGGTGAGCAGCGCGAGCGCGCGGTCGGCGTCCTCCTTGCCGACGATGGCCACCATGCCGACGCCCATGTTGAACGTCCGCTCCATCTCGTGCTGGTCGATCCGGCCCCTGGCGGCGACCAGGTCGAAGATCGGCTGCGGTGCCCAACTGGACCGGTCGATCACGGCGTCCAGCGACGCCGGCATCACGCGGGCGACGTTGCCGGCGAGGCCACCGCCGGTGATGTGCGAGAACGCGTGCACGTCCGCCTCATCCTTGAGCGCCAGGCAGTCCTTCGCGTAGATCCGGGTCGGCGTGAGCAGTTCCTCACCGAGGCTGCGCTGGTTGCCGAGCTCGTCGACGACCGCGTCCAGCCGCATCCGTCCCGCGCCGAGCAGCACGTGCCGCACCAGCGAGTACCCGTTGGCGTGCAGGCCGGACGAGCCCAGCGCGATCAGCACGTCGCCATCGCGGACCTTCTCCGAGCCGAGCAGTTCGTCGGCCTCGACCACGCCCACACCGGTGGCCGCGATGTCGTACTCGTCGCGCCCGAGGAGCCCCGGGTGCTCGGCGGTCTCGCCACCCACCAGCGAGCAGCCGGCCCACCGGCAACCGTCCGCGATGCCGCCCACGATGTCGGCGATCTTCTCCGGCACCACCTGCCCGAACGCCACGTAGTCCTGGAGGAACAGCGGCTCGGCGCCGCACACCACCAGGTCGTCCACCACCATCGCGACCAGATCCACGCCGACCGTGTCGTGGATGTCCATCATCTGGGCGATGGCGAGCTTGGTGCCCACGCCGTCGGTCGACGACGCGAGCAACGGCTTTCGGTACTTGCTGGTGTCGAGGGCGAACAGCCCGGCGAAGCCACCGATGTTGCCGACGACCTCCGGCCGGAAGGTCTTCTTGACCTTGGCCTTGATGAGTTCGACGGCACGGTCACCCGCCTCGATGTCCACGCCCGCCTCGGCGTACGTGGAGCCCGGCGTAGCGAGCTTCTTCACTACTGCTCCCATCAGGGTCGGCGCAGAGCGTCCTCGCCGCCAGGACTAGCGGCGAGTTGGCGAACTGCGGCACCCGGGTTTACCCGGTCAATCCCCCGCTCGATCCCCTCCAGCACGTGCTTGCCGATCAGGTCGTCGGCCGGCAGCGCGATCGGGTACTCACCGTCGAAGCAGGCTCGGCAGAGCCGCGACTTCGGCTGTTCGGTGGCTGCGATCAGCCCTTCCAACGAAACGTACCCCAGGGAGTCCGCGCCGATCGCGGCGCGGATGCCGTCGGTGTTCAGGCCGTTAGCGATCAACTCGGCCCGGTTGGCGAAGTCGATGCCGTAGAAGCACGGCCACTTGACCGGCGGCGAGGAGATCCGGACATGGACCTCCACCGCTCCCGCTTCGCGGAGCATCCGGACCAGCGCTCGCTGGGTGTTGCCGCGGACGATCGAGTCGTCCACCACCACCAGGCGCTTGCCCCGGATCACGTCCCGAAGCGGATTGAGCTTGAGCCGGATTCCCAGCTGGCGGATGGTCTGCGACGGCTGGATGAACGTCCGGCCGACGTAGGAGTTCTTGACCAGGCCGAGCCCGTAGAGGATCCCGCTCTCCTGCGCGTAACCCACCGCCGCCGGCGTGCCGGACTCTGGTACCGGGATCACCAGGTCGGCCTCGACGGCGTGTTCCTTCGCCAGCGCCCGCCCCACCTTGACCCGGGCAGCGTGCACGCTGCGACCGGAGATCGTGGTGTCGGGACGGGCCAGGTAGACGTACTCGAAGACGCAGCCCTTCGGCTCCGGCGGCGCGAACCGCTCGGACCGCAGACCGTGCTCGTCGATGGCGATCAGCTCACCGGGCTCGACCTCGCGGACCACGCTCGCGCCGACGATGTCCAGCGCCGCGGTTTCGCTCGCCACCACCCAGCCGTGCTCGAGCCGACCGAGCACCAGTGGGCGGACGCCCTGGGCGTCCCGGGCGGCGTAGAGGGTGTGCTCATCCATGAACACGAAGCTGAACGCGCCGCGCAGAGTCGGCAGCACTTCGAGCGCCGCGGCCTCTAGCGAGAGGTCGGGGCGGGCGGCGAGCAGGCTGGTCACCAGCGAGGTGTCGTTGGTGGCCGCCATCTTGTCGGCGCCGAGCCCGGCCGAGGCAACCTGCCGGGCAAGCTCGGCGGTGTTCACCAGGTTCCCGTTGTGGGCCAGCGCCACCGTGGTGCCGGTGGAGGTGGAGCGCAGCGTGGGCTGGGCGTTCTCCCACGTCGAGCCGCCGGTGGTGGAGTACCGCGCGTGTCCGACGGCGACGTGCCCGCGGAGCGAGGCGAGCGTCGACTCGTCGAACACCTGGGAGACCAGGCCCAGTTCCTTGTAGACGACGACGCCTGATCCGTCGCTGACCGCCATGCCGGCAGCCTCCTGGCCGCGGTGCTGCAGCGCGTACAGACCGAAGTACGTGAGCTTGGATACCTCCTCGCCAGGGGCCCACACACCAAAGACCCCGCAGGCATCCTGCGGGCCTAGGTCGTGGGGATCGAGATCGTGCGTGAGTTTGCCGTCGCCTCTGGGCACGCGTTGATTCTAGTTGACGGATTCACGTGGCCAGCACCCGCAGTTTCCGCCGATGGTGAGGCTGCGAACACTGCTCGCAACGGGCCTTCCGCCGAGCGGCCTGATGTGGTTCACTCCCCGCGTGACCGCGACCGAGACCCCCGCTGCGCATCCGGCCTCTGCCGTGCTGCGCTGCGCGTGTTGGGCTGGACGGCGCGGGCACCTGTTCGATCAGTGTTGTCGGTGACGACCCGCCGCCCTGCCCGCACCCGGTGACTCCGGGGCGGGCGAAGCCTCGTCACCCCTTTGGACAACACAGCCATGCTCAGCCATCTCGAGCCGTACCTGCTCATGCCGTCCTCGCTCACCCCGACCGCGCTGCTGGAGCGCGCCGGGCTGATCGCCGGCACGCCGGCCCTGCTGGACGCCCTCGACGGCGCTGCCGACCGGACCGCGCCGGTTCGGGTCCGGCACACCCCGCTCTACGACGCCTGGCTGCTGCCATGGCAGCTGGGCGCCGCCACCGGCCTGCACGCCCACGACGGCGCGCACGGCGCCTACGTCGCGGTCAGCGGCGTGTTCCGGGAGACCATCGCGACCACGTCGGCCGTCCGGGAGCGGCTGGTGCACGCCGGCGAGCGGGTGGCGTTCCGGCCCGGGTACACGCACCGGCTGGCCGCGGTCGCCGGTGAACCGGCGGTCACGCTGCACCTCTCGTCGCCACCGCGCCCGTACGGGCCGTGCACGCCGGCGGTGCTCCCCGACCACGCGCTCATCGGGAGCTGACTCGCCGGCGGCGCTCGGTCAACGCTTGTGCCAGTCGTGGCGGCCAGTTCTAACCAAAGAGAATGAACCTCACGCACGCACGCACGTGAGTTCACTGCTATCGAGCCTCACCGTTCCGGTCGCCGGGTCCGCAACGAACACCGTACGTGCCATGATGCGGCTACCGGCCTCGTTGGTCAGGACGTCGGTCAACCTGAACACCTCAAGCCTCTCCGTCACCACGAACGTCGTCGTGCCGCCGCCCGAGAACCCCGTCGGAGTCGTGGTGATAGTCGATACGCCGTGCTCGACGAAACGCTCACCGTGAAAGTGCTGGAACAACGTCAGTGCGATTGTGACCGTGTGGATCTCGTCGGTGCACGGATTCACATCTTCGAACGTCACCTCGAAGGTATCGACCGTCGGAGGATCGGCCTCGGCTGGGGAGGCGAGCATTGCCACGACCAAGGCGGACGCGCCGAGCGTGCCCACGATTCTCTTGACCACAGCGACCGCACGGCTCGGAAGCAGCCTTCTCATCTCTTACCCCCCTCGTAGATTGGCCGGAGACTACAGGACCACGCACCTGCGGGGAACCCAAACTCGCCCGCCGCCGGCTGCACCCTTTCCATCAGGCTGATCCGGCTCTTCTGGCAGTGACTGGTGCGGGCCACGTCGAAGCGGCCCTGTTCGAAGTAACGGTTGGCCGCCTGGGCCCCGCCGCAGAACGCGAAGTACGGGCAGGTAGCGCGGCACGCCCTCAGGCCGGCGCGGAACTCCGCCACCCACGGCTGGCTGGCTGCGGCCGCCACCAGGCTGGCGAGGCGCGCAGCACGTTGCCGATCGCGAAGTCGCCGCCGCGGTGGTCGGTGAAGCCGGCGAGCTCTGGCGAGAGGAGCACCACGTCGCCGTCGTGGGTGACGGTGGGGAACGGATCTATCGCGCTCGGCAGGAATTGATCGGCGCGACCGTCGAACTCCGCGGCCACGTATCCGAGCACCCGCTCGATCTCACGTACCTTGAGAACGGGATTCCGCCGCCAGGCCTCGGCGAGCGCGACCCAGAATCCGGTCACCGCGCGGGCGTCGAAATCATTCTTGCGGACGTTGACGCCTTCCTGTTCCTCGATTTTGACGCCGAGTACCGCGCAACCAAGCTCGGCGAAGAATTCGTAGAGTTCCGCGGTCCGCTCGGCGGTCGGATCGGACACCACCGCGATCGCCGAGAACTCCAGGCGGTGCCGGCGCAGCAGACCGATGCCACGCATGATCGAGCGGTACGCCGGCCGGCCCACGTCACCCGGGACCCGCTCCGGTCGGCGGGGCCGTCGACGCTGACGCCGACCCGCACGTCATGGTCGGCGAGGAAGCCGCACCACGCGTGGTCTATGAGCGTCGCGTTGGTCTGGACGTGGTGCCGGACGCCACGGAACGGGCGCATCAGATCGCCGAGGTGCTCACGCCCGACCGAGAGCGGTTCGCCGCCGTGCCAGATCACGTCGAACGGCGATTCGGCGGCCCACTCGATTACGGGCCCGGCCACGGCGCGCGCCACCTGCACCCGCATTCGCTGATCGGCGCGGCGGAAGGGCAGATAGCAGTAGGAGGTTACGGAAGGGGCAGGTGTGGCCCGAGGTCGGCGCGGGCCCCGCTGGCGCTCACCCGCCCGGTGCCCACCGCCTCCGCCCAGCCCAGCCGGGCGGTGGCCAACAGGATCCAGGTGACCGGATCGGTCTCGACCACGTTCGGCGGCGTGCCCCGGGTGTGCCGCGGCCCTTCGATGCACTGCACCGCTCCGTACGGTGGGACGCGCACCTCCACCGAGCGGCCGGGCCGGCTCCGCGCGAGAACGCTGAGCAGGTGCCTGGTGGCCTGCCGGAGCGCCGCCGGATCGGGCGCCTGGCCGGCGTCCAACGCCGTGAGAGCCGTCTCAACCGCCACCGGATCCTCGATCGAACGCGCCACACAGGCAGCCTATGCTCCCGGTTGCATGTGATGTCCGAGTAGGCGGAGTGCCGGTCGAAAAGGCATAGTGTCCGACGGACCAGCTTTACAGCTGCGGAGGTCGGCGTGCGAGGGAGACCGGAGGACGGGGTGGGCACCGCCCGGCGGGCAGGTGCGCTGGCCCTGTCGTGCCTCGGTGGTGTCCTGGCCGCCCTGGCGTTGGGGACGCCAGCCTACGCCGAGGACGCCGACCTGCGCCTGGAGATCCGTACCGGCGAGCTCGAGCTCACCACCGCCGGCCAGCCGCAGACCTTCATCGCGGTCGTCACCAACGACGGGCCGAACCCGGTCGCCGCGCCGGTCGTCAACTTCCAGGCGCCGCTCAGCTCCCGCGGCGTGACCGTGGCGAGCACCTCGCTGGCCTGCTCGCCGGCGAACGGCCCGAACGTGCTGGCCTGCCCGCTGCCGGCGATGAACCCCGGCCAGAGCACCGAGGTGACCATCCAGCTGGCGCCGCCCGGCAACGGCGCGGTCGCTCCGGGCGAGAACGTGACCGAGGATGGCAACGCCTGGGTCACCAACCCGGCCGGCGGTGATCCCAACAACGGCAACGACGGAGGATCCTTCAAGGCGGTTCTCAAGTCCAGTGGCTCTGGCGTCACCGAGGTCGCCGGATCGGTCGTCGACGGCTCCAGCGGCCAGCCGCTCGCCGGCGCCACGGTCGAGGTGACCGACAGCGGCGGTGCCAGCGGCCAGACCACCACCGACAACGACGGGCGCTTCGTCTACCGGCCGGACCCGCAGTCCCCGCTCCACTCCGGCCGGATCACCATCAAGGCCAGCAAGGCGGGGTACGACACCAGCCGCACCACCGTCAACACCGACGGCGGCAGCATCAACGACATCCAGCTCGCGGTGAGCCCCGCCGCGGCGACCAGCCCGACCCCGCCGCCGAGCCCTACCGCGGCGCCGTCGTCGGCGGCGGCCAAGGCTCCGGCCGCCGCCAGCAACAAGTCCGACGACTCCTCGGTCTCGCTGCTCGTGGTGATCCTGGTGAGCGTGCTGGCGACCGGCATCCTCGCCGGCGCGGCGCTCTGGGTGGGGCTACGCCGCAACCGCGAGCAGGAGCCGGCGACCGCCGGGGCGAATCTCGGCGACGCGCCGACCGTGCAGCTGCGGATGCCGAATCTCGGGCCGCGCCCGGGGCCGATGGGCGGCACTCAGGTGATGCCGCCGATGGGTGATCATGATCACACCTTTGCCGTCGACACCACCCAGCAGATCCCGGCGCCGGACAGCGGCCAGCTGATCCCGCTGGCCCCGCCGTCGCCGTTCGAGGTGCCGCCGGCCGGCCAGTACGACCAGACCGCGCCGTTCGGCCCGCCCACAGCCAGGCTGGAGCAGCAGACCACCGCGTTCAGCTCGGCGCCCGGCGCCTTCCCCGACGTGGCCGGCCCGCCGCCGGGGCTGTTCGCACCGCTCCCCGACGCGACGATCCCCAGCCCGGTGCCCCCGCCCAGCTCGGTGCCCCCGGCGCCGGGCACCGCCGCGCCCGCGCCGCCGCCGTTCGCGCCACCCCCGCCCGACGCGGGGCCGGAGCCTCAGTTCGACGCTCCGACGCCGACGTACACGCCGACGCCGTTCGGCGCGGAATCCCCGGTCGGGCCCGTTCCTCCGGTCAGCTCGGTGCCACCCAGCCCCGCGCCGCCTCCCGGGCCGCCGCAGCCATCACCTGCCCCGCCGCAGCCCAGATCCGCTCCGCCC
>Ga0126306_10000817_pt1 | contig 15662 bp, 14 predicted proteins | sample Plot27_FD_92592 | JGI IMG/M metagenome (GOLD analysis project Ga0126306, IMG submission 92592) | Serpentine soil microbial communities from UC McLaughlin Reserve, CA, USA - Plot27 | ecosystem: Environmental > Terrestrial > Soil > Grasslands | place: USA: UC McLaughlin Reserve, Lake County...
ACGCGGTTCATCGCGCTCTCCTCGGGGATCACGGCCGCGGCGTCCGGATCGCGCGGGTCGAGCATCAACGCGAAGCCGAAGTCGCTCGGCAGCCCGTTCCCGTCGAGCCGCTCCCACGTCGTGCCGCGGTCGTCCGAGCGGTAGACGCCGCAGTGGTTCTGCTGCCAGAGACGGTCGGGATTCGCCGGGTGGAGCAGCACCTTGTGGACGCACTGGCCGACCTCGGGGCCCGGGTCCGGCAGGAAGTCGGCCGCAGTGCCCTTGTTCGCGGGCTCCCAGCTCTCGCCGCCGTCGTCGGTCCGGAACACACCTGCCGCCGAGATGCCGATCACCATTCGTCTCGGATCGCTCGGGTCGACGTTGATCGAGTGCAGGCACATGCCGCCCGCGCCTGGGTTCCACTGCTCGCGGGTCTCGTGGTGGAGGATCCCCTCGTTGGCCTGCCACGTGACGCCTTTGTCGTCCGAGCGGAAGAGCACGCCGGGGTCGCCGCCGAGCCAGAGCTCGCCGTTCCCGCCGGGCTCCACGTGCCACGTCGCGTTCAGCTTGAACTCGCCGTCCTCGGGCAGCCCGAGCTCCTCGGCGCGCTCCCAGGTCTCGCCGTTGTCGCTCGAACGGTGAACCGTCCCGCCGTCGAAGAAGTTTGTCGCGGCGTAGAGCGTGCCGTCCTTGGGATCTCGGATCGCGTGGTAGACCGAGAAGCCCGTCAGGTGCGGCCCGTTCAGCTTCCACCCGCGGCGCTCGGCGTCCCCCTCGAGCACGAAGAGGCCCTTTTTTGTCCCGACGAGGACTGCAAGACCCACGACTCGAACCCTATCGCGGCCGGTACCGTCAGCCGCGGTGGTACGCATCACCGACGAGCAGGCCGCGCTCTTCCTTGCCGCCGACTACGTCGTGGTCGCAACGCTGGGCGCCGGCGCTCGCCGCACCAGACGGCGACGTGGGTCGACTGGGACGGCGAGCACGTGCTCTTCAACATCATCCACAAGCTCTCTCGCAAGTCCCGTGGACGGGACTACGTCCTGAAGCCCGGCGAGCAGCGCGTGATCGTTCGGCTGACGCCCGAGCGTGTCACCGCGTCCGGTTTCGATTCGTGATTCTCTGCGACGTCGGCCCGCGCGACGGGCTGCAGAACGAGCCCGAGGTGCTCGCGTCGGCGGTCCGCGCCGAGCTCGTGAATCGTCTCGCCGCCGCGGGCCTGCGCAGGATCGAGGCCGTGAGCTTTGTCCGCGCCGACCGCGTGCCCCAAATGACCGGCGCCGAGGAGGTGGTCGCTGGGATCGAGCCTCGAGAGGGCGTCGAGTACTCCGGCCTGGTGCTGAACGAGGAGGGATACGAGCGGTTGAGGGCGACGCCGCTCGGTCGCGTCAACTGCACGCTCGCAGCGACCGAGTCCTTCTCGCAACGGAATGGGAACGCGTCGGTCGACGAGTCCGCGGCGCGGGTGGAGCGGATTCTCGCCACGGGGGACCGTCCCGCGACCGTCACGATCAGCGTCGCGTTCGGCTGCCCGTTCGAAGGACGCGTCGATCCCGACGCGGTGGTCGCGCTCGCGGAGCGCTTCCGCGGAGCAGGCGAGATCGTCCTCGCGGACACGATCGGCGTCGGAACGCCGCGGCAGGTTCGCGACCTGACCAAGCGAGTCATCGCGCTCGGCGGTACGGTCGGCGGCCACTTCCACAACACGCGCAACATCGGCTACGCGAACGCGGTCGCCGCGCTCGAGGCCGGCGCGACCCTCCTAGATGCATCGATCGGCGGCCTCGGCGGCTGCCCCTTCGCGCCCCGCGCAACGGGGAACATCGCGACGGAGGACCTCGTCTACCTGCTCGAGGGCGACGGAGTCGACACAGGCGCCGACCTCGACGAGCTCGTGCGCGTGTCGCAGTGGCTCGAGGGAGTGCTCGGCCGCGAGCTGCCCGGCCAGGTCTACCGAGCCGGCTGACCGAGCTCGGGCGGCGGCGTGTCCACCAGGACTCGCTCGCCGTCGATCCGGAGCGGCTCGGCAATCCGCCGGCGGCCGTCCAGCGTCTGCACGATGCCGAGCGCATGGGTGTGCGGGTGCTCGGCGGCCTCGCGGATCGTCTGCACGGGCGCGATCGGGATTCCCCGCAGCCGCTCGAGCCAGACCGCGGTCGGCTCGCGCTCGAGGCGCTCCTGCAGGAGCGCGGCGAGCTCCTCACGGTGCGCGACACGCGACGCGTTTGTCGCGAAGCGCTTGTCCACGGGGAGCTCGAGTCGCCGCTCGAGCTCGATGAACAGCCTGTCGTTCGCCGCGGCGAGCATGACCTCTCCGTCCCGAGTCCTGAACACCTGGTAGGGGGCGATGTGCGGGAACGCAGAGCCGTGCTTCCCCGGCTCGTCGCCCGCAAGCGCGTCGGCCACGTGGTACCCGGCGAGTGCGAGCGCGGTCTCGAAGAGCGAGACCTCGACGACGTGACGCTCCTCCGACTGGAGCGCCGACAGGATCCCGATCGCCGCCCACCATGCTGTCGCGTAGTCGACCAGTGACACCCCGACGCGCACAGTCGGGCCGCCCGGCTCGCCCGTCACCGAGAGAAGTCCCGCGAACGCCTGCATCAGCGGGTCGTAACCGGGCTCGTCGCCGAGCGGTCCCGGTCCGAAGGAGTCGATGCGGCAGTAGATGCGCGCGGGCACCTCGTCGGGGCCGAGCCCGAGCCGCTCGGCTGCGCCGGGGCGGAGGCTCGTGACGAACACGTGCGCGTCCTCGGCGAGGCGCAGGAGCTCCGCCCGACCTTGCGGGTCCTTCAGGTCGAGGACGACCGATCGCTTGCCCGCATTCACGGCAAAGAACATGGAGGGGCCCCACGCGCGCGCCTCGTCGCCGTCCGGCCGCTCGACCTTCGTCACCTCGGCGCCGAGCGCGGCGAGAAGCTGGGTGCAGGCGGGGCCTGCGAGCGACGACGTCAGATCGACGACGCGGACCGCCGCGAGGGGGTGGAACGCCATCCGATTCCGCGCGCTACATGGGCGGTGCCTCGCCGGGAGCCGGCGGGGCCGTCGACCGCAAACCCAGAAGGCGCATGTCCCGCCGCGCGATGTACGCGGCATAGATCAGCACGAAGAGTGCAAACAGGCCGTGGAGCGCGTGGAGCCAGGGGCTCCCCGGGTCATCGTCGGGGGGCAGCAGGAAGATCTGAATCGTCCCGAAGACGAAGAGGCCGAAGTTGACGGCGATCCAACGCCATATCCGCCAGAACGCGACGATTGCCGTCAGGAAGACCAGCAGCTCGGAGCCGTGGATCACAAGGCCCCCGACGACGCCATGGGCGTCGAGTGCCGACTCGCCGGCGCCCATCGCGTACGCGGCGATGAGGTAGGCCTGAACGAAGACGCCGATGACGATGATCGACGCGAACACGAGGTTGAGCCAGGTGGCTACACCGTTTCTCATCGGCCGACCTTAAACGAGCTGCGCGACGTACGGTGTCGGCATGAACCGGCTCGGCGCTGAGACCAGCCCCTACCTCCTGCAGCATGCGAACAACCCGGTCGACTGGTACCCGTGGGGCGAGGAAGCGCGTGCCCGCGCGCGCGAGCAGGACATGCCCATCCTGCTCTCGGTCGGCTACTCGGCATGCCACTGGTGCCACGTGATGGAGCACGAGTCGTTCGAGCACGCGGAGACCGCGCAGCTGATGAACGAGCGGTTCGTGAACGTCAAGGTCGACCGCGAGGAGCGCCCGGACGTCGACGCCGTCTACATGGACGCGGTCGTCGCGTTGAGCGGGCACGGCGGCTGGCCGATGACCGTCTTCCTGACGCCCGCGGGCGAGCCCTTCTTCGGCGGGACCTATTACCCGCCCGAGCCTCGACACGGCCTGCCGAGTTTCCGGCAGCTGCTCGTCGCTGTCTCCGACGCGTACCGGGAGCGTCGCGACGATGTGACGCGCCAGGCGCAGGCCCTGGTCGAGGCAGTGCGGGAGCAGAACGACCAACGGCCGTCCTCCGAACCGCTGACCGACGCGGTTCTCGAGGATGCGGTCCGCGGCCTGCGCTCGCAGTTCGACCCGGAGTGGGGCGGCTTCGGCCGCGCTCCGAAGTTTCCGCCCGCGTCGGCGCTCGAGTTTCTGCTCCGTCGCGGCGAGCTCGAGCTCGTGACGAAGACGCTCGACGCTATGGCGCTCGGCGGGATGTACGACGTCGTCGGCGGCGGCTTCCACCGCTACTCGGTCGACGAGCGTTGGCTCGTCCCGCACTTCGAGAAGATGCTGTACGACAACGCGCTCCTCGTCCCCGCGTATCTCCACGGCTGGGCGCGCACGGGAAACGAGCGGTACCGGACCGTCGCAGCTCAAACCACGGACTACATGGTGCGCGAGCTCTGGATCGCGGGTGAGGGGTTCGCGTCCTCGCAGGACGCGGATACGGACGGCGTCGAGGGTTCGACGTACACGTGGGCGCCGGGCGAGGGTGCGCCCGACGAGCTGCTCGAGCCTTTCGAGCACGGGCGGTCGATCCTCCGCGGTGAGCTCGACGAGGAGACGCGCGCGAGCTTGCACGCGACGCGCGATCAGCGGCCGCAGCCGGCACGCGACGACAAGGTGATCACTTCATGGAACGGCCTTGCGCTCGCCGCACTCGCGGAGGCCGGCCGGATACTCGAGCGCCCAGACCTGTTGCATATCGCGACCCGGCTGGCCGAGCTTCTGACCGCCGGCGAGCTCGTACGCTCGCGACGGGCGGGGCGAGCCTCCGTGCCGGGCTTCCTCGACGACTACGCGAACGTCTCGCACGGCCTCTACGAGCTCCACGTCGCGACGGGCGACCCCCGCTGGCTGCACGAATCCCGTCGCCTTGCCCTGCTTGCGATCGAGCGGTTCGCCGACGAGGAGCGCGGTGGCTTCTTCATCTCGGGGCGCGACGCCGAGGCGCTCGTCATGCGGCGGAAGGACCTCGACGACCATCCCACGCCCTCGGGCAACTCGATGCTCGCGTTCGTGCTGATCCGGCTGGCGCGGATCTGGGGCGACGACGAGCTCGAGCGCTCGGCGGCCGGGGTCTTCCGGCTGTTGCGGCCGATGCTCGCGCGCGCGCCCTCGGCGTTCGGCTGGACGCTGGTCGCGCTCGACCTCCACCTCTCGCCGCCCAGCGAGCTCGCGCTGATCGCCGAGCCGAGCGACGAGGTCGCGCGCGCGGCGCTCGCCGGCTGGGATCCGCATGCGGTGGTTGCGTTCGGCCCCGACGAGGACGTGCCGCTGCTCGCGGGCAAGACGCGCGTTGACGAAAAGCCGACGGTCTACGAGTGCGAGCGGTTTGCCTGTCGTGCGCCCGTCACAGATGCTGACGCGATCTTTACCAACCGCTCATCGACGACGAGCGCCTAAGAGGGTATGAGGTCGGTGATGAAGTGCGTCCTTTCGTTCGGGGCGATCGTCGGCGCTGCGCTCGTCGCCGGCCTCGCACCCGCTATGCACAGCTCGGCGGCAGAGGCGCCGCAGGCACGACCGAACATCGTCGTCGTCATGTCCGACGACCAGATGGTGGAGTCGATGCGCGTGATGGCGAACGTGAACGCGCTGCTCGCCGCGCAGGGCACGACGTTCGTCGACAACTACGTCTCGTTCCCGCTGTGCTGCCCGTCGCGCACGACCTTCCTGACCGGTCAGTACGGCCACAACCACACGGTCATGGGCAACGCGCTCCCGCAGGGCGGCTACGAGAAGCTCGCGCCCACGCACGCGAACACGCTGCCCGCCTGGCTGAAGCTCGCCGGCTACCACACGGTGCACATCGGCAAGTACCTGAACGGCTACGGACGCCTTCGTCCGACGGAGGTTCCGACGGGTTGGGACGAATGGTTCGGCTCGGTCGATCCCAGCACGTACCGCTTCTACGACTACACGCTGAACGAGAACGGCAAGCTCGTTCGCTACGGCACGGCGACCGAGGACTACCAGGCCGACGTGTACACGGCGAAGGCCGTGGACGCGGTAAAGCGCCTCGCGCCGCGCACGGAGCCGTTCTTCCTCTCGGTCGCATACCTCGCGCCGCATTCCGGCATGCCGCGCGAGGCTGACGACCCGTCGAACCTTGCTACGCCGGCCCCTGCGCCTCGGCACCGGAACCGCTTCGCGACCGAGCCGATGCCGACGTCGCCTGCGTTCAACGAGGCTGACGTCTCGGACAAGCCGCTCGCGATCCGGCGGAGGCCCGTTTTCGGAGCTCTGCGCGTGGCCGGGATCACGGAGATGTACCGCCAGCGGCTCGAGTCGCTTCTCGCGGTCGACGAGGGCGTCGCCTCGATCGTCCGCGCGCTGCAGGACAGCGGCGAGCTCAGCCGCACGCTCTTCGTCTACACGTCGGACAACGGCTTCTTCCACGGCGAGCACCGCATCCCGAGCGGGAAGGTTCAGCATTACGAGCCGTCCGCGCGCGTCCCGCTCTTGCTGCGCGGCCCGGGTGTCCCGCGCGGCGTGCGCGTCACGCAGCCGACGATCAACGTCGACCTCGCCCCGACGCTCCTCGACGCCGCGAACGCCAAGTCCGGACGGCCCATCGACGGCGTGTCGCTGCTCGCGCTGCTCGCCGACCGCACGCGGTTCGTCGGCCGCGACGTGCTGCTTGAGACGCCGACGTACGCGGCAATCCACACGCCACGCTACGTCTACGTCGAGCACAACACGGGCGAGCGCGAGCTGTACGACCTCGCGACCGACCCGAACGAGCTCGCGAGTCTGCACGAGAGCCCGAGCTTCGTACAGATCCGAAGCGACCTCGCGCGCAGGCTGCTCGCGTTGCGCGCCTGCAAGGCAGCGGGCTGCCGCCGCGGGCCGGCGCTGTCGGTGACGAGCCGCTGTGCCGGCGGCAGGCACCGAGTCGCACTCGCCGGGGCCGACGCTCGCCTCGTCACGCGCGTGGATTGGATCTACCGCGGCCGCGCGGCCGGAGCGGACCGCAAGCGGCCGTTCCAAGGGGCGCTGCGGGGCGCCGCCGGCGTGGTGCGGGCCAACGCGACGCTCGCCGACGGGCGCCGTGCCTCGGTCGACCGCCGGCTCGCCGCCTGCCGGTAGGGGGCCTCTCAGCGCGTTACGATGGCGCCGCCCTGGCGGTGCTCCTCTCGGTCGAGAACGTCACGCGCCGCTTCGGCGGGGTCGTCGCCCTCGACGATGTCTCCTTCGACGTGCCCGCCGGCGAGATCGTCGGGTTGATCGGCCCCAACGGCGCGGGGAAGACGACCGCGTTCAACGTGATCACACGCCTGTACACGCCCGACGACGGGCGTGTCGTCTTCGACGGCCACGACCTCCTCCGCACGCCGGTTCACCGAGTCGTCAAGCACGGTGTTGCGCGCACCTTCCAGAACGTCGCGCTGTGGCCGACGCTCTCGGTGCTCGACAACGTGAAGGTCGGCGCCCAGGCCCGCCGCGGGGAACGCAGCGCCGAGGAGCTGCTCGACTACGTAGGCCTGTCCGGTGTCGCGTACCAACCGGCAGCGGGGCTTTCCTTCGGGACGCTCAAGCGGATCGAGCTCGCGCGCGCTCTCGCCTCCGGGCCGCGGCTGCTGCTGCTCGACGAGCCCGCGGGCGGGCTGAACCACGAGGAGGTCGGCGAGCTCGGACGGTTCATCCAGCAGCTCAGTGCCGACTTCGACGCGACCGTGCTGCTCGTCGAGCACCACATGAACCTCGTGATGGGAGTCTCGGACCGAGTCTACGTCCTCAACTTCGGCCGCGTGATCGCGGGCGGCACACCGCAGGACGTGCAGCGCGACCCGGCCGTGATCGAGGCGTACCTGGGAGGCTCCGGTGCCGCTGCTTGAGCTCAAGGAGGTCGAGGCGCGCTACGGCTCGGTCCAGGCGCTCCACGGGATCACGCTCGAAGTCGCTGAGCGACAGGTCGTGGCGGTCCTCGGCGCAAACGGGGCCGGCAAGACGACCACGTTGCGCGCGATCTCCGGCACCGTGCGCCGGAGCGGCGGACTCCTGTTCGACGGGAAACGTCTGCCGCGCTCGCCGGAGGCGGTCGCACGGCTCGGGATCGCGCACGTGCCTGAGGGCCGGGGCACGTTTGCCGAGCTGAGCGTCGACGAAAACCTCAAGCTCGGCGCCTATGCGCGCCGCGACCGGAGCGGGTACGCGGGCGACTACGAGGGGCTGCTCGAGCACTTCCCCTGGTTGGCGGAGCGGCGCGACCAGCAGGCTGGGACGCTCTCGGGAGGCGAGCAACAGATGCTCGCCCTCGCGCGCGCGTTCATGGCTCGCCCGCGGCTGATCCTCGTCGACGAGCCGTCGCTCGGCCTCGCGCCGCTGATCGTGAAGCAGCTCTTCGACGTGCTGCGCGCGTGGATCGACGAGCACGGAATGTCCGCGCTCGTCGTCGAGCAGAACGCGAACGTCGCGCTCGAGCATTCCGAGCGCGGCTACGTGCTCGAGGTCGGCCGGGTGGCGGTCGAGGGGACCGCCGCAGAGCTGCGTGGGAACGAGTCCGTCCGCAAGAGCTACCTCGGTTACTGAGGAGAACGCTGATGGCCGATGTCCTCCAACAAGTCGTCTCGGGCATCGCGTCGGGCGGCGTCTACGCCTTGCTCGCGCTCGCGCTCGTCCTGATCTACCGCTCGACCGGGGTCCTCAACTTTGCGCAGGGCGAGATGGCGATGTTCTCGACGTTCATCTGCTGGGAGCTGCTCGACCGCGGCGTGCCGTACTGGGGCGCCTTCTTCCTCACGCTTGCGATTTCGTTCGTCGGCGGTGTCCTGATCGAGCGGCTCGTGATCCACTCGGTCTCGCGTTCGCAGGCGCTCACGGTCGTGACCGTGACGATCGGGCTCCTGATCCTGCTGAACGGAGCGGCCGCATGGATCTGGAAGGGCGAGCAGCGAACGCTCGAGAATCCCTTCCCGAGCGACACGTTCGAGGTAGGCGGCGTCGTGATCGCCGCGCAGGACCTCGGGATCATCGGCGTCTCGCTGGCGATTGTGCTCGTGCTCTGGGCGTTCTTCCAGCGGACGCGCGTCGGCCTGGCGCTCCGCGCCGCGGCGCTCAATCCCGAGTCGAGCCGGCTGCACGGCGTGCGCGTCTCGCGGATGCTCGCGCTGGGCTGGGGGCTCGCCGCCGTGCTGGGCGCGGTCGCCGGAATCCTCGTCGCGCCGACGCAGGGGAGCTTCGACCAGAACCTGATGCTTCCGGTGCTGATCTTCGCGTTTGCCGCCGCGGTGCTCGGTGGGCTCGACAGTCCCATCGGCGCGGTCGTCGGCGGCGTCGTGCTCGGCGTCGTGCTGAACCTCGTCGGCGCGTACATCGACTTCTTCGCAGACCTGCGGCTTCCGGCAGCGCTGCTCCTGATCCTCGGCATCCTGCTGCTGCGCCCGAACGGCCTCTTTGGCAGGAGCGTGGTGAGACGGGTATGACGGCGGGCCGCTTCGCACTCCGGGTCATCGGCTTCGCGCTCTTCGTCGCGATCGTCGTCTACCTGCCCTTCCGCATCTCCGACTTCCGCGCGTCGGAGTTCGCGCTTATCGGGATCTACTTCATCGCGATCCTCGGCCTGAACGTGCTCACCGGCTACACCGGAGTGATCTCGCTCGGCCACGGGGCGTTCATGGCGCTCGGCGCCTACACGACCGCAATCCTCGTCGCCGACCACGGGATGCGCGACCTCTGGACGATTCCGCTCGCGGGGTTGCTCGCCGCAGCCGCGGGCGCGGCGTTCGGCCTGCCCGCACTTCGTCTCTCGGGGCCGTACCTCGCGCTCGCGACGTTCGGCATCGCGGTCGCGACGCCGATCGTGATCAAGAAGTTCGACGGGCTGACCGGCGGGAGCGGAGGGATCAACCTGTTCGAGGCGGAGGGGATCACCGGACTGCCGGAGTTCATCGTCACGCTCCCGGGCGGAAAGGTGCTGTCGTTCAACGACTGGCTCTACTACCTGACGTGGACGTTTGCGCTGGCGCTGTTCGCCATCGCGTGGGCGATCCACCACAGCCGCTTCGGACGATCGCTACGTGCGATCCGCGACAACGAGATCGCCGCCTCGGCCTCGGGCATCTGGCTCGCGTCGCACAAGACGCTCGCGTTCTCGATCTCGGCGTTCTACGCCGGCGTCGCCGGCTCGCTGCTCGCGATCTCGGCGTTCTCGGTGCAGCCGGGCGCGTTCCCCGTCGACCGCTCGATCGCGCTCCTGGTCGGTCTCGCGGTCGGCGGGCTCGGATCGCTCGCGCCGCTGGCCGCGGGTGCCGCGTTTCTCGTCTTCCTTCCGCAGTGGGCCCAGGACATCTCGAAGGCGCCGGGCGTGCCCGCCGTGATCTACGGAGCGGTGCTGATCGCGTTGATGATCCTGCTCCCGCTGGGCGTCGGGGGGCTCCTGCGCCGGATCATGGGACCCCTAACTTCCCGGCTGTATCCTCGGTCTTAGCTCTCCGATGCGCGTCCTTGGGGTCATCGCACTCGCGCTTGCCGTCTCGACGGGCGCGGCCTCGGCTCGGCCCACCGCCGATCCGGGCCTCAACTCGAGCGAGATCGTGATCGGCGGCACGGTCCCGCTCTCCGGGATCGCGGCGTCCTATGCGTCGGTCGGGCGCGGCGCCGAGGCGTACTTCAAGTACGTGAACGCGCGCGGCGGCGTGAACGGGCGCAAGATCACGTACAAGTACGTCGACGACCAGTACAACCCCGCGCAGACGGTGCAGGCGGTCCGACAGCTCGTGCAGCAGGAGCGTGTCTTCGCGATCTTCAACTCGCTCGGGACGGAGCACAACCTGTCGGTGCGCTCTTTCCTGAACGCGACGAAGGTGCCGCAGCTCTTCGTCGGGTCCGGCGCGACGACCTTCGGCCGCGACTACAGGCGCTACCCGTACACGATCGGCTTCCTGCCCAGCTATATCGGCGAAGGCAAGGTCTACGCGCGGCACATTGTGAAGACGAAACCGAACGCGAAGATCGCCGTGCTCGTCCAGAACGACGACTACGGCAAGGACCTGCTCGCCGGCTTCAAGTCCGGTCTCGGCGCGAAGCGCAAGAACCTGGTCGCGGAGCAGAGCTACGACGCGCTCTCGACCGACGTCTCCTCGCAGATCGCTCGGCTGCGCAGCTCCCGGGCGACCGTGCTGCTGCTGATCACGACGCCGCCCTTCGCGATCCGCGGTCTCGTCGCCGCGAACCGGCTCGGCTGGCGGCCGCAGGTCTACGTCAACCAGGTCGGCAGCGCGACGAACATCATGCGGATCGTCGCGGCAACGGCGAACCCGCGGATCATCGAGGGCGCGATCACGCTGATCTCCGTAAAGGACCCGCTGATGCCGCGCTTCCGCAGCGACAAGGGGATGGCGCTCTACCGGACGATCATGCGGCAGCAGCTCCCGCGCGGCGACGTGAACGACGGCTTCCATGTCTACTCGATGGCGGTCGCCTACACGTTCGTCGAGGCGCTGAAGAAGGCGGGCAGGAACCCGACGCGTGCTTCGCTCGTGCGGGCGGTCGCCAATCTCAACCTCCGGAGCAATCCGTTCCTGCTCCCGGGCGTCGTCGTCAAGACGAGCTCCACTGACCACTTCCCGCTCGACCAGGGACAGCTCCAGCGGTGGTCGAAGAACCAGTGGAACCCGCTCGGCAAAGTCGTCTCGGCGCGGTAGCGGCGGCATCAGCCGTCGCGACTGCCATCGTCGCCGGCGCGGCCGGCGGAACAGCGTCGGCAGCCAGGTGTTCGGACGCGACGCTCGCGAGCGCGGAGTTCGAGCACGCGTTGTGCGACGGTCGCGTCCTCGTCACCCGCGACGGCCGGCGCATCCCGGCTGCTCCACGTGCCGGACGCGGGGCGCGCCTGAGTGACTCCGGAAACAGGGCTGCTAGCCACGTACGACGGCGGGAGGACGTGTCGGCGCCTGGCTCCGCGTTGAGCGCGGCGTAAGCGCCCGGGCGCGTCAGTTGGTCGCCGGCAGGAGCTTCTCGCCGCGTACCCGAACGACGCGCAGCCCTGTCACCGGCAGGAGCGCGACCACGGTCGTCGTCAACGCGAGCCCGAGCCACTGCGATCCGTCGAGCGTCGCGCCGAACGCGAAGTAGCCGACGGCGGCGGCGGTGACAGGGAAGGTGAGCTCCGCGAGCGTGGCGATCACGGCGGGCGTTCGCCGCAGGCCGTAGTAATAGAGCGAGAGCGCGACGAGCCCCGTCACCACGGCGAGTGCTGCGATCCATCCGAAGTCGCTTGCCGACGTCGTGAACGGCGCACCGACCACGAGCACCGCGAGCGCGCTCGCAGGGAGACCGAACGCGAAGCGCAGTGCGGTGACATGCTCGAACCACAGCCGCGTCGCGAGCAGGCGGCCGAGGACTGTTCCCAACGCCCAGAGCACCGCGGCGCCGAGCGCGTACATCGCCGGGAGCGCTGCGGCAACGTGGATCTCGAACGGGGACGGGAACGCGATCAACCAGATGCCGGCGAGGCCGGCCACGAGAAACCAGGCGAAGTGCTTGCGCGGCCGCTCGCGGAGGATGAGCCACGCGCCGCCGACTGCGACCAGCGGTTGAATCTTCTGGAGGACGACCGGCGTCACCGGGTCGCCCTGGACGAACGCCTGCGTGAAGAGGATCGTTGCGGTCGCAGATGCTCCAACGCCGATCATGGCGGCGGCGGCGACGTAGCGGCGGCCCGCGCGGTGGACGGCAAGGAGCGCGCCCGGGATCAGCGGGAGGGTCAGGAGGACGAGGATGAGATGCTCGCCGAACACGATCGTTGCGGCCTGTGTCGAGTGGGCGAGCGGCCGCCGCAGAAGGGCGTCGGTTCCCCAGAGTGCAGCCGCGATCGCGATGAAAAGCGCGCCCGGAAGCGCGAGGAACCGTCCTTTCACGGGCGCGAGCGTAGCGTGTGCATCCACGGCTGCGAGCACGCCCCGGCTTGCCGTATAGTTGACCCCTCAATCAAGGAGGGTCGGATGGACTGGGTGTTGCTTGTCGGCCGAATCCTGTTCGCGGTGCTCTTCGTGCAGAGCGGCCTGTTTTTCCACCTCCGCGGACGACAGATGGCGATCCCCTACATGAAGATGATGGGGGCGCCCGCCCCCGAGTTCACCGTGATCCTGACGGGCGTGCAGATCATCGTTGCGGGACTGCTGATCGCGCTCGGGATCTGGGTCGACCTCGCTGCTCTGCTCATCGTCGCGTTCCTGATCCCGACGAACTACTGGATGCACTCCTACTGGAAAATGGACGACCCCGACCAGAAGCAGCTGAACAGCGTTCAGTTCTGGAAGAACACCGCACTGATCGGAGGGGCCTTGATCCTCTTCTACCTCTACCAGCAGTTCGGCGACGACACTGGACTCAACCTGGGTCCGTCCGCGCTCTTCGGCTAGACGTCGGCGAGAGCCCGCTCGAACACCGCGCGCGGCTGCGCTCCCAGGACGATCAGCCGGCTGTCGAGCAGGAACGCAGGGATGCCGCTGACGCCGATCGACAGCGCCTGCTGCGTCGATGCCTGGACGCGGTCGAGGTAGTCGTCCCCTGCGAGCACCCGGTCGACCTCGTCACGGTCGAGCCCGACCTCGTGGGCGTGCGCTCGCAGGATCGCGTAATCGCCGATGTTCTCGCCGCGCTCCCAATAGGCCTCCATCAATTGGTCGTGGAACGCGTCGTGCACGCCGCGGTCACGCGCGAGCTCGGTCACGCGCAGCGCGTTACGCGTGTTCGGGACGGTCTCGCTCGGGTTCCAGACGAGCCCGCTGCGTTCGAAGAGCTCACGCGTACGGTCGTGGAAGACCTCGCCGTACCTCTTGCGAAGAGCGTCGCGCGGAATTCCCTCCGGCGGGTACTCGGGGTGCAGGTCGTACGGCAGCCACGTGATCGCCGCACCGTGCTCGTCCCGCATCCACTCGGCCAGCACCTGGCCGACGCGGCAGAACGGTCAGATGTAGTCCGACCAGACGGCGACGGTGTGCGGCGCTACATCTCCCACGCCAGCACTTCTTCCACGCTCTCGCGACGGCGAATCACGCGCGCCGAACCGTGATCCACCAGCACGGCCGCGGGGCGCGGCACCCCGTTGTAGTTCGAGGCCATCGCGAGCGTGTACGCGCCGGTCGCCGGGACTGCGAGCAGGTCGCCGCGCCGCGGTTCAGGCAGCTCGACGCGGTCGATCAGCACGTCGCCCGACTCGCAGTGCTTCCCGGCGATCCGGTACGTCCCGGTCGCCTCCTCGCCCGCTCGGTTCGCGAGCAGCGCGGTGTAGCGCGCCCCGTAGAGCTGCGGTCGCGGGTTGTCGGACATGCCGCCGTCGACTGCAACCCAGGCGATCGACTCGCTGACGTGCTTGACGACGCCGACCCGGTACAAGGTGACGCCCGCCGGGCCCACGAGCGAGCGGCCGGGCTCGAGGATCAGCTGCGGCCGTGGTAGGTCCTGCAGGTCCCACGCGCGGCCCACTTGATCGAGCAGCTCGCGCACGAAGTCGCCGACCGACGGGGCCCTGGGCTCGTCCAGCGAGGTGCGCACGCCCAGGCCGCCCCCGAGATCGATGATCTCCGGCGTCCAGCCGAGTCGGTCGCGGCATCGAGCTCCGAACTCCGCGAGCCGGTCGACCGTGACTCGCGCCGCGCGTCCGTCGACGAGCTGCGAGCCGATGTGCACGTGCAGCCCGATCGGCCGCGCTCGTTCGACCGCCTCGTTGGCCTGCTCGGGAGGCAGCCCGAACTTCGACCCGTGCTGACCCGTGCGGATCGCCTCGTGCGTCTCGGCCTCGACGCCGAGCGTCAGCCGGACGAGCGTCCGGCGTACGCCGGCGGCCGCGGCGCGCTCGATCTCGTCGAGCGCGTCGAGCACGACGAGCGCACCTGCCGCGCCCGCCTCGGCGAGCTCCGCGTCGTCCTTGTTGTTCCCGTGCACGACGAGTGCGTCGCCGCCGATCCCGGCGCGCCGGGCGAATCTCAGCTCGCCCAGCGTCGAGACGTCGGCGCCGAGCCCCTCCTCCGCCAAGAGGCGCAGCACCGAGACGTTCGGGAAGGCCTTCGTCGCGTAGACAACGAGCGCCTCAGGCGCGGCCTCACGGTAGGCACGCGCACGGGCTCGAATCGTCTCCTCGCAGAGCACGAGCAGCGGCGTTCCGTGTTCGTCCGCGAGCGCCGGCGCCGGGATGCCTCCCACGGCGAGCTGCCCTTCCTCGACGGCCGCGGTATCCGGAAAGAGCTCCATGGGCAGGATTGTTCCCACATGCGCCGCTTCCTCGTCTCCCTGCCCGAGCGGATCATCCGGTCGCTCGTCGCCCTCGTGGGTGGCGCGCTGCACGAAACCGCGCAGCTCCTTCTGCCGCGGCTCATCCGGCGCTCCCGCCTCTACGAGGCGACGGCGAAGAACCTCCTGCGCGTTGCGATCGAGCTCGTCGGCAGGGTCGAAGGCTCACCCACAGTCGAGGAGACGCCCGCCAAGGAACTCGCCGTGCGCAAGGGAGCGGGCAACGTCGTCGAGCTCGGCTCGATCGCCGCCTTCGGCTTCTCGCCACTCTGGCTGCTCGCAGGGGCGAGCGACGTCGTGCGCGGCTCGCGGGTCTACCTCGCCGCGCTGGTCGGCGAGCTCAAGGACGCCGGCGTCCTCGGCGACCAGGTGGAGGTCTCGTCGGTGGACGAGCTATTCGGGGTCCTCGAGCGCGGTGCCGGGCGAACCGCGCGCCTCGTCGACATCCCGCCGCTCGAGTTGCAGGAGCTCCGCAGCTCGATG
>Ga0126306_10000819_pt1 | contig 15654 bp, 14 predicted proteins | sample Plot27_FD_92592 | JGI IMG/M metagenome (GOLD analysis project Ga0126306, IMG submission 92592) | Serpentine soil microbial communities from UC McLaughlin Reserve, CA, USA - Plot27 | ecosystem: Environmental > Terrestrial > Soil > Grasslands | place: USA: UC McLaughlin Reserve, Lake County...
CAAACCACGTCGTGACCCGGAACCCAGTGTTCCTGGAGCGGAGTGCGAACGGGCTTCGTCTCTTCGGCGCGCCAGACGACGAGCAGGAGGGTGCGATCCTCATCTATGAGGCCAGCCTGTAGCGGGCGGGCAGTCAGCTCGCGAGTAGCAAAGCTGGCGGTTCGGCGATCAAGGCCTGGACCGGTGAGGACGCCAGCTCAGTCTCCGCTCGGGTGGTTGGGCGAGGCTTCGGGGGGACGGGATCTGACCCTTGCTGTGGGGACGCTGATCACCCTGAAGGACGAGCGCCGTTGCGACCTGGCTCAGGGCCGGAGCGCTGGCAGATGCAGCTGACGCCGTGAGCACCCTGGTGGCGTTCAGGAAGCTTGGCAGCGTGAGGTGGCTGTTGGGCGGCGACCGCCGCCGGTACAACCGCGCTGGGCCTGAGGCTTGCGGGCGTCGTCGGATTGTGCGGGGGTGCTGGTGGAGGAGCGGGTAGGGTGCTGAGGTTGAGGTAGGGTGTGGATGCGTTTGTGCTGGTAGAGGCCGGTCGAGAGAGTTGGGTTTGCCGCAGGAGACCGCGATGATTGGCGCGGTATCACCGAAGCCTGGAATCCATCCAAATTGAATCAATATCCCAGTGCGAGCACGACCGCCATGACGATGAGCGCGATACCGCTGAGCAGATCCATACGGATGGGTATGAAGCGGGCGGCAACTCGTCCCAGACGCAAGCCGATGAACGACATCAGGGCCGTGATGGCGCCGAAGACCACGGCCGAGAACACCGGAGAAAAGCCGAGCAACCCCAGGCTCGTGCCGGTGACCAGATTGTCCACGCTCAGAGAGAGCGGAATGCCGAAGAGCGCCCAACGATCGTCTACCTCCTCCGGCGCCTCGGTTCGCAGTCCCCGGGCTATGAGGTACAGACCGTACGCGGCCAGCACGCCCGGCCCAAGATAGTCGGCAACCAGGCCGATCGCCTGGCCGAAGTAGCGCCCCAGCAGGAGACCCACCAGTGGCATGAAGCCATCCCAGACCCCGAACGTCACGGCGACCTGCACCGCCCGGCCCCAGCTGAACCGAAGCACTCCAAGCGCAATCGCCACCCGGAAGTTATCCAGGCTGAGGATGAAGCCGAGGACGAGAAGCGCAGCCATGGCATACTCCTACTTGCTGGTGTCGAGGTCCGCTCATCCAACGGAACCCCTTGCCGCCCCTGGCGCGCTTGCTCTCGTCACATGCGTTCTCCAGTTCGTGTCGAGTGGGCGACCTTCCCCGGCGTGACGTGCGGCCCGGGTCGGTCAGGTGGCGTCTCAGGAGCGGTGCGCCTTGGCGTCATGGTGAGCCCACGCTAACCCTTGGACGCCCGGTCCACCCAGCAGGAGATCACCGGCGCCTCCAGCGCGTTGGTCCTGGTGACGGCCTGCCGAACGCTGGTCGCACAGGTCTCCTTCGTGGGTGGTCAGCGCTTCGAGGGAACCGACGCCCGTCGCGCGTTTACACCGGGGTCTGACGCCACCGCGGGATGAGCGCTCCCTCGCTCGGCTCTTCGCTCTCGTTGGCAGCCCATACCGCCTCGGTCACAAGCCTGTGGTCAGGGGAGAGGTGGCAGACCGGATCGGTGCGGGCGGCATCGCCGGTGAGCAGGAATGCCTGGCAGCGGCACCCGCCGAAGTCGAGCTCGCGGCGGCCGCAGCTTCGGCAAGGTTCTGGCATCCAGTCTGTTCCGCGAAAGCGCTGGAAGAGGGGTGACTGTTCCCAGATCCATGCCAGGGAGTGCTCGCGCACGGTGGCGCGAGGAAGGGGAAGGGCGTGCGCGGTCGGGCAGGGCAGGACATCCCCGTTGGGCACCACGGTGAGCTGCCGCCGGCCCCAGCCGTCCATGCAGGGCTTGGGGTACCGGCTGTAGTAATCGGGGATGACGTAGATGATCTCCATCCGCCCCTTCAGGCGCTCACGCGCCGCACGCACCACCACCTCGGCGCGTTCGAGCTGCGCCCTGCTCGGCAGGAGCGCGCCGCGGTTGCGCCAAGCCCACCCGTAGTACTGCGTATTGGCCAGCTCGATACGGTCAGCACCAAGTTCCTCGGCCACGTCGAGAATGCGGGCGACCCTGTCGATGTTGTGCCGGTGGAGCACCACGTTCAGCGTGAGGGGCCAGCCCAGCTTCTTGACCAGATGAGCTGCCGCGATCTTGCGCTCGAAGGACGGTGTGCCGGCGAGGCGGTCAGAGAGGGCTGACTCGTCGGCCTGGATGCTGATCTGCACGTGATCGAGGCCCGCGGTGCGCAGTTGCTCGGCGCGGCGGGACGACAGACCGAGCGCACTCGTGATGAGATTCGTGTACAGACCCAGCTCGCTGGCGCTGTGTACGATCTCGACGATGTCGCGGCGCTGGAGCGGCTCACCGCCGGAAAGGTGAAGCTGCATGACGCCCAGGTCCCTGGCCTCGGCCGCCACCCGTTGCCACTCCGGCGTCGTCAACTCGTCCCGATAGTCAGCGAGGTTGAGCGGGTTGGAGCAGTATGCGCAGTGCAGCGGGCAGGCGTAGGTGAGCTCGGCCAACAATCCGAACGGCCTATCCATGGCTGACCTCCACCCATCGCTTGGCGACGAGTCGAGCGAGGAAGCGCCGCACCTCGTCGTCGACCACGCGGTCATATCGTCGGTGCAGCTCCGCCACGATCTCGGCCACCGTCCGCTCGCCATCGCACAGCCCGAGGATGGTCGCGCCTGTGTCGTTCAGGACGGAGACCGTCTCCGGCGCCAGCAGCACGTGCCGCTCCCGCGCCGAGTCGAACGTCAGTCGAACGTGCGGCGCCAGGTGGGGGCGGTCGGCATCGCTATCGATCCGCATAGGTCCGATCGATGGCATCCAGCATGCTCCATAGAACGTCGCACTTGAAGGACAGCGCCGCCACGGCGGCTGCCTGCTCATCCGGTGTCCGGCAGTGCTCCAACACCACCTGCAAGGCGTGCTCGGAGTCGCGTGGAGCCTGCGTCAGCCGGGCCCGAAAGTAGGCAAGCCCCTGAGGATCGATCCACGGGTAGTGGCGCTCGAACGCGGCCAGGCGCTCGGCCATCAGATCCGGCGCGAACAGCTCGGTCAGCGAGGAGGCCACCGCCTCGACCCACGGCCGGGTGCGGGAAAAATTGACGTAGGCATCAACGGCGAACCGCACCCCGGGGACGACGTGCCGCTCATCTTGCACCTCGTCCCGCGTCAAGCCCACCGCCTCGCCCAGGCGCAGCCACGCCTCGATGCCGCCCTCCCCGTCCACCGTGCCGTCGTGGTCGAGGATGCGTCGGATCCAGCGACGGCGCACCTCGCGATGAGGGCAGTTGGCGAGGATGGCGGCATCTTTGAGAGGGAGATTCTCCTGGTAATAGAAGCGATTGGCCACCCAGCCCTGGACCTGCCGACGACTCAGACCTCCCTCGTTCATCTTCCGATGGAAGGGGTGCCGATCGTGGTAGCGCTGGGACTGCGCGCGTAGCGCCGCCACGAGGCTCTCGGTTTCCGGTACCGTCACCACGGCTCTCATCAGATTCGCAGCTCCAGCCCGTCCACAGCGACTTCCATGCCGTGCTGCTCGATGATGCGCCGCTCCGGCGCGTCCTCGAGCAGGATCGGATTGGTGTTGTTGATGTGGGTGTAGATCTTGCGCTCGATGGGGAGCGGAGACAGCTGCTCGAGGCTGCCGTCGGGGCCGTTGATCGGCAGGTGCCCCATCTCGCGCGCCGTCTTGCCGGCCATGCCGAGCTGGATCAACTCGTCGTCGCGCCAGCAGGTTCCGTCGACGAGCAGGCAAGCGCAGTCATCCAGCTGGGCGCGCACCGCTGCCGTGAGCTCCTGCACGCCCGGCAGGTACACCAGTGCCCGGCCGCTGCGCTCGTCGGTCAGGCGGTAACCTACGACTCGTCCGCTCCGTTTGCCGGAGCCGAAACGCGCCCGTTTCGTCGTGGGCACGTCGAAGGCCCGGTACGACAGCCCATCTCCCAGCGGTATGTCGGCCTCCGGGACGACCGGCTGCCACTTGACCGGGCAGTAGGCATCGAGCATGCGAAGCAACGACGTCCCGTTGGAGAGCGTGTCGTGCACCGCCTCGGTGGCGTGGAGCTCGAGGCCACGTCCTTCTCGGAGCAGTAGCAGACCGAGCGTGTGGTCGAGCTCGGCGTCGGTGAGCAGGACGGCCTGGAGGGGGGACACCCTGCCACTCGGGGGGCCGCTGAAGGGGTGCAGGGCGGGGAGAGACTCGATCTGGGCATGAATATCGGGTGAGGCGTTGAGCAGGAACCATCGCCGGTAGTCGGGGCTCACGGCGATCGACGACTGGGTGCGCGGACGGGATGGCCGGGAACCGTCCCGCACCGCGCGGCACGTCGGGCAGGCGCAATTCCACTGCGGGAATCCTCCCCCGGCTGCCGATCCCAGCACCCGCACCCACACTTCGATCCGCGGTCCCCTCGATGTCCGGCCGTCCTCACCCGAACCTGCACCGTGACTGCGTGCCGCATACCGGAAGGGCGCCGGGCTGCCCCGCCCGGCGCCCTGTCCGTCTAGTCCCAGTCCCGGTCCCAGGTGTACACATATGCGCTCGCCTCGGCTGACACCCCGATCTCCTCGAAAGCGGGGGTCTCCCACTCATCCTGGTGGGGTCGAGGGGCGAAGCTTTCCCGGTCCACAGCTGTCACCTCCTTCCTGACGTCTCGTCGGCGGCCGCGCCGGCCCATGTGGCTGCCACCTGCGATCTGGAGGGCGCAGACTGCTGCGCTACTCCGGCAGCGCGAAGGCGAAGAGAGCGGCTCCGCGGGTTCCCGCGAGCATCCCGGGCGCGAACCCTTCGATCCAGCCGCCCCACCCGCTCGGCACGGCGACGTACTGCCGTCCACCGACGCTGTAGGTCGTTGGGCTGCTGTGGTGGCCACTTCCGCACTGGAACTGCCACAACAGCAGCCCGGTGCGGGCGTTGAATGCATTGAACTCCCCGCTAGGCTCGCCGGCGAACACCAGGTCGCCTCCTGTGGCCAGCACCGACGCGCACATCGGCACCTCATTGCGCCAGCGCCACGCCTCCTGGCCCGTGGCCGGGTCGAAGGCGCTCACGGAGCCCGCCATGTTCTCGGAGTCCACGGCGACGCCCGCGCCCCAGTACGGAATGCTCTCCTTGAACTCCCTCCGCCGCCGCGTGGCCGTCGCGCCGACATCCTGGACGGGGACGTAGAAGAGCTGCGTCTTCGGGCTGTAGGCCGCGTGCGTCCACTCCTTGCCGCCGCCCGGACCCGGGTAGAAGTGGACCGGATCCCCCTCCTTTTCGGGGTACACCTTGGGCGTGACCTTCCCGTTGGGATCGACCTCACCCCAGGTGATGCGGTCCACGAAGGGGAAGACCCGGACCAGCGCACCGTCCGTACGGTCCAGCACGTAGGCGTACCCGTTCTTGTTGAAGTGGCCCATCAGCTTGCGGCCGTCGAGGTCGAAGAGGATGTTCTCCGAGATGCTGTCGTAGTCCCACAGGTCATGCGGATTGTGCTGGTAGTGCCAGCGCATCTCGCCGTTGTCGGGGTTCACAGCGATGACACTGTCGGTGTAGAGGTTGTCGCCCGGCCGCACCTCTCCGTCAAAGTCGGGCGCCGGATTGCCGGTCCCGAAGTACAGGAGGTTCAGTTCGGGGTCATAGGTGCAGGTGATCCACGGGTTCCCACCACCCCGTGCCCAGGCCTCACCATCCGCGGGCCAGGTTTCGGACCCGGGCTCTCCGGGCTTCGGCACCGTGTAGGTGCGCCAGGCGTGCTCTCCGGTCTCGAGATCGAAGGCGTCAAGGTGACCGCGCACCCCGAACTCGCCACCGGAGCTCCCGACGATGACCAGGTTCTTCACGATCAGCGGAGCGACCGTAGCGCTCTCACCGGCCCGCACGTCGCCGTTGGTCTTGTCCCAGACAGACTTGCCGGTGACGGCGTCGAGCGCGAGCACATGGGCGTTCGGGGTGACCATGAAGACCTTCCCCTTGGCCACGGCGACCCCGCGGTTCACGTTGCCGCAGCACAGCGACGTATCGAACGGGGTCGCATGCTTGTGTCGCCACAGTTCCTGCCCGGTCCGGGCGTCGAGGGCCCAGACCCAGCCATCCCAGCCCGTGACGTACATGACTCCGTCCACGACGATCGGGGCGGCCTCGAACGCGTACGTCGACGCGCCCGCCTCCAAGCCGGCCGGCCCGCACTGGAAGACCCACGCGGGGCTGAGGCGCCTGACGTTCTCCGTGTTGATCTGCTCCAGCGGACTGTAACGCTGCCCGTCGTAGGCGCCGTAGTAGGTGAGCCAGTTCTGCGGCTCCGAGCGGGCCCTGAGAATGCGTTCGTAGGTGACGTTCTGCACCGCCGGCGGCGCGCTCCCGACCACCCCGCTCAGGGATGCCCAGTCGACGGCATGCCCTGCATCTACGTATTCAGCCATCAACTCCTCCTTTACGGACGTGGCTGGGCCGGACGGTCGAGGCGAGCCTCCGGCGGAACCTCCCCCAGCACGACGATCGCACCGGTCAGGCCCCGGCCTTCGTCGTTGCCTGTCGGCGAACCGAACCAGTAGTAGCCCGGGCCGTCGAGGTTGAGGCTTGCCGTTCCTCGTGAGTGGTTCACCAGCCATATGAATTGACTGTCACCATTGCTCGGCAGGAGCGCGCAATGCGTATTCAGGTCGTCGTTGACGAGCTCGAGGTCGAGGTCGCCTCCATGGGGCAGGACGAGGATCGAGGGGTCCCAGATCAGCTCGTCGGGCTTGATCCTGATCGTGGCGCGCATACGGCCGTCGGGCCCCTCCTCGGCCTGCCCGACGTTTCCGTTAGCGAGCAGTCGACCCAGCGTCGCCCCATTTTGCCTGTCTAACCCGAGCTTGCTCAGCATCGCAGCTCGCTCCCCTGTAGGGGTCGCCATGGCTTCACCTCCTAAATAGAGTCTCCCTATCGAAGCGGGCGGAGGTCACTGTCTGCGCCGCGTCCAACGTCACCCGTTTGGTCGTGACCGGGTAGCCATGGCGCCTCCTCCCCATCTGGGCTCTCTGCTGCACTCCTCGGCTGACGATCAAAGAACATCCGGTTTGAGGATGACCTTGGTGTAGCCATCGACGCGCTTGTCGAACTTCTGGTACGCGCTCGGCGCCTCGTCGAGCGGCAGCTCGTGGGACACCACGAAGCTGGGGTTGGCCCGCCCCTCGGTGATCATGTTGCGCAGCTGCCGGTTATAGCGCTTGACGTTCGCCTGCCCCGTGCCCATCCGCAGGCCCTTCTCGAAGAGCTTGCCGATCGCCACGAGGAGCATGCCCCGCTTGGCGTTCTCGTCAACGCCACCAGGGTCGGAGGGAACGTAGAGACCGGGCACGCCGAGCGCGCCCGTCGGCCGTACGGTCTGCACGAGCTGGTTGAGCACGGTCGCCGGCTCCTCCCCGTCACCGGAGTGGTTGACGGCCTGGTAACCAACCGCGTCGACGCCCTTGTCGGTGCCCTCACCGCCGGTCTGGTCCTTGATCTGCTGACCTGGGTCGCCCCGGGAGAAGTCGACGGCGATCGCGCCAATCTCCCCCGCCTTGGCGAGCCGCTCAGGTACGCGGTCGACCACGAAGACACGCGACGCACCGCGCAGCAGGGCGGAGTACGCCGCCATCAGGCCGACCGGCCCGGCGCCGTAGACCGCGACGGTCTCCCCCGGCGAGACGCCCGCGAGCTCGCAGCCGTGGTAGCCGGTGGGGAAATTGTCGGCGAGCAGCGCGTAGTCGGACTCGTGCTCGGTGCCCGCCGGCAGCGGCAGGCAGTTGAAGTCCGCGTGTGGGACCCGCAGGTACTCCGCCTGTCCGCCGGGGTAGGGGCCCATGGCGACGTAGCCGTACGCCCCGCCGGCGAACCCAGGGTTCACCGTCAGGCAGAACCCGGTGTAGCCGCCGAGGCAGTTCTTGCAGAAGCCGCAGGCGACGTTGAACGGCATCACGACGCGGTCGCCTTGCTCCAGACTGGTGACGCCGCTGCCGACCTCCTCGATGATGCCGAGGTTCTCGTGGCCGAACACGATGCCTGGCTCCGCGGCCGTCCGACCTTCGTACATGTGCAGGTCGGACCCGCAGATGCACGTCGAGGTGATCCGCACGATCACGTCGTTCGGCTGCTCGATGCGAGGGTCAGGGACCTCCTCCACCGCGACCTCGAACGGCTTTCGGTATACCACCGCCCGCATGCGCGTATCACTCCATCCCGGGCCGCCGTGTCTCACTTTCACTCTTGGAGTGCCGTAACCTGGCGGCTAGCCTGGTACTGGGCGGCCTTGCCATCGGGTCGTTGGTGCGTTCGCCAAGCGATCCTGGACCGGTCCTCGCCACCACCCAAGGGGGCTGGGATGAACGGCGCAAAAGAGCAAACGAGCGGCCACTCATCCGCAACGAGCGGGGCCGCGCTTGTAGGCGACAACCTCAAGAGGACCACTGCCGCCTGGGAGCGATTCGCCGCCGGGGCAGACACTGTCCAGGGGGTCCGGCCCGAAATCCTCATGTCTTGGTACCGGTGCCGAGAGGAGTACGAGGTCGACCCCCGCTTGGACCGGGCGCCCGCCGCGGGCGAGGTAAGCGCACACTCGATCGACCACGATGTCGTGTTCGCCGAGCTCGGCGGCCTGGCGACATCCGCTGCTGGGGAGGTCGACGGCCTCGACGGTCTCGTCACCGTGGCCGACCCCGATGGACGCATCCTGGCGTCCTGGGGAAGTCGGCGCATCCTTCACCGAGCCGCGGACAGCAACCTGGCCCCCTGGTTCACCTGGTCGGAATGGGCCAGCGGTACCAACGGCATGGGAACCGCTCTGGAAAGCCACCGCCCGGTCATGGTCAGGGGCCCAGAACACTGGTGTCGAGGCTTTCATCCGTGGGTGTGTGCCGGCGTCGCTGTCCGCGACGTCGTCACCCACGACCCACTCGCCGTACTCAACATTTCGTGCTGGAAGACGTCGTTGCCCGATGGTGTGCTGCCGTGGCTCCGCAAAGTCGCCGCAGCCACCGAGGCTAAGCTGCGGCAGCGGGCGCACCACAGCGGTACGCTCCTGGCGGCTGCCTTCGCCGACGCTCGGGTGGCGTCTGCGACGCCGCTGGCCGCTCTGGACCCGGCCGGGAACGTCGTGCTCGCCAATAGCGAGGCTGCTGTTCTTATGGGCACTCCAGCAGACACCCCAGCGTACGCTCCGGCCAACCGCTGGACTCCCCAGCTCTCCACACTGCCGCGGTTGGTCCATCGGGCAATCGAACGCACCCGACAAGACCCCGACTGGAGGGGATCGACGCAGGTCTTTGTGCCCTTCCTCGGTAGACCCGTCTCGGTCGCGGTCCGCCCGGTCTTCAGCGGGACGCAGGTGATTGGTCTGCTGCTCGCCCTCGGGTCTCTCGACGAGCATCCTGCCTTCGGGGCACCCTCGGACGATGCCCTACTCGACTCCACTCACCCCGGCCCCCTTCCGAGTCGGGTCATCGCACTGCGGGAAGATCGATGGGTTCTCCTCGACCCCCGCGAGATTCGCTTCGCCGAGGCTGACCACAACAATGTCTGGCTGACGAGCGATCAAGGACGACTCCTGGCCGCCACCCGGGGCCTGGATCGCCTTGAACAACAGCTCGAAGACAAGGGCTTCCTCCGCGTCCACCGCCGATTTCTGGTCAATCTCGGCCGAGTCAGAGAAATAGAGCTGGGCTTCAAGGGAACGCTATTTCTCGCCACCGACACACGCACCCACGAGACCGTGCCGGTCGCTCGCCGTCACGCACGGCACCTCCGCCAGGCACTCGGTCTCTAGGGCTGGACTGCGATGATCCCGGCGGCGGTCGCGGTGAGGGTCTGACCCGACACAATCCTGGCGCTTTCCGTCCGCTCGCTGCTGTGCGGCGTGCGACCTCGCCGCCGGCCGTTTGTCGAGCGTTCGATGCCGTCGGCGTTGCGGTCACCGGCACCTGCTCTGGTCCTCCCTGGCGGTACCGCTCGGGTCATGTGGGGCCCAGGTCTCGATGGGTGGGGGCGGCTCGCACGGCCGCCGCAGGCTCCGGGCCAGCGAGACCACCAGGGCCTGGACGTCGCGGAGGTCCGCGCCGTCCGATCCGTGGCCGACCACCACGTAGGCGCGGTCGCCCTCCCGCCAGCGCAGGGTGACCAGCCGGTCCGCCTCGCTCCAGTCGACTGCGGCCCTCACTCCGCGGACGAGCACGGATGCGACCGCGCGGGTGCCCGGTCGCCGGTCCCAGGTCTCGAGCAGGGCGGGCGGGACGGCGGCGACCGTCACATGGTTGGCCGGGCCGAGCAGGAGCGGCCCGTCCTTTGCGATCCTCAGAACCCGGGCGTCGCTTGGGCTCGGCCGGCCCACTGGCACGGGCTCGTACTCGCGCTGCCACAGTGCACCCCGGCTCCCCGGCTCGGTCTGCTGGACCCAGCCAAATGGCAGCCAGTCAGAGATCAGCGGCCCTTCGGCGACCGGCTTGGGCTGCCCGGTGGCGCCGTCGACGACCGGGCGGCCCCCAAGCTCGTCGGGCAGCGGGACGACCACGTTCCAAGTCCGGCCGATCCTCGCGCAGGCGTGGTCCTTGGCCAGTGGCACCCTGGACCGGAAGCGGTGGACCGTTACCACCACCCGGTCGGGCTCGGAGCGGGCTTCGGACTGATTCCCCTCCCAGCAGGGGTCGGAGGGTCGGCCTCCCATCCCGCCTCCTGCCAGGACTGTGACGCTGAGCTCCTGTGGTCCGTCGCCTTCGCGGCCGCCAGACCAAGGCACGACCCCCTCGGGGAGCCCGCCCACGGCCGGTCCGGTCGCCACCGGCGCGGCAGCCGGGGGTGGGGTCGCGTCGGGCAGGACGACCCTGGCGAGCACCACGCCGGCAAGCAGGACTGCGATGAGCCCACCACCCGCTGCCCGGCGAGCCATGCGTCGACGGCGCCCTCGGCGAGCGACCGCCTCCACATCACCAGGGGCCACACCAGCCGCGACCGAGCGGAGTGGATGATCGACACGATCCTCCAGGTCAGGACCGGACATTGCGCGACCCCTCCTCGCTGGCTGGCTCGGCGACGTCAAGGAGCACCGCCAGCTTGGCCCGCCCCCTGGCCAGCCGGGTCTTCACGGTCGCGGCAGGTATCCCCAGGCAGGCCGCGACGTTGTCAACGGAGCGATCCAGGCAGTGGTGCAGCACCAGCACCTCGCGATAGCGAGCCGGCAGGCGGCGCAGCGCTTCGACCAGCTCCCGGTCCTCCACACCGAGCGCGACCTGACCGGCCGGCAGGCCCCAAGCCGCGTCAGCGCCACGGCCTGTCGGCGGATCCGGCGCAAGGCGTCCAGCCGCAGCCGCAACGCCATCTTGCGCACCCACGCCTCCGGTGCCTGATAGGTGCCGACCTGCGGCCAGCGGCTCGCCGCACGGACGAACGCCTCCTGCACCAGTTCCTCAGCCAGGGCAAGATCGGCGGTGACCGCATACAACTGGGCGACCAGCCGCGGATAGGCAGCCCGGTAGAAGTCGCGAAATTCCTCGCCAACCGGCACGGGCGTGGCTACCTCCTCACCTGTTAGACGCCGCAGCCCCACCGCCCGGTTTCAGGGCACCCGCCAGCACGGGTCATCGGATCCAGCCACCTGTTGTTGGGTGGGCGGCTGTGCTCCCACGACCACTTTCACCCGAGTTGTTGTCCCACCGGTCCGCGAGTACCTCCGAGCACGGCAAGGCGCCCGAATTCCCGCTGCCGGCCAACTCCCCATTCGAGCCGCACCGGTGCACTTTTTCGCGCACACGTCGGCACCGCGCACGGACAGCCGGCGGATAGCCACGATATGCCTGGTGACCAGGCACGATACAGCGACTGGGAGTGGACCCAACAGACCGCAATCCGAATACCCCACCACCAGCGACACCCCTGGTCACCGGCCCAACGATCCGGCTACCCGGCCACCACGCCAAGGTCAAGCGCGACGGCTACATCGGGCACCGACGCGGCGGACCGGCGCCCCGCGCCCGCTTGGGTCAGCGCTTGCAACGTGTCGCTTGGACCCATGAGCGGGAGTGGCGCATCGTGGACCCCGAAGGCTTCTCCTTCACGTGGGACCAAGTCGCCTACGTGCTGGTGCCGGACCAGGCGAGCTGGTAGCGCATCGCCGAGGCGCTTCTTGAGCCTCTCCAGACCCACGCGCGGTGGCTCTTGGAGATGAACGGCTACGGCGACCCATACGCGATGTCAGCAGAAGACGACGTCAGGGACCGCGAGGCGGCGCTTGCTGGCCTTCTGGTCAAAACGCCTGCGCTGCAACCGTCATTGCCTGTCTCTTCAACGTAGTCGCCCGGCGTGTGGAGCAGAAGGGGGACTGTTGTGGTGCTGTTCGTCGGGTGGACTGGGCCAGCACCAGCCACGCCGTGACCGTCCTCGACCAGGGCGGCACGCTCGTGGACCACTGGACGCTTGGCCACACCGAGCACGACCTGGACACCATCCTGACCCGGCTGGCCGCCCACGGCGACCCCGCCGACCTGCCGGTGGCGATCGAACGCAGCGACGGCCTGATCGTCGCCCGCCTGCTGGCCGCCGGGCATCCCGTGGTCCCGATCAGCCCCGGCGCCTTCCACGCCGCCCGGCCCCGCTGGGGTGCCGCCGGTGCCAAGTCCGACCCTGGCGACAGCTACAAACTCGCCGACTACCTGCGCACCGACGGCCACCGGCTACGCCGGCTGGAACCACCCGACGCGGTGACCTGCGAGCTGCAGGCCCTGGTGCGGCTGCGCGACGACCACGTCGCGGCCAAGACCGCCGCCAGCAACCAGCTCGGCGCGCTGCTGGACGCCCACTGGCCCGGCGCCAAGCACGTCTTCTGTCGGCTCGCCTCCAAGATCGCTCTGGCGTTCTTGACCGAGTTCCCGACCCCACAGGCCGCCGCCCAGCTCACCCAGCCCCGGCTGGCCGCGTTCTGCCGCCGCCACGCCTACCGTGGAGGCCGCCACCCCGCCAAGCTTCTGGAGCGGCTCCGGTCGGCTCCCACGCCGCCCGTCGGGCTCGACCCTGCCGTGCTCGCCCAGCTCGTCGGCGCCCAGGTACAGCTGCTCACCACCCTGCTGGCCAGCATCGCCGAGCTGGACCAGGCGATCGGCAACCGGCTCGGCAAGCACACCAAAGCCCGGCTGCTGGCCCGGCTGCCCCGCGCCGGCCAGGTCAGCCTCGCCCCCAGCTCCTCGCCGAGGTCGGGCCGATCCTGGACCGCGCCACCAGCGCCGAGCACGCCGCCGGCGAGGCCGGCGCCACCCCGGTCACCAGGGCGTCCGGCAAGACCAGCAGCGTGCAATTCCGCCTGGCCGCCAACCGTCGAGCCCGTCAGGCCCTGCACATCTTCGCCGACAACTCCCGCCACAGCTCACCCTGGGCGGCCAAGCTCTACGCCGACGCCCGCGCCCGCGGCAAACGCCACCCCCAGGCCGTCCGCGTCCTCGGACGCGCCTGGCTGCGGGTCATCTGGGTCTGCTGGCACACCAACACCCCTTACGACCCAGCCCGCCACCGCGCCGAACAACGCCTCGCCGCCTGACGACTTGACTCAGGGGACTCAAGCACTACGTGGCCCGCGAACTATTCAACCTGCTACCACGACCACAAGTTGACAAGACATAGAAGCGTCCACTCTCTCCTACTCGACCCCTGATCCGCACCTCGGTAGCGTACCGAGGCCCGAGCATGTCAATCCCGGTGTCAGTCCACCAGCCATCACCAGACAGCACAGCTGGTTACTGGCTGGATTTGACCCCTGACCTGAGCAGCGCAAATAGCACTCAGCCGCACTGCCTGGACGCTGAGCACCAGCCTACGGATCTGGCGGTTGGGGGTTCGAATCCCTCGCGGCGCGCCCCTGAGCAGCAGGTTTACCGCTCGGGCCTGCTCATCCCGGTTGCTCCGGAGGTTGCTCTTGGGTTGAAGTTACTCGAGGAGTTACCCGGAGCAAGCCGGTCGGCGACCGAACGCCGTCGCAGTTTGCGCGCTTCGCTTGGACGCCAGATGGTCAAGCGGCGAAACGAGGGCCAGGGACTCGGGCCGCGGGGGTGATCTGTCACCATCAAGTGCGCTGGAACGGCAGTAACATCACCGCGCCAAAGCGTATTCTGCGCTGTTTCTCCAATGTCAGCAGGACCTGGACACGTTCGGGGTCCAGCGGCATCCCTTCGGGCAAAATGGCAGCAGCGACGCGGGAGGTGGACCGGCACATGACCGACGGGTCGATCGATCGGGCACGGGCGCTACTGGCCGCTCATCCGGTCATCGACGGGCACAACGACCTGGCCTGGGAGCTGCGCAAGCGGGTGCGCTACGACTTCGACCGGCTGGACATTGCCCGGCCCCAGCCCGAGGTGCACACCGACATCCCGCGGCTGCGGGCGGGCGGGGTCGGCGCCCAGTTCTGGTCGGTGTATGTGCCCTCCAAGCTGCACGGTGACCAGGCGGTTCGCGCCACTCTGGAGCAGATCGATGCAGTGCACACGATGGTGTGCCGCTATCCCGATGCGTTTGCCTTGGCGACCACGGCGGACGAGGTCGAGCAGGCTGTTTCGGCCGGCAGGATCGCCTGTCTGCTGGGCGCTGAGGGCGGCCACTCGATCGACGGGTCGCTGGCCGTGCTGCGTATGCTGTACGCGCTGGGTGTCCGCTACCTGACGCTCACCCACAACGACAACGTGCCATGGGCCGACTCGGCGACCGACCAGCCGCGCGCTGGCGGACTGAGCCGCTTTGGCGAGGAGGTCGTCCGTGAAATGAACCGGCTTGGCATGCTGGTCGACCTCAGCCATGTGGCACCGGCGACGATGCGGGCGGCACTGCGGGTCACTGCGGCGCCGGTGATCTTTTCCCACTCGTCGGCACGCGCGTTGTGCGATGTGCCCCGCAACGTTCCCGACGAGATCCTGGGCGCGCTCGCCGGCAACGGCGGCGTCTGCATGGTGACCTTCGTGCCGCCGTTCGTCTCGCCCCGCTGTGCGGCCTGGTCGGCCGAGGCCAAGGAGCACCTCACCGGGACCGGGCTCGACCCCGACGACGACGCTGCTGCGGTGCTGCTGGCCGCCTGGGAGCGGGACCATCCCCGGCCTCCAGTGACCGTCGCCCAGGTCGCCGACCACGTCGAGCACGTTCGCGAGGTTGCCGGTGTGGACCACGTCGGCCTCGGCGGCGACTACGACGGCGCTGCGTTCCAACCGGACGGGCTCGAGGATGTCGCGGGATACCCGCGGCTGCTGGCCGAGCTGCTGGATCGCCGCTGGTCCGAGGGCGAGCTCGCCAAGCTGACGTGGGCCAACCCCCTCCGGGTCCTGCGCGACGCCGAGGCCGTCGCCCGTGACCTCCAGCCGCGCCGGGGCCCGTCGCTGGCGACCCTTGCCGCGCTGGACGGATCGGAGGAAATGCCTGGACCCAGAGCAAGCCGCGGCGGCGTTAGTGGTTGACGACGGCATGGCCACCGAAGGCGCCCGCGCTGGAGCCCAGGGTCGGGTCGCCCGGGGGAATCTCACCCCCGGGCTCCCTCGGAACGGAGCGTGACAGTCTCGAGCCTGTTGCAGAAACGGCCGCTGAGGAGGCCGCTGGAACCGGCAGCAGAGCAAGCTGATGGCGTAGGATCGGCCATGGCCTACAACTTCCG
>Ga0126306_10000820_pt1 | contig 15636 bp, 16 predicted proteins | sample Plot27_FD_92592 | JGI IMG/M metagenome (GOLD analysis project Ga0126306, IMG submission 92592) | Serpentine soil microbial communities from UC McLaughlin Reserve, CA, USA - Plot27 | ecosystem: Environmental > Terrestrial > Soil > Grasslands | place: USA: UC McLaughlin Reserve, Lake County...
CAAGGAATTTCATTTCGATTATATCAACGAAATCTAATAGAATTTCTGGCAAAAGAAAAGATAAATTTACCTCTTCAGATAACAGGAAGTCTTTTTGCAATTAAAACAAATCTTTTAAAATCAATTAGATTCTCTCATGATATATGTGAAGATTGGGACCTCACGCTTGATATTTATCTATGTGAAGCATCAAATAATATTCTGTCTTTTTTAAGCAATAATATTGATGATCATACTAAAATAAATTTAGTTAATAATGTCTATAATAGTGGTAACAATGGTAGTAACAAAAAGAATAAAAAAATTAAAAAAATAATAGCCTTTGAACAATCTCTTGTCTCTTATACAGAAATAACTCAAAGTATTCAAACGTATTTTAGACAAAGGATGAGAGTTAGCGAAGGACATACAAGAGGATTTAGAAAACGATTAATTAAAATAATAAAAAGCGATAGAATTACTCTTTTATATAAGTTAGAATTGTTATTTTTAGGATTAAGATATGCAAAATATATTTTTATTATGCTTCTAATTATAATTGATTTATTTATGTTACTTTATATAGGTATTGATGTGGTTCTAATACATAATTTTACTAAGTTTTCTATTGGATTGCAGGTTTTGTCTTTAATTATATATGTAATTTTCAATCTATTATCTCTTGGAATTAACCACAAACTAGGAATAGAAGGATTTACAATTAAACACATAATCTATCTTTTGGCAGTACATATTTGTACAATCCCCGCATTTACGATTGGTTCCTTATTAGGATTTGTTATGTCCAAGGGAAACTTTTATCGTACAAAAAGAAAGAAATGATGAAGAATTACATTCCTCTTATTTGTTAGGTCAATTTGTTTCGTTAATAGAGTATTGAATCTAAATAAAAAGACTAACATTTAATGTAATCATATTTTCCTCTATTTCTCTAGGATGTTTATAGATTTTAAGACAGAAGAAATAAGCTAGTTCTAGTTTACTTTTTTTATGCAATTCAAGTAACTCTCAATTACATCTTTGTAGAATCTTTGTGTAACTTCAATTGATTTGATAAATGTATACATATTTTTTGTAATAATATTGTCAATCAATTTTAGTGAGTTATCTCTATTACTACTTAAAACGGAATACATATTTTGTATGTCAAATGGATAGTCTGTAACCCTTTCAGGAATAGTAAAATCATCCCTTGATGAATTAAAAATATTTTGTATTAAGTTAGTATATTCCAAGCTGTAGGAATTTACCATATCCTTGTGAAGTTCTAGAAAATAGTTTGTAATTGCTCTTGCCTCTCTCATAGTCTGTTCTAGATGGTGTTTAAAATCATCATCATTGTCTCTTAATATTATATTTCTTTGATTCAAACCTTGATATATTATAGGTTCAGGGAATTTTCTTTGTGATTGTTGTTCTTCTATTGTTATGTTATTTTCCTTTTTTGGGAACTCTTTGTAATTCTTCCTTGGTTTCCTTGATTTTTTATTATTTAAGGTTTGTTTCGAGGACAATACGAAGGTATGAACATTCTCACTTAAAAAAAGTAGTATAAAAAATATGAACACTATTAGTTAAAAAAAAGTATTTCATTGAATATTATCATTAAATTACGCTTTAGTTTTACATATTTGGATTTTAATCCTAAACTAAGGACTGATCCCTATTACTCTTGGAGGATAATTAGTGAAAATATTCATTAATACATATCCTATAAATATAATTGAACCGCATGAAAAAACATAAGGAATAATTTTTCTTAATATAACCGCAGTGCTATTATTTACTCTGAACAAGAAAAGAAGCCTTTCAATAACTTTATTCTGCGATTCTATTGCTTTCTGAATTAAATCATATATAATGGGTTTCCAATATTTAAAAAAAGGTCTATTTATTTTTTCCTTTTGCATAATATTTATTGATCTTTATATGCAATTAGGTTCTTTTAAGTTTTTGTATATAGCAAGTATAAAATTGTAAATTATTGTTTTTGAATATTCTAGAGGGAACAAACTGTAAAAGACACATTTTTGACCACAATATCATCTACTCTTATTCTTTTTGTATAGGTGGGAATTCATTTGGATGAACATGTGATTTTATATGTTCATGGCAAAAATTGAATTGAACAAATAGGACATTTATTAGTCGCTTGATTACGACAATTAGGTATTGTGCAAACTGTTAATTTTCCTCTCAAAGAGTTATCACCACCTCTCAATCTATTAGGATCGACTACTTCTCCCATATAGAAATAATATATTGTTGAAATAGATATGAACTTTTCACTCAAGTAAAATTCAATTCTAATAAATCTAAGAACTAATACAGACTATGACAATTAATAATGATTAGTCGATTAACCTAGTTTACCGATTTTTAAATATTATAATTTTATGCACTTTAATACAGTCCAAAGAATATGGTCATAGCCTTCTATTGTTATGATATATATATTCCTTAGAAGGCTACTACAATTAAATAATAAATTGTCTCCAATTATTAAATACTATAATCTCGATTAATTTACAATCTTATAGGCAAATTATAAGATTTCATAAACCCCTCCATAGCCTTCTATTATTGTTTAGATCCCACTAGTAGTTCGCTCTGGCTTTAACTTTTAAATAAATAAATAAAAAAATTAAATTCTTAAATCCTTCTTTCATGATAGATATTCCATATGAACAAGGAGTTTCCAGGCATGCCATTTAACTGGGGTATATGTGGAGAAAATCTAACTACAGGGAGCTTTTCGAATCTCAGGTTAGCATGGAGATATATTTCAAATAGGAAGTGCGAAGGTAGTTGCAACCCAGCCCCCTATGCCTTGCTACAAGCTTGGAGTAAAGTTTGGTAAAATGGATATAGTAAAAAAATTTTTAGAGAGTGGTAAATCTGGAATTTACTTTAAAGTTGTAAAGAAGGGTAAAATAGGGACGACAGATGATTCTTTCCATCTCATTAAAAAAGACAATAACGACGTTCCAATAGAAAATATAGTAGAAATTGTTACAGAAGATAAAAACAATAAATTACTTGTGGAAAAAGTAGTTAAAGTTCAAGACTTACCATCATGCTGTAAACATTATTTTCTTGAAAAACTTTCACATCTAAATAAAATAAAAAATTGTACATAATGAAAGGAATTGACTCAAAATAATTCTTCTAAAATTTTGAAAGACAGTTTTAATAGAGTAGCAAGAAAATTAAGAATTTCTGTAACTGATAAGTGTAATATGAAATGTATTTATTGTATGCCTAATGGAAACATTAAATGGTTCGATAATAAAGAAATCCTCAATTTTCAAGAAATAGTTAGAATAACATCTATTTTTACTCAATTAGGAATAACAAAAGTTCGAATTACGGGAGGAGAGCCGTTACTTAGACCTTCGTTAGAGAATCTGATTAGGGATTTAACAAAGATACAAAATATCAAAACTATCAGTATGACTACTAATGGGATTTTATTAGAAGATAAAATAAATCAATTAAAATCAGCAGGATTGAATACTCTAAATATTAGTCTTGATACCTTTAGAGAAGAACGATTTAGAACCTTAAATGGTATTTCTAATTTAAATAAAGTTCTCAGGGGTATTCAAAAAGCAAACGAGTTAGGATTCAAAATAAAAATTAATACTGTAATAATTAGAGATTGGAATGATGATGAAATAATTAATTTCGTCAAATTTGCCAGAGATACTAAATTAAGCGTTCGTTTTATTGAATTTATGCCTCTTGATGGATCAGGTATTTGGAATCATAATCTTGTTGTTACCAAGCAAGAAATAATAAAAAAGATAAAATCTAATTTTCATAATGTTATCTCTTTTGATGAAAATAATAATTCTTCTTTTCAGTCTGATCCAGCCACGGTCTATAATTTCAATGATGGTAAAGGAAAAATTGGATTTATTTCATCAATTACAGAACCTTTTTGTTCAAATTGTGATAGGGTGAGATTGACTTCTGATGGTAGATTCCTGACTTGTCTTTTCGAAAAAGAGGGTTATGACTTAAAGAAAATGATTCGAAATGCAAAGACCGATCAGGAAATTATGGATTATATTTTAAGTTGTCATACAAAGAAACCAGAGGGGATAGTGGAATTAATTAGAATTAATGGACTTAGACCAACCTTAAATCTTATGCATACAATAGGTGGTTGATAACAATGAACTTATTGGAGTATGCAACTTTAAAGATAAGATTATTTGGAATTTTGAGAGAGAAAATGGATAGCGATGATTTGATTATTTCTATACATGATACGTCAATTTCATTGAAAAAACTAAAAAAATATCTTGAAGAGCTATACCCTTCTCTGGGTTTGAATGAGATAAATTTTGTATTTGCTGTTAATAAAGTAATATGCAACGAAGATATCAATGTAAAATCATCCGATGAAATTGCTATTATACCACCAATAAGTGGGGGATAATGGTGGGTGGAGAACTTATTTGATTTCAACAACAAAAAAAACAATTGATCAAACAAAAATATTTGATCAAGTTAAGGATGATTCTTGTGGGGCAATAATTTCTTTTACCGGACTTGTTAGAGACCATAATTCTAAGGGGAAAGTCGAAGGTATTTTTTATGAGGCCTATAATGAAATGGTTGAAGAAATATTAAAAAACATCGAAAAGGAGGTTTTCAAAAAGTGGAATATTAAAAAATTTATTGCAGTACATAGAACTGGAGATCTTCAGGTTGGAGAAATAAGTGTTATAGTTGCAGTTTCTTCAGAACATAGAAAAGATGCATTTGAAGCATGTAGTTATGGAATTGAGAATATTAAAAAAAGGTGCCCTATCTGGAAAAAAGAAAAAACTCAATTTGGCAATGAATGGATAGAAGGTGTTAAGATAAGTGAATGAAAGGAATTCTTACAAAGGTATGTTTGACGTATCCATAAAAGGAGACACATTAAGAATTGCTACTGCACAAGCAATAATCAAAGTATCTCCTGATAGTATAGATCTGATTAAAAATAAAAGAACACCAAAGGGAGATATTATAGAAGCAGCAAAAATTTCAGCTGCTCTTGGAGCAAAAAAAACATGGGAATTAATCCCTTATTGCCATTCTATTCCAATAGATCACATTTCTACACAAATATTGTTACAAGAATCATCAATAAAAATTAAAGTCAGTGTTAAAAGTGTCTGGAAAACAGGAGTTGAAATGGAAGCATTAACTGGATGTTGTACAGCGGCACTAACCATATACGATATGCTCAAACCAATAGACAATCATCTAATAATAGAGTCAATAAAATTGTTAGATAAAACCGGTGGTAAGAGAGATTTTATAGAATATCTTGATAAAAAAATTACCGTTGCTATATTTGTTATAAGTGATTCTACTTTCAATGGAACAAGAATTGACAAGTCGGGAAAAATGATCGTTAATAGATTGGAAAATGTTGATATCACTAAGAATATTGAAATTGTTGGTTATGAAATATTACCTGATAGTGTAGACAAAATTATGACATATCTTATTAAATATTCTGATGAAAAAAAAGTAGATCTAATAATGACTTCAGGAGGTACTGGGTTTAGTAAAAGAGATGTAACTCCAGAAGCAACTAAAATGGTTATTGATAAAGAAGCAAATGGAATTTCTGAAGCCATAAGATCATATGGTCAAAGGAGAACACCATTATCAATGCTTTCAAGGGGAATGTCTGGAACTAGAGGAGATACCTTAATTGTAAATTTACCAGGAAGCACTAAAGCTGTATCAGAATCATTAGATCTTCTTTTGCCTAGCATATTCCATGTATTTAATATGTTAGGAGGGAAAGGTCATTAATGACTTTTTACTAATAGTACTTGCTCCTATCTTTTTTGTAGTAAGTTTTTTTTATTCTTCTGTAGGATTTGCTGGGGGAAGTAGCTATATAGCTATCTTAGTTCTTGTTGGAGTCAATTTGTATACAGTTCCACCAATCTCTTTAGCATTAAACATTATTGTATCTTCTGCAGCCTTTTTTAATTATCTAAAAGCAGGTCATCTATCATTAAGATTATCATTTCCATTATTAATTTCAATACCTTTTGCATTTATAGGCGGAAGTATAAAATACCATATATAGTAGTCCGTCCATAATTTCTTGTATAATATAGATGCAAATCCTAAAGGACTCCGAAGACAAAATTTATACTAATTTTATTTATTCATACAAAACTGAAGTTACAAGAAAAAATAGCATGTCAATTTTAAAATATTACATGAATTTTTTAGGTATTACAACCTTAAGAGAACTTGTAGAAAAGCCACAAAAAATTATCGAATCAGATATTAAAGCATATTTAGTATATCTTAGAAATAAAAAAAAGGTATCATACAATACTGCTGTTTTATATTTGTCTGTTATAAAGAAGTTTTACATTGTAAATACTGATTATCAAATAAAATGGAATTTGATCAATATGTATCTTGGAAATGATGATACAGATAATGGCTATGATGATGACATACGAGAAGTAGAAGAACAAGAAGACCGACCTTATTCCAAAGAAGAGATTGAAAAAATGTTCAATGCTGCTCAAGAGATCAGAGTAAAACTTGTAATTTCCCTTATGTCATCATCTGGATTAAGAAATGGAGCAGTCAATATTTTAAAATTAAGAGATTTGGAAAAGATTGAAAAATATAATATTTATAAAATAACAGCATATCGGAAAAGCAAGAAATACAGTTACAAAACTTTTTGTTCACCTGAATGTAGTACATTAATAGATTCTTATCTTGAATATAGAAAAAATCAAGGTGAGCAACTAACTGGTAATTCTCCCTTAATTAGAGAGCAATTTAATACAAATGATAAACTCAAGATAAATAATCCTAGGCATTTAACTCCAAGAGGAATCAGATTTATGATTAACGAAGTATTGATCAAATATACCACATTAAGAAAAAAGTTACCTTTTGATCGTGAAAATAAAAGGAAAGAAGGCAGAAATCCAACCATGTTAACTCATGCATTCAGAAAATATTTCACCCTGGAATGCACCAAAGCAGGAGTTTATCCCGACTTTATAGAGTTAATGTTAGGTCATAAGTTGCCAGGTATGCGTAGCCATTACATGAAGCCAGATATTAATACATTATTGGAAGGAACAAAGGAATGCAAAGGATATGTAGCAGCTATTAATGATTTGACTATTGATGAATCTAATAGATTATCTAAACAGGTTCAAGAGTTAAAGGAACAAGATGACTATCAAAAATATGTTATTGATAAAAAAATGAAAGAGAAGGATGAACAAATTAAAGCATTACAAGACTCTATCAAATTTCTTTCCGATACAGTAAATAGAGCACTTTTAGCAGATCCAGCAAATAAGATCATTAATGACGAAGGTGCAACAGTAAAAGGAATAGAATTAAAAGCAGAGATCAAAAATAAAATAGTAGGAAAAGTAAAGTCATCATAGAAAGAAAGATTAAACGTTTTAAAAAATGAAGAATACATATTTCTAAATAAATTTTACTTTATCTATTTTCTAGATTCCTAAGAATTTTTTGTATATTGGAATTATTATTAATCTTATTTTGATTTAAATAATATTTCATTGCTAACCCTAAATCTTCCAAATCATAAACATTATGTGGTGAAGTGGCAAGTATGCCAATATTTGAATATCTATAAATGGGAAAACTTATCTTCCATACAAGTTTAAGCAAATCATGAATTTCATTAATATTTTCATATTTATTAAATTCTTGAAGAACCTGTAATATTTGTTTTTGATCTAATATAAAGAACCTATGAATTAAGTTCGTGTAGAGAATACTACGTATCTGACTCGCTGTTGACTTCTTAAATGGAATATTGATTTTAATCTTAAATGATTTTGATATTTCTTTTTGTATCTCTATTAAATTAGAAAAAAGTAATGTATACAACTTATTTATTAAGTTAATATCTTCAATTTCCTTAATCCATTTTAGAAATGAAGTAGTAATATATATTCCAAGGATATGAATATATATCAAAATTATACTGTCTATAATTGGAGTGTTAATCTTATTTTCAGAATTATATTTTAATGGATCTTGTTTTATTTTCTCAATCAATATAAAGAATAAAACTTTAATTTGGTTTAAATCCTGATAAAGTGATAGTAATTCGCTATTATTGTTAATATATAATTTATAGATCATACTATTTGGCTTATCTTTTCTTGCAATAATTACATTAAATTCATTTATCAATATATCAATATCTTTGACAATAGTATTTCTAGATCCTTTACTTGTATTTGTTAATTCTTTGATTACTTCCTCTTTACTACTAGCAGGTTTATTTTTAATATATTCAATTATTGCCTGTTGTCTAGGGGTAAAACCTTTAAAATCAAGGTTTGATAATGAGGAACCAAATTGTTTCTTTAACATTTCATTTTCTTTTTTACATTCGTTTAGTCTCTTGTTGAGCTCTTTTATTTCCTCTTTGTCGTTTATGCGTAATCGGGTCATATAGAACTAGTATAGATGTATAGGGGTTATATATAACTATATTTAACGTATAGAAATAGGTATGGTTAAGACAACCATCCTTATAGAAAAACAAACAAGAGAACAATTGAAAACAATTGGCGCAAAATCTGAGACTTATGACAAAATTATTAATCGGCTAATACTCCAGGAACTGGGAAATCCGGAAACAAAAAATAATTAGAAATGAAAAAAAGGGAATATAGGAGCCCAAACTTCAATAATAAAAACTTAGATGTTTACTAGAGAAACTAATCATGATGAAAATTGCAATTGCTGGGTCTGTGAAGCACAAAAAAGTAAAATGAAGAATGTTAAACGCGAAAATTCCCTTTTAGGGAATATTGTTACTTTTTTACAGTAATAGGGAGGTAATTTTCGAAATTGACCTTAGACATTAAATCCATAAATTTTGTGACTCTTCCTATTAAAGACATAGTAATTGAACACCGCTATAGGAAGGAATTTGGTGATATAGAGGCACTTGCAAACAACATAAACGAACATGGTCTAATAGTAGTCGTTACTGTAAAAAAAGATCCAGAAACTGGGAAATACATTCTTGTAGACGGACAGAGAAGAATTTTAGCAGCTCAAAGATTAGGATGGACAGAAATTGATTGTTATTTAATTGACCTAAAGGAGATTGTTTTTGGTGAATATTCCGCCAATACTTTTAGAAAAGACTTTGTGCCTTCCGAAGCTGTAAGAATAAAAAAAGATATAGAGCCTTATGAAAAACAAAAAGCTATAGAGCGAGAGCTAGCTGGTAAAAAACCCAGTGGTAAAATACCACAGGGAAAGACTAGAGACATAGTAGCAAAACAAGTAGGAATTGGAGAAAGAACTTTGAAGAAAGCAGAAGAGATCGTTGATGCAGCAGATCAGGATCCAAAATACCAGATTTATGTAGATGAGATGGATTCTGGAAAACCAATCCACAAAGTACATAAAAAATATAAAAAAGATCAGAAAAAAGAAGAGTTAAAATCTATAAAAACAAATATAGAATTACCTCCTGAAATTTGTAAATTATTTTGTAATGATTTCACAAAAATAGATTCAGAAACAATACCTGATAATTCAATCGATTTGATATTTACGGACCCGCCTTATGGTGAGCAATATATATACCTATACGAAGACCTAGCAAGGTTAGCTGTAAGAGTACTAAAGCCTCGAGGAAGTCTAGTTTTCTATAGTGGACATATAATATTAGATGAAGTTTTTAACATATTTTCTCGTCATAAAACTGATTTACAATACTGGTGGACACTTGCAGTTAAACACAATGGAGCTAAAAAAAGGGTTCATGCCAGATCTGTATTTGCAGAATGGAAACCTCTGATTTGGTACACAAAAGGAGAGAAACCGACTAATATACTGGACACAATGTTTGATCATATTGAATCTAGTCCACCCGATAAGATCTCACATGAATGGGCTCAGTCACAAGAAGAACCAGAACATATTATAAGGTATCTCACTGTGGAAAACCAAATTGTACTAGATCCTATGATGGGATCTGGAATGACAGGGATTGCTGCTTTGAAACTAAATAGAAAATTCATAGGAATAGAAATAGATCAAGAACGTTTCGAGATTGGGAGAAATAAAATTGCTTCTTCAACAACAATACCAACAACCTTAGCAGCTAAAATACAAAATAATCAAAGCGGTTTGGACCCGCTCTAAATAATAAGAATGGAAATGGCTAGTACTGATAATAACAACAACCATAACCAATTTGAAATTCCTTTAAAACTTTCCAAAATGGTAGAAGATTCACAGATTATACAGAAGTTTGTAATAGATCCTAATGATAAATATGTCAAACTCCGACTAAATTCTAAATATAATCCACAGATTAGTCTTGATGTTTCAATCAATATTAATCAAAGAAAAAAATGGATGGGAAAAGTTTTCAAATAGATTCAGAGATTTGACAAAGACATTTAAAAATATTGAATACAATCATGGTATCTGGATATATAGTACTGTTAACGATAATGGCAGTCTAATCAGAAGTTATGTTAATCAACAACAACAACAACAACAAGCACAACAACCAGATCAACATGAACAAAAAGAAGAAGAACAACAACAAAAGGACCAATCTTCTAAATCTCACCAATCTGACGAATCTGACACAACAAAAAATACAAACGAAGAAAAAATAATTGAAAAAACATCAGTATCAGATGCCATTAGAAGGAATGCTGGTATATATGCAGTAACTGGAACCATAATTGGTGTTTCTATACTTTCAAAAACGATATCTAAAGTTTCAACATATTGCGAGAAATGCGGAATCACTGATGAAGTTATTTTCAATCCGATACCTGTTTCAAATATAAAAAGTATAAAGGAAAATTGTAAATCTTGTGGTAAACATATCCAGTTCTACAATATCAAACCACTTGATCATAAAAACACTGTAATAATTGAACTCCAAGATTCAAACTCTTTTGATGACTTAGATCGGTTAGCAGTCTTTTTGTTTGACAGGGACACAATTGGAATTAAGATAGGTGAGAATGTCGAAGTTATTGGAGAAATTAAAATCCTAGAAAAAGGTTTCATATATCTACCATATCTTTACGGTCAATCAATACAATATTTGAATAGAGAAAATTACATGTTAACAAAAACTGATATAGACAAAAATAAAGAATTCAAAGAAAAACATGGTGAAGATAATGTAATTAGCGCACTTGCTAAAATATTTGATCCTTCAATGGTAGAACATGAATTTGAAAAGAAAGGAATTTTGAAGATTGCAGTAAACACTTCAGATAAAATTGGTGATGACTCAGAACATATGGATGCATTATTAATTGGTCCACCTGGTCTAGCGAAATCTAAAATATTAAAAAGGTCAACAGAAATTATTCCTGGAAGTAGTAGAGTAGGTGGACAATATGCAACAGGTAAAAGTATAACCGCAATAGTTGAAAAAACAGAAAACAGCACTATCTTAAGGTTAGGTTCAATACCTAGATCAAGAGATGCAATATGTGCAATAAATGAACTGGCAAAACTAAACGGTGAAGATCTCGATAAACTTTATGATGTTATGGAAGAACGTGGGTTTCCATATGAAAAACTTGGAATTAAAAAATTTATTCCAACACCTACTTCGATAATTGCTTCTGCAAATCCTGCAAATAGTGATAGTTGGATAAACAACGAAAAAGTTGACTGGAATGAATTACCTTTCTTAGCTCCCCTTAAAGACAGATTTGATTTGATATTTATATTTCAACAGAAAAAGGATCCGAAAGAGCGAGATCAATTTAATGAGGAACTAGCAGAAGTAGAACTAAAAAGAGAAAGAAATGAACTTCCAGATTATACAGAATTTTTGATAAAATACATTCAATATGCAAAACAATTCAATCCTGTTTTAACAGACGAAGCATGGTATAGACTTAAAGAATTCTATAAGAAAGTCAATGCAAACGGTTTCGGAAGTCCCAGGGTTCTTAAGACATTAAAGAAACTTGCAAAGGCAACTGCACGATTGAAACTAAAGAATGTAGTTGATGAAAAAGATGTAGAAAATGTTATGCAAGATTACAATACAATGTTAGAGAAGTTCCAAAAACATGTAGTCATTTCAGAATCGATTAAAAAAATAGCGTATGATAAATGCGTTGAGATAATAAAACGATTTGAAAACTTTGGTGGAATAGCTTTAGAAAGCTTATTCATAGCTATGTGTAAGGAAAACAAACAACTTGCAACTTACTTTGGATACGATGTTGGAAAGTCATTGAAAATTGAAAATAATCATAAAGTAGCTGACATAAAAAAATTACTGTTAAGTAATTCCAATATTAAGAGAATACAGGACAATCCCATAGTTCTAAAATGGTTTAATGATATTCAACCTGACGAACCTGATCGAGAAAATTATGCAGATCAAGAAAAAAATAAAAAAAAAAATTCTAATGAAAGTGGATCCGAACTCCGATCAGATACCTCAGATACGTCAGATTCAGATTTAGAATCTATCAAAGGATTTCAATTTAAACCTGGAGGTAGGATTTACAAAGTAACAGAAGAACAGTATAGGGAATTAAATGGAGACAGAGATCTAAATTGACATTACAAGCATCAACAAATTCAATAATAACAACAGATATAGAAAATGGTTTGGATTTTCTTTTATCTCATTTTAACCAAGATAAATTATTCCCTAGAAAAATACAAACTCATAAATCAGAAGGAAGACAAATGGAAGTATTCTCAAAACAAGGGGCTATGTTTTATTTTAAAGCATCATCATTTGTAGATTGCCGAATCAATGCATTTCCTTCCTATACTGAATATCATGGAATCCAGCGTTATCCTCCAGATTTAATATTTATTGATATAGATAGATCTAACTTCAAAGACGATAAAAGTTTTCAAAATGCCATATCAAAAACAAAGAAACATATCAAAGAAAAATTAAATGGGCATCCTACCATTAATTGGTCTGGAAATGGCTATCACATTTTACAACCAATAGAATGTCCAATTTTAGAACAAATAGAACAGTTTCAAAAATACCAAAATAAAAATATTAATAATTTTTTCATTTCACAAGAGTTTTTGAGATTTGGAAAAGATAATTTATCAAAGGGTAAAGCAGACAAAAATAATTATCCTTCATTCAAGTCATGCCAAATAAGGATTCCAGGATCAATTAATGCCAAATATGGTGCTAAAGTAAAAATAGTTCAAAAATGGAATGGAGTTAGAGCTCCTATAACCCGAGAATTTATAGAAGATTTTAGAACATATCTAGAACAAAAGATAACAGACCAAGGGAACAATAATTACAATTATAAGAAGAACAATAAAATCAAAAATCGATATTATAGCAATAATAATCGTATTGAATGGATTGAGACCAAAGTATTACAAACTCCAATTTCTGATTACAGGAAATTAGCTGTTGGACTGATATTGGCTCCATACCTCATAATTATCAAGAAGTTAAGTCATGAGGAATCGTACAAGATTATTAATGAATGGTTAATGAAGTGTGATTCAATAAGTGGAAGAAAATTAGATTTTGATCCCAAGTACTTAATAAATAATAGTTTGAAAACATCAGCAAAAAAGTTAATTCCACCTATATCACTATATAAGTTGAAAACAAACTATCCAAGTTTGTATTTTTTAATAATAGATCAGAAAAAACAAGAAGGAGTAATAAGAAGAGGAGAAAAAACATGACGAATTTTTATTATGGCGGAGAACGAAAAGAAGAGAACTTGTTCATTTATTATGGTAATGGTAACAAGCCATGTGACGAATGTGGGGACATTTCTCATAGATGTGATCTCTCTTACATTGCTCCAGAATACAATGAGGATCCGGAGGAAATGGCTTGGACGTCAAATTGTGCGATGAACGTTTAAATTCAATCATTCACGAACATGACGAACGAAATTTTAACAGAAGAAAATAAATATAAATCAGAATTTTTTATAGATATAATGATAAGAACTTTGATACTAAGAAAGATCCTAGTAACAAAAAATACTAGATTAAATATTACTACTGTAGATCTGATTGTATGAATTAATGACACGAATCATTATAGTATCTTATATTAATCTATAGTTTAGGCTATTAATGAATTAAATTTTATTTGATCCTATAAACTAAAAATATAAAAGTTTAAACAGCATATATAATAATGCAATAATTGACTATAGATCAGCAAAATTCTAATATTGATTATGAATTTGATAACAATAATAGCAACAGGAAATCAAAATTCATTATTGAAGAAAGAAGACGATTAGTAGCCAAATTGTGGGCTCAATCAAAATCAGAAACAGAGATAGCCCGGGAACTACATTGTAATGTTTCTACTATTTGTAGAGATATCAAATTTTTAAAGAAATTATCACAACAATTTGTATTTGATTTAGCCAAAGATTTAGGATTTTATTATAAAGGATGTATTGATACAATGGATCAGATACAACAAAAATGTTGGACTATTTTTAATGATGATCGCATATCTCAAAAAGATAAATTACTAGCATTAAAGATAATTAAAGAAACGTGTGAATCCAAATTTTCATTGATAGAAAAAGGTCCATCAGTAATGGCTATAAACTCATTACAAGAGAGGATCGAAAAAATTGAAACATCGTCGTCAAATAATGAATTTAAATAAAACCATTAAAGACTTAATGAATCGAATAGATGAGGTTTATCCATCTTCTTCTACTACTAATGGTGAGATTAGTCATGATGGAATTCATTACTGGAAAGGTAAAAAGATAATTTCTGTAAAAGATTGGAATGAACTTTATGAAAAGAATTCAACATATACAGATACTTACAAGACTACCCTAACATCTAGAAAACCATTACAATATTTTCCAAATGAATACAATAGTTCTATTTCCTCATTTAAGGAAGAACTAAAAGAAGAGGCTCAAAAATGGAATAATGATTACTATGAACTATTGGAATATAGAAAGAATCCTATTTTGGGAAGAAACAAATGTGCAAAATGTTTGTTAAGTGGATCAAATGATGATCCAATTTTTGTTGGTATTGAAAAAGTATTTGCTAGAATTGTAACCAACCAATGCAACAATAATATTCCTTTAAATACTCACTCTAATGGCTTCATTTCCTACCATTGCAATATCATGAATGTTTTTTCTTGTCCATTTGAAAGTAAAGAAGAGTCAAAATTGCCATATACAAAAGAAGACCTATTTGCTTTACATCAAATATCATTTGTAATTGAACAAGCAATATCTACAATTCTTGAAATAACAAAGAATAATGAAATAATATATGAAGTAGATTTTGAAAATGATAGAGTTCATGAAATCCATACCAATTATTATGGAGAACCAGAAAGTTGGGGATGGCAAGAAAATATTAGCGAGCAATTATCTAAAGTTAAGCCGATTTCAAATATAAAAATAAGAGATGAGCAAGACATCTATGATACTCTAACCAATAGAGAAAAATTAGAATATTTATTTCAAGAATATGAAAATAGTCGATTAGATAAAAAAGAAGAAGAACTAGAAGTTTGCTGTGACGAAAATATCCCTTGTGTTACTAGTGAGGACAATATTTCAAATAATA
>Ga0126306_10000822_pt1 | contig 15631 bp, 15 predicted proteins | sample Plot27_FD_92592 | JGI IMG/M metagenome (GOLD analysis project Ga0126306, IMG submission 92592) | Serpentine soil microbial communities from UC McLaughlin Reserve, CA, USA - Plot27 | ecosystem: Environmental > Terrestrial > Soil > Grasslands | place: USA: UC McLaughlin Reserve, Lake County...
ACGGCGTAGCCGCTCGCGCGCTCGAACTCGTAGACGTAGAACGGCAACGGTGCGCACGCGGCGGCGGCCGCCGTGAAGTGGTCGAGCAATGAGCGCTCGTCGAGCTGGAAGTACGGAGGGCCGATCACGGCAACGGCCGCGGCGCCTGCCTCGGCCGCGTGCGTCGCCAGCTCGAGCGTGTCCGCGGTCGTCTGAGCCCCGCAGTGGGCCACGACCTGCAGCCTGTCGCCCGCAGCTGCGACGAAGAGCTCAAGCGCCCGCTTCCGCTCGGCCACGGCGAAGAGGAGCCCTTCGCCCGTCGTCCCCAGCGCGAGCAGGCCGTCGAGGCCACCGTCGCGGAGAAAGTCGACGTACGGCCCGAACGCAGCCTCGTCGAGCCGATCACCGTCGAGCGGCGTCACGGCCGCCGCAAGAGCTCCGCGCAGCATCCCGCGACTCTACTGCGACGCTACGTGCTCTCGACGTTCGTCAGCCGGTCGTATGGACGGTCGATCCGGGCGCTGTCGGCACCCGGCCCGCCGTCGAGCGAGTCAGGCCCCCCGTCGCGCGAGGCGAGATGGTCGGGACCGGGTCCGCCGCGATGGATGTCATATCCGAGCCCGCCCGTGACCCAGTCGCCCCCGATCCCCCCGTCAACCGTGTCGGAGCCCTCGCCGCCGTCGAGCACGTCGTTCCCCGCCTCGCCGAGGATGACGTCGGCTCCGGCCGAGCCCAGAATCACGTCGTCGCCGGCACCGCCGAGCAGACGGTCGTTCCCGCCCAACCCGTCGATGTGGTCGTCGCCGCCGAGGCCGCAGATGACGTCGCGACCCGCCGTACCGACCAGCGTCTCCGAGCGCGCGGTGCCCGTGATCGTGCAGCCGGCCTGCTGCCTGCTCGGCGCGGCGCCCGCGCCCGCAGCCGCCAGCAGGGCTGCGGCGAGAACGGCGATGGCGGCACCCTTCGCGGACATGGCCCTCTCAGGATGATCGACGCGGCGCATAGGATCATCCCCCGATGGGGGCGCTTCGCATCGATCGGGACGAGGGCGTGCTGCGCATCACCCTGGCACGGCCGGAGACGCGCAACGCCTTCGCTGCGGACTTGATCGCGGAACTCGGCGAGGCCTTCGTGGACGTGGGCAAGGCACACGCCGTGCTGCTCTCCGGCGACGGGCCGAGCTTCTGCGCGGGAGCGGATGTGGAATGGATGCGCTCCTCCGTCGACCTGGACTTCGACGCCAATGTCGCCGACGCGAACGCGCTCCGCGGAATGCTGGAGACGATCGACCGCTGTCCGGCGCCGGTGGTCGCGCGCGTTCAGGGCCATGCGCTCGGCGGCGGCGCAGGCCTGGTGGCGTGCAGCGACCTCGCCGTCGCAGAGCCCAAGGCCGTCTTCGCCTTCTCCGAGGTGAAGCTCGGCATCATCCCGGCCGTCATCTCGCCGTTCGCGCTTGCCAAGATCGGCGCCAGCTGGGCGCGGCGCTACTTCGTCACAGGCGAGCGCTTCGACGCCGCAACCGCGTTGCGGATCGGCCTCGTCCACGAGGTGGACGCCGACCTCGACGGCGCCGTGGAGCGGATCCTCGCGGAGATCGCGAGCGCAGGGCCTCGGGCGGCTCGACATGCCAAGCGGCTCGTCCTCGAGCGGCCGGACGGGCCTGAGACGGCCCGGCGGATCGCCGAGCGCCGCACGAGCGACGAGGGACAGGAAGGCCTCCAAGCCTTCCTCGAGCGGCGAAGCCCAAGCTGGGTCAGAGGACGACGAGAATCCGGCTGAGCGTGCGGGGCGGTGACTGCGCCGGCTCCGTCAGCGCGCCCGCACCGTGACGGCGCCGCCGGCAGCCTTGGGCGTCGCGAGTCGGTAGCTCGTTGTCCTGCGCAGCGTCACGGTGATCGTGAAGCGGCCGTCGGGACGCGTGCTCACCCGACGAACCGTCCTCCAGGTACCACCGTTCACCTGCTGTTCGAGCCGCACCTTCGAGAGCCCGCGGACAAAGCCGCGCAGCTTCACCGGCCGGTTCGCCAGTGCCCGCTCGAGCGGCGGGTCGAGGTTGAGCACGCGAACGGTGAACCACGTCGACCGGAGGTCGAGCGCGCGGCGGACGTCGTTCGAGAGCATCGTCCGCGACGAGCGGACCCCCGTCAGCAGTACCGAGATCGCACGGCCGGAAGGCCCGCGCGTGACGACGAGGTCGCGCAGCCGCGGCATTCCGAGCTTCGCCCCGACCTCGGCCGGCGTGAGCAGGAACGGCCCCCACCGGTGGTGCTTCGAGAGCGTGTCGTAGGGATCCGTGACCGAGACGAGGTACGGCACCGCGGCCGCGCGCGGCCACGCCTCCGCGATCGAAACCGTCCGCCCGCCCGACGTCGAGTGGTAGAAGGTCGTCGCGACGCGACCGTTCCAGAAGAGCACCTTGCCGGCGGTGGCGCCGATCGCCCGGTTCGTCGTCGCCGCTTCCGCCTCGATCCCGCCATAGACCTGACTGCGCGTGTCGGCGTAGAGATCGAAGAGCGTCCCGGGCTTCAGCGTGGCGAGCGCGTAGGAACGCGCCACCACGGCCTGGGCGCGGAGTGCCTGCGCATGCCAGTCGTCCGGCATCTCCCAGGGCACAACACCGCGCAGGTACCGGTCGAGCGGCAGCTTGTTCACGACCGTCAGCCTCGCGCCGCTGCGGTGGACGAGCAAGGAACCGCGGTAGGCGGCGCCGTCGACCTCGAGCGGAGCCGCGCCGGGCAGGAAGCGCAGTGGCGAGCGCAGCGGCGCCAGCTTCGCCGCAGCGACGCGCTGCCGGCCGGGCTTCAGCTTCTTCACCTTGCCACGCGCATCCACGACCTTGAACGGCCTCGACGAGCTGACGACGACCGCAGCCTTGCCCTGGGCGAGCAGCACGCGCACCGGCCGCGGCCGGACGGGCTGCAGCTTCGTGGTCGGGTAGTAGTGGGCGAGGATCCGCTCGTAGCGCCAGCCGACCTGGGCATAGCCGCGCGCCCCGTACTGGCTCATCCCGACCCCGTGGCCCCAGCCGCGCCCGTCGACGAGGAAGACGGTGCCGGCAGACGCCGACGCGGGCGCCGCGCACAGCACGAACGCGATCAGGACCACCAGCCGCCGCATGGAGCGGAGACGGTAGCGCGGCCGAATACGATCCGCAAACGATGGCGATTCGCAAGCTCCTGGTCGCGAACCGCGGCGAGATCGCCGTGAGGATCTTCCGCACCTGCCGCGACCTCGGAATCGCGACCGTCGCGGTCGCGGCACCTGACGACGCGGGGGCGCTGCACACCCGCGTCGCGGACGAGATAGTTGGTCTGAGCAACTATCTCCACCCCGAAGAGCACATCAGGGCCGCGAGGGAGACGGGCGCGGACGCGATCCACCCCGGCTACGGCTTCCTCGCCGAGAACGCGGAGTTCGCGGAGGCCGTGCGGGCGGCCGGCCTGATCTGGGTCGGGCCGCCGGCCGCGGCGCTCCGGCTCGGCGGGGACAAGCTGGCGGCGAAGCGGGCCGCGGAGGAGGCGGGCGTCTCCGTCGTGCCGACGGGTGAGCCGGCCGAGCTCGGCTACCCGCTCCTGGTCAAGGCGGCGGCGGGCGGCGGCGGGCGCGGCATGCGGACCGTGCGCGATCCGTCGGAGCTCGAGGAGGCGCTCGAGGCGGCGACCCGGGAGGCGGAGTCGGCCTTCGGCGACGGCACCGTCTTCTGCGAGCGCTACGTCGAGCGGCCGCGGCACGTCGAGATCCAGCTGCTCGCGGACTCGCACGGCACCGTCCTCGCCCTCGGCGAGCGCGACTGCTCGGTGCAGCGCCGCCACCAGAAGGTGCTCGAGGAGTCCCCTTCGCCGGCTCTCGACCCGGAGCTACGCACCGCGATGAGCGACGCCGCCGTGGCGTTCGCGCGCGCAATCGGCTACGAGAGCGCCGGCACCGCCGAGTTCATGCTCGCGGGCCGCGATTTCTACTTCCTCGAGTTGAACGGCCGGATCCAGGTCGAGCACCCGGTCACGGAGCTCGTCACCGGCCGCGACCTGATCCGCGACCAGATCCGGATCGCCGCAGGCGAACCGCTGGAGCCAAGTAACAGTCTGTTGCAAGGCCACGCCGTCGAAGTGCGTCTCTATGCCGAGGATCCGAAGACCTTCCTGCCCCAGGCCGGCACGGTCGAGCGGCTGCGGCTTCCGGGCGGTGTCCGCGTCGACGCCGGGGTCGAGGAAGGCGACGTGGTCGGCACCTCCTACGACCCGATGATCGCGAAGCTGATCGCGCACGGGCCGACGCGCGCCGAGGCGCTCGCGCGGCTCGAGGATGCCCTGGCCGAGACCGAGGTCGCGGGCGTGACGACGAACCTCCCCTTCCTGCGCTGGCTCGTCGCCCATCCCGTCCTGCGCGCAGGGGAGGCGACGACCGCCTTCCTGGCCGAGCACCCGCCGCTCTCCGAGCCGCCGCTCCGACTTCCTGACGCTCCCTGGCGAGGTGGCTGGCGGCTGAACCTCCCGGCCGCCGCGCCCGCGCCCGCTCCCGACGTCGACAGCGCCGCCCACCACCATGTGGGCGGGGGCGGCAGCGGCAACGTCACCGCCCCGATGCCCGGCACGGTCGTCCGCGTCAGCGTCTCGGTGGGCGACAGCGTCGAGGCCCGCCGTCCGCTCGTCGTGCTGGAGGCGATGAAGATGGAAACGCCGCTGACCGCGCCGTACGACGCGACGGTGAAGGCAGTGCACGTCGAGGAAGGCGACCGCGTCGTCGGCGGCGCCCTCCTCGTCGAGCTGGAAGCCGACTAATCCGAGGGCAGAGCGCCGGGAGCCTCGGGTGTCTGCGCCCGCAGCGGAGCCAGGAAGATCAGCGTCAGGGCGACCAGCACGGCTGCGGCGATCAGGATCGTCCAGCCGTCCTCGCTCGTCGGCTTCACCGTCATCGCGAAGACGATCGCGTACATGTAGGCGAGGTCGATCCGGAGCACGGTAAAGAGGCGGGCGATCAGCTCCTGCCCGGCCGGCGTCGCCGGCCCGACGACGGGGATCCGCTTCGCCATGGGCGAGATCACGAACAAACCGGTTGCGAACGACGCGGCGAACGTGACGAGCGCGAAGACGACCCACAGTCGGCCCCAGTCCCAGTTCCCTTCGATCATCAGCCCGGTGCCCGCGAGCACGACCACGAGCGACGCCGGGACGAACATCCGCTCGGCGAGCACGCCCGCCCGGCCGGCGAAGCGAGCGATCTCGTCGACATCACCGCCGCGGCGGACAGCCGCGCCGTACATCTGGAACGTGAAGCCTCCGCCGAGCCAGATCACGGCTGCCGTGACGTGGACGAAGAGCAGGAACTCGTACCAGGTCAAGCCGAACCCTCCTCGACGGTAGAACGGACTGAGTGAGGTTCTACAAGACTAGAAGAGCTTCTGCAACTTCATCGCCGCGCCCATGTCCCCTTTGATCTTCAGTTTGCCGGTCATGTACGCGGTCGTCGGGTTCTGCTCCCCGTTGATGACCGCCATCATCGTCTCCTCGGAGGTGGAGATGGTCGTGTCGGCCTCGCCGCCGCCCTCCGTGACACCGACGGCGCCGTCCTTGACCGCGACCAGCCACTGGCCCGCGCCCTCGATGTCGAAGAGGTACGAGTTGTTCATGCCCGCGGTCTTCTCCGCGTCGGCCCGCGCCGGAAGACCCTCGAAGAACTCCTGCACCGTGTCTGCCATCTCGTGTCGCTCCTTGGTCGGTTGGAAGGGCGAATCTACTTGCCCCGTGCCTCCGGCGCATCCGTCATGGTGCGCAGGCCGGTGGAACAGTACGCGGGTACGGGCCGCCGGCTGGCGCGCCGTGACGGTGCGACGTGGGCGGAGCCGGGCTTCGCCCGGCGGGAGCCGATGGGCAGGTGGCGCGGGGGCCGGTAGGGTTCGCGCGCGCATGGATCTCGACCTGACGCAGGAGCAGCAGCTCGTCCGCGATACCGTGCGCGAATTCGCGCGGGAGAAGGTCGCGCCCGTTGCGGAGGAGCTCGACCGTGAGTCCCGGTTCCCGTACGAGCTCGTCGCCGAGCTGGGCGAGCTCGGGCTGATGGGCCTACCGATCGCCGAGGAGTACGGTGGCGCCGGCGGCGACACCGTCTCGTATGCGCTTGCGATCGAGGAGCTGACGCGGATCGACTCGTCCGTCGCGATCACGGTCGCGGCGCACACGTCGCTCGGCACGATGCCGATCTACCTGTTCGGCACCGAGGAGCAGAAGCAACGCTGGCTACCGGACCTCGCCTCGGGCCGCACGCTTGCGGCCTTCGGTCTGACGGAGCCCGGCGCCGGCTCCGACGCCGGCAACACGCGGACGACGGCAGAGCTCCGCGACGGCAGCTGGGTCGTCAACGGCTCGAAGATGTTCATCACGAACGCCGGCACGGACGTCACCTGGGGCGTCACCATCACCGCCCGCACCGGCGACGAAGAGATCTCGAACATCGTCGTCGAGAACGGCACGGCCGGCTACGAGATCTCGGCTCCCATGAAGAAGCTCGGCTGGAAGGCGTCTGATACGCGCGAACTCTCGTTTCGGGACGTCGCGGTGGCGGAGGACAACTTGCTAGGCCCCCGCGGGCAGGGGTTCCACCAGTTCCTCGAGATCCTCGACGGCGGCCGGATCTCGGTCGCCGCGATGGGTGTGGGCCTCGCGCAGGGCGCATACGACCTCGCGTACGCCTACGCGAAGGAACGGGAGCAGTTCGGCAAGCCGATCTCGCGCTTCCAGGCGGTTCAGTTCCGCCTCGCGGACATGGCGACCGAGATCGAGGCGGGCCGGGCGCTCGTGCTCAAGGCCGCCTGGCTGAAGGACCAGGGCCGCCCGTTCGCGCGCGAGGCGGCGATGGCGAAGCTCTACACGGGCGAGCTCTCGAACCGCGCCGCCAACTCGGCGCTGCAGATCCACGGCGGCTACGGCTTCATGGACGAGTACCCGATCTCGCGCTTCTACCGCGACCAGAAGATCCTCGAGATCGGCGAGGGGACGAACGAGGTGCAGCGCATGGTGATCGCGAGGCAGCTCGGGCTTTAGAGCTTGCGGCGCTCGACGATCGGGCTGTCGCGGAGTGCCGTCGTGCAGCCGCCCACCGTGTACAAGGCACCGTCGACGTAGAACGTCTGCAGCGCGTGGCGCGTGACACCCGGGACCGGACCGCGGTTCCACTCACCGCTCCCGGCGTCGAAGATCTGGTACGTCGACTCCCACACGGCGTGGATCTCGTCGCCGACCACCGCCGCGCCGAGCAGCTCCATCGGCTCGGGGAGCGCCGGCCCTTCGCGCCACCGTCCCGCCGGATCGAGGATCCACACCTCTCGCAGGATCTCCTCGCCACGACGGCCACCGATCGCCCAGATCTCCCCGTCGAAGACGACGACGTCGAAGGCGTGGTTGCGCCGCGGCAACGGCGCCTTCTCCTCCCACTCGTTGCGATCCGGGTCGTAGACGAGCACGTCTCGCAGCTCCTGCCCCTCGTTGAAACCGCCGAGCACGTAGATCCGGCCGTCGACCGCAACCGCCGAGTGGTTGAAGCGCGGCGAGGGAAGCGCCGCTCGCTCCGACCAGTCCTCCCCGTCCCAGGCCCAGACGGCGCCGGTATTTCCCTCGGCCGTCGTGCCGCCGACAACGTAGAAGACGCCGTCGACACCGGCGCCGGCTGCCGCGCGCGTCGGCTCCGGCAGCTGCGGCAGTGTCTCCCACTGGTCGTGCGCGGGGTCGTACCGCGTGAAGATGGCGAGCGGCTGGCCCGTGTCCCCTACCATGCCGCCGGCCACGTAGATCAAGCGGTCGATCTCGGCGGCGGCGATGTAGCTGCGGCGTTGCGGCATCGACGCGACCTGCGTCCAGCCTGCCGCCTCGGCGTCACCGGTTCTCTCACCGCCGCTCAGAGAGGCGACGACGACAAGAAGCACGAAGGCGCCGATGGCGGCCGCCGCCCCTCCGACAGCAAGCCTCATCCCTCGGCCAGCGCGCTGCGCAGCTTCCGCCGCAGCTCCTTGCGCTCCTTCATCGCGCGTGGATCGGGGATCGGCACCGCCGACAGCAGTGCCTTCGTGTAGTCCTCCTGCGGATTCGTGTACACCTCTTCGGCCGGGCCCATCTCGACGAGGCGGCCCTGATTCATGACCGCGATCCGGTCGCTCATGCCGCGCACCACGGCGAGGTCGTGTGCAATGAAGAGGTAGGTGAGGCCGAAGTCCTGCTGCAGGTCCTTGAGCAGGTTGAGGATCTGCGCCTGGATCGAGACGTCGAGCGCGGAGACCGGCTCGTCGCAGACGATCAGCTTCGGGCTGAGCGCGAGCGCGCGGGCGATCCCGATCCGCTGCCGCTGGCCGCCTGAGAACTCGTGCGGGTAGCGGTTCGTAAAGCTCGGATTGAAGCCGACGACGTCGAGCAGGTCGCGGATGCGGGCGGCGCGGTCGCGGCGCGTGCCTATGCCGTGCACGACCAGCGGCTCGCCGACGATGTCGCCGACGGTCATCCGCGGGTCGAGCGAGGAGTAGGGATCCTGGAAGACGATCTGCATCTCGCGGCGCATCCGGCGCATCTCCTCGCGTCCGAGCTCGGTCAGCTCCGTGCCCTCGAACTTGACCGAGCCGGAGGTCGGCTTCATGAGCTGGAGGACGCAGAAGCCGGTCGTGCTCTTGCCCGAGCCCGACTCGCCGACGAGGCTGAGGGTCTCGCCGGCTCGGACGTCGAAGCTGACGCCGTCAACGGCCCGCACCTCTCCCACCTTGCGCTCGATCAGCAGGCCCTCCCGAATGGGGAAGTGCTTGTGCAGGTCGGTGACCTGGAGCAGCGCCTGGTTGTCGGTGCTCATCCCACTTGCTCCGGTACGCGTGAGCCGCTGCGCTCGCTGGCGGGGTGCGCGGAGCGTACCCAGTGGCCGCGACGGATCTCGCGCAGCTGCGGTTCGTTGACGGTGCAGTCGTCGGAGCCCGCATAGCGGCACCGCGGCCCGAAACGGCACGCCTCCGGAGGATTGATCAGGTCGGGCGGCCGGCCGGGAATGGCGGTCAGCCTGCCCTGGCGCACGTTCGCGCCCTCGAGCTGCGGCAGCGCGCCGAGGAGCGCCTCGGTGTACGGATGCTCCGGGTTGTCGAAGAGCTCGAGCGTGGAAGCATGCTCGACCACCTGGCCCGCGTACATGACGACGATGTCGTCCGCCGCCTCGGCGACTACGCCCATGTCGTGCGTGATGATGATCATCGACATGTCGTACTCGTGGCGCAGGTCGTCGAGCAGGTCGAGCACGGACGCCTGCACCGTCACATCGAGCGCCGTCGTCGGCTCGTCGGCGATCAGTAGCTTCGGATCGCAGGAGAGCGCGATCGCGATCATCACACGCTGGCGCATCCCCCCCGAGAAGCGATGCGGATAGTCGCTCAGGCGCTCGGGGGCACGCGGGATCCGCACCTTCTCGAGCAGCTCGATTGCTTTTTTGTTCGCCTGCTTCTGCGAGACGTCGTAATGGCGCCTGATCGTCTCGGTGATCTGCGTCCCGATCGTGAGAGTCGGGTTCAGGGACGTCATCGGATCCTGGAAGATCATCGCGATCTCGCGGGCGCGGACGTCCTCGAGCTGGCGCTCGGAGAGCGTCGTCAGGTCACGGCCGTCGTAGAGGACGGAGCCAGAGACGATCTTCGCCGGCGGCTTCGGGATCAGGCCCATGATCGAGAGCGCCGTCACCGACTTGCCGCAGCCGGACTCGCCGACGATCCCGAGCGTCTTCCCCTTCTCGACCGAGAAGCTGACGCCGTCTACGGCTCGAACCGTCCCCTCCCGGGTGAAGAAGTGCGTGCGGAGGTCGGTGACGTCGAGGAGTGCCATCTGCCTTCTACGTCTCGCGCGTCCGGGGGTCGAGAGCGTCCCGCAGGCCGTCGGCGATGAAGTTCGCGGAGAGGATGAGCGTCGCGATCATGATCGAAGGCACGGCGATGATGTGCGGCGACGTGCGGTAGGCGGCGCGGCCCTCGTTTGCCATCTGCCCCCACGAGGCGTCGGGCGGGCTGATGCCGAGGCCGATGAACGACAGGATTGCCTCGCCGAGGATGACGCCGGGCAGCTCCAGGAAGATCGCGATGATCAGGACACCGAGCGTGTTCGGGAGCACGTGGCGGCCGAGCACCCGGTGCCACCGCGCACCGACCGCCCTCGCCGCCCGGATGTAGTCGTTCTCCTTGAGCGTGATCACTTGGCCCCGGACAATTCGAGCGGTCGTGAACCAGCTGACGATGGAGAGGGCGACGACCATCGTCCAGAACGTGACGTTGCCGAAGATCTGCGTGACGATGATCGCGAAGGGCAGGTACGGCAGCCCGTAGAGGGCGTCGAGCACGCGCATCATGCCGTTGTCGAGGCGTCCGCCCACGAAGCCGGAAATCGAGCCGTAGGTGACGCCGATGAGCAAGATCGCGATCGTGGCGGCGAAGCCGATCCCGATCGAGACCCGCCCTCCGACCGCTGCGCGAGTCATGAGGTCGCGGCCGAAGGTGTCGGTTCCAAACGGATGCTCGAGACTTGGAGGTTGACTCCTGGCCGAGAAGTCGATCTCGTTCGGATCGTACGGCGAGATGATCGGCCAGACGATCACGAACAGGAGCATCAGGATGAAGACGACGCCGGCCGCAAGCGCCGCGCGGTTGCGGATGTAGCGCCGCCAGGCGTCTCTCCAAAGGTTCGACTGCCGGAGCGGCGCACCCGCCGACCCGGTCCCGTCCGGCGAGACGACGTCGCCGGCGATCGTCGGGGTCGGGGCCTCGCGGGGATCGATGATCATCAGCGACCGATCACGTTCGGGCGTCCCTCGTCCGCGGATCGAGGAAGCCGTAGAGGATGTCGACAACCATGTTCGCGAGGATGACGATGATGGCGAGCAGGACGGTGAGTCCCATGACGACTGAGTAGTCGCGGGCAGTGACTGCGGTAACGTAATAGCGGCCGATGCCGGGGATCGCGAAGATCTGCTCGATCACGAACGAGCCGGTGATGAGGAAGCCGAGCGTCGGCCCGGCCGCGGTGATGACCGGGATCATCGAGTTCCGCAGGACGTGAAGGCCGACGACGCGGCGCCAGCGCAGCCCCTTGGCCCTCGCGGTCCGGATGTAGTCCTGCTGGAGCGTCTCCAGCATCGTGCCGCGCACGAGACGGGCGAAAGCCGCCATGGGTGCCAGCCCGAGTGCGATGACCGGCAGGATCTTGCTCTGCCAGGTGTCCCAGCCGCTCGTCGGCAGACCTACATCCCATTGCAGGGCGAAGAAGTAGATCAGCAGCGTCGCGACGAGGAAGCTCGGTAAGGCATAGCCCACGTTGGAGACGAACATGGCGGTGTAATCGACCCACGAGTTCGCCCTGAGCCCTGATAAGGCGCCGATGAGGACGCCGAAGAAGAAGGCGAAGAGGAAGGAAAGGGCGCCCAGCTCGAGCGACACCTTGAAGTGCTCCTTGACGATGTCGTTCACGTCCCGGTTGCGGAGGACGAGCGAGGGGCCGAGGTCGAACGTGGCGACGTTCTGCACGTACTGCCAGTACTGCTCGTACCACGGCTTGTCGAGCCCGAACTTGCGCTCGAGGTTCCGCTGGATCTCGACGGGGATCGCGCGCTCCGAGGTCCTGAACGGATTGCCCGCGATCTGCCGCATCAAGATGAAGGTCATGAAGATGACGAGCAGGATCACCGGGATCGTCCAGATCAGACGCCTGATGATGAGCTTCGTCACAACCGACCTCTCTTACCCGGCAGCGGACAGGGCAACACTCGGGATCGGGCGGACTGTGTCCGCCCGATCCCGCTGAGGTATCGAACTACTCGCGGACCTCGACGCCGCGGAGGTCGACCTGGCCGAGGAGGCTCTCGGAAAAGGTCTCCCGAATCGAGTCCCGCTCCTGATATGAGGACGTGTACCAGTAGATCGGCGCGATCGGCATGTCACCGTCGTCGCCGAGCATGATCTGCTCGATCTGCGCGTAGAGCTCGTAGCGCGCGTCGTTGTCCGCGGTAGCGCGGGCCTTGTCGACGAGCCGGTCGAGCTCCTCGTTGCAGTAGTTCGTCGAGTTGTTGCCCGATTCGCACGTCCACAGCTCGAGGAAATTGATCGCATCGACGTAGTCGCCGATCCAGCCGAAGCGGAAGACGTCGACCGACTTGTCCGGCGGCGGACCGATGAACTCGAGGAACTGGGCCCACTCCTGCGTCTTGATCGTGGTCTTGATCCCGAGCTCCTCCCAGGCCGCCTGCACCGCGACCGCGATGTCGCGGTGGCCCGGGGCGTCGTTCAGAAGCAGGGTGATGTTCGTCTTCGGATTCTGCACCTGCTCCATCAGCTGCTTCGCCTGCTCCATGTCGCCGTTCTCCGGCAGCCACTTCGATTCCGGATTGATCGCGTCGAAGCCGGGCATGCCCTCAGGCGTGAAACCGGTGGTCGGCAGCTGATCCTCCTGCGCTACGTTGTCGATGATCTCGCGGCGGTTGATCGCCAGCGACATCGCGCGGCGCTGATTCACGTCCGTGATGTTCTTCATGTTGAAGCCGTAGTAGTAGGTGCCCAGGGACGTGTACTTCTCGTAGTCGTCGGTCTCCTTGATCCGGGCGATCTCCTCCGTCGGCAGGTTCGGGTTGACGTCGATCTCGCCGGCCTCGTACGCCTGCACCGAGGTCGTCGCGTCTTCGATCATCCGGCCGTTGACGCGCGTGAGCGAGATGCTGTCGGCGTCGCGCCACTCCTCGTTCTTGACGAGGTCGATGCTGTTGTTGTGCTGCCAGGACTCGAGCTTGAAGGGGCCGTTCGTGACGATATTGGCCGCCTCGGTCCACTTCGAGCCGAATTGCTCGACGGTCGCCTTGTGGACAGCCAGGAACGACGTGTGGGCGGACTGCTGCACGAACCACGGCTGCGCCGAGGTGAGCTTGACCTCGAGCGTCTGGTCGTCGACCGCGTTCACCCCGACCTTGTCCGCGAGCGCGTCGCAGGACTTCTCGCAGCCGTTGTACTCCTGCGCACCGACAATGCCGTAGAACTGGTACGCGTAGTCGGCGGCGAGGTCGGGGGAAATCGTCCGCTTCCACGAATACTCGAAGTCCTCCGCCGTGACCGGGTCGCCGTTCGTCCACTTGCCGTCCGAGCGAAGGTGGTACGTGACGGTCTTGCCGTCCTCGCTGATGTCCCAGCTCTCCGCCAGGCTCGGCTGAGGCTGGTTGTCCTCGTCCAGAAGCACGAGCGGATCCATGATGTTCAGCAGGATCGCGGCCGAGGTGGTGTCACTCGCGAGGCCCGGGTCGAGCGACGGGGGCTCGGTTCCCCAGTTGATCGTGATCTCCTGGTTGGCGGCTTTCGTCCCTCCCCCGTCCGTCGTAGCGCCTGTTCCGGCCGCGTCGCCGCCTTCGTCGTCGTCGCCGCCGCAGCCGGCCGCGACCAGAGCGAGGCCCGTGACGAGCAGCGCGAGCCACAGCCAGAGGGTCTTCGTCCTCATCGGGATGATCCTTCCTTCGATTGCATGTCTCTACCGGCGCGGGTAGTACGCCGCTTTCTTCCTTGCCAGGTATACCGTTCGCAAACCTGTGAAACGGGTGTCTTTACGCCACGCCAACGTGGGCGCAACGCTAGCGACGCTGTTCGTGGCTCTGTCGGCGGAACCGGCACTCGCACATGTGGACGTCCAGCCGCGTCTCGTGGAGCAGGGAAGGAGCACCGACCTCCGGGTCGAGCTGCCGCAGTTACGCCCCGGAGCGCCCCCGAAAGGGCTCGAGGTCGAGGGGCCGGGCGTGGAGGTGCTCTTCGTGCGAAAGCAGGCGAGCAAGAGGCTGGAGACCGTCTGGACCGTGCGGCTGCGTGCTAGCGGACAGCCGGGGAACGTGCCGCTCGTCCTGCGAGCGCTCTACCCGGCCGGCGGCTCGGTCGAGGTCGACGCGGCAGTGATCGTGGTGCCCGCGCCGGCGGGGGCCGGATTTCCCTGGCCGGGCGTGATCGTGGGCGCCGGCCTCGCAGCCGGCTTCCTTGTGATCGCCCTGCTCGTGGCTCGCCGCAAAGCCTGATAGCGTCACTGCTCGTGCTCTTCCAGCAGTTCGTGGACGACGACCTCGGCTGTGCGTCGTACCTGATCGGCGACGAGGATGCGGGTGTCGCCGCGATCGTCGACCCGCCGTTTGCGGTCGAGCCGGTGCTCGAGCAGGCGGAACGGCGCGGCGTCCGGATCGTGCGCACGATCGAGACGCACACGCACGCCGACCATCTCTCCGGGCACGGCCGGCTCGCACTCGAGCACGGCATCCCCGTCTCGATTCATGCCGCGGCCGGGGCGGCGTACGCCCACGAACCGCTGGACGACGGCGCTGAGATCGAGCTCGGCCAAGTCCTGCTGCGAGCGATCCACACGCCGGGCCACCGGCCCGAGCACACCTGCCTCACCGTCACCGACCGCGCTCGCGCCGAGGTGCCGTGGCTCGTCCTGACCGGCGACTCACTCTTCGTCGGCGACGTCGCGCGCCCCGACCTCGCAATCGGCGCGAGGGAGGGCGCCGAACGGCTCTTCCACTCGCTGCGGCGGTTGCTCGAGCTCCGGGACGGCGTCGAGGTTTTTCCCGGCCACGTCGCCGGGTCACTCTGTGGCAAGGCGATGAGCTCCAAGGGCTCGTCGACGATCGGCTTCGAGCGCAGCTTCAACCCCGCACTGCAGATCGAGCTCGAGGACGAGTTCGTGGCCGAGTCGGCCTCCATTTCGGCGCCGAAGCCGCCGAACATGAACCGGCTGGTCGAGCTCAACCGCGGACCGTTCGTGGGCGCCGCCGCGCCTGTCTGCGAGCTGCCGGCGCCGCCGGAGGGGGCAACTGTCCTGGACGTGCGGCCCGCCGCAGACTACCTCGCTGGTCACCGGCACGGCGCGCTGAACGTGCCCGTCAGCGGCACCTCGTTCGCGACCAAGGCCGGCTTCCTGCTCGACCACGAGAGCCCGATCGTCGTCCAGGGCGACTCCGCGGCGGAGGCGGAACGCGCCGTCCGCGGCCTGCGCTCGGTCGGCTTCCTCGAGCTCGAGGGCTACGTTCTCGGTGACGGGCCGGAGCGGATCGACGCCGTCACGCTCGACGAGCTCGACGGCCTCCTGCAGGACGGCGCGGAGCTGCTCGACGTGCGCGAGCGCGACGAGCGCGACGAGGGCTACATCGCCGGGAGCCGCAACATCCCCTACCGCCTCCTCCCTGTGGCGGGCGCGGACGTGCCGACCGACCGGCCGGTGGTGACGATCTGCGAGAGCGGCGCGCGCGCCGGCATCGCGGCGTCGATCCTCGCCGCCAAGGGCGTCGACGCGCGCCCCGTCCTCGACGGCGGCATCCCCGAGTGGGCCTCCCGCGGCGGGCACATGGTCGAGTTCCGCCGCTGCGGCTCGTAGCCGCCGACGACGCCTTGTGTTTCTGAAACACAAGCTCTCTCTCGCGCCGCTTTCGTGGCTGCCGCGACGACCACTCGTGACACCCGCCGAGGCACGCTTCCGGCAATGCGGTTCGCGAGCTCCAGAGCCTCTCGGCCTCGCCTCCGCGAGCTCGTCGCCGCGCTCGACGAGGACGATGCGCCGGTTGCGGCGACGTGGCGGCTCGTCGGCGATTTCACCCGCAACGCGGGACTTCCGCGCGCGAGCTACTCGCATGTCCGGCGCCT
>Ga0126306_10000823_pt1 | contig 15621 bp, 13 predicted proteins | sample Plot27_FD_92592 | JGI IMG/M metagenome (GOLD analysis project Ga0126306, IMG submission 92592) | Serpentine soil microbial communities from UC McLaughlin Reserve, CA, USA - Plot27 | ecosystem: Environmental > Terrestrial > Soil > Grasslands | place: USA: UC McLaughlin Reserve, Lake County...
CTGTCGCACGAGGTGGCGGTCGGCGACCGGATGCTCGTCGACGACGGCAAGATCGCGCTCGAGGTCACCGGCGTCCAGGGCAACGACGTCCGCTGTCTCGTGGTCGAGGGCGGCCCGGTGAGCAACCACAAGGGCCTCTCGCTGCCGAACGTGAAGATCAGCGTCCCGGCGTTGAGCGAGAAGGACGCGGAGGACCTGCGGTTCGCGCTCGGGCTCGGCGTGGACATGGTCGCGCTGTCGTTCGTCCGCTCGCCGGACGACATCAAGCTCGTGCACCAGATCATGGACGAGGTCGGCCTCCGGGTCCCGGTCATCGCGAAGCTGGAGAAGCCGGAGGCGGTCGAGCACCTCGAGGCGATCGTGCTTGCCTTCGACGCGATCATGGTGGCCCGCGGCGACCTCGGCGTGGAGCTGCCGCTGGAGGCGGTGCCGCTGGTGCAGAAGCGCGCGGTGCAGCTCTGCCGCGAGAACGCCCGCCCGGTGATCGTCGCGACCCAGATGCTCGACTCGATGATCGAGAACTCCCGGCCGACCCGGGCCGAGGTGTCCGACGTCGCGAACGCCGTTCTCGACGGCGCCGACGCGCTTATGCTCTCCGGCGAGACGAGCGTGGGCCGCTTCCCCGTGCTCACCGTCCGGACGATGGCCAAGATCATCGCGAACGTCGAGGAAGGCGACCCGTCGGTCCCGCCGCTGCAGCACGACCCGCGCACCAAGGGCGGCGCGATCGCGGCGGCGGCGAAGCAGATCGGCGAGGTGCTCGGTGCCAAGGCGCTGGTCGCCTTCACCCTCACCGGTGACACGGTGCGCCGGCTCTCCCGGCACCACACCCGGCTGCCGCTGATCGCGTTCACGCCGCGGCCGAGCGTCCGGAGCCAGCTCACGCTCTCCTGGGGCGTGGAGACGTTCCTGTCGCCGTCGGTGCGGCACACCGACGACATGGTCCGCCAGGTCGACACGCTGCTCCGGGAGGCCGGCCGGGTGCACGAGGGCGACGAGGTGGTCATCGTCGCGGGCAGCCCGCCCAACACGCCCGGTTCCACCAACGCGCTGCGGGTGCACAAGATCGGTACCGCCATCGACCTGCCATGACCCGCCCACCGGCGAGGGATCCGGCACCAGCGACTAACCTGACCGGCTGTGACTGACTATCTCTCCGGCCAGGCGGCCGTCGACCACCTCGTCGATCTGCTCGACCTCGAGCAGATCGAGGTGAACGTATTCCGCGGCCGAAGCCCGGACCTGTCGCCGCAGCGGGTGTTCGGTGGGCAGGTCGCCGGCCAGGCGCTGGTCGCGGCGGGCCGCACGGTGCCGGATGATCGGTTCGTCCACTCGCTCCACTCGTACTTCATCCGCCCCGGCGACCCGTCGATCCCGATCCTGTACACGGTGGAGACCGTGCGCGACGGGCGCTCGTTCACCACCCGCCGGGTGGTCGCAATCCAGCGTGGCAAGCCGATCTTCTTCCTCTCCGCGTCGTTCCAGCTCGTCGAGGAGGGGCTCGACCACCAGGTCGAGATGCCGGACGTGCCCGGGCCCGAGACGCTGCCGACGATGGCAGACCACATCGCGGAGCTCGGCGGCCGGATGGGTGTCTTCGCGAAGATCCCACGCCCGATCGACCTGCGCTACGTCGGCAGCCCGGGCTGGGTCGCCCGCGGCGACCGGCCGGCCGACCCGCGCCAGCGGGTGTGGATGAGGGCGGACGGCAAGCTCCCGGACGATCCGATGCTGCACGCCTGCACGCTCACCTACGCCAGCGACATGACCCTGCTCGACGCGGTGCTCTCCACGCACGGCGCGGTGTGGGGGCCGGGCGGCTTCGCCGGCGCCAGCCTCGACCACGCGGTCTGGTTCCACCGCCCGTTCCGGGCCGACGAGTGGGTGCTCTACGACTGCGAGAGCCCGTCGGCTTCCGGTTCGCGTGGGCTGGCCACCGGGAAGCTCTTCGCCCAGGACGGCCGGCTGCTCGCGACCGTGGTGCAGGAGGGGCTGCTCCGCCCGGTACCGAGCCGATGACGTGCCGGGAGCGGGATTCGAACCCGCACGCCCTTTCGGGCAGACGCTTTTGAGGCGTCCGAGTCTGCCGTTCCTCCATCCCGGCCAGATGGCCAGCACAGCTTAGCGCGCCGGCTACTCGTCCTTGGGACAGGTCGCGAGCAGCGCCAGCGCCCGTTGCTGCACCAGCTTCGGCGGGGTGATCATGCGGTAGACCTGGTCGGCGTCGCCGAGCCGGGCGTACAGGGTGAAGTCGAAGAGCTTCTTCGCCTCGATGAGGCCGTGCTTGAAGCACAGCCGGACCCCGATCTCGACGGGCACCGTGCGACTGCCGGACGCCAGCTCGGTGATCGGTTGCTTGCCGGCCGGCACGGTGTCCAGGTCGAACATGACGCTGCCCCGCAGGTCCGTCACGACGATGCGCTCGTTCCCGCTGGCGGTGAGCTTCAGCCCGCCCCGCAGCCGCGCGGCGCCGCCGTCTGTGGCCGGGACCTGCGACCACGACTGGCCCCAGTCGATCGTGAACGCCGCCTCGAGCTGCTTCTGGTCGCACTCGGAGCGCCAGAGCCGGTCCAGGATCTGCGCCGGCGTGGGCACCGCCAGCCGCTCGACCCGCTCGCCGGCCTCGAGCACCAGCATCGGCTTGCCGGCGTCCTGGTCGCAGCGCGCCGTCCCGTACGCGATCGAGAAGTTGATCTGCTGCCCCGGCGCCAGGTCGCCGTCGACGGTGGTCGCCGGCACGTCGGTGAAGCGCGGGGAGGCGAGCGCGATCCGGTCCACGTGCGCGACACCCGGGCCGCCGTTGCGCAGCGGCACCGTGAGCAGCCGGCGGGTGGCGTCGAGGCGGTCCTGCAGGAGCGGTTCGGCGAGCTGCAGGCCGGGCTTGGGGCTCGGCGACGGGGGCGTCCGCTGCTGCGTGCTCGCGTCCGGCTCGCCGGCGCACCCGGCGAGCACGGTGAGCACCGTGAGGCCGATCGCCAACGTCGCCGAACGCCACCGCATGTGACCTACGCTAACAGCCAGTATCAGCGGGCTCGGGCCGGTTGGATAATGAGGGATGCCGATCCCGGTACGCTTCCCGTTCGGCGACGGATCTGCGGCGAGTGCCGCGCGAGGACGACGAGGAGGCCGCGTGAACGAGGCCCCAGCCCGCCGCGTACTGATCGCGGAGGACGAGGCGCTCATCCGGCTCGACCTCTCGGAGATGCTCCAGGAGGAGGGGTACGACGTAGTCGGCGAGGCGGCCGACGGGGAGACCGCCGTGCGGCTCGCCGACGAACTCCGCCCCGACCTGGTCATCCTCGACGTGAAGATGCCGGTGATGGACGGCATCGCGGCGGCCGAGCGGATCGCCGGCGCGCGGATCGCCCCAGTCGTGATCCTCACCGCGTTCAGCCAGCGTGACCTCGTCGAGCGGGCCCGCGCGGCCGGCGCGATGGCGTACCTGGTGAAGCCGTTCCAGAAGAAGGACCTGCTGCCGACGATCGAGATGGCCGCGTCGCGGTTCTCCGAGATCGTCGCCCTGGAGTCGGAGGTTGCCGACCTCACCGAGCGGCTGGAGACCCGCAAGGCCGTCGAGCGCGCCAAGGGCGTCCTGATGGAACAGGGCATGTCCGAGCCCGAGGCGTTCCGCTGGATTCAGCGCACCGCGATGGACCGCCGCACGTCAATGCGGTCGATCGCGAACACCGTTCTGGAAGGTTTGGCCGGTTCGTCCGGTCGATGACCATCCATCCCGCCGAGGGCTGGTCACGACACGATCACGAGCGGCACTGATGGCATCACGTCGCGGTCCGTTACGACTAACGTCCACCTCACCAATGGGGACGGGTCGCTGCTCGGCGGCTCGGTGCCAAGTCAAGGAGACATGCATGGCTCAGCGCAGGCTCGTGCGCGCCGCAGCCGTTGCCTCCGCGGTCCTGCTCGCGGCCGGTGCGTGCAGCAGCGACGGCGACTCAGGTAGCGAAGGCGGCAAGAAGCTGGTCAAGGTGTACGGCGTCGACGGCAACATGGGCAATGCCCTCGGTGAGAAGTTCACCGATCAGGGCGCCCTGGCCGGCATGCGAGGCACGACGCCGCTGACCAAGCTCGGCGACGACTTCAAGACCCGCCTGAAGACGCTCGACCCCAAGCTGGTCGACTTCAACTACGCGGGTGAGTCCTACGACGCCGTGGTGATCGCGGCGCTCGCGGCGGAGTTGGCGCGCAGCAACGCGGGCGCCGAACTCGGCAAGTTCATCAACGCCGTCACCACCAAGGGCGAGAAGTGCGGGGACTACAAGGCCTGCCTCGACCTGGTCAAGGGCGGCAAGGACATCGACTACGACGGCGTGACCGGCCCGCTGGAGTTCACCGACGCCGGCGAGCCCGCCAAGGCGAGTTTCGGCATCCTGCAGTTCGGCAATAACAACAAGCTGGACGACGCCAAGACCGAGTTCGTCCTGGCCGGTGACGAGAAGAACGCCACCACCAAGACCGCGACGGTGCCGCCGCAGTCGAAGGCCTTCGCCGGCCCGCCGGTGCTGAAGATCGGCACCTTGCTTCCGCAGACCGGTTCGCTCGCGTTCCTCGGCCCCCCGGAGTTCGCTGGCGTGAACCTCGCGATCAAGGACGTCAACGAAAAGGGTGGCGTCAACGGCAAGCCGGTCCAGGTCGTCCATGGCGACTCCGGTGACGCCTCGACCGACATCGCCAACGGGACCGTCGACAAGCAGATCCAGGCGGGCGTGAGCGTCATCATCGGCGCCGCGTCGTCCAGCGTGAGCCTCAAGGTGATCGACAAGATCACCAGCGCTGGCATCGTCGAGATCTCGCCGGCGAACACGTCCGACAAGTTCACGACCTACAACGACAAGGGTCTGTACTTCCGGACCGCTCCGCCGGACACCCTGCAGGCCCGCGCGCTCGCGGACGAGGTTCTGGCCGACGGCAACAAGAAGGTCGGCATCCTGGTGCTGAACGACGCGTACGGCACCGGGCTCGCCAGCAACCTGGAGAAGAACCTGGCGGACGGCGGCATGCAGTCCGACTCGATCGTCAAGAAGATCTACGACCCGAAGGCGACCGACTTCTCCTCCGAGATCGGTGCCGTGAAGCAGATGAACCCCGACGCGATCGTGGTCATCGGCTTCGACGAGTCGGCGACGATCATCAAGCAGATGAACGAGCAGGCCATCGGCCCGAAGCGCTGAGCAACCTGCACGTTCCAGAAAGGCCCGGCGGACCACCCGCCGGGCCTTTCTGCTGTCAACACCCGTGCTCAACCCGCGCCCTGCCTTCGCCTCGCCGCCGTTCCAGGCAGGCCGCCACACCTGAAAGCTCCCACCAGTGCGTGCACACCCACTGAAGGGAGCTTTCAGGGGGTTGCGGACGGCGGCGAGGGCGGCAGGAGCGGGGCGGGAAGGGTGAGGGCGGTGGTCGCCCCGCGGCCGGGGTGACCACCGCCCTCGGCGGTGCTGGGTGGGGATCAGGCCTTGGCCAGGGTCCCCAGGTAGAGCTCGATGACCTTCGGGTCGTGCATCAGGCTGGCGCCCGACGCGGTGTAGGCGTTGCGCCCCTGGTCGAGGACGTAGCCGCGGTCGCAGATCTGCAGGCAACGCCGGGCGTTCTGCTCGACCATGATGATCGAGACGCCGGCGGCGTTGATCCGCTTGCACCGGATGAACACCTCGTCCTGCAGGACGGGGGAGAGGCCGGCCGACGGCTCGTCGAAAAGCAGCACGCTCGGCTCCATCATCAGCGCCCGGCCCATCGCGACCATCTGCCGCTCGCCGCCGGAGAGCGACCCCGCCTTCGTCTTGCGCCGCTCGCCGAGCAGCGGGAAGAGGCTCGCGACGAAGTCGAACCGCTCATTGAACTTCTTCGACCTCAGGTAGATCCCCATCTGCATGTTCTCCTCGATGGTGAGCGTGGAGAACACGTTGTTGTTCTGCGGCACGTAGCCGACTCCCTGCGACACCAGCTGGTGCGCCGGCGCCGAGGTGATGTCCTGGCCGCGCAGCTTGACGGTGCCGCTGCGGACCGGGATCAGGCCGAACAGCGCCTTGAGCAGCGTCGACTTACCGGCGCCGTTCGGGCCGATGATGCCGACCAGCTCGCCGTCGTCGAGGTAGAAGTCGCAGCTGTTGAGGATGTTGACGCCGGGCACGTACCCGGCCACCAGCTCGTCCGCGCGGAGCAGCGCGTTCGCCGCAAGCTTCTCGTGCTCGCCGCGGGTGGCAGCCAGCTCGGCCGGGGTGAGTTCCCGGGCCATCTCCTCGACTGGCGGGCTCTGGTCCGACGTGGTCATGCCTTCTTCTCCTCGTCGTCGGGCGTGCGCTCGCGGCCCGCCGCGGCGGCACCGGGCGGCGCCTCCGTGGAGGCGGGTTCGTGATCCGCGTGCGTCCTGGCCTCGGTCGCCTCGACCAGCGCAGCGTCCGCGGCCCTGGCCTGCTCGATCAGCGCCTCGGCGTCCAGCCCGGCCTCCTCGGCCAGCTCGGCCTGGGCCCGCGCGATCTGCTCCTGCTCCTCCTCGAAGGTGAGCGCCTGGTCGTGGTGGGCACCGAGGTAGGCGTCGACCACTTCCTTGTTCTGCGAGATCGACCAGGGCGGACCCTCGGCGATGATGCTGCCCTGGGCCATCACCACGACCCAGTCGCTGATGTCGCGGACCACGTCCATGTCGTGCTCGACGAAGATCACGCTCATGCCCTGGTCGCGCAGGTCCTTCACGTGGGTGAGCAGGCTCTGGGTCAGCGCCGGGTTCACGCCGGCCATGGGCTCGTCGAGCATGACGACCGTCGGATCGCTCATCAACGCCCGGGCCATCTCCAGCAGCTTGCGCTGGCCGCCGGACAGGGTGCCGGCGAAGTCGTCCTTCTTGGTGTCCAGCTTGAACCGGGCGAGCAGCTCCATCGCCTTGGCCTCGATCGCCTTCTCCTGGGCCCGCCACAGCGGCGGCACCAGGGAGGTGAGGAACTTCTCGCCGGCCTGCCGGGTCGCGCCGAGCTTCATGTTGTCGAGCACAGTGAGCTTGGCGAGGGCCTTGGTGAGCTGGAAGGTTCGGATGACGCCCCTGCGGGCCACCTTGTGCGCCGCGAGGCCGCGGAGGCTGTGGCGCCGCCACGCGGTCCCGTCCCACTCGTCGTAGAACTCCCAGGTGCCGGTGTTCGGCTTGTCGAACCCGGTGAGCAGGTTGAACAGCGTGGTCTTGCCGGCACCGTTCGGCCCGATCAGGCCGGTGATGACGCCACGCCGGATCTCCAGATGGTCCACGGACACGGCGTTGAGGCCGCCGAACGAGCGGGTGAGCTTGTCGACCACCATGATCGGGTCCGGTTTCGCGATGCCGGGCTCCCAGTCGAGGTTCTTCACCGCCTCGCGGTTGCGGGCGACGACGCTGGCCGGGTGGGGCGCGCCGTTCGTCGCGCCGGCGGATGCCGGCGCCTCGGTCTGCGTCGCGGGCGTCTCAGCGTGCATCGAGCGCCACCTCCCTACGGTCCCCGAATATGCCTTGCGGGCGGTACTTCATGAGCAGGATCAGGGCGATGCCGACGAGGATGAAGCGGATCGCGGCGATGCCCTGGGAGTCGACGACGTCACTGGGGATAATCGGATTGTCCCCCTCGCTGAGCCTGCCGAGTACCCCCGCGGTGATGGAGAACAGGAACCAGAAGATCATCGAGCCGACCACCGGGCCGAAGACCCGGGCGGTACCGCCGAGGATGAGCGCGGCGTAGGCGAAGAAGGTGACCGCGTTCTCGTACGTGTCCGGGATGACGCTGCGGGACGCGGTCGCCTCGAAGATGCCGCCGATCGCACCGATTACGCCACCGAGGATGAGCGCCTGCATCTTGTACCAGTAGACGTTCTTGGCGAGCTACCTGTCGGCCTCCTCGTCCTCGCGGATCGAACGGAGCACCCGCCCCCATGGGCTGCGCATCAGCAGCCACGTCAGCAGGCACAGGAGCCCGATGACGATCCAGCCGACGGTGAGGACCCACACCTCCTGGCCGCGGAACTGGATCCCGAACGGTTCGTACACCTCCGACAGCGGGAACGGGCTGAGCGCGTAGAAGTCGTCGCTGAAGCCGGACAGGCCCTGGGTGCCGCCGGTGACGTCGTTCAGCGCGTTGGTGCGGAACACCAGGCGCAGGATCTCCGCCGCGGCGATCGTCGTGATCGCCAGGTAGTCGGCGCGCAGCCGCAGGGTCGGCACGCCGAGCAGCAGCCCGAGCACCACCGCGGCGAGAACTCCGACGATCAGCCCGAGCCAGTACGAGGCGCCCAACTGCACGACAGTGACCGCCACGCCGAAGGAGCCGACGAGGGCGAAGCCGACCTGGCCGAAGTTGAGCAGGCCGGCGTACCCGAACTGGATATTGAGGCCGATCGCGAGGAGGGCGTAGTACACGGCCTCCTTCGCGACCAGCGCTTTCAGAGCGTTCTGCAGGATATCCATGATGGGCTAACCGATCCGCTGTCGGGCGCCGAGCAGGCCGCTCGGCTTAACCAGGAGGATGAGGATGAGGACGAGCAGGCCGGAGACGGTCTTGATGTCGTCCGGGATCACCAGCGTGGAGAGCTGCACGATCACGCCGATGATGAGGCTGCCCACCAGCGCGCCATAGGCGGTGCCGAGGCCGCCGAGCGTGACGCCGGCGAACATCAGCAGCAGCAGCGTGAAGCCCATGTCATAGCGGAGGTTGAGCGTCCAGCCGTACATGACGCCGCCGAACGCGGCGAGGGCGCCGCCGAGCATCCAGACCACCAGGATCACCCGGTTGACGTTGATACCGGAGGCCGCGGAGAGGTCGCGGTTGTCGGCGACTGCGCGCATCGCCTTGCCGATCTTGGTGAACTGCAGCATCACCGCGACGCCGACCAGCACCACCAGGCACAGCGCCATCGCGATCAGGTCACGCGGGGTGATCGAGAACGGACCCAGGTCGACCGCCGTCTGCACCGGGGTGTCGTAGAACTGCCGGTCGCCGCCGACGATCAGCAGCAGCGTGTAGCGCATCGCGAGGCCGAGGCCGATGGAGACCACGAGCATCGCGATCAGGCCGGCCCGCTGATTTCGAAGTGGTCGCCAGATCACCAGTTCGTTTAGTGCACCGAGGATGAGCCCGACGATGATCGCGAAGATGGTCGCGACGATCAGGTTCGTGCCGAGCGAGGTGTTCACCCACCAGGCGGCGAAGGCCCCGACCGTCACCATCTCGCCGTGGGCGAAGTTGGTGAGCCCCGTGGTGCCGAAGATGAGGCTCAGGCCGATCGCGGTGATCGCGATGATGAGGCCGTACCGCAGGCCCTCGACCGTGCGTTGCATCCAGACGATGTCGACGTCCTGCTCGACCTTCGAGCCGTCGGAGAGGCTGAACAGCACGGCGGCGCGTTGGCTGGTGTTGACCACGACCTCGCGCTGCTCGGGGACGCCCTCGTCGAGGGTGATCTTGTCCGGCAGGCTGTCCGTGTCGACCTTGACGACGTAGGTGCCCGGCCCCGGCAGCGGCACCGAGAAGCGGCCGTCGGCATCGGACTCCCCCGTGCCGACCTCCTTGCCGTCTGCCTTCGCGGTGACGGTGACCTTGACGCCCTCGACCGCCTTGCCGGTCTGCGAGACGCTCATGGTGCCTGAGACCGTCTCACCCTCGGCGAACGCGGGCTGCGCGGCGCCGATGAAGAACATCGCGAGGGCAGTCAGCCCTAGCGCGAGAATGCGATGGAGCCAGCGCACTGGGTGCTCCCTGCTCTGTGTGAGTCCGTTCACAACGCGCTGCACATTAGCTCACGGTGTGCACTCGCCGCACCATGTCGGGCCACTGTTTTCGTTTTGTGAACGAAGATGCTTCCCGGCATCCTGTTTGGGCTGGTCAGCTTGTCTGAATCAATAAAGACTCATGGTTTGCTCAGACGCCTTGACGGCGGAGCAGCTGACAGGTGATCCGCGCGGTGCAAAGGCGCTTGCCGGCACTGTCCGTGATCTCGATGGCATAGGTAGCGGTGGTACGTCCCTCGTGCACCGGTGTGCACACCCCGGTGACCACTCCATCCCGCGCCGAGCGGTGGTGAGTGGCGTTGATGTCGACCCCCACCGGCACCGCGTCCGGCCCGGCGTGCAGGCTCGCGGCGATCGATCCGAGCGTCTCGGCCAGCGTGCAGGAGGCACCGCCGTGCAGCAGCCCGAACGGCTGCCGGTTGCCCTCCACCGGCATGGTCGCCGCGAGCCGGCGCGGCGCGATCTCGGTGAACCTGATGCCGAGCGTCTCAGCCAGCTCGCCGACGTTGGCGTTGATCTGCTGCAGCGCCTCTTGCTGGACCGCAGGGTCGGTCAGGTCGATCGCGTAGGTCACGGGGTCTCCTGCAGGGCTACCGCGGGGCGTCGAGTTGTCAGGGGTCGAGACTAGGCTTTGGTTCGTGACCGCTGCTGCTCCGGGTGCCCGGCTCCTGCTGCTCGATGGCCACTCGCTGGCCTACCGCGCGTTCTTCGCGCTGCCCGTGGAGAACTTCTCCACGACGACGGGGCAGCCCACGAACGCCGTCTACGGCTTCACGTCGATGCTGATCAACGTCCTGCGGGATGAGCAGCCCACGCACATCGCGGTGGCGTTCGACGTGTCCCGGCATTCGTTCCGCACGGAGGCGTACGCGGAGTACAAGGCGGGTCGGTCTGACACGCCGGTCGACTTCAAGGGCCAGGTCAGCCTGATCCAGGAGGTGCTGGCCGCGCTCCGGATCACCACCGTGCAGGTGGAGGGGTACGAGGCCGACGACATCATCGCGACGCTGGCCACCCAGGCCCGCGAGGCGGGCATGGAGACCCTGATCTGCAGCGGCGACCGGGACACGTTCCAGCTCGTCTCCGACAGCTGCACGGTGCTCTACCCGATCCGCGGCGTCTCCGAGCTGACCCGGATGACGCCCGACGCCGTGCAGGCGAAGTACGGCCTGCCGCCGCGGCTGTACCGCGAGCTCGCCGCGCTGGTGGGGGAGACCAGCGACAACCTGCCCGGCGTGCCGGGGGTGGGCCCGAAGACCGCGGCCAAATGGCTCATCAAGTACGGCAGCCTGGACGAGCTGGTGGCCAGGGTCGACGAGATCACCGGCAAGGCAGGCGACTCGCTGCGCACCCACCTCGCCGGCGTGCTGCGCAACCACCAGATCAACGGCCTGGTCTGCGACATGTCGCTCCCGGTCAGCCTGCCCGAGCTGCAGTGGCGCGGCTGGGAGCGGGACCAGGTGCACCAGGTCTTCGACACGCTCGAGTTCCGGGTCCTGCGGGATCGGCTCTACGCCACCCTGCAGGTCGCCGAGCCGGAGGCCGAATCAGGGTTCGACATCGACGGCACCGTGCTCGCACCCGGGCAGGTCGCCGGCTGGCTCGCCGAGCACGCCGCCGGTGGCGACCGGGTCGGCGTCGCGGTCGAGGGCAGCTGGGGCCGCGGCACCGGCGCGCTCACCGGGCTGGCGATCGCCACCGGCACCGGCGCGGCGGCCTGGCTCGATCCCACCACTCTGGACCCCGCTGACGACGCCGCGCTCGGAGCCTGGCTCGCCGACCCGGCCCGGCCGAAGGCGCTGCACGACGCAAACGGCCCGTTGCTCGCGTTCGCCGCGCACGGCTGGACGGTCCGCGGCATCACCGCCGACACGGCGCTCCAGGCGTATCTGGTCCGCCCCGACCAGCGCAGCTACGACCTGGCCGACCTCGCGCTGCGCCAGCTCCAGCGCGAGCTGCGCACTGAGCTGCCGGACAGCGGCCAGCTCAGTTTCGACGGAGCGGAGGAGGGCGCCGGCCAGGACGCGCTGATGGCCCGCGCCGCGGCGACTCTTGACCTCGCCGCCGCCCTCGACACCGAGCTGGTCGAGCGGGGCGGCGCTGCCCTGTTGGCCGACGTCGAGCTGCCGCTGGTCGAGGTGCTCGCCGGCATGGAGCGGGTGGGCATCGCCGCCGACACCGAGCACCTGGCCGAGCTGGAGGCGCACTTCGCCGCCGAGGTGAAGGCCGCAGCGCAGGCCGCGTACAGCGTGATCGGCCGCGAGTTCAATCTCGGCTCGCCGAAACAGCTCCAGGCCATCCTCTTCGACGAGCTGGCGCTGCCGAAGACGAAGCGGATCAAGACCGGCTACACCACCGACGCCGACTCGCTGCAGTCGCTGTTCGCCCAGACGCAGCATCCGCTGCTGGAACACCTGCTGCGGCACCGGGACGTGGCCAGGCTCAAGACCACGGTGGACGGTCTACTGAAGACGGTCGCGGACGACGGCCGGATCCACACCACGTTCAACCAGCTTGTCGCGGCCACCGGGCGGCTCTCCTCCACCGACCCGAACCTGCAGAACATCCCGATCCGCACCGAGGAGGGGCGCCGGATCCGGCGGGCGTTCATCGTCGGCCCCGACTACGAGGCGCTGCTCACCGCCGACTACAGCCAGATCGAGATGCGGATCATGGCCCACCTCTCCCAAGACCGGGGGCTGATCGACGCGTTCGCCACCGGCGAGGACCTGCACACCACGGTCGCATCCCGGGTCTTCTCGGTGCCGCCGGCCGAGGTCACCGCCGACATGCGTCGCAAGATCAAGGCGATGTCGTACGGCCTGGCGTACGGGCTGAGCGCGTACGGGCTCGCCCAGCAGCTGAACATCAGCACCGAGGAGGCGCGCGGGCTGATGGAGGAGTACTTCCAGCGCTTCGGCGGCGTGCGCGACTACCTGCGCGGCGTGGTGCAGGAGGCGGGCCGGAACGAGTACACCGAGACAATCCTCGGTCGCCGCCGGTACCTGCCGGATCTGCGCAGCGACAACCGGCAGCGCCGCGAGATGGCCGAGCGGATGGCGCTCAACGCACCGATCCAGGGTTCGGCCGCGGACATCATCAAGGTCGCGATGCTCGGTGTCGACAGGGCGATCCGCGCCGCGAACCTGCGGTCCCGGCTACTGCTCCAGGTGCACGATGAGCTGGTGTTCGAGGTGTACCCGGGGGAGGCGGCCGCGGTCGAGGAGATCGCCCGCCGGCAGATGGGCAACGCCTACCAGCTCGACGTCCCGCTGGATGTCTCGGTGGGCAGCGGCCGCACCTGGGACGAGGCGGGCCACTAGTAGGCCGGCCGCCGGCCACTAGTACGCCGGCCACTGGGACGCCGGCCGCTGAGGTGGGCCGGCGCCCAGGGCGAGCCCGGCGTGGGGGCCGAGCGTCCACACCGGGGCTGGGGCGGTCCGCGGGATGTACGCGGTCGATAGCCCGCACTGCCCGGCGGCCCGGTGTGGAGGGGGGTCGGGTTAAGGCGCCTGCCGGCGGGCGTCGGTGAGGCGGGACAGCAGCTGGGTCGCCTGCTCGACGTGGGACGGCTCGACCAGCAGGTCGTACCGGCCCGCGACGATGGTGCTGCGGGACGCGAAGTCGCGCTGCCCGCCGGTCATCGCGTGCGCTATGGCGCCGAACACCGCGCCCCAGAACGCGAAGATCAGTACCGAGACCAGCACGGTGAGGACCCAGCCGAGCGGCCGGTCGCTCCAGAGGCCGAACAGCAGCCCGATCAGCAGGCCGAGCCAGGCACCGGTCGCCGCGCCCGCCAGCGCCGCCTTCGCCGTCGTCAGCCGGCCGGTCACCTTCTCGACCAGGCGCAGGTCCTGACCGATGATCGCGCTGTGCTGCACCGGGAACTTGTTGTCGGAGAGGAAGTCGACGGCCCGCTGCGCAGACGCGTAGTGGTTGAAGCTCGTCACCGGAACGCCCATCGGTACCGGTGACGACGCGTCGGTAGTGGAGTAGTTGGCGCCTCCTGGCGTCGTCGGGCTGGTCACGGTCGGAACTCCTTCCGCTGGGCCGCGTACCGCCCGGCCGGGCGCGCACGCTCTGGCGACCTGTCTGTTCCCCGACAACGCTGACTGACACCTCTGGACAGCGCCTACCGTCGTCGGTGTGCGGCGGATCCTGGTCGGGGGTGTCTCGGCCGCCGGCAAGTCCACGCTGGCGCGCGAGCTGGGCCGGCGGCTGGAGCTGCCCTACGTCGACATGGACGCCCTGTTCCACGGCCCGAACTGGCAGCCGCGCCCCGAATTCGACGACGAGGTGGCCGCGCTCGCGGCCTCCGAAGCCTGGGTCATCGACTCGCACGGCTACTCGCGCATCCGCGATCTGCTCTGGAGCCGCGCCGACACGGTGATCTGGCTCGACTACCCGCGGCGGATCGTCATGTACCGGGTGGTCACGCGCACGGTGCGCCGGCGCTACCGGCGAGAGGTGCTCTTCAACGGCAACGTCGAGGGCCCGCTCTGGACGTTCTTCACCGAGCGTGACCACATCGTCCGGTGGGCTTGGACCAGCTACCGGCGCCGTCGCGCCGACATGCTGCGCCGCCAGGGCGACCCTGCGTACCGGCACCTGACCGTCACCCGGCTGCGTCACCCGCGCGAGACGGCCGCATGGTTGGCCACCCTGCCCTGCCGCGAGCGGATTTAACGATTGTTATCGGGCGAGTTACCGGGCGCCCGCTCGGGCCGCCGTAACTTCTGCGAAACTCGCCGGATGGTAGCTCTGCGTCGCCACGCCTCCCTCGTCGGCCGCCTCACCGCCGCGGTCGCCGCCGCCGTGCTCCTCGCCAGCTGCAGCGCCGAGGAGACGCCAACCGACCACGAGTCCAAGAGCCGGAATCTCGGTTTCACCGGCTGCGGCAAGGCCGCCTGCTCGGGCACCATCGACGGTGCGAAGTACCAGGTCCGCATGCCGAAGACCTGGAACGGCACGCTGCTGCTCTACTCGCACGGCTACCGGGAGGCCGAGCCGTCGCCGCCGGACTTCGCCCCGGTCGAGACCGACGCCACCGTGGCGTCGACTCCGAAGACCGCGGAGGCGCTGCTCGCCGCCGGGTACGCGCTGGCCGGCTCGGCGTACGCCAAGAACGGGTGGGCGGTCGCGGACGGCGTCCAAGCCGGCGAGAAGCTGCACGAGTGGTTCCGCGACAACATCGGCAAGCCCGACCGGGTGTACGTCTGGGGCGACTCGCTCGGCGGACTGATCACCCAGACGCTGGCCGAGAAGCACCCCGGGTGGGTGTCCGGCGCCGCCCCGATGTGCGGCGTGCTCGCCGGCCTCAACCTCAACCTCGACCTCGGCCTGGACGTCGAGTACGCGGTGAAGACGCTGTTCTACCCGCAGATGAAGCTGACCGGCTTCCGCAGCCACGCCGAGGCGGTGAACACCTTCACCGAGGCGCAGAAGCGGATCATGGCCGCCACCAAGGACGTGAAGAACGGCGTGCCGAAGCTGATCGCGATCGCGGCGATCACCGACGGTCCGACCAAGACCGCGCGGTTCGACGGCAGCTCGCCGACGTCGACGATCTCGGCGGCCGTGGAGGCGATCCTCACCGGCCTGGGGTACGCGACGTTCGGCCGGTACGAGATCGAGCAGCGGGTCGGCGGCAACCCGTCGTCCAACGAGGACGCCGACTACGCCAAGCGGGTGTCGCCGGCCGAGCGGACCCTCGCTGACACCATCGCTCCCGGCGCGCTCGACCGCGCCCTCGCCGCGCTCGCCGCCGGCCAGCGGGTCAGCGCGGACAGCGACGCCCGCCGGGCGGCGGACAAGCTCGGCAACCCCACCGGCAACCTGCAGGACCCGACCATCACCCTGCACAC
>Ga0126306_10000824_pt1 | contig 15618 bp, 14 predicted proteins | sample Plot27_FD_92592 | JGI IMG/M metagenome (GOLD analysis project Ga0126306, IMG submission 92592) | Serpentine soil microbial communities from UC McLaughlin Reserve, CA, USA - Plot27 | ecosystem: Environmental > Terrestrial > Soil > Grasslands | place: USA: UC McLaughlin Reserve, Lake County...
CGCACCGGCAGGTTCTCGAAGACCTTCTCGTTGACGCGCCGCTCGACCTGCTCGCGCTCCTCGGGCGTGAGCGCCTGGCCGTGCGTGAAGTCGAACCGAAGCTTGTCGGGACGAACCGCGGAGCCCGCCTGCTTCGCGTGCTCGCCGACGATCTCGTGCAGCGCTTTGTGCAGCAGATGCGTTCCGGTGTGGTTCGCCATCGTCGGATAGCGGACCGACCGCGGAACGACCGCGCGCACGCGCGCGCCTTCGCCGAACCCTTTGCCCCTGAAGGTCAAGACCTGGTCGTCCCCGATCCGGGTTGCCCTGATCAGCTCGGCCCGTGCACTGGTCTCCTCGTGCTCGAGGTAGCCCGCGTCGGAGACCTGACCTCCGCCCTCTGCGTAGAACGGCGACTGCTCGAGCTTGGCATCGAAGGTGCCGTCGCCGCGATCCTCGTAGGCGAGGATGGCCGTGAGGACGTCGGTCCGCTCGTAGCCGACGAACTCGCTTCGCTGAGCCTCGAGAAGCGACGTGGCGATGTCGAACGCCCCGCCCGCGCGCGAGATCTCGCGATGCTCGGCCATCGCGCGCCGGTAGCCGTCGACGTCGACCGGCTGGCCGCGCTCCTCCGCGAGCTCCACGGTCAGCTCCAGCGGGAACCCGTACGTGGCGGCGAGCGTGAAGGCAGCCTCGCCCGAGATTGTGTCGCTACCGGAGAGCGCCTCGAACTCGCGCAGTCCGCGCTCGAGCGTGTCGCGGAACCGCTCCTCCTCGGCCTTCAGCACGCGCTCGACCTCGTCGGCGTGCTCGACGACCTCGGGGTACCAGGGGCCGACCTGCTCCACGACGATGCGCGAGATGCGGGCCACGTCGTCGAGGCCGATCCTGCGTGCCTGCACGACCGCACGACGGATCAGCCGCCGCATCACGTAACCGCGGCCCTCGTTCGAGGGCGTGATCCCCTCCGCGGCGAGGAACGTCATGCCGCGGGCGTGGTCGGTGATCACCCGGTGCGCCTTCGTGGCGGGTGGCGACGCGTCGTACGACACACCGGACTCGCTCTCGATCCAGTCCATGATCAGGCGGAAGCCGTCCGTGTCGAAGATCGAGGGCGCCTCCTGCAGCAGCATGGCGCTGCGCTCGAGGCCCATTCCGGTGTCGATGTTCTGCTTCGGCAGCGGCGTCAGCGATCCGTCGGCGTGGAGGTCGTACTCCATGAAGACGAGGTTCCAGAACTCGATAAAGCGGTCGCAGCGCTCGCAGTTCGGCCCGCAGTCGGCCTGGCCGCAGCCGTGTTCCTCGCCGCGGTCGTAGTGGAGCTCGGAGCAGGGACCGCACGGCCCGGTGTCGCCGGCAGGGCCCCAGAAGTTCTCGGGACGGGGAAACGCGACGATCCGCTCCCGCGGAACGCCCTTGCGAAGCCAGCCGGCGATCGCGACGTCGTCCTCGCTGAGGCCGAGCTCCGGATCGCCTGCGAAGACCGACGCCCACAGTCGTTCGGGGTCGAAGCGCATGTGCTCGGTGACGAACTCCCAGGCGTAGTCGATCGCGCCGTCCTTGAAGTAGTCGCCGAATGAGAAGTTGCCGAGCATCTCGAACATCGACGCATGGCGTGCGGTCAGCCCCACCTCGTCGAGATCGGTGTCCTTCCCGCCCGCGCGCAGCACCTTCTGAACAGTTGTGAAGCGCGGCGCCGGCGGCTCCTTCTGTCCCGAGAAGTACGGCTTCAGCGGTTGCATGCCGGCCGAGATGAAGAGGGTCGACGGGTCCTCGGGCGGCGGGATGAGCGACCAGGAAGGGAAGCGCATGTGTGCGCGCTCCTCGAAGAAGCCGAGAAAACCCTCCCGCAGCTCTGCCGTCGTCTTCACGGCTCTAGTGTACGGTCGACTTCCGGGCGCTCGGCTCCCGGGAAGCGCCGCGGCTGCGCGAAGAACGCAGCGCGCCGGTCTGTGGAGAGATCGATACAAAGTCGGCGCACCGCGACACGGACGCGGCACGAGTTCCGGGGTATGCTCGACCGCGGGTGGCGGGTGGACAGCCGAGCTTCCCCACCCATGGGTGGGGCTGTTCGGCGCGAACCAGCCCCAAGCGGCCTAGCCGTTCGCGGCCCGGCGGGGTTCGGCCTCTTCCTCGACGATCTCGGCGCGGATCTTGTCGAGCGAGCGTCGAATCAGGCGCGAGACGTGCATCTGCGAGATCCCGACCTGCTGCGCGATTTGCGACTGCGTGAGCCCGTCGAAGAAGCGCAGGTGCAAGATACGGCGCTCGCGTTCGTCGAGGGCGCGAAATCCCGGTTCGAGCACGGCGCGGTCCTCCGAGACCTCGTACTCGTGCTCCTCCTCTCCGATCGACTCGAGCGGGTCGAGCTCGTCGTCCCCGTCGCCGCCCCCGGACGACAGCGACAGCGAGGAGTACGCACGGCCGCTCTCCAACGCTTCGAGCACCTCCTCCTCGGTCGAATCGGACGCCTTCGCCAGTTCGGTGATCGTCGGAGATCGACCCAGCTGCACGGTCAGCTGCTCGACCAGCCGCGACAGCTGCACGTTCAGCTCCTGGAGCCCGCGCGGCACTCGCACCGCCCAGCCCTTGTCGCGGAAGTGGCGCTTGATCTCGCCGATGATGTTCGGCGTGGCGTATGTCGTGAGCTCGACGCCGCGGTCGAGGTCGAACCGGTCGATCGCCTTGATCAGCCCGATCGCCCCGATCTGGACGAGGTCGTCGAGCTGCTCCCCGCGGTACGAGTAGCGCCGCGCGAGCGAGCGCACGAGCGTCATGTAGCGCTCGATCAGCTGTTCGCGTGCCTGCAGATCGCCGTGCTCGTGGTAGCGGCGCAACAGCTCACGGTCGTTCCGATCCGGCATCAGCGCTGCACCGCCTTCGTCAACTCGACCCACGGCTGACCGTCGCGGTCCGTCACCTCGACTCCATCGACGACGGTTTCGAGCACGCGCCTGAGGCCGACGGCGTCGCCCGACTCCCGCGCCAGCTCCCGCTTGAGCGATTCGTCGAAGGGCCCGACGGCAGCGTGGATCGTGTCTCCCTGGACCTGCAGAGAAACCGTGATCTCGCGCTCGGTTTCGCGCTGCTCGAGCAGCTCGCCGAGCGCAACCTGCAGATCCTCGAGTTGTTCGAAGCTCAGCTCGAGACGAGCGGCGAGCCCGCCGACGACGAGCTGAGCGACGCCGAAGAACGGCCGCTCGCGCGGCAGCTGAAGCGTGATCTCGTCTCCGCTCATGGGCGTTTCTCGTCCGCGCGTCGCAGCTCCTCCGCGAGCTCTGCCTCACGCCGCGCGGCCGCCTCTTTCGCTCGCTGCAACGCGCTGCCGAGGTCGCGTTCAACCCTGAGGGCAGCGAAGCCGTGCGCAACGCCGGCCGCGAACGCGGCGACTTTCTGCACGGGGCGTTGAATCGCGAAGCTCACCGCGCGAACGGCCGTGTCGACGCTGTCCGCCGCGTCGACTGCGCTGTCAGTGACGAGGTCGACCTTGTCGAGCTGCGCGTTCACCCGATCCACCGTCCCCCCGGTCTTGTTGATCACGGGCAGGAGCTCATCCTGCGTCCCCTTGATGAACGAGGAAAGCCGCCTGAGAGTTCCGCCCAGGCGAACGAACATGTAGGCGAGCGACAGCCCGACAGAGAAGAGGAAGACGGCCAGCGCGAGGTCGGCGAGGTCGTTCCAGCTGAAGGCGAGGAATGGCGACACGTGTACGGAGCCGATCTTAGGCGTCGGCGCCGCTCGTGATCAGCCCCGACCCGACCACGGTATCGCCCTCGTACAGGACAGCGGCCTGACCAGGCGCGACCCCGAAGACCGGCCGGTCGAGCTCGAGCTGAAAACCGCCCTCCTCCGCGACGACTCGGGCGCCGACTCCAGGCGAGCGGTGGCGGAGCTTCGCCTCGACCCGCTCGACGTCCGCGAACAGCCGGCCGCGGGCAGAGACGCTCGTCGTCGCGAGCGACTCCCGCGGCCCAACGACGAGCGTCGAGGTCGCCGCGTCGGCCCGGATCGCGTAGAGCGGAGCCGCGGACGAGACGCCGAGCCCACGCCGCTGGCCAGGCGTGAAGCGCCACACGCCCTCATGCCTGCCGACCTCGAGGCCGTTCTCGTCGACGATCGGCCCCTCCCCCTTCAGCCCACGGCGCTCGAGGAACGCGCGGTAGTCGCCGCCCGCGAGGAAGCAGGCCTCCTGGCTCTCGGCACGCCCCGCAGCCGCGAGCCCGGCGGCCTCGGCCTCGGCCCGCGTCACCGCCTTGGTCTGCTCACCGAGCGGGAACCAGACGCGATCGAGAAGCCGAGGGTCGAGCCGGCCGAGCATGTACGACTGGTCCTTCCCCGCGTCTACCCCGCGAGCCAACAGCAGCCGGCCACGATGGCGCACGATCCTCGCGTAGTGCCCGGTAGCCAGACGCGCCGCTCCGGCGCGTCCGGCAAAGCTCAGGAGCTCTGCGAATCGGAAGCTCGCGTTGCACGCGATGCAGGGGTTCGGGGTCTCGCCGCGCGCATAGCCGCGCACGAACGGCTCGACGACCGCGCGCCTAAATTCCTCGCGAAGGTCGAGCGTGACGTGGGGCCGACCGAGCGCGTGACACGTCTCGCGCGCGGCGATCACTGCGTCGGGTGAGCAGCACGCGCGCTCCGCGCTCGGGCCCTCGGGATCAAGCCAGAGCCTGAGCGTCACGCCGACCGCATCCGAGCCCGCGTGCAGCAGCGCGACGGCGCTGTCGACGCCCCCGCTCATTGCCACCGCGATACGACGGGGATCAGCCGCTGCCTGGACCACCGGCCCGACCGCGTTTGCGAGCGCGTCGGCTGCGAGCGTCTCGCCCGGGACCGCTGCCGCCTCGAGCAGGGTCAACCCCTCGAGATCGCAAGACAGCCCGGGCGCATCCGCTTCGACGATCCGGTCGCCGTCGACGCGGAGCCGCACGAGCGCCCAGTCGCAGCCGCGCGACGAGTCCCCGACGAGCTCGATCATCCGACCACCGTAGCGCCCCGCCTCCCGCCCATGGTCGATGTGAACCTGGCATGCCAGGTGGGTGCGGCGTCGGCGCCTGACACTCCCGTGTCGCTACCGAACAACCGCTCCCTTGTTCAACGGTGTTGGTTCTTTAACGACAAATCTGGACACGTCGCGTGGCCAGACATGGGCGGGAAGCGAGACCTGCGCATGGTAGCGGAGCCCGACCGGTGCGAACTCTGCTTCGGAGCCGATTACCGCGCGTAGCGCCAGCGGATCTGCTGGGTCCCCACGAGTCCGAGCCGGGCTGCGAGCGCGCGCGTGAGGTCGAAGTCGCGCCCCGGGGCACCCGGGCCTCGATCGACGACCTGGGTCAGCACGAGCTTGTCGTCGTAGGAGATGTAGAGCTTCACGCCGCACGGCAGCACCGGGTGCGCGACGCCGAGCGTTTTGGGACCGAGCCGCTGCCCGCACGAGGTCCGCTCCCTGCCGGTGCCGGCCGGGTACGGCGCCGCCAGGGCCCGATACCAGTCAGAGCCCGGGACGGGCACGGGGCGCGCCGCCGGCTCCGTGGTCCCGCCGTCGTCTCGGCCCCACGAGCCCGCCGCGAACGCGAGGACGCCCCCGAGGAGGGCGACCGCGGCCAGGGCGAGACCGCGCCGGGCGAGCCCGTGCCGGGTCAATGCGCCACGAGCAGCGGACCGAACGACTCCCGAACGAGACCGTCGAAGTCGACCGGAAGGCTGCCCTCGGGCGTCGCGAAGCCGCGCAGGTAGACGAGCAGATACGAGAGCTCCTCGTCCTTTGCTGCGTCGCCACCGGTGTTCGCCCGAGCGAGCCGCTCGAGCTCCCACACGTTCCACTCCCGCGGCGTGCCCGAGAGCGAGAGCGCGACGACCCTCGGCTCCGGCTCCGGCTCTGGCTCAAGCTCCGGCTCAATCTCCGGCTCCTGCTCCTGCTCCGGTTCCGGCTCCGGCTGGGGCTCCGGCACCACCTCGAGGTGTGGCGGCTCGGGTTCGGGTTCGGGCTCGGGCTCCAGCTCTGCCGGCGGCTCGGGCTCCGGCTCCGGCAGTGGCTCGGCCACTTCGAGCTCGGCAGCCGGCGGGAGCGGCTCGGGAGCGGGCTCAGGCTCGAGCTCCGGTTCGGGGACGGGCTCGGACACTCGCTGGAGCACCGGCTGGGCGGCCGGATCGGATTCGCGAGGCATCACATGGACGTGTCTCGGCTCGGGCTCGGCGCTCGGAGCTGGAGGCGCCCACATCCCGTCGGCGTCTTCGTCCGGACTTCGCAGCCCACCTTGGCCCATCCGGGAGGCGGCGAGGTCGAACGCCACCACGAGGAGATAAGCGAACGCCATCACGAGCACGATCGCGGTCCACTCGAGCCCGGCGAACCCGGCCACAAGCGCGACGACAGCCAGGAAGATCGCCTCGACGACGAACCGCGGCCCGAACACGCGCCGGCTCACGGCGCGTTAGGGCTTCGGCTCTTCGCGCTCGCCGTCGCCGGCGGGCGGGCTCGACTTGGGCTTGCTCACGGGAGGCGTCTTCGGCGCAGTTGACGATGACGGCCGTACCGGGCTCGGACCGCTCGGCTGCGAGCTCGCGGGTGCGTTCGCGGGCATCGTGCCCGGCTCCCTGCCTCCCCCGGACGCATGGTCCGCCGCACGCACGATCGATTCGGCGACGCGCGCGATCTCGGACTCGCCGAGACCGGCGGAGGCGAGGAACTGTCCGGCGCCCTGTTGGGCGCGGGCCATGATCGTCGCCGCCTGCGCGCGCGCCCACTCGAGCGTCTGCTCGACCTCGGCGCGTGCGGCGTTCGTGAGCTCGGTCGCCTGGTGGCGAGACTGCTCGAGGAGTCGGGTGGCGCGCGCCTCGGACTCGCGAATCTCCTGTGAGGCATCGCGCTGTGCGTTCTGAAGCAGCTCGCGTGCCTCGTTTCGCGCGGCGTTCATGATCTCGGCCCGCTGGCGCTCAGACTCCTGGCGGTAGCGCTCGATCTCGGCCTCGCGGTCCTGGAGCTCGGTCTGCCGCGTTCGCACTTCTTCCTCCGTCCGGGCCAGCTGGCTCGACGACGCCTGCTGCGCGTCGCGCTCGAGCGTGTCGGCGAACTCAGCGGCGGAGCGGATCAGGTGGAGGGCGTCCATCCGGACGGCGTGGCCGGTCGGCTCGACGTTGCCGCCCTGGCCTGCGGCCTGGAGCACGCGGAGCTGCGCCTGCAACTGTGCGGCGTGGCGACGGAAGGCGTCGAACGCGTCGCGGACCCGGTCTGCGTCGTAGCCGCCGCCCGGCGCCTGAGGAAGGTCCTCCAGCCTCGGCAACGAGGTCAGCGCCGGTGAAGCAGCGGCGCGGCCGGGATCCTGCGGTGTGGACATCTCGCTCTCTCGCTCCTTCGCTTACGGTGACCGTTGAGGGCTGCCCCAAAGTATGACCTCTTTATCGGTCTGACCGGCAAAGAGGCTTAATTTGGGTCCGTCGTCACCTTGATTCCGAGTTCGGCGAGAACTTCCTGCGGGATCGGCGTCGGTGCGCCCGTCAGGGGGTCCGAGCCACTTGCTGTCTTCGGAAAGGCGATCACCTCACGGATGTGGGATTCGCCTGCCATCAGCGCAAGGAACCGTTCGATGCCCAGGGCAAAGCCGCCGTGCGGAGGTGCGCCCATCCGGAGCGCGTTCAGGAAGTAGCCGAACTTCGCCTGCGCGTCGTCGTCGGTCATGCCCATGGCACGGAAGACCGCCTCCTGCACCTCGCGGCGGTGGATCCGGATCGATCCCGAGCCCAGCTCCCAGCCGTTCCAGATCAGATCGTAGTGCTGGCTGAGCGCGGCGCCCGGATCGGTCTCGATCAGATCCTCATGCCCGGGCACCGGCGCCGTGAACGGATGGTGCACGAACGTCCATCTCCCGGTCTCCTCGGCGTAGAGGAAGAGCGGGAAGTCGACGACCCAGAGCAGCGCGTCCTGCCCCTCGTCGATCAGCCCGAGCTCGGCGCCGAGGTGCGAGCGCAGTGCGCCGAGGACGCGCTCGACCATCGGCTCGCTGTCGGCTGCGAAGAGCAGGGTCGAGCCGGAAGGCGCGCGGAAAGCCTCGAGCTCACGCGCGGAGAGGAACTTCGCGATCGGCGAGCGGACCTCCCCGGACTCGTCGACGACGAGGTAGGCGAGACCCTTCGCACCCCACTCCTTCGCGAATTCCTCGAGGCGCCCGAGCTCCGCTCGCGAAAACGCGCGTGGTGCGACGACGTAGCGAACCACGGGCGCGCCCGCGAAGACGCCGAACTCCGACGCGCGAGTCAGCTGAGTTGCGTCCTGGATCTCGAGTCCGAAGCGCACATCGGGCTTGTCGGTCCCGTAGCGGAGCATCGCCTCCGCATACGGAAGCCGCGGGAGCGGCAGTGACGGCGGCGTGCGACCCGCTGCTTCGAACGCCGCGACCACGACGCGCTCGAGGACTTCGAGGACGTTCTCGCGGACCGGAAACGCGAGCTCGAGGTCGAGCTGTCGGAATTCGAACTGCCGATCGGCGCGGAGATCCTCGTCGCGCCAGCAGGTCGCGATCTGGTAGTAGCGATCGAGGCCGCCGATCATGAACAGCTGCTTGAAGAGCTGAGGCGACTGCGCGAGCGCAAAGAACCTCCCGGGCTGTAGCCGCACGGGGACGAGGAAGTCGCGGGCGCCTTCCGGCGTACCGAGGGTCATGCTCGGAGTCCAGACGTCGATGAAGCCCTGCTCCTCCATCGTGCGCCGGATCGAGCCGATCACGGTCGCGGAGAGGCGGAGGTTCCGCTGCATGCGCTCGCGCCGGAGGTCGAGGTAGCGGTAGCGCAGCCGCACGACCTCGTCGACGTTCTCTTCGTCGAGCTGAAACGGCAGGGGATCGGAGCGAGACAGGACCTCGAGCTCGTCGACCTGCACCTCGACCTCGCCTGTCGGAAGGTTCGGGTTGACCGCGTCTGGCGCGCGACGGACGACTTCGCCGCGCGCACGCAGGACGAACTCGCTGCGGACGTCGTGAGCGACCTTCGCGGCGTCGAGCGCGCGGTCGGGGTTCACGACGAGCTGGACGAGCCCCAGGTGGTCGCGCAGATCGATGAAGACGAGGCCGCCGTGGTCGCGCCGTCGAGCGGCCCAGCCGGCAAGCGTCAGCCGCTCCCCGACCTGGTCGGCGGTGACCTCACCGCAGTAGACGTCGCGCCACTCGTTCACCCGAGCACCGTAGCCGCGACCGAATCGACGGGAACATCCTGTTCGACGTCGCCCCGCTTGATCGTCGCGCCGTCCGCGCGGACATGGACGAACCCGCGCGCGCCGGAACGGGCGAGCTGTGTTCGTTGGCCCTTGAGGGATCGGCCGGCGTAGTCGGCGTCGCACGAGACGCCCGCTCCACGCAGCTTGGCGAGCTCCGCGAGCGCCGCGGCGCGGTCCGCGTCGGGCTCGATCAGGAAGAAGAGGTCGAGCCCGCGCAGCTCGGCGGTGATCCCTTCGTGCTCGAGTGCCTGCAGCAGGCGCTCAATGCCCGCGCCGAAGCCGATCCCCGGTCTCGGTGGACCCCCGAGCTGCTCGATCAGGCCGTCGTAGCGTCCGCCCGCGCAGATCGTCGACTGCGCACCCTCATCGGGTCCGACGAACTCGAACGTCGTTCGCGTGTAGTAGTCGAGGCCGCGCACGAGGGTCGGCTCGAGCATGTACGGAACGCCGAGCGCGTCGAGGTACCGCCGCACTTCGGCAAAGTGCTCGCGGCACGGCTCGCAGAGTGACTCGCCGATCTTCGGCGCACCGGCGAGCGCAGCGCGCACGCTCGAGCTCTTGACGTCGAAGACGCGGAGCGGGCTCGTCGCGCGCTTCTGGCGCGCCTCGTCGTCGAGCGATGCGTCGTTCGCGTCGAGCCACTGGACGAGCTTCTCGACGTAGGCCGGCCGGCAGTTCGCGTCGCCGATCGAGTTGAGCTGCAGCTGGTACTGCGACACGCCGAGCCGATGAAGCACCTCGACATAGAGCTGGATCACCTCGGCGTCGATCGCGGGGTCGTCGGAGCCGATCGCCTCGACGGACTGCTGCCAGTGCTCGCGGTAGCGGCCCTTCTGGGGAGCGGCGTAGCGGTACATCGTCGCCTGCGTGTAGAGCTTCACGGGCTGCGGCTCGCGCTGCATCCCGTGCTCGAGGTAGGCGCGGCAGATGGGAGCCGTTCCCTCGGGTCGCAACGCGAGGCTACGACCCCCGCGGTCCTCGAAGACGTACATCTCCTTTTGCACGACATCGGAGCCCTGTCCCGAGGTGCGCAGGAAGAGCTCTGCATCCTCGAAGACCGGTGTCAGGATCCGGCCGTAGCCGTACGTCTCCGCGACCTCGGCGAGCGTGCCCGTGGCGAGCTGCCAGAGCGGCTGCTCCGACGGGAGGACGTCGTGGGTCCCGCGCGGCGCCTGGAACTTCACTGGGAGGCGGAGCGGAGCTCTGCGAGGAAGGGGTTGCGGGCGAGCTCGGCTGCGAGCGTCGTTGCAGGCCCGTGGCCCGAGTACACGACGGTCTCGGGTGGGTAGCGCTCGGCCAGCAAGCGGATCGAGTCGAGCAGCGTCTCCCCGTCGCCGCCGGGGAGGTCGACCCGGCCGACTCCGCCCGCGAACAGGACGTCGCCCGAGAACAGGCTCCCGTCCGCGTAATAGGAAAGGTGTCCGGGGGCGTGGCCCGGAACGTCGAGGACGTCGAATGCGATACCTGCGAGCTCGACCGTGTCCCCGCCTGAGACGTGGCGTGATCCGTGGTAGCCGCGTACGTCCAGCCCGGGCGGGGAGAACGGGCTCTCGAGCCCGCCGACCGCGTCCGGCGAGACGTAGACCGGCGCCCCCGTGGCAACCGCGAGGCCGGCGACGCCGCCGATGTGATCGAAGTGGGTGTGCGTGAGCACGATCGCCCGGCATGCGAGCCCTGCGCCCTCGAGCTCGCCGCGGAGCTGATCGGCATCCCCGCCGGGATCGACGACGACCGCTTCGCGCGCCGCCTGGTCTGATCGGACGACGTAGCAATTCGTGCCGATCGGGCCGAGCTGGTACGGGTCAACCGCGAGCGCCATCGGGGCGTTGAGTCTACTCGGGGCGGTTAGGATCTTTCGCCGTGCAGAGCTGGAGCCTCATGGACATCGACACACCCGAGGGAAGCCGCTCGCCAGTCGTACTGCACTCGGAGGATGGAGAGGCTCGGGCTGTCTTGATCGGCCTGAAGCCGGGGCAACAGCTCGGCGACCACCAGGTGAAGGAGGCGGCGCTGCTCGTGGTCGTCGACGGAGAGGTCGAGGTCGGGGCAGGCTCGGAGCGCGTGTCGGCCGGCCCGGGAACCGTGTTCAGATTCGAGCCTGACGAGCGCCACTCGATCTCGAGCGCGTCGGGGGCCAAGCTGCTGCTCGTGCTCGCACCCTGGCCGGGCGCCGGGCACTACCGCGGCGGGTACGCCACCGCGAGCTAGCTCTTGGACGGCGGAGCGGCGCCCGTGCGCTTCAGGTAACGCTTGTACATGAACGAGTCCATGAAATAGCTGAACGGCAGAAAGATCACCATCAGCCAGATCGCCGTGAACGCCTGTTGGAGCAGCGTCGTGTCGGGACTCGTGAACATCACGGTGATGAACAACAGTGGGGCGAAGATCAGGCCTCGCTTCGCCACCCGCCCCCAGGTCGGCGGCTGGACTCGGACACCCTGCGCGGTGCGAGGGTTGGGCTTGACGCGGCCGTTCCGCGACGCAGGGCGCTCGGCCCTCGCGTCGTCCGCATCGACCTCGACCTCGTTGCCGTCCTCGTCGACGTAGACGTACTCGTACTCATGGCGCTTGTTCTTCGCCTGGCGACGTCGCTGCTTGCGGGTGGGCATCGGCTCTAAGCCTAGCTCGTCGTGCGTCGGTTGCGACTCCACGCAAGGTCACCGCCACGGACGACCGCGCCGACCACGTCGCCGCCGAGGTGGTACGCGAGGTAGCGCCAGTCGGGCGCCTCGAGCAAGACGACGTCGGCAGCGAAGCCCGGCGCGAGCCGCCCGATCTTGTCGGCTCTTCCCAACACATGCGCCGCGTTCACGGTGCACGCCGCGAGCGCCTCGGCCGGCGAGATTCGAAGCTGGCTGCACGCGAGCGAGCAGACGAGCGGGAGGCTCTCGCAGAACGCGCTCCCCGGGTTGAAGTCGGTCGCGAGTGCCACCGCAGCGCCGGCATCCACCAGGGCGCGGGCAGCTGGCATCGGCCTGCCGAGGAACAGGGCGCTGACGGGGAGCAGGACGCCCACGACGTCGGAGCGCGCCAGCGCCCGCGCGCCGTCGGTCCCCGTCGCCTCGAGATGGTCGATGGAGCGTGCCCCCAGCTCGATCGCGAGTGAAACCGCGCCCGACTCGCTGAACTGGTCGCCGTGCAGCCGGAGCGAGAGCCCGGCGTCTCGACAACCTTCGAGATACCGGCGCGCCTGCGTGGCGTCGAAGGCTCCGCGTTCGAGGAAGACGTCCGCCGCCTCCGCGATCCCGGCCGCATCGGGGAGGACCTCGGTGAGCGCGAAGTCGAGGTATGCGTCGGCACCGTCGAACTCCGGCGGAACAGCATGCGCGCCCAGCCAGGTCGGGACGCCGCCCGTCGCGGTGACGGCGCGCAGGGATGCGAGCTCGGTGTCGCGGTCGAGGCCGTAGCCCGATTTCCCCTCGAAGGTCGTTGTTCCCGCTCGGAGCATCCATGCGGCGTGACGGCGGACAGAGCGTTCGAGCTCGTCCTCGGACGCCGCGCGCGTCGCGCGCACGGTCGAGAGGATGCCACCGCCTGCCGCGTGCAGCTCCTCGTAGCTTGCACCGGCTGCGCGCAATGAGAACTCCTCGACGCGATCGCCGGCGAAGCACGGGTGCGTGTGACAGTCGACAAGGCCGGGGATCGCGCAGTGTCCGCGTCCGTCGAGCTCCACGACGTCGCCGTCGAGGGCCGGCAGGTCCCCCATGCGACCGACCGAAACGATCACGCCGTCCTCGCAGAGCACGTACGCGTCGTCCAGCCAGTCGACATCCGCGAGCGCGCTGCCACGCAACGGTGCGTCTCGGCCGGCCGGCGTGACGAGTTGCTCGAGGTCGCGGATCAGCAGGCGCGACGCGGGGGCCACACTCACGCGGCTCCGGCGCCGCCCATCGGCGGCTCGAGGCCGTGCTCCGCCGCGGCCGCCCGCGCCTCGGGGTAGCCCGCGTCGAGATGCCGCATCACGCCCGTGCCGGGGTCGGTGGTCAACACGCGCTCGAGCCGCTCGGCGGCGTCGTCGCTCCCGTCGGCGACCACGACCATGCCCGCGTGGATCGAGTTCCCGATCCCGACCCCGCCGCCGTGGTGCACGCTCACCCACGTCGCTCCCGCCGCGACGTTCAGCAGCGCGTTGAGGATCGGCCAGTCCGCGATCGCATCGGACCCGTCGCGCATCGCCTCCGTCTCTCGATACGGAGAGGCGACCGAGCCGGAGTCGAGGTGGTCACGTCCGATCGCAATCGGTGCCCGCACACGCCCGCTTCGTACGAGCTCGTTGATCGCGAGCCCCGCTTTGGCGCGGTCGCCGAGGCCGAGCCAGCAGATTCGCGCAGGCAATCCCTGGAAGGCCACCCGCTCGGGTGCCACCTCGAGCCACCGCTGCAGGAGCACGTCGCCGGGGAAGAGCTCCCGCAAGGTCTCGTCGATCGCCGCGATGTCGGCCGGGTCGCCCGAGAGCGCCGCCCATCGGAACGGCCCGATTCCGCGACAGAAGAGCGGCCGGATATAAGCCGGGACGAAGCCCGGGTATGAGAAGGCCTCCGCTACGCCGGCTTCATAGGCCTCCCCACGCAAATTGTTGCCATAGTCGAAAACGTAGCTGCCGTTGCTGGCGAATTCGAGCAGCGCGCGCACGTGTTGCACAATCGACACACGTGCCCGTTTGAGGTACTCGTCCTGATCGGACGCGCGCAGAGCAGCCGCCTCGCGCACGTCGATCCCCATGGGCAGGTAGCCGGTCAGGGGATCGTGCGCCGCAGTCTGGTCGGTGACGAGGTCGAACTGCTCCCCGCGACGCGCCAGCTCCGGCACGACCTCGGCGGCGTTCCCGAGCAGCCCCACCGACAGCGCCCGGCCTTCCGCCGCGGCGGCGCGCACGCGTGCGAGCGCGTCCTCGAGGGAATCGGCCGCCTCGTCGAGGTAACGCGTCCGAAGACGCCGTTCGATCCGCTCCGGGTCGACCTCGACGCACAGCATCGCCGCGCCGGCCATCGTCGCCGCCAACGGCTGGGCCCCGCCCATCCCGCCGAGCCCGGCGGTGAGAATCGTGCGCCCGGCGAGGTCAGCCGAGCCATAGTGCGTCTCACCCGCCGCCGCGAACGTCTGGTACGTGCCCTGCAGGATCCCCTGCGTCCCGATGTAGATCCACGACCCCGCCGTCATCTGGCCGAACATCGTCAAGCCGAGCGACTCGAGCCTGCGGAACTCCTCCCAGGTCGCCCAGCGCGGCACGAGCAGCGAGTTGGCGATCAGCACGCGCGGTGCGCCCGGATGCGTCCGGAAGACGCCCACGGGCTTACCGCTCTGCACGAGCAGCGTCTCGTCCTCGCCGAGGCGGAGCAACGTCGCGACGATCGCCTTCAGCGCATCGTGCGAGCGCGCGGCCTTGCCGGAGCCGCCGTAGACCACGAGGTCCTCGGGACGCTCGGCAACCTCGGCGTCGAGGTTGTTGAGCAGCATCCGGAGCGGCGCCTCGGTCGACCACGAGCGGGCGTTCAGCTCGGTCCCGCGCGGCGCACGGATCGCGCGGAGGTCGCCGCAGAGCGCCTCGACCGCCTCGTCGACCGGCCGGGCAACTGCCATTAAGAGAGCTCCCCCACCTCGGACTCGACTCCCCCGATCAGCGAGCCGTTTCTGATCGCGGCGGCGACGGCCTCGATGTCCCCGCTCAGGGATCGATCATCGGCGAGACGAGGCGACAACGTTCGCACGAACGCCCGCGTCGCGCGGACTCCGACCCCGGGCTCGAGCGGCGCGAGGAACTCGACACCCTGCGCGCCGGCGAGCAGCTCGATCGCAAGCGCGCGCTCGCCGTTCGCCAGCACCTGCCATCCCTTGAGCGCCGCAGCATTCCCCATCGAGACATGGTCCTCCTGCCCCGCGCTCGTCGGGATCGAGTCGACGCTCGCGGGGTGCGAAAGCACCTTGTTCTCGCTCACCAGTGCCGCGGCGACGTACTGCGGGATCATGAACCCCGAGTTGAGCCCACCGTCGGCGGTGAGAAACGGAGGCAACCCGTCGGACAGGCTCGGGTTGACGAGTCGCTCGATCCGCCGCTCGGAGATGCTCGCGAGCTCGGAGACGCCGAGCGCGAGGATGTCGAGCGCGAACGCGACCGGCTGTCCGTGGAAGTTCCCGTTCGAGACGAGCTCCTCGCGCTCGACGAGCACAAGCGGGTTGTCCGTCGCAGCGTTCACCTCGACGCCGACCGTGTACGCGACGTGGTCGAACAGGTCCCGGCACGCGCCGTGCACCTGCGGCGCGCAACGCAGCGAGTACGCGTCCTGCACCTTGTCGCACCAGCGATGGGACTCGTTGATCGCCGAGTCCTCGATCAGCCGAAGCACGTTCGCCGCCGACGCCGCCTGCCCGCGAAGCGGGCGAAGTGCCTGGATCTCGGACATGAAGCTTGCGCGCGACCCCTGCAGCGCCTC
>Ga0126306_10000825_pt1 | contig 15617 bp, 16 predicted proteins | sample Plot27_FD_92592 | JGI IMG/M metagenome (GOLD analysis project Ga0126306, IMG submission 92592) | Serpentine soil microbial communities from UC McLaughlin Reserve, CA, USA - Plot27 | ecosystem: Environmental > Terrestrial > Soil > Grasslands | place: USA: UC McLaughlin Reserve, Lake County...
CAGCGAGCCGTCGGTGACCGTCGAGCCGATGCTCGCCACTGTGGTCGAGCCGATGCTCACCGACGTCGTCACGACGGCTCCGCGAGCGCGTCGGACACCAGCGCCCGCAGGGTCGCGGCGGGCACCTGCCCAAGTACGCGCGCGGACACCCGGCCCGACCGGTCGAGCACCAGCGTGCTCGGGATCGCCCGCGGCGGAAGGCTGCCCCGCAGCTGCAGCAGCGTCTCGCCGGCCTCGTCCTCGATGCTCGGGTAGGTGACGCCGAACCGGCGCTCGTGGGCCAGCGCCGCATCCCGGTTGTCGCGGAAGTTGATGCCGACGAACTGCGCTCCGTCGGCCCTCTCGGCCGCCCACACCTCCTGCAGGTCGGCCGCCTCGGCGATGCACGGCGGGCACCAGGAGCCCCAGACGTTGACCACGACGACCTCGCCGCGGTGGTCGGTCACGTGGAAGCGCGCGCCGTCGAGGGTGCGGCCGGTGAACTCGACCGGGTCGTCCCGGTCGCCCGGCGCCAGCTGCACGACGGTGCCGCGCCCGGCGATGTAGCCCTGGCCCGCGACGGCCTGCCCGGTGCCGCTGCTGCACCCGCCGAGCAGGAACGGGAGCCCTAGCAGGCTGACGGCGAGAGCGCCGCCGACCCGCCGGCTGGCGGTCCTGACCGCGGCAGGGGTCGCCATCAGGCTCCGGCGGCGAACTTCTTGCCGCCCGCGATCGGCGCGGGCAGCAGGTCGCGGGCCGGCTCCTCGTAGGACACCGTCACCAGGTCGTCGCCCGAAAAGGTGAACGAGGTGAGCGACGCGAGCGCGCACTGCCGCTTGCGCGGGTCGTGCCAGAGCCGGCGGCCGGTGGCGAAGGACCGGGCGGTCCAGATCGGCAGCTGGTGGCTGACGCACAGCGCCTCGTGACCGCGAGCGGCGTCCCGCGCGGTGTGGACCGCCGCCAGCATCCGCTCGGCGATCTCGACGTAGGGCTCCCCCCACGACGGCCGCAGGGGGTTGCGCAGGTGCACCCAGTGCTCGGGCTTGCGCAGCGACCCGTCGCCGACGCCGAAGGTCTTGCCCTCGAACACGTTGGCCGCCTCGATCAGCCGGTCGTCCGTCGCCACCTCGAGCCCGAGCAGCGCGGCCGCGGGACCCGCGGTCTCCTGCGCCCGCTCCAGGGGCGAAGACACGACGTGGGTGACGTCGGACCCCTCGAGGTGCTCGGCGATGCGCTCGGCCATCGCGCGGCCGAGGTCGGAGAGGTGGTAGCCCGACAGCCGGCCGTAGAGCACGCCGCTCGGGTTGTGCACCTCGCCGTGCCGCAGGACGTGGACGGTGGTCGTCGCCGCGGCAGCCGGCTCGGTCATCGTGCGTCCTCCGTGGGCAAGGCCTCCGCCGCGGCGCGGGCGGCGGCGGGGAGCGCGTCGACGACCCGGCCGACGGCCTCGTCGTCGTGCGCGGCGGACAGGAACCAGGACTCGAACGCCGACGGCGGCAGGTAGACGCCGCGGTCGAGCATCGCGTGGAAGAACGCGGCGAAGCGGAAGACGTCCTGCCGCTTCGCCGACTCGTAGTCCGTCACCGGTGCGCCGGCCGACGACTCGTCGCTGAAGAAGACGGAGAACATGCTGCCCGCGTGCTGCACCCGGTGCGCAACGCCGGCCGTCGTCAGGGCGTCACCGACCAGTGCCGAGAGCTCGGCGGCCACCCGGTCGACCCGCGCGTAGACGTCCGCGTCCGCCCCGCGCAGGGTGGCCATCCCGGCGGCGGTGGCCACCGGGTTACCGGACAGGGTCCCGGCCTGGTAGACCGGCCCGGCCGGCGCCAGCCGCGACATGACGTCGGCGCGGCCGCCGAAGGCTGCGGCCGGGAAGCCACCGCCCATCACCTTGCCGAACGTCATGAGGTCCGGCCGCACGCCCTCGAGCCCGAACCACCCGGCCGGCGAGACGCGGAAGCCGGTCATCACCTCGTCGCTGACGAACAGCGCGCCGTTGTCGCGACACAGCTCGGCCAGCCCGGCGTTGAACCCGGGCTCCGGCGGGACGACGCCCATGTTGCCGGCGGCCGCCTCGGTGATGACCGCGGCGACGTCCCCGTCGTACGTCGCGAAGGCGGTCTCGACGGCGGCCAGGTCGTTGTACGGAACGACGACGGTGTCCGCGGCCGACGCTCCCGTGACGCCAGGCGTGTCCGGCAGGCCGAGCGTCGCGACGCCCGACCCGGCCGCGGCGAGCAGCGAGTCGACATGGCCGTGGTAGCAGCCGGCGAACTTCACGACCTTGCCGCGACCGGTGAAGCCACGGGCCAGCCGGATCGCCGACATGGTCGCCTCGGTGCCGCTGGACACCAGCCGCACCTGCTCGACCGGCTCGACCCGGGCCACGATCTCCTCGGCGAGCGCGACCTCGCCCTCGGTCGGCGTGCCGAACGACGTGCCGCGGGCGACTGCTGCCTGCACGGCGTCGACGACCGCGGGGTGCGCGTGGCCGAGCAGCAGCGGCCCCCACGAGCAGACCAGGTCGACGTACTCGCGACCGTCGGCGTCGACGAGGTAGGGGCCCCGGCCGGCCACCATGAACCGCGGGGTGCCGCCGACGGCGCGGAAGGCGCGGACCGGTGAGTTGACCCCGCCAGGCGTGACTGCCTTCGCGCGGGCGAGCAGGGCCTCCGACGCGGGCGCCGGCGGGAGCGGTGCCGTCACGCGCCGACCCTCCGCAGCAGGCCGGCCGCCTCGACCGCCCAGTAGGTCAGCACGATGCCGGCCCCAGCGCGGCGGGCCGAGGTCAGCGTCTCGAGGATCGTCCGGTCGCGGTCCAGCCAGCCGTTGGCGAAGGCCGCCTCGGCCATCGCCATCTCCCCGGACACCTGGTAGGCCGCGACCGGGACACCCAGCCGGGCGCCCTCGTCGGCGACCCGGCGCACCACGTCGAGGTAGGGCAGCGCGGGCTTCACCATGACGATGTCGGCGCCCTCGGCCACGTCCAGGGCGAGCTCGCGCAGCGCCTCGTCGAGGTTGGCCGGATCCTGCTGGTACGTCCGACGGTCGCCCTGCAGGGTCGACTCCACGGCCTCGCGGAACGGGCCGTAGAAGGCCGACGCGTACTTCGCGGTGTAGGCGAGCAGGACGGTGTCGACCAGCCGGTCGCCATCCAGAGCGGCTCGCACGACACCGACCTGGCCGTCCATCATCCCCGAGAGCCCGAGCACCTGGGCGCCGGCGGCGGCCTGCGCCAGGCCCATCTCGGCGTAGCGCACCAGGGTGGCGTCGTTGTCCACGGACCCGTCGGCAGCGAGGACGCCGCAGTGGCCGTGGTCGGTGAACTCGTCGAGGCACAGGTCGGACATGACGACCGTGCCGTCGCCCACCTCGGCGACCACGTCGCGGATCGCGACGTTGAGGACGCCGTCGTCGTCGGTCCCGCCGGTGCCCGTCGCGTCCTTCGTCTCCGGGACGCCGAAGAGCATCAGCCCGCCGACCCCGGCCTGCACCGCCTCGGCCGCGGCCTTGCGCAGCGAGTCGCGCGAGTGCTGGACCACGCCGGGCATCGTCGAGATCGGCGCCGGCTCGGCCAGCCCCTCCCGGACGAAGAGCGGCAGCACCAGGTCGCCGGGCGACACCCGGGTCTGCGCGACCAGCGAGCGCAGGGCAGCGGTCCGCCGCAGCCGGCGGGGGCGTCCCGTCGGGAACTGCGCGAGCGGGCCCGTGCCGGTCGGCATCGTCAGGTGGCCTTCCGGCGGGCCGTCGGGCGTTTCTGCGAGGGCCGCAGCACCGGCTCACCGGCGGCCACCGCGGCCGACCGGGCCGAGGCGCCGTACTCGGCGAGCGCGGTGGCGAGCTCGGCCACCGACGGGTGCGGGGCGAGGACGTCGACGCGCAGCCCGTGCTCCTCCGCCGTCTTGGCGGTGGCCGGGCCGATGCAGGCGATCACCGTCGACGAGTGCGGCTTGCCGGCGATGCCGACCAGGTTGCGCACGGTGGACGACGAGGTGAAGACCACCGCGTCGTAGCCGCCGGTCTTGATCGCCTCGCGGATAGGGGCGGCAGGCGGGGCGGCTCGCACGGTGCGGTAGGCGGTCACGTCGTCGACCTCCCAGCCGCGCTCGACCAGGCCGGCGACGAGGTTCTCGGTCGCGATGTCGGCGCGCGGCAGGAAGACCCGGTCGATCGGGTCGAAGACGGCGTCGAAGGGCGGCCAGTCCTCCAGGAGACCGGCGGCCGACTGCTCGCCGCTGGGCACCAGGTCGGGCTTGATGCCCCAGGCGAGCAGGTCGGCGGCGGTCTGCTCGCCGACGGCCGCCACCTTGATGCCGGCGAAGGCCCGGGCGTCGAGGCCGTACTCCTCGAACCGCTCGCGCACCGCCTTGACCGCGTTGCGTGAGGTGAAGGCGACCCACTCGTAGCGGCCGGTCACCAGGCCCTTGATCGCCCGCTCCATCTGCTGCGGCGTGCGCGGCGGCTCGACAGCGATGGTCGGCACCTCCTCGGGCACGGCGCCGTGGGTGCGCAGCCTCTCGGCCAGAGCGCCGGCCTGCTCCTTGGTGCGCGGCACCAGGACCCGCCAGCCGAAGAGCGGCTTGGTCTCGAACCACGACAGCACCTCGCGGGAGCCGACCGTGTCGCCGACGACGGTGACGGTCGGCGGCGCGAGCTTGGCATCCTTGACGTCCGCGGCGACGCGCTCGAGCGTCGAGACGACGGTGCGCTGGCCGGTCGTCGTGCCCTGCTCGATCATCGCGACCGGCGTCTCCGGGGCTCGACCGGCGGCCATCAGCGCCTTGGCGGCGTCGCCGATGACCTGGGTCGCCGACAGCAGCACGAGGGTGGCGGAGCCGGCGCCGACGACCGACCAGTCGACGGTGCCCTCGGCGACGTTGACCACCCGGACCTCGCGGTGCTTGGCCGAGGTGAGGGGGATGCCGGCGTAGGCAGGGACGGCGCTCACCGAGGAGACGCCGGGGACGACCTCGAACGGGATGCCGGCCTTGGCGCAGCCGGCGGCCTCCTCGGAGCCGGTGGCGTAGAGGAACGGGTCGCCGTCGAGCAGCCGCACCACCGAGCCGCCGGACTTGGCGGCCTTGACCACCAGGCGGGCCCGCACGGCGTGGCTGAGCGGCTGGCCGTCGTCGCCGAGCGAGCCGTCGACGACCTCGACGTCCGGGCGGCAGAAGCGGCGGACGAAGGCCTCGTCCTGCGACTCGGTCACGACGACGTCGGCGCGCGCGAGCAGCTCGACGGCGCGCACGGTGAGCAGCTCCGGGTCACCGGGCCCGGCGCCCACGAACGCGACGCAGCCCAGCACCGGCGACGGCTTCGTCGCCTTGGACACCTTGGTGACCTTCGTCTTCTCAGCGGAGGTCTTCTTCTTGGGGGCGGTCACTGAACGCGCTCCAACATCAGGTCAGCCGCCCCCTCGGCGAGCAGCTCGGTCGCAAGACCACGACCGATCCGCGCCGCCTCGTCGAGGGGTCCGGTGGCGGACAGCCGGACACTCGCGGAGCCGTCGACAGCGCTGACGACGGCCCGGAGGTACAGCTGCATGACGTGCTCGTCGGGCTCGGGCTCGGCTGCTTCCCCGTAGGCACCCACGGGGGCCGAGCAGCCGGCTTCGAGCTCGGCGAGCAGGGTTCGCTCGGCGGTCACGGCGAGCCGGGTCACGGCGTCGTCGAGGCTGCCGAGCAGCTCGGCGGTGGCGTTGTCGCCGGAGCGGCACTCCACCGCCAACGCCCCCTGGCCGGGGGCGGGAAGCATCTGGAGAGGATCGAGCACCTCGGTCACGGTGTCCAATCGACCGAGGCGGGCCAGGCCCGCGCGGGCCAGCAGGACGGCGTCCAGCCTGCCCTCGGAGACCATGCGCAGGCGGGTGTCGACGTTGCCCCGCACGTCGACGACCTCGAGCCCGAGGCCGAGCGCGCGCAGCTGGGCGGCCCGCCGCGGCGCGCCGGTGCCGACCTTGGCGCCGGCCGGCAGCTCGCCCAGGGTGAGCCCGTCGCGGGCGACCAGCGCGTCGCGGGGGTCCTCGCGGGGCGGGACCGCCGCGACCAGCACCTCGTCGGGCTGGCTGGTCGGCAGGTCCTTGAGCGAGTGGACCGCGGCATCGACCTCCCCGGCGGCGAGCGCCTCTCGCAGCGCGCCGACGAAGACGCCGGTGCCGCCGATCTGGGTGAGTGCGGCCCGCGAGGTGTCGCCGAGTGTGGTGACGGTGACCAGCTCGACCTGGCGGCCGGTGCGCGCGGTCAGCTCGGCCGCGACCTGCCCGGCCTGAGCCGTCGCCAGGGCGCTGCCACGGGTGCCGATGCGCAGGGCGGTCATGACGGACGCTCCTCGATGTGCACCTGGGTGACGGCGTCGACGGCGGCCTGGTCGAGGCCGAAGAGCTTGGAGAGCGCGTCGGCGTAGCCCTCGCCGCCGGGCTCCCCCGCCAGCTGCTTGACGCGCACCGTCGGGGCGTGCAGCACCTTGTCCACCACCCGGTGCACGGTCTGCTCGATCTCGGCCCGCTCCCTGTCGCCGAGCTGCGGCAGGCGGCCGGCCAGGCGGGTCAGCTCGGACCGTACGACGCCGTCAGCCATCTCGCGCAGGGCGACGACGGTCGGGGCGACGCTGGCCGCGCGCTGCCAGCCCAGGAAGGCGACGACCTCGTCGGCCACGATCGCGCGGGTGGCCTCGACGTCAGCAGCGTGCTCGGTGGCCTCCAGCGCCCGGGCCAGCGTCTCGAGGTCGACGACCGTGACGCCGGGCACGTCGTGCGCGTCGTGCGCCAGGTCGCGCGGGAGCGCCAGGTCGACGACGACGAACGGCCGCCCGTCCCGCGCCTGCTGCACCCGCACGAGGTCGTCGCGGGAGATGAGGTGGCCGACCGCGCCGGTGCAGGTGATGACCAGGTCGGCGCCGGCCATCGCGTCGGGCAGGCCGGACAGGGCCACCGCCTCGGCGCCGACGGCCGCCGCGACCCGCTCGCCGTGGGCGAAGGTGCGGTTGGCGACCACCAGGCGGCCGATGCCGGCCCGCGACAGCAAGGTCGCGGCCAGCGCGCTCATCGACCCGGCGCCCACGACGACCGCGGACAGCCCGGTCACCGGGCCGAGGGTGCGCTCGGCCTCGTCCAGCCCCGCGGTCACCAGCGAGCGGCCGGCCCGGTCGATGCCGGTCTCGGTGCGCGCCCGCTTGCCCACCCGCAGCGCCTGTTGCGCCAGAGCACCGAGGGTGCGGCCGGCCGTGCCGTGGTCCTGCGCCGCCCTCAGCGCGGTGCGGACCTGGCCGAGGATCTGGCTCTCGCCGACGACCATCGAGTCGAGCCCGCAGGCGACCGAGAACAGGTGGGCGACCGCCCGGTCCTCGTAGTGGACGTACAGGTGAGGGGTGAGCTCGTCGATCGGCACCGAGGATCGGCGCGCCAGCAGCTCGGAGGTCTGGGCCAGGCCGCCGTGGAACTTGTCGACGTCGGCGTAGATCTCGACCCGGTTGCACGTGGAGAGCACCATCGCCTCTCCGGCGTGGTCGCTGCCGACGACGTCCGAGAGCAGCTTCTCAGCGCTCTCGCGGGTGAGGGTCGTCCGCTCGAGCAGGCCGACCGGCGCGGTGCGGTGGGAGAGACCGACGACCAGGACGCTCACGACGTCACCGCCACGCGCGGGTCGGAGCCGGCGTCCACTCCCGCCATCGCGGTCATCGGGTCGAGCGCGGTCTTGCGCTGCTCGTGGAAGGCCAGGATCTGCAGCTCGATCGACATGTCCACCTTGCGCACCTCGACGTGCTCGGGCACGACGAGCACCGCCGGGGCGAAGTTGAGGATGCTGCCGACGCCGGCTGCGACCAGCCGGTCGCACACCGACTGGGCCACGGTGGCCGGCGTCGCGATGACGGCGATCGCGATGCCGCGGGACCGGACGAGCTCCTCGAGGTCGTCGATGTGCTCGACCTGCAGGCCGGCCACGAAGCTGCCCACCGTGCCCGGGTCGCTGTCGAGCAGCGCGCGGACCGCGAAGCCGCGGGAGGCGAAGCCGCCGTAGTTGGCCAGCGCGTGACCGAGGTGGCCGAGCCCGACGATGACGACCGGCCAGTCCTGGGTCAGGCCCAGCTCCCGGGACACCTGGTAGACGAGGTACTCGACGTCGTAGCCGACCCCACGGGTGCCGTAGGAGCCGAGGTGGGAGAGGTCCTTGCGCAGCTTGGCCGAGTTGACCCCCGCGGCCGCGGCCAGCTCCTCGGACGACACGGTGGAGACGCCCTCGTCGGCCAGCGTGCCCAGCGCCCGCAGGTAGACGGGCAGCCGCGCCACGGTGGCCGCCGGGATGCCCTGGCGGGCCGGCCGGTGGCCGGCCTTCGCGTCGGGTCGTCCAGCGCTCGTCACGGGTCTCCCACTCGCCTCGGCCGAGGTCTGCTCCGGACTCGTCAGGCTATGCGCTTGTGAACGTGAGCACAAAGTGAGCGATCATGCCCCGCGGCGGCCCGCCACGGTCAGCGCTCGAGCAGGGCCGCGCGCAGGCGGTCCTCGCTGACCCGCCAGAAGTCGTGCGGCTCCCCGTCCACCAGGGTGACCGGGATCTGTTCCCAGTAGCGCTCGTGCAGGGCCGGGTCGTCCAGGATGCTGCGCTCCTCGAAGCGCTCCCCCAGCTCGGCGGTCACCCGGGCGACGACCTCGCGGGCGTCGTCGCAGAGGTGGCAGCCGGGCTTGCCGATCAGCAGCACCCGGGCAGGCGGCGTCCCGCCGTTTGGTTCGGCCCCGCCGGCCGCTCCGGTCACTCCAGCGCCTCCCGCAGCCGGCCCTTGGCGACCTTGCCGGTGACCGAGTGCGGCAGCTCGTCGACGACCTCGACGGTGCTCGGCCGCTTGAAGCGGGCCAGCCGGGTCGCCGCGTGGGCGAGCACGTCGTCGGCGGTGAGGGTGTTGCCGTCCACCGGCACCACGAACGCGTGCACCGCCTCCCCGGTCTGCGGGTCGGGGACGCCCACCACGGCCGCCTCGGCGACCCCCGGGTGCTGGACCAGCGCGTCCTCGACCTCGCGCGGGTAGACGTTGAAGCCGCTCACCAGCACCAGCTCCTTGCGCCGGTCGACGATGACCAGGTCGCCGCGCTCGTCGGTGATCGCGACGTCGCCGGTGGCCCACCACCCGTCGTCGGCCGGCCCGTCGACCCCGTCCGGCCAGTAGCCGGAGAACAGGTTGTCGCCGCGCACCCAGATCTCGCCCGGGTCCCCCTCGTCGACCGGGTTGCCCTGCTCGTCGAGCAGCCGGGTCTCGACGCCCGGCAGCGGGCGCCCGATCGAGCCGGCCAACGCCCCCGGCGACGCCAGGGTGGTCGCCACGACCGGGGCAGCCTCGGTGAGCCCGTAGCCCTCGTGCACGGTGAGGCCGGTGGCCGCCTGCACCCTGGCCGCGGCGTCGGGGGGGAGCGAGGAGGCGCCCGAGGCGAGCAGGCGCACCCCGCCCAGGGCCTCGAGGCCCGGCTGGACCGACCAGGCGACGTACATCGGTGGTGCCCCGGGGATGTTCGTGACGCCCTCGTCCCGCACCACCCCGAGCGTCCCCGCCGGATCGAAGCGGTCGACCAGGACGCCGGTGGCCGCGGTCGCCGCGACCATGCCGAGGCCCGCCTGCAGGCCGTAGACGTGGAAGAGGGGCAGGACGAGGAGTACGACGTCGTCGGCGCGCATGGGCGGCGGCTCCAGCGCCCCGCACTGGTGCAGGTTGGCCAGCAGCGCACGGTGGCTCAGCATCGCTCCGCGCGGACGGCCGCTGGTGCCGGAGGTGAACATCAGCACCGCGAGGTCCTCGCCGCCGCGGCCGGCCCCGACCGGGCCGGCACGGCGCCCGCCCGCGAGCACCGAGTCCAGCCCCGCGGGGTCGACGACCACCCGGTGCGTGCCGGCGACCGCCTCCTCGACCACGGCTGTCGTGGCGTCCTCGCAGATGACCGCCTTGGCGCCCGCGTCGCCGAGCAGGCCGGCCACCTCCGGCGCGGTGTAGCCGGTGTTGAGCGGCACCACGACCAGGCCGGCCCGAAGCGCGCCGAAGTAGGACGTGACGAAGCCGACGGTGTTGGACAGCGACAGGGCGACCCGGTCGCCGGGCTGCAGGTGCATCTCGCGGCGCAGGCCGACCGCCATCGCGTCGACGTCACGGTCGAGCTCGGCCCAGGTCAGCTGGACCGCGGTGCCGCCGGTGCCGCCGGTGCCGCCGCTGCCGGCGGGGACCGGCTGACGCAGCGCCGGGCGGTCGCCCACCCTCCCGGCGGCCGTGCGCACGAGGTCGGCGAGGTTGGCCCGGTCACCAGGGGCGGCCGTCGTCGTGCCGGCGGGCTCGGACACAGCCGCAGTCTGGCACAGGGCCTACGCTCTGCGGTCATGGCGAAGCAGGCCGACCGGGACGCGCTCGCGGCCGGTCGCGCCTCTGCCGCCGCCGCCGCGGTCGAGGCCGCGCTGCAGGTGCCGCCGGACCCGCACGCGGCCGCCTTCTTCGACGTCGACAACACGGTGATGCAGGGTGCGTCGATCTTCCATCTGGCCCGCGGCCTCTACGCCCGCGACTTCTTCACCGCCCGCGACATCGGCCGGTTCGCGTGGGCGCAGGCCAAGTTCCGGGTCGTCGGGCGCGAGGACATGGGAACCGTGCACGAGGCCCGGGAGACCGCGCTGTCCTTCGCCGCGGGGCACACCGTCGCCGAGCTGACCACGATCGGCGAAGAGGTCTTCGACGAGGTGATGGCCGCGAAGGTGTGGCCGGGCACCCGGGCGCTGGCCCAGATGCACCTCGACGCCGGGCAGCGGGTCTGGCTGGTCACCGCGACGCCGGTCGAGGTGGCCACGGTCATCGCCCGGCGGCTCGGCCTGACCGGCGCCCTCGGCACGGTCGCCGAGACCGTCGACGGCGTCTACACCGGCCGGCTGGTCGGCGAGATCCTGCACGGCGAGGCGAAGGCCGAGGCCGTCCGCGCGCTGGCCGACCGCGAGGGGCTCGACCTGCGCGCCTGCGCGGCGTACTCCGACTCGGCCAACGACATCCCGCTGCTCTCCCTCGTCGGCCAGCCGTGCGCGATCAACCCGGACAGCAAGCTGCGGGCGCACGCCCGGGAGCAGGGATGGCGGGTCCGCGACTACCGCACCGGGCGCAAGGCGGCCAAGGTCGGCCTGCCCACCGCCGCGGGGCTGGGGGCCGCCGCAGGCGCGGTCGCCGCGGCGCTGTCGGCCCGGCGCAGGCGGTCCTGACAGCGCTCCGGGGCGTCGGCCGAGTTGATTACGGGCGATGTGCCTGGTTACGGTCGAACATCGCGCGCTGTGCGTGACACGTTCGTCGCACCACGGGTATCGCCGAGCAGCTCCCCCCTGCCCCCTGAGGAGGTCCGGCGGCTCGGCGGGGACGACGGGCGGCGGCCTCGGCGACGCGTTGGGGGCACGGTCGACGGTGTCGGCGACACGGTCGACGGCGTCGGGGACGCGGTCGGCGGGGTGGCCGACGGCGTGGACGGCGTGCTCGACCCGGGCACCTCGCCCCTGGTGAGCAGCACCCCGCTGGCGACGAGGGCGCCGCTGCCGAGCCTCGACCCGTCGACGGTCACCTCACTCACCGCTGCCGACGGTCTGCGACTCGCTGCTCGGCGCCGAGACCTGCTGAGCCCGGACTGGCAGGCTTGCGGTGCAGATGGTGCGCCGCTTCCCCGCCAGCCCTAGAAGAAGATCGACCGGCGGGCCATCAGCAGCCGGTAGAGGGTGTGCTGGATCGTCTCGCGCACCTGGTCGGTGAGGTTGAAGACCAGCATCGGGTCGTCGGCCGCGCCGAGGCCGTGGCCGTCGGTCTGGATCGGCTCGCCGAACTCGATGATCCACTTGCTGGGCAGCGGGATCGCCCCGAGCGGGCCGAGCCACGGGAAGGTCGGCGTGACCGGCACGTAGGGCAGCCCGAGCAGCCGGGCCAGCGTCTTCATGTTGCCGATGATCGGGTAGATCTCCTCGGCCCCGACGATCGAGCACGGCACGATCGGGACGCCTGCCCGCAGCGCTGCGGACACGAACCCGCCGCGGCCGAAGCGCTGCAGCTTGTACCGCTCGGAGAACGGCTTGCCGATGCCCTTGAAGCCCTCGGGCCAGACGCCGACCAGCTCGCCCCTGTTCAGCAACCGCTCGGCGTCGGCGTTGCAGGCCAGCGTGGTGCCGGTCTTGCGGGCCAGCTCGCTCACGACCGGCGTCGAGAACACCAGGTCGGCACCGAGCATCCGCAGGTGGCGATGCCCGGGGTGATGGTCGAGCAGGGCGATCTGGGTCATGATCGAGTCGAGCGGAATGGTGCCCGAGTGGTTGGCCACCAGGAGCGCGCCACCCTCGACCGGCACGTTCTCGAGCCCGCGGGCCTCGACCCGGAAGTAGCGCTCGTAGAGCGGCCGGACGAGAGCCAGCAGCACCTTGTCGGTCAGCTCCGGGTCGAAGCCGAACTCGTCCACCTGGACGTCACCGGTGAGCCGGCGGCGGGCGAACGCGAGCACCGCGGCCAGCTTGCGCTCCCACTCCGGCAGGGCGGCGGTGGCGGCAGCCAGCGTCGCCTCGGCCGGCTCGGCCGTCGGCGACGTGCCGGCAGCCGCGTCGGAGCGCGCGGACCGGGGCCGGCGTCGGGACGCCGGCCGCTTGGCCGCCGCTCCGGTCGGTCTTCCGGCGGACGAGTCGGAGGAGGCGGATGAGCCCGAGGAGGCCGACGAGCTGGACGGGTCCGACGAGCCGGACGACGAGCCGGAGGGGTCCGACGAGGCGGACGGAGCCGGCGGAGCGGAGGGCGCCGGCCGGCGCGTCTGACCAGGGTCGACGACCGGGTCGTCCCCGGCGCCCTCGATCAGCGGGCTGCGCCGCCGGCGCGCCCGCTCGCCACCGGCACGGCTGGCCCCCGCGGCTACCGCGTCCGCGGCGCGGCGGGAGGGGCGGACGCCGCCGCCGATCGGGATGACCCGGGCGTCAGGCACGAGTCACCTCGCGGGCTCCGGGCGACCGGCCGACGACGTCGAGCACCGTGCGCTCCACGGCCTCGACGGTGTCTGCCGACAGCGGCCCGTGCAGCCCCTGCCGCGCCACGAAGTCGTCGAACGCCTCGCGCGTCGAGTAGCGCGGCTCGAAGCCGAGCACGTCGCGCATCCGGCTGGTGTCGACCACCCGGCCGTAGGCGAGGAAGCGCATCTGCTCCGGCGAGAAGTCCGCGACGCCGAGCCGCTTGAGCGCGCCGCCGATCCACGGCGCAGCGGGCTGCGGGAGCGGCACGGAGGGGCGCCCGGCGCGGCGGATCGCCTGCGACAGCAGCATTACGCCGTCACCGGCGATGTTGAAGGTGCCGCCGTGGTCGCCGAGGGTGGCCCGCCACAGCACCTCGAGGCCGTCCCGCTCGTGCACGAACTGCATCCGCGGGTCGAAGCCCAGGACGGTCGGCACGACCGGCAGCGAGAAGTACTGGGTCAGCGGGGTGCGCACCTTGGGGCCGACGAAGTTGGCGAACCGCAGCGTCGTGACCGCCACGTCGGGGCGGCGGCGGGCGAACCCGCGGACGTACCCCTCGACCTCCACCGAGTCCTTCGCGTAGCCCGAGCGGGCCAGCGCGTTGGGCTCGAGGTCCTCGGTGAACATCGCCGGGTCGCGCGGCGACGAGCCGTAGACGGCGGTCGACGACTTCACGACCAGCTTGCGCACGCTGGGCGCCTTCTGGCACGCGGCGAGCAGCTGCATCGTGCCGATGACGTTGATCTCCTTCATGGTCGCCCGGCCACCCGCGTCGAGCGGGGTGGCCAGGACCGCCATGTGCACGACGGTGTCGACCTCGGCCTGGGCGATCACCTTGCCGATCACCGGGTTGCGGATGTCCGCGCGGACGAACTCGGCGTCGCCGAGGTCCTGCTTGGGCGGCACCACGTCGACGCCGATCACCCGGGTGATGTCGGGATCGGCCTGCAGCAGCTGGGTGAAGCGGCCGCCGAGGTAGCGCGAGACACCGGTGACCATGACCACCCGCGCCACGCCGCACTCCCTCCGTCCGGCTGCGCCCGGGCCAGCAGCCCGGGCGCTACGACTACTTCTTGTTACGACGCTGGACGCGCGTCTTCTTCAGCAGCTTGCGGTGCTTCTTCTTCGCCATGCGCTTGCGGCGCTTCTTGATGACGGAACCCACGAAAAGACCTTCGTTCGACGTGTGGACGGGGAATGGCGCGGGCGGGCGAGATCACGCCCCGCGCTGCCTGCCGGCCACTCTACCCGGCGGCCGGTGGGGGTTCGGGCCACCGGGGCTCAGCGACCGGACCCCCGGCCACCGCGCGGTGGGTGGGGGTCTGCGCGTTGGTCGGGTCAGGCGGTCTCGACGTAGGACTGGTCGAGGTAGTCGTGCACGGCCTTCTCGGGCACCCGGAAGGACCGGCCGACCCGCACGGCGGGCAGCGTGCCCGCGTGGACGAGCCGGTAGACGGTCATCTTGGACACCCGCATGAGCGAGGCGACCTCGGCGACGGTGAGGAACGTGACCTCCGACAGAGGACGTTCGCTGGGACCCTGAGCAGCCACGACGCACCAGACCTTCAGCACGTGACGGGCCGCCGGCTTCCCCTCCGGCAGCACACAGACGTACGCGCTCTGGGGCCAGAGTAGGTGCGGATGTGCCCCATGGGAAAGGGGTGACCGAAATCAGCCGACCCTCGTAGGCCGCCAGGTCACCCGTTCGGCGCCATCCCAGGTGCTGGCCCGCCACTCGACGGAGATCGTTTGCGACCTCCTGCAGGGCGACACGCCGCTGCGATGGTGTGTCGCGGACGCCGACGTCGCAGCGGATCTCGGGACCTCAGCGGTAGCGGGTGCCCAGCGGCTCGGCCGGCGGGCGGTCGCCGTCGAGGTGGGCGGTGTGCCGCAGCGTGATCGACATCCGGGGGCCGACGGCACGGGCGTCCTTGGGCACGGTGTGCTCCCACTCGTGCTGGCAGGCGCCGCCCATGACGACCAGGTCGCCGTGCCCCGGGTGGAGCTCGAGCCGCGTCCGCCCGCCCACCGGGCGCAGCAGGAAGCGCCGCCGGGAGCCGAGCGAGACGGTCGCCACCAGCGGGTTGCGGTGGCTGTGCCGGTTGCGGTCGCCGTGCCAGGCGACGCTGTCGCGGCCGTCGCGGTAGAGGTTGACCCAGATCCGGTCGAAGGCCACCCGGTAGCGCTCGGAGAGGGCAGTGGCGATGTCGCGCAACGCGGCGGGCAGCTCGTCCGACGTCGCGTCAGTGGTCCAGCCGGCGGTGAGCCGTGGCTCGGGCAGCCGTCGGTCGTACATCTCGACGGTGCGCTGGGTGAACCGACCGGTGGCGACCAGCTCGGCGAACAGCTCGTCGGAGCCGGCCAGCCAGCCCGGCTCGTGGTCGACCCAGGAGCGCTCGTCCAGGTCGAGACGGCGCAGCCCGGTGAAGCCCCCGTCGACAGCCGGCCGGCCGCCGTCGAAGAGCGAGCCCTGCAGCCCGATCTCGGTCATGTCCCGACCGTACGTCGCGCGGCCGACAACGACCGGGTGCTCCACCGCGGGGTCAGTCCAGACCGGCGGCGGCGAGCAGGTAGGCGGTGACCGGCTGGTAGAGGTGCGGCGGCACGTTGTCGTCGAGCGGCACCGCCACGGCGACCTTGCCCTCCTTCTCGCCGACGAACAGC
>Ga0126306_10000826_pt1 | contig 15612 bp, 8 predicted proteins | sample Plot27_FD_92592 | JGI IMG/M metagenome (GOLD analysis project Ga0126306, IMG submission 92592) | Serpentine soil microbial communities from UC McLaughlin Reserve, CA, USA - Plot27 | ecosystem: Environmental > Terrestrial > Soil > Grasslands | place: USA: UC McLaughlin Reserve, Lake County...
CGTCCCCTGGGAGCCACCCCCGAGGATCCCGCCGCCGGACCGGGCGGCGAACGAGGCACCTACCCCCGCGGTCACGCCGGGTGCACCGACGGAGGGGCCGGCGACCGGGGCGCCGACGCCACCCGCCATGGGGGCACCGACGGGCGGGAACGCGGCGGCCGCCGCGCGGGCATCGAGGGGCCCGCCGGAGCCAGGGGGCCCGGCGAGGCCCGCGCCCGCGAACCCGCCGGCCGCACCGGCTGTGCCGGCGGCGCGCGGCGCCGCGGCCGGGGCCACGTCGACCACCACCGGCTCGGTGACGTCCATGCCGGCGAGGCGTTGGGCCTCCTGGAACGCCCAGGCCAGCTCCAGCACGTGCTGCGGGCGCTTGCTCGGGGCGTGGGAGAGGGCCGTGCGCAGGGCGTCCTCGACGCCGGGCGGCACGTCCGACCGTTGGATGCTCGGCATCGGCATCTGGAGGATCCGCAGCAGCAGCGAGGCGGTCGAGTCGACGGCGCCGGTGCCGTCGGAGGCGTGCGGCGGCTCGCCGACCAGCAGCGTGTAGATCAGCGAGGCGAGCGAGTAGACGTCGGTCGCCGGGATGAGGTCGTCCTCCTCCAGGACCTCGGGGGGCGCGTGGTAGGGGATCGTACGGTCGGTGCCGCTCGTGGTCCGGTCGAACAGGCTCATGCCGCCGCCGCTGAGCAGCGTCTCGCCGCCCACGCCGAACAGGACGGAGGCCGGCGCCACGGCGCCGTGCACCACGCCCGCGCGGTGCACGGTCTCGAGCGCACCGGCCAGGGTCACGCCCATGCGGAGGGCGACCTCGACGCCGGTGACGCCGCTCGTGGCGAGGAGGCCCTGGGCGGTCGTCCGCCCTGCGCCGCCGTTGGTCACCACGTAGCCACGACCGTCGGGCAACCGCCCACTGGCGAAAACGTCGACCAGGTGGGGGTGGGCGCCGAGGCGCGTGGCCAGGTCGACCGCGGCCGCGAAGGCCGGCTCGACGGCCACATCCATCGCCTGGTGGTACACGGTGACCGCCACGGGACCGCCGTAGAGGTCACTGTCGGCGGCCCAGAGGGTGCACGACGCGCGTTCGACCAGGGCGGAGAGGCCGTGGCACTGGGGGATCGCCGGAGCCGCGGAGTCGCCACGCACGGGGGGCGAATCTACACCGTCTCAACCGCCCCCCAGGTCGATAGCCCGAGGTTCAGGCCGCCGGACACCCTGCGCACTTCGCGCGGTCCGAGCCCGCCTCGGCGGGTTCGGACAACGCGAAGCGCGAGAAGTGGTTGCGGGTGCGTGACGGCCGTCAGGCGCTGGCCACGCGGCCGGCCTGACCGCCCTCGATGCGCCTGACCTGGCTCTTCGGCAGCACGTGCCAGGCGTGCTCGGCCATGTCGGCCCACTGGTCGAGGACCTTCGTCGCGCGAACCGAGCCGGTCAGCTCGGCGTGACGCTCGATCATGTACCGGACGCTCTCGAGGGCTGAGGCGTCGGGCGTGAAGACGTCGATCAGGTCGCGGTTGAGGCGGGACAGCAGCCGCTCGAACCGGTCGTCGAACAGGAACGCCTCGCCGCCGGTCATGCCGGCGCCGAAGTTCCACCCGACGCGGCCGAGGACGACCACGGTGCCGCCGGTCATGTACTCGCAGCAGTGGTCGCCAGCGCCCTCGACGACTGCCGACGCCCCCGAGTTGCGGACGGCGAAGCGCTCGCCGACCGCCCCGGCGATGTGCAGCTCGCCGCCGGTGGCCCCATACAGGCACGTGTTGCCGGCCAGGACCGGCACGTCGGAGGCGTCGTTGGCCGGCGGGCGGACCACGACGATGCCGCCGCCCATGCCCTTGCCCACGTAGTCGTTGGCCTCGCCGGTCAGCTCGATCTCGACGCCGTGGGTGAGGAAGGCGGCGAAGCTCTGCCCGGCCGAGCCGGCGAGCTTGACCTTGGCCGTGCCGCGCGGCGGCAGCTCGCCGTACTCGAGGGCGATGGCGCCCGAGAGCGCGGCGCCGATGGCCCGGTCCCTGTTGCGAATGGCGTAGGACAGCTCGATGTCGTCGCCGTCCCACACGTGGCGGAAGGCGTCGGACAGCAGCTGGTCGCCCAGCTCGGCCCGCGGGTCCTGCAGCTCGACCCGCTCGACGAAGCGCCGGGGCAGGTCGGTCAGCGGCGGCTCGAGGAGCGGGGTCAGGTCCATCGCGTCGGCCCGCTCGTTGCCGGTGGCGCGCTGCCGGAGCAGGTCGACCCGCCCGACGGCCTCGTCGATCGACCGGAGGCCCAGCGTGGCCAGGTGGCCGCGCACCTCGTCGGCAATGAACATGAAGTAGGCGGCCACGCCCTCGGGGGTGCCGGTGAAGTTGGCCCGCAGGTGGGGCCGCTGGGTGGCGACGCCCGGCTTGCAGGTGTCGCGGTGGCAGGCCCGCAGCATGATGCAGCCCTCGGCAATCATCGCCGACGTGCCGAAGCTGTACTCGTCGGCGCCGAGCAGCGCGGCGGTGATGACCTGGCGGCCGGTGAGGAAGCCGCCGTCGACCCGCAACCGCACCCGGCTGCGCAGGCCGTTGTCGACCAGGGACCGCTGCGTGTCGGCCAGGCCGAGCTCCCACGGGAGGCCGGCGTGCTTGATCGACGACAGCGGGCTGGCGCCGGTGCCGCCGTTCTGGCCGCTGATGTGGACGACGTCGGCGAGCGCCTTCACACACCCGGCGGCGATCGTGCCCACGCCGTCCTCGGCGACGAGCTTGACCGACACCTGGGCGGCGTTGACCTGCTTGAGGTCGTAGATGAGCTGCGCCAGGTCCTCGATGGAGTAGATGTCGTGGTGGGGGGGCGGCGAGATCAGCCCGACGCCCGGCTGGGTGTGGCGCAGCCGGGCGATCTCGGCCGAGACCTTGTGGCCCGGCAGCTGGCCGCCCTCGCCGGGCTTGGAGCCCTGGGCCATCTTGATCTGCAGCTCGTCGGCGTGGGCCAGGTACTCGGGCGTGACCCCGAAGCGGCCGGACGCCACCTGCTTGATCTTGGAGTTCTTGTCGTCGCGCCCGAGGCCGCGGGTGCGGTAGCGGTACGGGTCCTCGCCGCCCTCGCCGCAGTTCGAGAGGCCACCCAGCAGGTTCATGGCCTGGGACAGCGTCTCGTGCGCCTCTTTCGACAGGGCGCCGTGCGACATGGCGCCGGTCGAGAAGCGCTTGGCGATCTCGGTGGCGGGCTCGACCTCGTCGAGGGGCACGGGCGTGGCCGCCGGGACCAGCTCGAGCAGGTCGTGCAGCTCGAGCAGCGGCCGGTCGGCGACCATCTTGGCGAACGCTTCGTAGCGCTCGGTCGACTCGGCCCGGATCGCCGACTGCAGCAGGTGGGCGGCCAGCATCTCGCGGGTCTGGCCGTCGGCCGGCGTGTCCTGCACGAGGGTCAGGTCGTTGAGCGCCTGGACCGTGTCCTTGTCCTTGCCGTGGGGCTCGCCGCCCTTGCGGACCCGGTAGAAGCCGGGAGACGCGAGGTCGACGCGGTCGCCCCAGGCGCTGGCGTGGCGGTCGAGGGCGTCCTGCCCGAGGTGCCGCCAGCCGATGCCGCCGACCACGTTGGGCGTGCCGGTGAAGGAGGTCTCGACGACCTCGGGGGAGAGGCCCACCACCTCGAAGATCTGGGCGCCCCGGTAGGAGTCGAGCGTCGAGATGCCCATCTTCGACAGGATCTTCAGGACGCCCGCCTCGACGGCCGCCTGGTAGTTGACCTGGGCCTCGGGGCTGGTCGCCTCGCCGTCCTCGCCCTCGTCGGCCTCGGACGCGACGGTGGCCAGCGCCAGGCGCGGGCACACGGCGTCGGCGCCGAAGCCGATCAGCGCCGCGAAGGTGTGCACGTCGACCACGTCGTCGGCCACGAGGACCAGCGAGGTGAGCGAGCGCATGCGGTGGCCCACGAGCGCCTGGTGCACGGCGCCGCAGGCGAGCAGCGACGGCACGGGCGCCCGCTCGGGGCTGGCGTCGCCGGTCTCGAGCACGAGCGTGCCGGCGCCGCCCTCGACGGCGGCCAGGGCCTCCTCCTGCAGGCGGGCGATGGCGTTGCGGAGGCCGTCGGGGCCCTCGGCCACGGGGAACGTGACGTCGAGCGGGATGACCGGCCACGGCGCCCGGTCGGTCAGCGCCAGGTTGTCGACGCCGGCCGGGTACAGGAAGAACGACGGCAGCGTGATGAGCCGCGCCGCCTCGTCGGACTCGGACAGCAGCGGGGCGCGCGGCCCGATGAGCGTGCGCAGGCTCATGACCAGCCGCTCGCGCAGCGGGTCGATCGGTGGGTTCGTCACCTGGGCGAAGCGCTGGCGCAGGAAGTGGCTGACGGAGCGCGGCCGCGGGGCCAGGTTGGGCAGCGGCGAGTCGTCGCCCATGGAGAACGTGGGCTCGCGGGCGTCGGCGGCCATCGGCCGCAACACCATCGACAGCTCTTCCTTGGTGAATCCGTTCATCGCCTGGCGGGGCGCCAGGTCGTCGGGCACCTCGAGCGTCGGCAGGCCGGCGTCGAGGCGGTAGAAGCCGTCGTCGGCCCAGCGGGCGTAGGGCGCGGCGGCGGCGATGCGCTCCTGGCAGGCCCGCTCCTCGAGCACCCCACGGGTGGGGTCGACGAAGAGCATCTGGCCCGGGCCGAGGCGGCCGCGCTGGACCTGGCCGTGCCCGGACACGTCGATGGCGCCCACCTCGGAGCACACGGCGACGAACCCGTCCTCGCAGACCTGGTAGCGCAGCGGGCGCAGGCCGTTGCGGTCGAGCCGGGCGCCGACGCCGATGCCGTCGGTGAAGACGACGCCGGCCGGCCCGTCCCACGGCTCCATCAGCGCCGAGTGGTAGCGGTAGAAGCCACGGACCGCCGGGTCCATGTCGGCGACGTTCTCCCAGGCGGAGGGCATGACCATCGCCATGGAGTGGCGGATGTCGCGTCCGGCCCGGGTCAGCAGCTCGACGGTGGCGTCGAGCTTGCCCGAGTCGGAGTCGGCGTTGTCGAGCAGCGGGCGGAACAGCTCCTCGTCGCCCAGCCCGGTCTCGACCGTGCCGAATGTGGCCCGGCCCCGCATGCGCCGCTCGTTGCCCCACAGGGCGTTGATCTCGCCGTTGTGGCAGAGCGTGCGGAACGGCTGGGCGCGCTCCCACGTCGACAGCGTGTTGGTCGAGAAACGCTGGTGGAAGATGCCGAACGAGCCGGCGAAACGGTCGTCGGCCAGGTCGAGGTAGTAGTCCGCCAGGGCGTCGGCGGGGGCCAGGCCCTTGTAGACGACCGTGCGGAACGAGCACGAGGCCACGTAGACGTCGGCGGCCGTGCGGGCGATGCGGCGGCGGAACCGCAGGGCGGCGCGCTCGTCGTCGTCGATGGACGCGTCGGTGGTGCGGAACAGCGCCTGCACGATCCGCGGGGCGCTCTCGCGGGCCAGGTCGCCCAGGGAGGACGGGTCGGTCGGCGGCTTGCGCCAGTCGACCACGACCAGCCCCTCCTCGCCGGCGGCCTTCTCGACCGGGACCCGGGGATCCTCACCGCGCACGAACAGCGTGGCCATGCCGGTGCGCTCGCCGAAGATCGCGCGCGGGATCGGGACCAGCACGCCCGACCCGTCGGCCGTGCGGGCATCGGCGGCGACGGCACCGCGGTGCTTGACGCACGCGAGCCCGTTGAGGGTCGCCTCGACGATGGCGCGCGACGTTCGCCCGTGGACGTCGGCGACGAAGCCGATGCCGCAGGCGTCGATCTCGCGGGTCAAACGGGGGAGCAACGCGCACCTCCTGCAGACGGCGAGCCAGGCTCGCCGGCCGTGTCAAGGCTCCGGACAGCTGTGTGGGGCTGCCGGCGACCGGCCGGCGATGCCAAGGACTCACGGGGTGAGTGGAGTCGGCGGGGGCGACTTCCGCGACGCTGAGGAGTGGCGGGCGCCATTGCCCGAAGCCCCGTAGAGCAATCACGCAAGGGTATCCCATGGGCGGTGCGGCTCTGGAGACCGTGAGCGCATCCGCACCGCGCGTCACAGTGGCCGCGCGGTGCGCGCTGCCCAGCCCACGCTGGGTGTATTTCCGCAGCTCAGAGAGACGCTGGAGGAAGTCAGTAGGGGAGCACGAACACGGCGGCCGGTTGCCCGATGTCCGCCATCTCGGCCACGCGATCGCGGATGTCGGCCCCGACGTCGGCCTGGATGGCGATCGCCATCATTGCCCCGTCCACGACCGGGACGAGGTCGTCCCGGCCCATCGCCTCCAGGTCGGCGATCACGCCGGCGCGCAGGTCGGCGTAGCGGGCCCGGTCCTCGGCGGTGCGGATGTCGACCTCGGCCACCCGCACGGCGCCGGGCCGGTCCTCCCACCGGGCGACGTCCGCGCCGACGGACAGGTGCACCTCGGCGGTGGCGTCGGCCGGGTCGAGCACCCGGTGCTCGACCGCGCCCCGCCCATGGTTCTCGGTGACGCCCACGTCGAAGCCCTGCCGCTCCAGCTCGAGCAGCAGGCCGAACCCCGAAGCGCCGATGGCGACGGGGTCGATCCAGGTCACGAGGTAGCGGCCGGCGCGCCCGTCCGTCCGGGCCGTGTCGGCGGCCAGGGCGCCCACGACGTCCGGCACCAGGCCGGCCAGCATGCGGGACTGGTTGGCGGCCGGTGGCTCGGCGCCAGTGGCGTCCGCGGTGAACAGGGCGGTCCACACGACGGCCACGGCCACCAGGGCGCCCGTGCCCAACCGCGCCAGCCGGCCGGCGTCGGCGCTGAACCGGGCGGCCGGCCCCCGCGACGGCGGCCGGGCGGCCAGGGCGGCGGCGAACGTCCATACCGTGGCCACCACCATGAAGGCGGCGATGCCGCGCGCCCACAGGGCGAGGTAGTACCAGAGCTCGCCCCAGATGCGGCTGGCCGACACGACCCCGAGCAGGAGGGCGGCTCCGGCCACGGCGTGCAGGCGGACCAGGGCGGCGTGGCGCAGCCGGACCGCGACGACGGCGGCGACGGCCCAGACGGCGGTGAGCGCGACGGCGGGGGCCATCGAGCCGGTCGTCGCGTCCCGGCCGGTGAGCAGGTTGGCCACGTTCAGGTTCACGCCGACGAGCTCGGCCCCCGCGGACAGGCCCACGGGGTCGTCGCTCGGGTGCCGGAAGTTCTCGACGATCATCGAGGCGTTGCCGGGGTCGTTCGTGGCCTGGTCGATCAGCGGCGGCAGCCACAGGACGAACCCCAGGGCGGCCGCCAGCAACGTCCAGCGCACGAGGGGCCGCAGGGCGGCCGGGTCGCGCCGCCGCCGCACCGCCCAGGCGACGCCGGCGAGCACGACCAGCCCGGCCATCCCGCCCACGAGGCCCAGGTACGACACGTGGGTCTGCATGCAGAACGAGCCGGCGAACACGGCGAGCGGCAGGAGGGCGACGTCGCCGCACACCACCGACCACACGGCGATCAGGAAGAGCAGCCACCACAGGACCGGCAGGTACGGGTTCCAGGGCTCGACGAAGGTGCCGGTCCCGTAGCCGTACAGCAGCACGGCGAGGACGGCGGCGAACCCGAGCGCCAGCTTCGTGCCGCCCCGCCGGTGGGCCACGGCGAGGATGCCGGCCATCGCGAGCACGTGCAGGACGATCGAGGCGACCTGGAGCGCCCACGCCGACGTCCCGAACAGCTTGTAGACGGGCCACAGGGCCAGGAAGCTGATCGGCCCCGGGTGGCTGCCCTGCCGGCCGAAGGCCTGGATGCGTCCGGCCAGGCCCACGAGCGGCGTGTCGGCGCCGCCGACGTCGCGCACCCGCAGCTCGGTCTGGGCCAGGTCCAGGAGGGGGAACCAGCGGGGGCTGTGCAGGACGGCCACCGCCACGAGCAGCGGGATGGACAGCAGGCCCACCAGCGCGGCGACCAGCGGCGTCGAGCGGCGCCCCCCGGCGGGCGGCACCGCCCCGGGCAGCGTCCACGCCTCGCGGGGCGGGGGCCCCGGCTCGGCGGCGTCGGACGACCCGGACCGGCGGCGCCAGCCGCGCCGGCGTGTCCCGGCGACGGCGGCCGCGCCGGTCGTCGTGGACGGCGACGGGTCGTCGCCGGCGTCCTCCGGCGAGGCGATCGTGGGGTCCGTCGAGGTGGTGCCGGTTCCCCCGACCGGCCCGCCGGGCGGGGTCATGGCAGGCGCTTGAGCAGCTTCAGTAGCCCGAGCTTGACCGGCGACTGGTGGTGGGACCGGCCGGCGGCGTCCAGCTCGTCGCGGTGGGCGAGGAACCACTCGTAGGACTCGACCAGCGCCGACGTGTTGGAGTGCTTCGGCTGCCAGCCGAGGTCCTCCTGCGCCCGGGTCGTGTCGAACCACAGCGACTCGCTGTAGAGCAGCCAGTGGTAGGGGGCGAAGGGGGCGAGGCCGATCGTGGCCAGCCCCTTCATCCCGACGCGGGCGGGACCGGCCGGCAGTGAGCGCACCTGGGAGCCCGTCCCGGCGTGGTCGACCACCGCCTGGAGGGTCTCGCGCATCGTGCCGAACTCGGTGGCCCCGATGTTGTAGACGGCCGGCTTCTCGCGGTCGCCGGCCCGCAGCACGGCGTCGGCCAGGTCGTTGGCGTGGACGAACTGGTAGCGGTTGTCGCCGCTGCCCAGCACGTAGACCGGCGCCCCCTCGGCCACGAACTCGAACAGCACGGCGATGATGCCGAGCCGGCCGTGCCCGAGGATCGTCCGGGGCCGGACGACCGTCACGTCGAGCCCGGCGTCGGCGGCGTCGCGGCACAGGAATTCGGCCTGGAGCTTGGCCCGGCCGTACGCCTCGAGCGGGCGGCCGGGCGTCTCCTCGGTCACCGGGTTCGACTCGGGGATGCCGAAGATGGCGCTCGACGACGTCGACACCACCTTTGCCACCCCGGCGTCGCGGGCGGCGAGCAGGACGTTGGCCGTGCCGGTGACGTTGACCGACCAGAACAGGTCCTTGTCCTTGGCGAGGGGGACCTGCGCCACGTTGTGGAGGACGACGTCGACGCCGTCGCAGGCAGCGCGCAGCGTGTCGAGGTCGCGCACGTCCCCCTGGACGAACTCGACCTGGGCCCGCCCTGGTCGGCCCGGATCGGCACCCGAGTCAGGCCCATCGGTCGAGGCAGGTGCCGATCTGGACCAATCGCCGGGCGGGTTCAGGTCGAACACCCGTACCGAGTCGCCCCGGTCGAGCGCCATCGAGGCGAGGATCGAGCCGAAGTAGCCGCTCCCCCCGGTGACGAGGACGGTCCTGCTCACAGCGTCTCCCCGTGGTCGAGGCACCAGCGGATGCTGGCCCGCATGCCCTCGCGTAGCTCGACGGCGGGCTCGTAGCCCAGCTCGTCGCGCGCCCGGCTGATGTCGCAGGCGATCGTGTGGCCCAGCTCGCCGAACACGTGGAGCGCCTGCTGGTACTTCCCCCGTGCCTGCAGGGCGGCGTCGGCCCTCTCGGCGAAGCGGGAGGCGGCCAGCGGCAGCCGAACGCGGGCCGGCTTGGCGGGCAGGCCCTCGTCGGCGAGCGCCAGGCGCACCGTCTCGATGATCTCGGACAGCGCGTATGGCCGGGCGTCGGCGACCCAGTAGGCGTTGCCGGGCGCCTTCTCCGACACCTCGGCTCGCAGCAGGCCCTGCACCAGGTTGTCGGTGTAGGCCATCGAGCGCTTCTGCGTGCCGTCGCCGACGATCGGGAACATGCCCTTGCGGATCGCCGAGAAGAACCGGGACTGCCGCGGCGGCTGGTACGGCCCGTAGAACCAGGGCGCCCGCACGATCACGGTCGGGATGTCGCCCCGCTCGTGCGCCTTGTGGACGATCTGCTCGGCCTCCTGCTTGGACTTGCCGTAGCCCATGTACGGCTCGTACGGCGAGTCCTCGGTGAAGAGGTCGTCGGGCGTCGGGTTGGTCCCGAACGGCGAGTTGGAGGACACGTGCACGAACCGCGTGGCGGACGCCCGCCGGGCCCGGTCGACGATCATCTGCGTCCCGCCGACGTTGACGTCGTAGAACTCGCGGGTGGACGCGGCCGGGTGGATCACGGCGGCGGCGTGGAACACGGCCGCCTCGCCCACCCCCTCGAACAACCGGTCGGCCGTGCCCGGGTCGCGGACGTCGCCGACGACGGTCTCGACCTTGGGGGACAGCACGGCGAGCATCGGCGCCTCGTCCGGCGACGCCACAAGGCAGCGGACGCGGTCGCGGCTGCGCAGCAGCGTGCGGACGAGGTTCTGGCCGAGCCACCCGGCGGCCCCGGTCACCACGGCGGTGGCGGCGGGCGATGTGGTCGGGACGGAGGGCGTGGGGTCGATGCTGCTCACTGGCCTGTGTGTGCTCGGTCCTGTGCTCGGGTCGGGCGGTGGTCGGCGGTGGTCGGCGGTTGTCGCCGGCGGTGCCGGGGAGGCGGCGGGAGCCGCTCAGGCGCCCGACAGGAAGTGGTCGACGTTGCGGGCGGCGATGGCCATGATCGTCGCCTGGGGGTTGACACCGGGGGCGTCCGGCAGGAGCGACGCGTCGTTGACCCGCAGGTTGGTGGCGCCGTGCACCCGGCCGAAGCTGTCGGCGCCGGCACGGCTGCGGTCCTCACCCATGCGCACGCTCGAGGTGAGGTGCACGGTCATGAGGCCGGCGGTCGAGCGGTTCACCCGGTCCCACCAGACGCCCAGCTCGCTGGTGTCGCGGACGACCGGGCCGCCCACGACGGACGGGTACAGCTCGATCGCCCCCGCGGCCAGCAGGGCCTCACCCAGGTGGATCAGCCCCCGGGCGAGCCGGCTCATGTCCCCCTCGGTGAGCGAGTAGGTGACGACCGGCGCCTTGAGCCGGGGCAGGCCGATGACCCGCCCGCTGCCCTCGCTGCGGATGGCGGCGTAGTACACGGACACGTTCTCCCAGTCGGCGAGCGCCTCCTCGAAGGGGACGCCCGTGTCGGCCAGCGCCATGGCCACCTGGCCCTTGCGGTTGGCCGAGCCGCCGATCGTGAGGTTGGGGGAGAACTCGGTGATGCGGTGCATCGGCACGTCGCCGTGGTCGAGCGGGTGGCCGAAGCGGGCCGCGATCTTGATCGTCGGGTGGAGCTTGAGCCCGGTGCCGATGCCGCGGCGCCAGCCGCTGCGGTGCAGGAGGGCCGGGGTCTGGGTGGCGCCGCCGCACACGAAGACGTGCTCGGCCGAGATGTCGAGCCGCTCGACCCCGCCACCGGGGTGCGACCGCCGGGCCTGGGCGCCGATCACGCGGGTGCCGTCGCGCACGAGCTTGAGGACCCGCGTGTCGGGCAGCAGCTCGGCCCCCGACGCCAGCGCCCGGGGCAGGAACGTGCGCGACATCGTCTGCTTGGTGCCGCGCCCCTCCTTGTCGTAGGCGAACACCCGGGCGAACTCGACGTTGCGCCAGCCCAGCTTGGACGCCCCGCGGGACAGCACGGCGGACGACGCCGGCGGGGCGCCGGGCACCGTGGTCACGCTCAGCTCGGACTCGATGCGGGCGGAGTAGCGGGCCAGCACCTCGGGCGACCACTCGTCGATGGCGTAGGTCGTGCGCCACTCGTCGGCGAGGTGGTCGGGGAGCCGGTGGTAGAGGCCGCTGTTGACCTCGGTGGACCCGCCGACACACCGGCCCTCGGCGTAGGCGATGGTGGGCGAGCCGAGGGCGGGGGCCAGGCCGTGGTTGCGGTACTTGATCGCCATCTCGTCGAGGCCGAACGGCTCGACCTCGTCGGGGCCCACCCAGGGGCCCTCCTCGACGATCGTGACCCGGCGCCCGGCCGCGGCCAGGTGGGCGGCGCTGACGGCACCGCCGGCGCCTGAGCCGATGACGAGGATGTCGGTGTCCAGCCGTGTCATCAGGCACGCCTCGTGTCCGCGGCCGACCCCGTGGTCAGCTCGTTCTCGGCCATCAGGACGAGCGAGCGCATGAGCCGGGGGTACTGGCCGAGCAGCGGCAACGACAGGCCGTCGAGCGTGTCGAGCAGCCCGATGACGCCGTCGCGGTCGAGCCGGCCCCGCGCCCGCAGCACGGCTGCGTAGGCCCCCAGCAGGACGGATTCGCCGGCCACGCCGGCGCGCAGCAGCTCCGGCATGTCGCGCAACGACCCGTCCACGAACGCCTCGACCGACGAACGCACGGTTCGATCCTCCGAAGTGACGAGGGCCCCCACGACCTCACGCTCGAACCAGAGCATGGCCGGGCAGCGTACGACAGTCACGGTCCCCATGCGATCCACGGTGCCTCCGCTGCGGACATGAACGGCCGATGACGGAGGCGAAGGGGCTGGGGGGACCGTACGCTCGGAAGCGATCGCGTGACCGCGCAGGATCCCGGGGTGGCACGCACGAGGACAGAAGGCCGAAGGATGTTGCGACGGAGACTGTCGGCACGTCGGGAAGCGCAGGCGCGGGCGGCACGCGCCGACGCCGACCGTGCCGCCGATCGGGCGTTGTCGGCCGATCGGGACGCCCGCCGGGAAGAGGCCCGGGCGGAGCACGACGCGGCGGCGAAGGTCGATCGCGCCGAGCGTCGGCGGGCCCACGAGGCCGACTGGGACGAGCGGCGGCGGGTGGAGGCCGCGAACCAGGCGCGGCTCGACGAGCGGCGGGGCTACGAGCAGGTCCAGCAGGACCTGGTGGCAAGGACGGCCGAGGCGAGCCGCGAGCGCGCCCGGCTCGTGGCCGCGCGCCGGGCCACCGAGGCGGCCCGCCGCACGACGGCGGTCGAGGCCCGGTCGGCGGAGCTGGCCCGGCTGGTGGCCACGCGCCCGCGGGAGCTGGCGACCCGGCGGCCGTCGGTGACCCGGGGCTTCGCGACCGGCGGGGCCGGGGCCGTGGCGGCCGCCGTCGTCGACGGCCTGAGGTCGGCGGTGCACCCGTCCGGGCTGCCGAACGCGTATGCGGCCCGCTACTCGCCCGTGGCGCACGAGCTGCGGGTCACGTTCGAGCTGCCGGCCCGAGCGATCGTCCCGACGGTGGCGCGCTACGAGTACGTCGAGGCCGGCGACGCCGTCGAGCCGGTGAGCCGCTCGGTGGAGGAGGGCGACGCCCTGTACCGACAGCTGGTGGCCGGCGCGGCGGTCCGGGTGCTGGCCGGCGTGTTCGACCTCACCCCGCCCGAGCTGGTCGACCGCGTGGCGCTTCGCGCCCCCGCCCCCTCCCAGGGCCAGGCCACCGGCCGCCCGGGCGCGGGCGGGCAGTGGCTCGTCGACGTCGACGCCACGCGGGCCGCGGTCGAGGCGCTGGCCCTCGACGACCCGGACCTCGACCCGGTCGCCGTCCTCGAGGCCCTGACCGCCACGCCGACGCCGGAACCCACGGCCTGACCGGCCGACCGCCGGGCCGCGTGGTCCCGGCCGGTCAGAGCTCGGGCCAGCGGCGGCGTTGGCGGCGGCGGCGCCTGGAGGGGTCGCCGAGGGCCCAGGCGCGGCGCCACGAGGGGGCGTCCGGGCCCGTGAGCGCCGGGGTCTCGCCGGCGTGGGCGCGGCGGCGGGCCTGCCACCAGTCGGTGCTGGCCTCGTCGGCCAGGGCGGCCACGGCCTGCTCGATGACGGTGCCGAACCGGCGGGCGTCCTGGCCCTCGGCGGGCCGGAGCGGCGAGCCGAACGTGACCCGCGTGGTCGCCGGCCGGGGCAGCGCCTTGCCCTTGCGCAGGATGCGTCCCGTCCCCTGCAGGTGGACCGGCACGACCGGAACCCCGCACTTCACCGACAGGTAGGCCGCCCCGCCGCGGAACGGCTGGCCCCAGCCGTCAGGGCTGCGGCCGCCCTCCGGGTAGATGAGCAGCGACCAGCCGGCGTCGATCAGCTCGGCCAGGCGGTCGGCCGAGCGGCGGGACACCCGGGTCCGCTCGATCGGCACGGCGCCGAGCGCCAGGGCGGACGCGGCGCTGGTCAGCGGCGTCCGGAAGAAGTAGTCGGACGCCGCCCCCACGAACAGCGTGTGCCGCCACGGCTCGGGGATCGACGTGAACATCAGCGCCGTGTCCAGATGGCTGTGGTGGTTGGGGGCGAAGATGACCGGCCCACCCTCCTTGCGGAGGCCGTCAAGGCGGTCGAGCCCCTCCCGTTGGGGGTCCGCCAGTAGCGACACGGCCGGCCGGGCCAGGCCCTCCACCATCGCCACCCGCGCCACGCGGGCGGGGTAGCGCCGGGCCCACGAGGTGTCGTAGTCCGACCCGGACCGGGGCTTGCCCGGCGGCGGCTGGTCGACGCCCTCGGGCGCCGTCGGCGCGCCGAGCGGGAACGGCAGCCGGGCGCCCCTGCGCACCAGCGACGCCAGCGGGGACGCCGCCATCAGTGGACGTCCGCCATGACCAGCGGCGGGTTGTGGAGGTGGGTGATGGTGGCGTCGCGGCCGACGACGTCCTCGGCCATCTCCAGGGCGTCCGACAGGGTCGAGGCGGCGCTGAAGCCGAGCCGGCGGACGGCCGCCTTGTCGCCGCCGACGATGATGACCTTGCCGGTGTGCTGGAGGCCGTGGCATCCCCAGTACCACATGTAGAACGGGTGGACGCCGTGGTAGGCGTAGCTCGTCCGGTACAGGTGGCGGTACCACTCGTCCTCGGCGAACGACTTCTCGAAGCGGGCCTCGATCTCGGCCGGGTCGGTCGTCTCCGACAGCACCTGCTCGTAGAAGTCGATGTAGCTGGGGTGGTGGACCGGGTGGAACTCCTCGGTCGTCGGGTGGCTCATGATCACCACGCCGCCCTCGCGCACCGGCGGCCGGCCCCGGTACATGTTGAAGAAGTAGCCGAGGCCCAGGCACATGACCAGGATCGGGTTCATCACCGAGTTGACGTTGTAGGGGCAGATGTACGGCAGCCCCATCGTCAGGATGTCGGTCTGGCCCTCCAGCGGCACGAGCTGCTGGCGGAACACGTTCTCGGTGGTCACCTCGTGCACGGCCTCGACCTCGCCGGCCTGCACCGACGTGAGGCCGTACGGCGCCTGCCAGGACTGGAAGACCTTGCGGCGGGCCTTGATCGGCATGCGGTCGAGCCCGGCCTTCATCGCCAGGAACGTGGCGCGGTCGCGGGGGCTCCACTCCCACTCGCGCTTCGCCAGCACGGACATGGGCCCGGACGTGCCGAAGGTGTCGTTGTTGATCGTCGTCTCGATCTGGAAGACCGTCACGTCGGCGTCCCGCAGGACCTTGCCCATGCGCCAGTTCGAGATGTGCAGCTCGGAGCTGTGGCGGTCCATGAAGCTGGTCGAGTTGCGCATCGTCTGCACGTTGTGGTGGTGGCGCAGCGAGCGGTAGCTGGCCAGGCCGGTGGCGGTGGACTTCCAGCCGCCGTCCATCGAGACGATGTTGATGTTGACGTAGACGATCAGGTCGCTCTCGGCGGCCCGCTTGTTGATCTCGACCTCCTCGCCGTGGGGCGTGGTGCCCAGGAAGGCGAGGTTGTCGAGGTCCTCGGCGTCGTGGTTGTAGAGCAGGCCGTGGGGGGCGAAGGCGTCGTAGACCCGGTCGCCGACGGCGTGGCGCAGCTCGGCCTCGGTCATCCGCCGGTGCAGGGCCAGGGCGGCGATGAGGTGGACGTCGTCGACGCCGGCCTCGGCGGCCTGGTCGAGGACGGCCTCGATGATCCGCTGGCGCACGTCCGGCGCCCGCATCGGGGGCAGCGGCAGCGAGATGTCGTCGAAGCAGATCGTGAGCTTCATGCCCGGGCGCAGCAGCGCCCGCAGCGGCTCGCTGTCGCC
>Ga0126306_10000827_pt1 | contig 15606 bp, 15 predicted proteins | sample Plot27_FD_92592 | JGI IMG/M metagenome (GOLD analysis project Ga0126306, IMG submission 92592) | Serpentine soil microbial communities from UC McLaughlin Reserve, CA, USA - Plot27 | ecosystem: Environmental > Terrestrial > Soil > Grasslands | place: USA: UC McLaughlin Reserve, Lake County...
AGTATGCATAGGGAAAATATATAGCCTTGTTTGTCAAATCAATTATTAAGAAGAGTGTAATAATCTTAACCTGATACCTGGTAGTTATTTCAATCCTAGTATAGAAATAGATTTAAAGATAGACCTACATTAGGATGGTGAGCGCATTTTGAAGAACCTCAAATGTTGCAGGCAGAATTCCTATTGGTTCGCCATCAATTGTGACGGTTATATCTCTATTCTCCTTTGACTTTATTGAAACCTTCTTAGCTTGCCTATAGAATACGTCGCCCTCATTAGTATAATTACCATCTTTTATGTTGAGAAAATTTTCTATCATCTCTAGGCTACTTGATTCCTTTAGAATAACAACATCCAGCAATCCATCTAAAACATTTGCTTCTGGTGCAGCTTTAAATCCCCCTCCTAGAAATTTTCCATTGGCAACGATACCCATTGTCATCTTTGTAAGAATAGTCTCATGTCCATCATCAATAGAGACTTCACATAGGCTACTATCATATGAAGGTACAGTTGCAACAAGCCCAGTCACTGTAGAAATAAGACGATTATTAACTACATTCCTAACCTTCTTTGCCTTATCAATAACCTCAGCGCCGATACCAATCTCAGCTGCATTAAGATAAATGCGCATTGCTGTTTTTGAATGATTCTCAATATTTGTTGCCTTTACACTAATAACATCCACTTTCTGCAGTTTATATGTTTCAAAATTTTGACAACATTCTCCAAAGTCTGCTGGCAAGTCTAATGATTTGACTAGTACATTTCTTGTTCCACATGGAAATACAGCCATGACTGCAGTAGAGTCTATAGGTTTGAATACGGCTTGGGTAAGAAATGAGTCATTGCCTTTGTTATTGTATTCACTGCTGTCATGAATTCGGATATCTTCTTCAAAGAAGCCGTTTGCAACCTCATTTATAGTTCCATCCCCACCTATTGCGACAATTTTTTTACATCCTTTTTTTATAAAATTTCTTGTAAGATTTGTTCCATCACCCGATTTTTCAGTAAAGGCAATTTCACTGTTATCGCCAAAAAGCCTTTTAATCATCAAATAAAGGTTGTCCCAATTTTTACCAGTCAATCCACTCGCAGAATTTGGGTTTACTACTATGACGGTTTCAGTCCTTTTTATATTTGATTCTATGGCCAACCCAGTCGATCCTAATTTATTTATCTATTTTTAAGCATATCATATTAAGGTATGTAATGGTGTATCAATATAATAATTAATTAGATTTGTCTGTTATAGTATATCAATTTCTAAATAAAGACTATCCTTTAATAGAACACTTTTGACATTAAAGTCAAGCACTAGGTTTTATTACCACTTTTCGTCTGAACTTCTCCTAAGCCTAAGTAGGAGAAATATTTTTGGATTCTATTGCTTTATACAAATGGGCTATTGCTGCCGTTGCAAGTATTGTATCATATTAAGAGATCATTAAGAATCCTACAAATATGCATAGTAATAAAATAAGAATTACAAATTAAATAATTTTTTTAGAATATTGAAAATTCTGATATTTATCTATTTTTAATAATCAGAAACAACCTAGTTTTTTGCGGACATTTATTTATCTATTATATCTAAAATTAGATCTATAATTGCAAAAGATCAAATAGCAAAATGACATGTGTTAGTTTGATACTGCTATATCGAAGATAAGATTACCAACTCCTGTTTTGAAGATAGTGTAGTGAGCTGTTATCATTGATATGGTGCATTATTTATAGGAATGTATGTTAGGAACATATTAACCGCTTTTCCAATTATCTTGGAATAATTATAGATTATTGTTTATAGATGACTTGTGCTCCTTATAATATCCAAATCCAATTACTGCTGCAACTCCTACAATTATTATTAGAGCAGTTATGTTAAAAATTTCTGATGATTCTTTAGCAAATTTACTCCATGTTTCTCCAAAATAATATCCTACAAATGTTAAACTGATACTCCAAATTAGAGAACCAGCAAAGGTAAACAAAATGAACTTTATTATATTCATCTTACTAAGGCCAGCAGGAATAGAAATTATTTCACGAATGCCTGGTGCTAGCCTTCCTACAAATACAGCTATTGCTCCATGTTTCTCAAACCATAATTCAGCTCTTTGTAATTTTGATTCGTTAATTAAAACGTATTTTCCAATGCGAAGAATTGCAGGCCTTCCAATCTTTAAAGCAATAAAATAAATCATTATTGCTCCAATAGTCGAACCCAATGCTCCAATCGTAGCCATTCCTATTGCATCTCCTAATCCCAGCCCTTTACTTTGTGCAACAAATCCTACTAGAGGAAAGATAATCTCACTTGGAATTGGTGGGAATATTGTTTCAAGCAATGTTGCTGCAAAAACGCCAGGATATCCTATACTAGATATCCAGGATGTTACAGTGTCGGTTATACCTTGAAAACTAAATGTTCCTTCTATTGCCAGAATAATAATGTAATAAGCGAACAATCGGTGTCTGTAAGACTGATAGATGATTTGTCATAAAAGTATATGTGTTATTATCATACATTAACCAGCTGATCGACCAGACATGGATGTCAATAGATAACATCACGTCTATGTACAAATGATAATTAATTTATTAATAAAAAATCTAACGATGAGCCTGCCAAAATCGTTTATAAACAATAACATATCTCTTAGAGTTTAGAGAACCTTGCTTTTGTTTGTATCTAGTATATATATTTAGCTATAAGATTCTCACACTATTAAAATTTATCAGAGATGAAAAGGTAATTTTTAGTGTTTTACTCTCCAATTTTACAGTACTTCAGAATGATCCTTTTTATAATGCATTGTAAGTTCTTCTGCAGTAGAAAAAACTCTTCCACAGTCCTCACATTTGTGATTGGTTGGCTCACTCACAGGCTCTGATTCTGATGTCATAAATAAACTTCTAAAATATAATATATAGAAGTTTAGAAGTATTTACAATTTTATTTATTATCATCTCTTTATAAATATGGACATTTATTACAAAGTTATATCAATATTCAGTTAAGATAAGATTATGCTAAGGAAATACTAATAAATATTAATCTATACAAGCGGAAGAGTTAATTTCTAGAGGCATCGATAACAATATAAGAATAACAATACAAGATGTAGAGATTAATTCCTTTTGTTACTTTGATAGTTGAAAAACACAACTCATAGCGCGCATTCAATTCCTAAAAGCAAAGTTATTGGTAGAACTTCTGTAATATCTACTATTTTTGATATATCTATTTATTATTGCATAATTAACTAACTAATTACTTATTATCTGTTTCCTTTTTACCATGATCATCATCTTCTTCTTCTATAATAGCCCATGGAAACCATTTTCCAATAAGTTTAGCCCAATCCATTTTTACTAATAAGTATAATGTTATTCCAACAATTCCTATACTAATAACTGCTTCAACAATAAAATTAATTTGATTAGTAGTAGTTTCTAAAATAATGCGTTCGACAAAGGGTCTTCCCAAAAAAACTGCTGTCGATACTATGATTTCATTGTAAAATAGTTCGCCAGCAAAAATGGCAGTTACAAATTTCCATGGATTGTATTTTGTAAGACCTAGTGAAATATATATCACATTTCCAGAAAGGGGTGTCATTGAGGCTATAAAAGCGCCTAGCCAACCATATTTACTTAAAAGTTTTTGAAGAGGAAACATCCTTTTCTTTGTTTTATTGCCTAGAATATTACGACCATAGTAACTTAAATAGAAAATTATCATCTTTGCTGATACTGCTCCAATTGTACCAGCAAGAGATATTAGATGAGGATCTAAGTTCTTATTAAAAGCTGCAATGAATGGAATTGGGAAGTAGGGAATTGGAATAAAAATTAGAATGCTTATGATAAAACTGATTGATAAGATCCCAAGGTAACCAAAGTAATCATATAGTTGAAGTAGCTCATCAAGAGTAACCAAACACAGAACTGTTATAATCTGTCCTTATATAGTATTATGAGGATTTGTTTAATAGAAGAAGTTAAGATTTCATGCAATATTATATAGTATTTGATATATTATCTTTGACGGATACTCTAGCAATCTTATCTCTTAATTATTATTGCCTACATCAGTGGTTAGTTCTACAAGGACTATGTCTATAATATTGATCCAGGTAAATGATAAGAAAAGTTGTATGTTTCTCTTATAATGACAATTTCAACCTTTGAATCTCTATATATCAACTGAGATGTATTCTTCTTTCTAATATACTTCATGGACTGATTTTAAGATAAAAAAATATAAAATTTAAAGGAGTGAATTTAATTACTAAAGGTGATACCGATAGATCAGACTTTATACAATTCAATATATGTAATTAATCCTTATTCCATCATAACAATTATGTGTTTTTAAAAAAAGACTGGATCCTTTATGCCCAATGAGCTAAACGCTTCTATCCTCTGCATACATGCATAGCACTGTCCACAATGTGTTTTGTGTTTGTTATGGCAGCTCCATGTCAATTCAATAGGCACATTTAACTCAATTGCCAAATTGATTATAGTTTTTCTATCCATTTCAGCTAAAGGAATGAGTATCACGCAAGGATCGTCGTTGCAGAACAAACATCCACGCTTAATTAACAAGTTTAGCTTTTCTATATAATCTTTTGTTGCATCAATAAAAAATGTTCCATCATGAATATTATGTCCTCCTATAATCCATTTTATATCAAGAAATTCAGCATAGTGTGCAGCTATTGAATAAAATATTAGGTTCCTTGCAGGAACATATGATGACCATCTTCTATCATAGTTGGGTGTGATATGATTATTATTATAAAAATCAGAAAATTCTTTAATAAAGGGAATATTGATCTCAAGAAAGTTTACAATATTTGCTCTTCTTGCTAATTCCGCTGCAGCCCTTTTTTCGTTTTCAATCCTATTGTAATAATTAAATGTAATTACGGAAATTTCTGAAAAATTTTTTTTAGCCCAGTAAAGACAAGTGGCAGAATCTAATCCACCAGAGAGCATTACAAGGGCATTGGTTTTCTTCATCATTTAACCTTTTTTTATTTCAGCTATTATGTGTGCTCCCTTATTTACTCCTTCGTAAACATATATGCCCAATGCTTCGACAGTTGGTGGCATCTTTGGAGTAAGCAATTTAATTATTTCTGTTGAAAGGTTTTCTACAGTAGCTTCACCTGGGAGTAAGAAAGTAGTCATCTTCGGCAATTGTAGACTGAAAAAGCCTCGTGGTCCTTCAAAAGATATATGATAGTAAATATCATCTTCTCTCTTCAGATATTTTGTATTAATAAAGAATTTATGGTCAAGAATACTTAATGTCTCTTTAATTATTCTCTTGGCTTCACCAAAATCAATAATAAGATTATTTTTCATGTCACCTATTATTTCGACCATAACAGTGGATGTGTGCCCATGCAGAATAGAACATTTTTCAACTAATGGTAAAATGTGTGCATAATCAAAAGCAAGAGATGGATCTTCTATGAATATAGAACCGGTCTGACTGTAGTTGGAATTAAAGAAGAAGAAGGAGTCTAGTTCATTGACTTTACCAGCATATTTCGAGTGACCAACTGCAATAATTTTAATTTCTGGTAGTTCTCTTCGTATACGAAGAAATTTATTAACATCATTTTCGCAATCTATAACCTCGATATATTTGTCATCTATTTTAAAATCGACGTTGACAATATCGTCATTTTTAAATTTTAACATTACATCATACTCGAAATTTTGTCCTAAAAAAGATAGCATCTTTGAGATAGATAATTCTGCTCTAGTTCGAAAAAGATTACCCGCCCTATCAATGTATTTAATATCATTATCCAGGGCTACTCTTTCCATATGAATACCTATTTTAAAAAGTACTCATTGTTACTTATAAACCGTTTATTGTGTATATTTTGGAAAAACTTTTATCATATAAAGCGTATTTTGATTTAAGTTACATTATTATTAATTTGTTAAATTATCAGGTTCTGTATCATTGATTGTAAATTGCAGTATATTGCTTGAATATGCGAGAAGAATTAGTTTTGAGATACCATCATCAATACTTGTCTCTAATTTTTATTAGAATGTATATATACAAGCTCATTTCCGCAGTGGAGTTATCATTATACTAGGATGAAGATTAATCACTATGTAGCGATGCTAAACTAGAGGGTTATTCTGTTCTTCCCTTTCCTTATTTTCTATGTTCTGTCATCATTTGTCACCTCTGACTTGTTTATACTGACTAATTTTATGACTAATCAATAAATTGTTTCAAGCAGGATGAATTTTAAATTTGAGGAAATTTGTATCAATATCTGATCGTTAATGAAAATACGTGACCCATAACTATATAAAATTAATATACCGGGTTAGTATTGCAACAACTATGAGCAAAGAACAGGAAAGAGAATTTGAAGAAGGTGCCGCAGGAACAAAGGCTGATAGAAAAAAAGATCCTCTCAAAGAATATGATGAAAAAGAAGCAATGACACCTGCCAAAATAAAAGAGCACGAACCAACTGCTGTAAAAAGAGATCCAAGTGATCAAAAAATAGTTGAACCAGGACAGGCTGGAACAAGTCCTGAAGAAGCAAGAGAAAAGGCAAGAAGAAGTGGCATGACTAAAGGTACTGCAGGTGCAGATGAGACTGGTAGCGAATATGAACAAGGTGCAGCAGGAGCAAATAAGTAAAAGTAAGAATATAATAAAAGTAGTTATAGAGTAGTAGTAGAGAATATAATGCTGTAAGTAACAATTTTTATTCTTTTATTTATTCATGGATTATTGTAAACCGGGATTGTGTTGTATATTATCTGGTAAGTGACAAATTTTAATACTTCTATTATCACCTAATTTTTCTCTTTCTTTGGTAGGAGCGTCATAGAGACAATAGACCTATTCTGATGAAATTGATTCTGCTAGATATAGGTTAGAATTTTTGGGTTTAATTAATATTGTAATTTTAAGATTATTGTAAATATATAATATCTAAAATAATATTATTTTCTTTCGAATGTTTTCAGCCGCTTTTGTCTACTATCTTATATTCATTCTTCGCGACGTACAGTGTTGGGATTAATCTTTCTTACATATGTACGGTGGGCATCAATCACATTTGTTTGTTCTATGAGCATTTTTTTAAGCCCCGACATAAGTTCCTCTTGTTTTTCATATGGCTGAATCCTAGAAACAGATATCATACTATTGAAAGTATCTACGATCCCCCTAGCTTGTTGGAATAACTTTTGACCGCTTTTCTTAGGAATTGTTTGAAACATTTCTAAAAAGGCAGCTTCCTCTGATTTATTAAAATCTTCTGCTTCAGCCTCTTTTGTACTAAGTTCGTCTTCTTGCGTGGGATATGGCTGGGGGTTATTAGCATCAGTTGATGATGACATACAAACAATCAACGTATTTATTTCGTTTAATAATATGCGTAAAAACTTCTAGCAAAAACCTAAAAACCATATTATGTTTTTTATAGGTATTTACTGTTTAGCATTATAGAGAAGATAATGTTCGCATGAGAATAAATGCAGACTAAATATTTTAAAGATTATGCCCCAATTTTTATATTAAGATTTTAACCCATAAGTAAATAAATATAGCTACTAGAATTTTATCTTACTACATATAATTCGGCATATATCTAACAGAGTAGAGACAATTGAAGATAATGTGCAGTTCTATTAATAATATTTCTCTATTATTGCAGTATTGGCCTCTATAATAACATCGCTAAGATGGCGTTATACACAGCCTCTATTCATCCTGGCAAAATGGGCTAAAATCGACCTGTGTAGTCACACTATGAATAACTAAAACATCCTCACATGAAATAAAATCCTGGTATAATGTGCTATCGCAGCTGCTAAACTTGGAGGACAAATGACTGATAACCATATCTGAATTGGCCTCTGGTATGCAGAATGAAGAAACAGGTATCAACATTCATTCTGTGCAACTTCCAAATGAAGAAATCCTTAGGCAAATATCTTCTGGTGTAGGATACTTTCTGAACAGAACATGAAAACAATGCCATAGAGATGATCAATCTCTTTTAAAATGATAGAGAACTTATTAAATCTATTATCTTTTATTATTTTTAAATAATGTGTAGATCAGTATATTTACGGCCCCATAGTGAGCAATAATATAATCGAATAATAGTCCTATTGTAAAAATGATGTACTGAAATTATATCTTGACAGAGAAACAATCTCTTCTAAATTCTATGGCATATCAATTAAATATACAAGTATATTGTTAAATCATGCTAATGAGTGACAAATCAAGGGCGAGATATCTAGTGCAACTTGAAAAAATGGATATTAAACTCGGTAAACTATATCGAAACCTATCAATCCCTTTATTAATAGAAATTGCGATCTATAGAAGAGAAGGGAATCTTTCTTCTACTGGTGCGTTTTCTGTAAAAACCGGCAAGTTTACTGGCAGATCACCAGATGATAAATATATTGTTGACGATGAGTATACTCATAATTCTGTCCACTGGGGCAAGGTGAATCATTCAATCTCAGAAGAAAATTTCGAAAAGATTTTCACCAGAATGAAAAAATATGTCGAAGGCAAAGAGTTCTTTATTTTTGATGGTTTTGTTGGAGCAGATAATAAAACACGATTACCCATAAGAGTAATTACCGATAAAGCGTGGCATAATCTTTTTGCAACTCAAATTTTTATTCGTCCTACTTTAAGAGAAATCGAAAGTCATGAACCCGAATTCACTCTCTTATCGGTAAATGACTTTAAAGCAATACCGGAACTAGAAGGAACAAGAACCGAGACATTCATTATTATAAACTTCAAGAAAAAGATTGTTCTAATAGGATCAACTTCGTATGCTGGTGAAATTAAGAAAGCTATGTTTTCTGTAATGAACTATATTTTACCTACTAAAGGCATTTTTCCTATGCACTGCTCAGCTAATGTTGGCAAAAATGGTGATAGTGCATTGTTCTTTGGATTATCTGGTACGGGAAAGACAACCCTCTCAGCTGATCATAATAGACATCTTGTTGGCGATGACGAGCACGGCTGGTCTGATGAGGGAATTTTCAACTTTGAAGGTGGTTGTTACGCAAAATGCATAAATCTGAAAAAGGAAAATGAACGACAAATTTGGGATGCCATAAGATTTGGTTCAGTAATGGAAAATGTTATTCTTAAGACTCCTATACGAGAGCCTGATTTTACTGATGGAAGCCTTACAGAAAATACTCGAGTAGCCTATCCTCTTGACTTTATACCTGGTGCAATAATTCCAAGTATTGCTGGTCATCCAACTGTTATCATTTTTCTAACTGCAGACGCTTTTGGAGTAATGCCCCCAATTGCTAAATTGACAAAAGAAGGCGCAATGTATCACTTTATGTCAGGCTATACTAGCAAATTGGCGGGAACAGAAAGAGGAATCACGGAACCGAAAGAAACATTCTCGCAATGTTTCGGTGCTCCATTTATGCCATTGCATGCTATGGAATATGCAAAGATGCTTGGGCAAAAGATCTCCCAACATAATACTAGAGTGTATCTAATCAATACAGGTTGGTCTGGCGGGCCTTATGGGGTTGGCAAGAGAATGGATCTCAAATATACTAGAGCGATGGTAACAGCCGCATTGAATGGAGAATTAGAAAAAGTACGCTTTAAGCATGATGATATTTTTAACCTTGATATTCCTACTTCATGTCCAGGAGTGCCATCTGAAATTCTTGACCCGCGCAACACATGGTCTGATAAAAACAAATATGACTTGTCTGCCAATAGACTTGCAGAATTGTTTGTCAAGAACTTTCAAAAGTTCGGAGTGATATCTAAGGAAATTCGAAATGCAGGCCCAAAATTATGAGTTTGTAAAAGGGCATTAAAATAATAAACAAGAAATGGTAGCCCGGAGCAGATTCGAACTGCTGTCTCCAGGTTTCTTTTCTCTTTATAGATCCAGAGCCTGAAATCCATAGCCCTACCTTGGAGAAGTAGATTGGCCACTAGATTCGGCACCTGATTAAGTTAAATAATTCAGGTTCGACCGGGCTTCACATATATACACAGGCTACGTAATGATCTACTCTAGACCGATATTTGATTTTATCGTTATTTTAGTTAGCATTAATATCACTCTAAATTCTAGCCAAACTTCCCAAGAACTAAATAACATATGCGGTTACTGCGACTTTATATTTCTATCAAAGCATAAAATTAATAATTCCTACAGAGAAGCATGCTTGCAGATACTTAATTAATTGGATATTTATCTAATATGATATATGCCGACTGAGTCATATTTACTACTTATCAATATATATTATCTTTGAAAGAGTCTTAATGCCTTAGAACCGAAATGTCTTTGGGTGCCTATATTTAGATATTGTCATTTAAAATATAAATTGAGACAAGAGTTATATCTAAAAAACCAAGTTATTATAAGAATTATATTTAAATATTTTTTATTTCAAAAAAGCGATTTAGCATACTTTCCAAAGGTGGAATAAAAACTCTATAGTAAAATATCTCCATTACTGCTAATATAGTCCAACTTAATTTATCTGACTTTACCGTTTTGTATTAATTTCTCTAATCACAAGACCGTATTCCAAATTTGTTTTCTTTCTCATATATGGAATAAGCCTATAATGAATTGAATAGATGTTCTTTTCTCTCGCAAGGATCCCTTTAACCAATAGAGAAACAAAACCACCTGCAACCTTTGGTGGCCTTATATTGTTAAGTCTACAAAATTCATCTCTTTTAGCATGATATTCTTTCAATGTAAAATATGATCTGTTAACTTTCAATATTAAAGGCCAAACAACATTTTCCCACACCATTCTACGATTTTCAGTTGAATATGCATGCTTGCCCTTTCTTCTGGCTACCTTTCTTTTGTCTTCCTTTGTATCTTCTTTTGTATTCTCGACTGTTGTTGTTGTCATATTTTCTCTCGTTATGGAAATCCTTCAGTACTGCTTATGGGGAGGCACATTTAAACACCGCGTTTGATAAATCTATAACATATCATGATTAATTACAGCACATAAGTCTTTCGAAAACTATCTGCTATCCTAAAAAATGAAGATAAGATCTCAAAGTATGTGATCTTGATCTCATTAAGACACTATGACTTGACTCTTAAAAGACAAAAGTCGCGCTTCATGAAGAATGGAAGTATCAAATTCCAACATACTGTTATTACTATCCTTATAACACCTGTCGGCATATAGCGGCTAGTTGCATCTTCTACAGCTCATAAGAACGAGTTATATTTGCAATAGTCCTTGACTACTTAGATACAAAAAGATGGATATTGTGTTCCAACTTGCGCTAGAATGGTTGTGAGCAGACATTCAGCTATAGATATTCAGTTAGATCATAGACCATTTCTATACTACGACTTACGGTCGCAATTTAGTCTACTCCTTCTTCATACAGTAATCAGAATTAAATATCCCTTGCAATTGGTCTAGTATTAGCTAACTCTACCTGTGTCTATGTTTTTCATTCCAGTGTTTAACAAACAACTGCTTATTTTCTTCTAGTTTTGAATATGAATGCATCATAAAGGAAAACATAAATTTCCAGCCAAGTCTATCACATTCTTTGCAGTTGTGAATATAGGATGATGAAAAACCGTATGCTTCTCCTACTACACATTTTGAAGCACATTTTATCTCAAGATACCACCTTAGCCATTGAAAGGACAATGGAAATGGTAGTTGGTGTAGACGTTCAGCCCACCTAGGTGAGATATCATTTAGGGTTAACGGTTTTATCTTCTCTAAAGACAATTTATTATGCATAATATTATATACTTTACATAATATTAGAGGATTATAGTTTATCTAATTAGTTAATTTTCTATTTTGCCTGATAAATAGTAAAAGTATTCATAACCCAATATTATAATTATGATATTAAAATGCCTGTTTGATCATATTTTTATTGTAAATTTTCCAACAGATTTGCAATTGTGAATGCAGAATCCAGTGTTTATTGTCTTTTATAGTTAAATCTAATATTTAGTATAGAGATTATATTAGTAGTAAATTTAACTATAATACATATTAATGCTCGCCTTATTTTGAGCCATATTATTATTATCAAAAATCTCATCTAATGTAATATCAATAGGTTTTTTGCCCGTTAGTTTGAATCTTGTTGAATTTCCTTTAGTCCCAACAGGTTTAATATAGCCTAACTTACGAAATATGGCTAGAGCTATTTTGCCACGCTGCCTATTATTTCCACATGCCATCCTTTCTTTATCTTGAAGGTTTTGTAATATGAAAGTGTCATCCTTACTTTCCTTTGCTATTATAGTGGCAGCACGCCAAAGTTTAGAAATGTAAGAATCAGACTCGTTTAATGAGCCCATGTAGATAGTCTTATGACCGCGCATAGATTTAGTTATTAATTGCGCTGCAAAATCCATGTTGTCTGTCTTTTTCAAGTATATATTATAGATATTTTGCTTCCTAAATTGCCTATTTCCAGTATTGTTAAACCAATACATATATCCCTCAGGTTCTGGCATATACTCTTGTATTAGGACATTTTCATCATCGCCATTATCTCTTGGTCTTGAATTTATTATTTCTTGCGCATCATCTAACTTGTCATAATTAACAACATATTTTTTTTGACGATTTGACTCTAATGACATAATTATGCCATAATCCATAAGAAGCCTTAAGGCAATGTCTAGATTTGCATCATAATGTCTTCCAACTTCCTTACGTATACTTTCTTCTAATAATGCATTATGAACACCTTCACCGATAAGTTGTTGTAATAACCATTTGCGCCACTGTGAAACAGAAGCCATTATTATATGTAAAAGCTACACTAAAAGTATTTAAACTTACGCCATAAGTGTCATAATTTGTTTCAATGTTCTAACGCCAAATTTGGCGTAGGTTTAAATATCGCCGAAGGATAGAAGTCTACATGTCTGAAGTATCACTACCTAGGCAAGAAGTAGTATATAATAGAAATAGGCCATTAGAAAGTATATTCAAAAATAGTCCAGCTAGAGTTTTAGATTTCCTCATTCTAAATCAGAATTTTGATTATTCTGCATCTGAAATAAGTACCATAACTGGAATTCCTCTTAGAACTGTACAGAGAGTTATGCCTCATTTAGTTCAGAAGGAATTGGTTAAGGAAACAGGTAAAATAGGCAATACTAGAATGTATATTATTAATTCAAAATCAGAATTATCTGAATTACTAAGACAATATATACTGACTAGGATAAATATAGACATAGATAAGACGCGAAAACAACAAGGTATATCAAATAAAAATAATAATAATAATTCTTTAATGGTAGAACAAAGCGATATTTATGTCTCTAAATAATTTTATGTCATTTCTGTATCTTAGCTAACAAACTATCAAGATAATTTTTTAGAAGAAATTACTACTTTTAGATTTCTTTTTCCTTGTATTTCATCATATTTGTCTGACTGCCATTATCCAAACATACAAAAGAATTGGTAATCAAGTCAGTAAAACTATACATCTTATTGGTATGCTTTATCAGATGGTAACGATGCCATCATGTTAACTCAATTTTATTCTTACATTGTAAGGCTCGCTACTAGTCTCATTTATTAGAGTATTGCTTGATATGTTTTTATTGATCTTGACAATCACGAAACAAATTACTTGCCTTATATCATTTATTCATCTTTTTACATCACAATCTGCTTTTTATAATATTTGATTAATTATTGTGTAATAGGTATAAAAATTGTATAGGGGACGTTAGAAATGTAGTCGATATTAAATATATATAATTTTATAAAAATTAAGATATCTTAAATCTAGCTAGTCAATGTTTAGCTGAAAGTCAAAGTACCTCATCAAGCCATCTTATTCACTATAAAATAGTGATGCTGATAATCTGGCCATGGTGGCAAGTACAAACATACCAATAGAAAATAAAATAAAAAAGAGCATGATGACAAAGAGCAAACGCGGATATCTATGGGTCACTTTGACTCTATTTGTAATCACCATAACTGCACATTGGATATTCGCATGGTCTGCATACAACCAAGATCAGGTAGAACACAACCAGCCAATTGATATGGGTAACTATCTGAATGCTACGCTTAGAGACACAATGGAAAATTGGCAATCAGAGTTTTTGCAACTAATATGGCAGGTAGCAGGTCTATCTTTTCTATGGTATGTTGGATCGCCACAATCTAAAGAAGGAAATGATAGGCAAGAGGAGAAGCTTGATCTTATAATTCGCAGGATCGATCCAAGTAATGCAAAGAAACTACTCGAAGAGCTAGAGAAAAAGTATCCGAAGAGATAGACTTGCACAGATTAAAATATATATACATCATAGAAAATATTCATGATGAAATTGTTTATATCATCTCTTCCTATAAGTAAGCATTGTCATTGAATTTACTTTATTTTTAGTACTTGCCAGTAAACAACTTTATTGAATTAGAATTTTAGTTATCTAATGTAATATTCGAAAATAAGTGGAAGAAAACGACCAATGTGTGGATTCAAAAAAGAAAAAACACTTTTTTATAACAAAATATGCTTAGCAGTCTGCAAGTTGAATATACATCTATTTTCATATTATGAAGCCTATTTTTGTTATTTTATTTTATTTGTTCTATTGCCTAGATGTTCTTCAGATCGCATTTGGCAATTATAATCCCTATCTGTTATGTCAAGAGATGCATGGCTTCGGGATCGCCTATCCAATATATGGTTATCATTAAAATTTAATACCTAAAAAAGTAAATATGCTTCTTACATCATCACTAATATGATAACAATAGTGTAGTTGTGTGCTCATACCTTTTTAGTAAGTCGAACTATTTGTATAGCATAAACTACAAGAATTTTCTATTTATTAGAGAGTCTATCTTCTATTACTCTTATGTTTGATCCAAACTGTATTTTCTGCAACATTGCTGATGGCAAAATTAAGGCGAGAATTATCAGTCAAAATAATAAGGCCATAGCATTTCTAGATGCTATGCCATTATCCATAGGTCATACTCTAATTATTCCAAAAACACACTACAAAAAAATTCAGGAAATGAGTAGAGACGACTCGTCTGCAGTTTTTGACCTGCTTTGGCAAGTGTCTTTCGCAGTAGAAAAGGCAGCAGAAGTCAATGCTTCAACTATAGCAGTTCATAATGGTAGAGAAGCAGGACAGGAAGTGCCTCATGTCCATATCCATTTTATTCCTAGAAAAATCGACGATGGAGCAGGACCAGTTCATTCAATGTTTAAGAAAAGGCCAGTTTCTAATCCAGAAGAAATGGATTCGATACTCGACAGAATAAAAAGAATGCTTTAGTTTAATTTTTTCAAAATAACATCGTAGTTGCCATATTTCAAATGTAATTCATTCAATTACTAAAAAATTTATTCCCAAACTTAATACAAAGAATTCTAAGATACATGTATAGAACAAGAATAGGAAAAAGAGTTAGAAAGGCAGTGTATTAGAGCCATTTAAAATATTCATTCACCTGAAGGACCGCCACACGATGGAGTAGTTGCTGCTGAGAATTGACCGGCATGCGATG
>Ga0126306_10000828_pt1 | contig 15601 bp, 18 predicted proteins | sample Plot27_FD_92592 | JGI IMG/M metagenome (GOLD analysis project Ga0126306, IMG submission 92592) | Serpentine soil microbial communities from UC McLaughlin Reserve, CA, USA - Plot27 | ecosystem: Environmental > Terrestrial > Soil > Grasslands | place: USA: UC McLaughlin Reserve, Lake County...
AAACCCTCTTACTACCCATATTTCTGGTTTTTCTTTTATTCCACTTTTTTCATAAATAGGCATTAGTTCATTTCTAATGATTTCCTCATTACTTTTAATTTCATTTTCTTTTTGGAGTCTTATAGCATCTAATGCAGTAGAAGGAGATTTGGGAAAAAATGTCTGTGGTCTCGAACTATCTGATTCAAGCCAAACTTTATTTTCCAAACTATTCAACACTTCATAAATTTTTGAGTAGGGAACACCTGAGGTTTTACTTATATCTGCTGCTGTCATTGAACCATGCTCTAGTAATGATAAATATACTTTAATTTCATAACTTGTCAAGCCAAGACTTTCCATTGATTTTCTCGACTTGTCGGTAATATTCATTGAACCATTTTTAATTATTTCAAGTAATATATGTATGTTCAATTATACATTAATGTTAAACCATTTATTTTTCGATCTTTTTGTTTGGATTAAAATGTTTTTAGTATTTTGGATGTTACATTTTGCATGTGTTTAATATTTCAATGTATGATAAAGATCAATCAAATTAATTGAGTTCCCTTCTTCATACATTTATTTATTATATTAATAGATTTAAGATATCTTTTTGTAATCTTTTCCACATTTTTAAACAAATAGACATCCTTAGAATAGGAATTGTTTCTATTATTTTTCACAACCATTACAAACTTCTTACGTTAGGTGTTGGAGAAAAATATTATGGTATTTAATTGGAATTTTTTTTAAAATAGACATATCAATTGATGCATCTAATATTCTATACTTGATTTTGTGAGTATTATCTGTTTCATGATAAAAACTATTTCTTATTGAAATTATAAATAAGAAAATTTAAAATATCAATTTTTCAATTATCTTTGATGGTTTATATTATAATTAGTGCTATATGTTCAAAAAAGAGAAAATTATAGTAAGTTTATCTTTTGAATAAGTAAAAATTAACTATTTTCTGATCAAGGAAAGTTTAATAACCTATTTAATTTTTTTTTTCTATATGCCTAAATTCAAATCAACTCAAGATATTATTAGAATTATTGATACTAAAGATCAAATACGTAATTTTGGTGTTATTGCACATGTAGATCATGGTAAAACTACCATGAGTGATAGTCTTTTAGCTGCATCAGGAATTATTTCCCCTTCCGTAGCAGGACAAGCATTAGCTCTGGATTCAATGAAACTTGAACAAAATAGGCAGATGACTATCAGAGGAGCTAATGTAACACTATTTTATGAGCACGAAGGTAAAGAATATGTTATAAATATGATAGATACACCAGGGCACATTGATTTTACTGGTAGAGTCACAAGAGCTTTACGTGCAATTGACGGGGTTGTAGTTGTTTCTGACTCTGTAGAGGGTATTATGACTCAGACTGAAACTGTAACAAGACAAGCTCTAGAGGAAAGAGTTAGACCTGTCCTTTATATAAATAAAATAGATCGATTGGTAAAGGAATTACGTCTAGACCCACCTGCAATGCAAAAATGGTTATCAAATATTATAGCAGAGTTCAATAAATTAGTAGATATTTATGCAGAACCAGAACTAAAAGAGAGATGGAAGGTAAGCATACAAGCCAATAATGTAGCCTTTGGATCTGCTAAAGATAGATGGGGATTTAATTTTAAGGTAGCCCAAAAAAAGGGGTTTAGTTTCAAAGATGTTTATGATGCATATACTTCTGATGATCCCTCTAAGATCAAAGATCTTTCTGAGAAAGCACCCCTTCATGAAGCAGTTCTAGGGATGGTTGTTCAACACCATCCTCCTCCTTATATAGCTCAAAAATATAGAATCCCAAAGATATGGCCAGGAGATTTAAAGTCTGATATTGGGAAGTCATTAATAAATTGTGATGAAAAAGGTCCTGCTGTAATGATGGTGACTACAATTAATGTAGATCCACAAGCTGGCAGAATAGCTACAGGAAGGTTATTTTCAGGTACTATTAAAGATGGAGATGAAGTTTATTTAATTGATGCCAAACGGCCTGGAAAAGTTCAATCCGTAAACATCTACATGGGAAATACTAGAGAAGTTGTAAGTGTTATACCTGCTGGTAATATTCCTGCTCTTTTAGGTTTGGATTATGCCGTTGCTGGTGAAACAATTTCGACCGTTAAAAATATTGTTGCTTTTGAATCTATTAAATATGTTTCCGAACCTGTTGTAACAATTGCTGTAGAAACTAAACATCCAAAAGATCTTCCTAAGCTCGTAGAAGCTCTTCGTAAAATAACGGTTGAAGATCCAAATCTTATTATCAAAATAAATGAAGAAAGTGGAGAAACATTAATGGCTGGAATGGGAGTATTACATCTTGAGATCGCTACATCACTGTTACAAGAAGCAGGTCTATCTATAACTACTTCTCAACCTTTAATAAATTATAGAGAGACGATTCGTTCCAAAGGCGGACCTATCATGAGTAAATCTCCTAATAGACATAATAAGATATTCATGCGAGTAGAACCCCTTAGAGAAGATATTATTGAAATGATTAAAACTGGACACATAAAGGAAGATATGGATAAAAAGGAATTAGCTAAAATCCTTAGAGAAAAAGGATGGAATGCAGATGAAGCGAGGAATGTTAGCGCTATTGATCCATCAGGAAATATGTTGATCGATGAAACTAAAGGTGTTCAATTTATTCAAGAATCAATGGATTCTATCAAATCAGGATTTGATGATGTAGTGCATTCAGGAGCCTTGGCACATGAGACTCTAAGAGGTGTTAAATTTGTTCTTAACCATTTTGTGCCACACGAAGACCCTGCTCATAGAGGATTAGCACAATTGATGCCTGCAACTAGAAGATCGATGTTGGGTTCTATGTTAATCGCAGATCCAGTACTTTTGGAACCTATACTAGGAATTGAAGTAAAATGTCCTCAAGAGCAAATAGGTACAGTAGCAGGAATTTTATCCGGAAAAAGAGGTAAATTATTAAACGTAGACCAAAAAGGAGTTATAGCTATTATGCAAGGTGAAGTTCCAGCTTCTGAAACTTTTGATTTATCAGAGGTTATGCGTGGCGGAACAGCAGGTAAAGCAATGTGGAGTACTTACTTCAAAAGTTGGCAAGCAGTGCCTCAGTCTGTTATACGAACACTTATTGCTGACGTACGCAAAAGAAAAGGGCTTAATCCAGAACCTCCCAGTCCCGATGAATTTATTGACAAAGAATAATATAACAAATTTACTTATTTTTTATTTTATTTTAATATTTGGTATTAACGAATGTGATACAATCTAGTTAATTCCAATGTATCAAACTAGTTGCTTTGTCATGTAATTTTTGATCAAAAGTTTTTATGTCTACCTCTTTAAAGGGGTTTATTTTTTCTAAGACAGGCGGAGCTCCATTGTTATCTAGTGTTGATTTATTTTTTAGTTCTTCAAGTATCTTTTCTTGTAACTTTGGATGACATATTCTACTATGATATATGCATCCTAGTGATCCATTAATCATCTCTTTTAAATGTGCTTCTCCTTTGTCCTCATGAAAGTGGGGATTTCTAGTTTCAACTTGCATTACCTCTACACCTTTATCCATCGCATCTTGATTTTCTGTAGGTAGTATTCCCCCAAATTGTTCAAGTAGATTCACAATTTCATAAGTTTCTACAGAGAACCCTGAAGAAAAATTAAGTAATTCCGCAAGTTTGAGAGACATACAATGTTCACCTGAGTTTCCTGTTCGCATTACTTCAGTTTCAAATCCTGTATAATATGAAACAAGAGAATTTAAATAGTAATTAGTAATTTCAGATACTCTACCCCATTTTGAAAAATAAATTCCGGTTTCAGAAATCTTGGGTTTATAAATCCAAGAAACTCTTATCATCTTATAAGGTGTATCAGACATTGCAATACCAGATGCAAAAATTTTTACATATTCATTGACAGCACCAGGTACGTAATTATCTCCATCAATGAAGCCGACATATTCTTTATGAGCCATTTTAGCAAGAAGCATTCCTAATACCATTCCTTCTGCTTTGCCGTTTCTAATGAGTTGATCAGAACCTATTAACTCATTGTAATTAACTTCTCTTAGGGTCTCAGCAAGACCTTCATCTCGCTGATGAATAATTAAGGCGTTTTTGTTAGCAAATCTATTAAATTGTTGAAGTGACTCTTTCTCTAATTTGTATCTATCAACGGGTTGGCGAGGACTATTTGAAACTATAATAGTCATACAATCATGAGGAATTCCACTTAAAACCCCCTCTAAGAGCTTCAATCTTTCGTTTTTTATGGGAATCACTATGGCCATCTTACTTTCTATCTCTGAAATTTGTTCATTCCCAACTCCGGTAATATTTTCTGACACTTTTTTTCCTTTATCTGAACCAGAATCAAGCTCAAAGACCCGCTGGACACCATGAAGGCTTATCGATCCAAATCTCTCAGTAAATCGAGGTAAATCTAATTTCATATATTTCTCTCCTTTTTTTAGTAAAAACCAAATTAAAACGAGACTTTCATATATTTAAATCAGATTAATATTATAATAGTAATTATTTCAATTGTAGAAATTATTTACTATGTCTTTCGATACTATTTGTCTAAACCTATTTTCTATTTTTAGAGATTTTTTTTCTATATTTTCATCCTCAAGTACCCTAAGTAGTTTAATCAACGATTTTTCATCGATGAATGATTTTAATACCCTTTCGAATGGTTCGTCCTTCAATTTATTAAAGAATTGATACTATTTTATTTAACAGGTATTCAATGTGAATACACTAGAATTTTCCTTTTTTTTTTAAGTAAAATTGCTCTAGTTTTTACTACATAGACATTCTAAATGAATATATATTATTATAAATATAAAAAATCAATGAACTATTTTAAATAACTATTAAATGATTCGATTTTTAAAAGTCTTAGCAATTATAAATGGTGCAATCAGTAATGCAGGAATACTTATAACAATAAATACAGTTTGAAGCGATGCCAATATCGATATAGTTGTGGTTCCGGCACTTAAGCCAAATATTGCTGCTATTATGCTACCTGCACAAGTTGGACATCCAATAAATAATCCACAAGTTGCACCAATACCACCTATAACTCTTGATTGATTATTATCTTTTAATCTTTTTATCATAAAAGTATTTATTGAAATATTAAACCCTACTAAGAAAGAAACAATAAATACTAATGCTATATTAATTGGAATTAGAAAGATAAAAAAATTGTCAGCTAAATAGACATATGTTATAGGTACATACCCTATAGAGTTACAACATGGAATTATTTTTATTGAGGGATTAAACTTGCTATCTTCAACAGAATTTGATCCATTATCAGTAAAGACAAATATCTGAGAAAGAAAACTAAAAATAACACCATAAAGAATTCCAGAAAGTATCATTAACAAAATGTATTTTTTTTCTTTAAATGATAAGGAAATGAAATATTTTAAATTTTTTTTTGCAAATTCCTTTGAAACATAAAGATTCCACAAACCGAAACAAATAGCTATTGATGAAATAAATGTTAGTATTAGTATTCCTATTGATATAGTAAATAAGACAGGCGTAAACATGATTATATCATTAAAGTTTGGATTAGTAAATTTGGAATAAAAAATATAAGATAATATTAATGATGAAACACTAAAGATTATGATTCTAGGACCTTTATTCAATAAAATATTCTCTTTTATCCTCATAGGTATGAATTACTATACTAAACTAAACCACCAAAAATAAATTTTGTTATTATAGGAATATATGAAAAATTTATCTCGTAGTTTATCCTAATATTAATAGATATGAATGACATTTTTTCATCAAATGATGAATACATTCCGGTAGAAATTAGTAATATTGGTTACGCGGATCATTTGGGATTGGAAGGTTTTTTAATTTTAAAATCAATAGAAGGAAAGGAATTTCCTATTAATGCATTTTCAGGTGAAGTTGCAAAACATATACTTCGGTTTAGAGAAGGAGACAAGAATACCATTCCTACAATATACAATCTAGTTGAAGAAATAGCTGTAATGCAAGATCTATTATTAATGGAAGTCAGAATATATATGAGTGGATCAGTACTACGAGCTAACCTATATTTTAGAGGAAGAAAGGATACACTTATTCTACGAAATTACCGTGCATCTGATGCGATTGCGTTAGCATCATATTATGATGTTCCTATAAAAGTGCGAAAAAACTTATTTGAAGATGAATTACAAACTACAGAATAAGCCGACCAGAAAAAAATATGAATTTTATTTATTGTTCTTTTATTTTTAAGAAATTTAAATTAAAATTGGACTTAGAAATAGAAAGCAACCTATAATATTTATTATCATTTTCATATACAGTTAAAGATTGTTATATTATATTATTTCTTTTTTCTACCTATAAAATTTTAAATATTTTATTTTATTGTACTTTTCTCTAAAAGTTAGACTTAAATTATAAAAATATAAACTCATAGCAACAACAATCAATTATATAGATGTAACAGTTAATTTATAACAAAGAGATTAAGAGTTCCATATTTTTTATTCATTATTTTCTTAATCGCTTTTTAGCATATAATTCTAAATGATATCTTATGACGTTTGTTACTTTTGATTAATATGATGGTTAATATAGACATTAAATAAGATTTAAGAGTTACTTTTATATTCGGTTTATAGTTTTTTAATAAATTAAATTTTATTGTTATTGTATGAATTAAAAATAATTATTGTCTTTTTAGCAGTTGATAATTTAATTAATAATAATAATAATAATTTAGTAAATACATTGTTATTTGTTTTCAATAGTTTAAGGAATAAATACATATATTCAATCAGTTGAAGATTTCTTATGATACAAAAACATTCAAATTGTTTTGTAATAATAGGATTTTTTTTAACAAGTTCCTTTTTAGGAAGTGCTGTTGTTGTGGATTCTTTTGGTGTTATGGATCCAAACTTGTCGCAACCGACTACCGGTGGCTCTTTGGATGTAAATATTACTTCTTCTCCTGAAGTTATTAGTACTGATAAAGAAGTAAAATTCAAGATAAATTTTCTTGAGCCTGGTACTGATAAAATTCAGGTTCATGTTGATTATGATTTTCAGGTCTTCAAAAACGGAGAAGTATTTTCGGCAGCAAAACAAATTAATCAACCCCTCCTCCATACAGCAGAAGGTTCTGTTACTATTCCATTTATGTTTCCCTCTCAAGGATCTTATTCCATTAAGATACCTGTTTTAGGGATAAACTTTATTCCCATAAACCCCGAATATGCTGAATTCAAATTTGTTATAAAATAATTGAAGTTACCTTTATCAATTTTTTATATAACGCAACATTTTTTATTTTGTAATATTTCTATACTTTATTGATTTGAAAGAAGAAGAAGCTTGGAATTTAATAAGGCCTGTCTGTCGAGAATTGGATGAATTAGTTAATCTAGGAAAAGTAAAATTCCTATCTGGCTTTCATAGTGAAAGAGAAGGCTCATATAAAATTTATCTTGAGTGCAGTAAAATTCATCTTTCCTCAAGAGGAATTTTTGATAAAATTGGAGATATTGAATATCAAAACATTAAACTCCGAATAGGTTTTAGTAGTATAAAATGCCGTTAAATCTTGTGATTGATATGACAAATGATATGACGAATACTTAATCCCTATCGATTTGTTATTTAGGGTGAGCTGTTATTCATACTTTCGAGAAATTTTTGTAGATGAGTAACTAGGTCTTTTAAAACCTCAATTTTCCTACTTGGATTATTTGCATAATTTATAACCTGAGTAATGAATACATCAATTTCAATTGTTTCTTCTCCTAAGACCTCGATTCCTTTAGATGTTAGTAAGTAGGATTTTCCTGGTATTCCGTACTGAATACCTGATAAAAAATAGCTTTGATTCTCATCCATTTTTTCGGTAGTAGTTCTATATTCTTTTATTACTATACCGATAGCATTTTGAATGTCGTTTTCAATTTGATTAATCTTTTTTGTTAATTCATTAATACACTCTAAAAGCTCCGAAATCACAGTACTCTTTGATATTGCATTTCTTTAAGCATTTATAATTTTCCCTATTTTATCTAATCAAAATAAAATTTTAATTTTACTTTAATTCCTTTTCTTGTTTTTCGATCTTTTTTAATTCGGTAATTAAAAATTCTTTATACTTATCACGTTCCTGTTCAGTCATCTTATCCAAATTAGAACTTAATGTAGAACCTATAGATGATACTCTATCAATTAAATCCATAGCCATAAACCTTCCTATACTTCCAAACCTAAACATAACATCCAATTGTTTTTGTAATATCTTTTGTATCGATTGAATGTCTTCTGCAATTCCAACACCCTTGTGTGTAACTTTGTATTTTCCATTTTCTGTCTCTGAAATTAGTCCTTCTTCTAATAATCTGCCTAGCATAGGATAAATAAGACCTGGAGATGGTTTCCATTTTCCTTCGCTTTCATAAATTGCAAAATCTATGATTTCTTTGCCGCTCATTGGTTTCTCTTTTAACAAGTTTAAAATATATTGTCTAGAGAATCCTCTGGGTATAACACTATTTACTCTCGAAAACCAATGGGAAATCATATATTTATAATATCACTAGCGATTTATTAATATTTCTCTAAATTAGTCGACTACTCATCAGAATTTTTAAATCGTATCTAATATTAAAATAATAAAGTATTAAAAAAATATATATTGAATTTTATTAAAGGTTTATTAATGACTATGAAATGTCCTGTGTGCGGAAACATTATGATATGGTTAAATGGGTCTATATGTCATGATCCTCCAGTTAAATATTATTCTTGCAGAGAATGTATGGTAGGCATTTCTAAATATTCTGAAACTAATTACGACATTTATGAAATTAAAAATTAACAAATTAAATCTATTTATTAATTAATAAATCTGTTAAAGTAGTGAGATGCATAATAAAAGAAAAATCTCTATAAGAGAACGTCTAGCGGATGCTAATGATATTATAATCCTTCCAGGAGTATATGATGCTTTAACCGCTAAAATTGCTGAAGATGTAGGATTTGAAACAGCATTTCAAACAGGGTATGGTACGTCAGCCTCTTTGTTAGGAATGCCCGATTTTGGGTTCTTGAATGCTGGAGAAACTTTGGAAAATGCAAAAAGAATTATTAATTCTGTAAATATACCCATTCTTGTTGATATAGATACAGGATATGGAAATCCTTTAAACGTTTGGAAAATTGTTAAAGATTTAGAAAGAATCGGTGCAAAAGGAATTTTTTTAGAAGATCAAGTATGGCCTAAAAGGTGTGGTCATATGACTGGCAAAACCGTTATTTCAAAAGAGGAATATATTCTCAAATTACACGCTGCCATAGATGCAAGAGAAGATAATGAATTTATCATAGTCGCAAGAACAGATTCCCTTGCACAATTTGGTATTGAAGAAGCAATAGAAAGAGGAAAGGAGTACCAAAGAATTGGAGCAGATGTTATTTTTATTGAAGCACCCAAAACTATTGATCAAATGGAATTGATTGCAAAAGAAATTAAGGCTCCTTTACTAGCAAATATGATTGAGGAAGGAATAACCCCTAATTTAACTGCTGACCAACTAAGAAAAATGGGATTTAAAATGGTCGTTTTTCCATTATCTGCATTATATTCAGCTACTTTTGCAATAAAACAAACCCTTCAAACCTTAAAAAAAACAGGCACAACTAAAGAATTGAAAAATAAAATGATTACTTTTCAAGAATTCAATGATCTTGTCAACTTATCTGCATATAGTAAATTAGAAAAAAAATACTCTTCTTAGACCCCTATTTTCTTCTTATCGATGGTTTTAGTTCAATAATCTCAATAATTATATAGAATACTGGATTTAGTATTATAATAGTCACTAATGCAAAAACTAAAACCAGATCTTATTGAATATATTTCAATTTTGAAAAAGGATGTCAAAACAAATAATTATGATATTATCTCTAAATTAGACAATAAAATAAAACCGAATAGAAATACTAAAAAAAATGTATGGATTGAAGCATATGGATGCTCTGCGAATATTGCAGATTCAGAAATTATAGCTGGTACCTTGAATAGTCATGGGTATAATATAGTGCATTGTATTGATGAATCAGATCTTAATATAATTGTAACATGTTCAGTTAAAGACTCTACTGAACATAAAATGCTCCACCGCATTAAGCAATTAACTGTAGACAATAAACCATTGCTAGTAGCAGGATGTCTTACCAAAACCGAACGAAAAAAAATAGAAAAGATTAATCCCAACGTCAGCTTATTAGGTCCACATTCGTTAGATAGATCAGTGGAAGCTGTTAATATTACATTTTCAAATAATAAAATTGTATTTCTTGATGACTCATCGGAAGAGAAAGTAAACTTACCAAGGTTAAGAGTAAATAAATCTATTAGTATTGTAGAAATCGCATCAGGTTGTTTAAGTAATTGTTCTTTTTGTCAGACTAAACTTTCAAAGGGTACTCTTAAAAGTTATCGCCCTGGGTCTATAATTAGCCAAATAAAAAATGATGTTAAAGATGGTTGTAATGAAATATGGTTAACTTCAACTGATAACGGCTGTTATGGAAAAGATATAAACTCAAATTTAGTTGAATTGTTAAAGTTATGTACACAACTAGAGGGAGATTATAAAATTCGAGTAGGAATGCTGAATCCAATGTATTTATCAGAGATATTATATGACCTTATTTTAGTATATAAAAATGAAGAGAAAATATTTAAATTCTTACATATACCAGTCCAAAGTGGAAGTAATAAAATTTTAAAACAGATGTATCGAGGTCATGATATTAAAATTTTTAAAAAGGCTGTATACGAGTTTCGACAATCTATCCCTGAAATTACAATAGCAACTGATGTTATAGTAGGTTTTCCAAACGAGACAGAGGAGGATTTTAAATTGACACTGGATTTAATTAAAGAGTATGAGCCAGATATCATAAATATATCAAAATATAGTCAGAGATCAGGTACAGTTTCATCAAGGTTAAAGAATATACCCTCCGATCAAAAAAAACTTCGTTCTACAATTTTACATAGTATTTCTCGCGAGATATCAAAAAAAAGGAATACTCTCTGGATAGGATGGATTGGCGATGTCTATATTGATGAAATAACGAATACCTTAGTTCAGGGAAGAAATTACGCATATAAATCAGTGATTATAAATAACGCTGATACATTAAACCTAAGCATTGGACAAATAATTAAGGTCAAGGTGGTTCACTCTTCTCAATATTCACTTTTTGCAGAATTCTTAGAATTCAAATAGGATCACAAAATAGATTTGTTAATGAATAGTCTTAAGTAGTCTTATATGTGGCTATTAAGAAGGGTTATTTAATCCATCAATTTTTCTTATAAATATAAAAACTAATTTATATATTAAAATTATTTATTGTGTATGTTCTGTAGTTGCAGATGTATAAAATGTAAAAGTATAGATTTAGAATATTTTGCGTTTAAAGCTTCTGATGGATTTGAAGAAATTCACCATACGTGTAGATCGTGTAAAACTCATTTTAATCATCTTGATGGTGATACCTATGATCGTTGTGAAAAATGCAATTATAATAATAAATAACTTGAGTTTAGGTTATGTTTTAAAACTATCTATTAATTTTTTATGGTATAATCCATTACAATGATTCTTTTCAACAATTTTAATATTCTTAATATCTTTTATACTGTTATTTGCCTTAAAGAACTCAAAACATATATTACACAGTTCTACCATATTTTAAACTTACTTTACTTTTATATTATTTTTATGTAGTTTAATTATTTATCTCTTGAATTCACCTATCAACACTTAAAAGTAAGAAATAGCATTCTTTTACTGGGATGGCCGCCCGAAAGAATACATCTAGAAAAAAAAGATTAATTAGGAAAATTAAACAGAATAGGCCTGTGCCTGCATGGGTTATTATTAAGACGCATAGACAAGTACGATCTAATCCAAAGCGTAGACTCTGGAGAAGATCCGATGTTAACGTAGGATAATCAATGGTGATTTATGAAGATGTCAAAATCCGATGAGAATACAACTCATGTATATACCATCAATCTAGGAAAGGCTTGGTTAACTCCTCAATATCGCCGAACTGATAGAGTAATCAATATGATTAAGGAATTCGCCAAACGTCATATGAAAAATGAAAATATAAAAATAGATCAAGAGTTAAATAAAGAAATCTGGAAACAAGGCAAAACAAATCCACCAAGAAAAGTACGTGTACGAATGTCCCTTGACGATAATGTTGTTTTAGTATCATCTTATCAAGAAAGCTTAAAGGAAAAGGAAGTAAAGAACGACGAAAATAAGGACACTACTTAAACAGATACCATCAAATATTTCCTACTTTTAAATTCTGTTTTAAACATTTTTATTCTAATTTACATTTTTATCGTGATAAGGCTCCTTAAAATCCATTAAATAAATGGGATTTTCCTCGATGATGATCTATCATTTTCCTCAGGATGAATTGCATGTTTTCTAGCCAATAATAATAATATACCACTAAACAATAGTAATACTAGTGCTAACCCTTGAGCTCCTCCATTTGGAATAAAAATCAGATAGATAACAGAAAATACAATACATGAAAAAGCCTGTAAACAATATTGGATAGATGATACTAACTTAGTCTTTTTTGCAACAAATGTAATTCCAAATAGTGCAATACTAGGATAAATTGTTAGCAAAATAAACTGGTCAATATCTATTTCATTATGTGTCAATAATTTAATGAATAATATTCATAATATTTTTCTTTCCTCCTTCCAATTAAATATTAATCAAAGATAGGAGCGATCTCAGTTGCAATTTTATTATTAACAAGAGATAATGCATTTTCAAAAGGTAAGTTTGCCACATCATCAACGCTAAAAGGACCATATTTATACATATCAACTCCAACAAATTGCTCCATTGGTTTTACAAACATAATTAGTAATTTTTTTTGTTTAATTGTATCTGTTATTTTTTCTAAAATCTTTGACTGACCATTGGTTATTAAGGTTGTTATTTCTTTTCTCTTTCTTTTTGACTGAATTTCTCCATCGATTATAAATTTTTCTTCATCTGTCATTTTAGAATACCCTATCTCTAAATTTGAGTTTATATTTCCTATAAGGATTTTTTCTATTCTTATTTGCAGTAAAAGATTCGATATTATCGATAAATTTTCGATAATTTTCTGCACAATTCTTTTTTCAAGAATGTCATACTCTTTTGCCTTTAAATTTCCAATTGTAATAGCTAGTCTCTGATATGTATCATAAGGTATTTCCTGTAATGAAGAAATTTGATATTCTTTTAAAAGAATATTATATGCCATTTCTAATGTGAAATACTCTTCCAAATTGTCAGACATTAAGATAATATGGAGCAGAATCAAGTTATAAATAATTCCGTTTTTCTATTTAAATTTCTGAAAGCCTTAATTATGAGACCCTTAATTATTACCAACTGATTTGCCATATAGGATTATTGAAGGAAGAATTGAACAACAAGATTTTAGCACTGATGACATTATGGATAAATTAGAAAAAGACGATATCAAGTTTATAGACTTACAATTTACTGGACTTTTTGGAAAATTTCATCATATTACTATTTCTGCAAATATGTTTAAAAAAACCGATTTTGAAAATGGATTACCAAAAGTTGATGGTTCTTCAATCCGTGGATTTACTGAAATTCATGAATCTGATTTAATTGTTAGACCAGACCCTTCTACTTATGCTATAATTCCTTGGATAGAGAAATATAAAACATGTAGACTGATTTGCGATATTTTAAGGGGAGGATCTAATAGAATACAATTTTTACGGGATCCTCGAGGTATAGCAAAGAAAGCTGAAAAATATGTTAATGAGAATGGTTATTCGTTATCATATTGGGGGCCAGAAGTTGAATTTTTTGTTTTTGATAAATTGTTAGTAAATACCCTTACTCCATATCATGGTCAAAGTTATGAAATAATTTCGAAAGAATCTCCTTGGGCTTCTGATGGCTTTGGCTATACCATGAATCTAAAGGAAGGATACCTTCCTAGCTCTCCAGGTGATAGTTTAATGGGTTTCCGCAATGAATGTGTAGACATTCTTAGCAATAATTTTGGTATTGCATGTGATGCACATCACCATGAAGTTGCAACAGCTGGACAATGTGAAATAGATATACTATATGATACATTAGTAAATGCTGCAGATTCTGTCCAAAGTTATAAATATATTGTAAAAAATGTTGCCAAAAAACACAACATGATAGCTACTATGATGCCAAAGCCAATAGCACTTGATAACGGATCAGGTTTACATGTTAATATCAGTCTTTGGAATGATAACACTAACTTATTTTTCGACCAAAATGATGAATATGCTGAAATTTCTGAATTAGCTAGATATTTTTGTGGAGGTATATTGGAGCATTCTTTTGCACTCGCTGCAATTGTAGCCCCTACAACTAACTCATATAGACGATTAGTTCCAGGATATGAAGCTCCTGTGTATGTTGCTTGGAGTACTGGTAATAGATCCGCTATAATACGTATTCCAGGACATTTTCGAGGAGAAAAATTTGCAAATATGAAAAGAATTGAATTTCGTGCTCCTGATCCCTCGTGTAATCCATATCTAGCTTTTTCTTGTATTGTTGCAGCTGGCTTAGATGGAATAAAGAAAAAAATATCTATAGGTGATCCTATTGATGAAGATATTTTCAAAATGAGTTCCAAACGAAGACGTCAACTTGGAATAAAACAATTACCAACTAGTTTATTAGATGCAACTGAGGCTTTAGATTCAGATAGAGAGTTTCTTAAACCTATATTTGATGGCTCAGTAATTGATAGATTGATAGAGCATTCAACAAATGAATATAGAGAAGTTACTTTAAGACCTCATCCACATGAATTTTCTTTATATGCCGATGTATAAGTATAAGAATTTCAGTTAGTTTAATTAATATTAATTTATTTATTATTTTGTATTATTAAAGGTCATCAATTTTCTTTGCCAATATAAAGTCATATTCACTTAACCCATTAACTTTGTGTGTAGATAAAAAAATTTTTACTTTGTTAAAAACATTAAATATTTCTGGATGATGATCTAATTTCTCTGATTCTAATGCTATCTTTGTAATAAAACCAAAGGCTTGAGTAAAATTTTTAAATTCAAAAGATTTACATAATTTACCGTTGTCGATTTGCCAGTTTTTTATTTCTTTTGACTTCACTTCGATTTCATTATCAGAAAGTTTTTTATAATTATTCAACTAAAAAATACTTTACTTGATTACTATTAATGTATTTTACTGTAGTCAACAATTATAGTGAAATATTTTTTTTACTTATTCTTACCTTTGTAGAAGATATTCATTTTTGATAATCGAAATATAAATAAAGCAGATGAATACTCTTCCGTGTATGAGCTCAAGCAAAAAACCACATATGAATCTCGTGGTTACAGGACATGTAGATAATGGTAAATCTACAATTGTAGGCCATTTAATGGTTGATTTAGGAGTTATTGATCAAAGGACTA